>SAMEA3387473__coassemble_1307_pt1 | contig 57999 bp, 55 predicted proteins | sample SAMEA3387473__metabat2_high_PE_020 | metagenome-assembled genome bin SAMEA3387473 (sample SAMEA3387473) | Felis catus | biome: Faeces | place: United Kingdom | collected 2012
GTCGCGTCCACGTGCGCGAGAACAACACCGTGGCGATCGACCCGGCGTAGGATTCTCTCCGCCGCGCTCTCGCCGTCCTTGGTTTGAAAAAGGTCCCGGCCACTCCTCGCACGAGGATAGCCGGGACCTTCTGTTTAACGCTGCGTTTGGCGCGTGGGCGAGCTTTCGTTGCGGGGACGCCGCGCCTTGGTGGGCGCCCGCCGGGCTCGTCCCCTACTTGCGTTTGAGCACCGCGACGGTCTCCGCGTGCTTGGTGTGGGGGAACATATCTACCACGTCAAGCCGCGCCACCTCATAGCCGCCGGCGAGGAACTGCTCAAGGTCACGGCGCTGGGTCACGGGGTTGCAGCTCACGTAGACGACGCGTTCGGGGGCGAGCCCCAGTACGCCGTTGATGAACGTGGGAGTCGAACCCGCGCGGGGCGGATCCATGAGGACGACGTCGAAGCCCGCGCGGTCGCCGCGGGCGACATCCTTCATGTAGGCGGTCGCGTCTGCGCAGACGAAGCGGCAGCGGTCCTCAAGGTTGTTGCGGCGCGCGTTCTTGCGGGCGTCGCCGACGGCGCCGTCCACCTGCTCCACGCCCACGACCTCGAGGCCCTCGACCTGGCGCGCCGCGCACATGCCGATGGTGCCGATACCGCAGTAGGCGTCGAGCACGCGCATGCCGCCCTCGAGCCCGGCACCCTCGATGGCGAGGGAGTAGAGCACCTCGGTCTGGGCGGGATTGGTCTGATAGAACGAGGTGGGCCCGATTTCGAACTCGCAGCCGAGGAGTTTGTCGACCATCTTGCCGCCGCCAAAGAGAGGACGGGACTCGTGGCCGAGGATCGCGTTCGTGCGGCGCTGGTTGACGTTCTGCGCCATCGCCGTGACGAAGGGCGCCCTCGCGCGGACGCGCTGTACGAACTCCCTCTCGCGCGCGATGCCCTTGCCGTTGGTGACGACGGTGAGCAGGCATTCGTCGGTCGCGTAGCCCATGCGCGCCACGGCATGGCGGAGGAGCCCGCGCCCACGGTCCTCGTCGTAGGCGGGAATGCGCATGTCCTCCGCGGCGCGGGCGACGGCGTTCAGCGCCTCGCGTGCGCGCGGGTCCTCGACCAGGCATTTGGCGCACGGGACGATGCGGTGCGTGCCACGTGCGTAGAAGCCCGAGCGTACACGTCCGTGCGGGCCGGGCGAGAAGGGCGTCGCCGCCTTGTGACGATAGCGAGCGGGCTCGTTGCCGTCCGCGTCCATGCCGTAGACCTTGAGACCATCGATGATGTCCGGCGGGAGGATGTCTGAGAAGAGCCGGGTCACGTCCTCGCGCTTGCGCTTGAGCTGGATGGGGTAGGGCACTGCCAGCCACTCGCATCCGCCGCAACTCTTGGCGATTGGGCAGGTGTACGTCTTGAACCCCATGCGTCTCCTCATCCTGCAATTCGCCCTGATGGCGAAGTGGTTACATTCTGGCAAAACGGGAGTGTTACCGTAGCTCCCTAACTTGGGCGCGCCCGCGCCCTCTACGAAAGGATACGACATGGCATACATCCGCAAGGTCGGCATCATTGGTCAGGGTCACGTGGGCGCGCACGTCGCGAACTCCCTTCTCATGCAGGGTCTTGCGGACGAGCTCTATCTCTGTGACATCAACGAGCAGAAGCTGACGAGCGAGGCCCAGGACTTCACGGACGCCCTGTCGTTCTATCCCCGCAACTGCAAGATCGTCGCCTGTGGTGCCGAGTACGAGAAGCTCGCCGGCTGCGACGTCATCGTCAACGCCGCCGGTGACGTCTCCGCCGCCGCCAAGGACCGCGACGGTGAGCTCTTCATCACCTCCGAGATCGCCCGCACCTTCATCGCCCGCGTTGCCGACGCCGGCTTCGACGGCGTCTGGGTCTCCATCTCCAACCCCTGCGACGTCATCTGCACCGAGATCTGGCGCCTCTCCGGCTGCGACCCCAAGCGCATCGTGGGCTCCGGCACCGCTCTGGACTCCGGCCGTCTGCGCAACGCCATCTCCAAGCGCGTTGGTCTCGATCAGCACTCCATCAACGCCTATATGCTCGGTGAGCACGGCGCGTCCCAGTTCGCTGCCATGTCCTGCGTTAGCTTTGGCTGCAAGACCCTCGCCGACCTCGCCGCTGAGCAGCCCGAGCGCTTCGGCTTCGACCAGGCCGAGTGCGAGGCCGAGGCTCGTCATGGCGGCTACGTCACGTACGCCGGCAAGCAGTGCACCGAGTACGCCGTTGCCAACGCCGCGGTCCGTCTCGTCCAGGCCGTCCTTGGCAACGAGCACTACGTGACCTGCTGCTCGACGCTGCTCACCGGAGAGCATGGCGAGGAGGGCATCTTCTCGTCCATCCCGTGCGTCGTGGGCGCGAACGGCGTCGAGGAGACCTTCGAGCTGCCGCTCGACGAGCGCGAGCAGGCCGCCTTCCACGCGAGCTGCGAGCACATCCGCGGCAACATCGCCCAGCTCGGCAGCTGGTGGAACGACGAGGCCCGCGTGTAGTCATTCCGGCACCGCTGGGAGGGTGGCCCCAAGTCGGTTCATCCCACTACAATCGAATAACAACGCCAAGCCCGGCAGGTCCGTGCCTGCCGGGCTTTTCTTTTGTGTCGGGTCTCGGCGTTGGCGTGGGTCTTGCGATGCGAATGCCGCGCCGTTGTGTGCCCCATCATCCGCATCACGCGTGACTGCAGGCGGCATTCTGTCCCCAAATATGCATATAAGCTATATTTCCGCAGGTAGATAGCTTCTTTTAGCAAACTATAAACCGGAGCCGTCTATTTCCACGTCGACGGCAAGCTGATGCTCAACAACTCGAAGGTGTCCGTGAAGGGATTCTCGACCAATGGCCCCGTCGCGGACGTGAGCGTCAACGGCAGCCATGGTATGTCCGCCCGCAACGTCATCATCGCCACGTTCGAGTCTGTCGCCAACGCCCTCGGCTGCCGCATCGAGGTGAGGCTGATCTACCCGACGGTTCACAAGGAGTAGGACCCACTCGTTGTGGAGTACTCCTGTAACTGAGATGCCATTGTTTGTGCCATTCGCCACGCCTCACGCCCCGCTCGCCAGACACGCTGGTGGGTGGGGCTTTTTTGTCCAGCTGTTTGGGTACGGTAAACCCAACGAATGCCGTGGCGTGCGTATGGGCACCCCGACGCCCATCCAGCCAACGGTCTGGGTGGGTCGCGTGCGGCGATTTTCCCTCTCCGTTGGGCCACGTGGACCTCAACGGAGGGAGTCATCATGAGCGAGAAGATTAGGAACGTTGCCCTCGTGGGCCAAGGTGGCGTGGGCAAGACCATGCTCGCGGAGGCCATGCTTCACCTTTCAGGCGTCACCAGCCGCCTGGGTGGCCACAAGGGCACCAAGCCCACGCTCGACTACGACCCTGAGGAAGAGAAGCGCTCCTTCTCGATCAAGCTTGCCATGGCGCCCATCTCCTGGGGCGGCGCGCGCCTGAATGTCATTGACGCCCCCTGCTATCCGGACTTCATCGGCGACGCCTATGCTGCCATGTCCGCCGTCGAGACGGCCATCTTCGTCGTCGACGCCGCGGGAGACCCGGGTGCCGTCACCACTCGCCTGTGGTATGCCGCCGAGGACCTCTCCCTCGCGCGTGCCGTCTTCGTGAACCGCATTGATCGATCCGAGGCCCAGTATGGCGCCACGCTCGCCGCGCTGCAGGAGCGCTTCGGCCAGCGCCTTGGTGCCGTCACGTTGCCGTGGGGCGTCGGCGAGGACTTTAAGGGCGTCATCGACGTCATCCGTATGAAAGCCCGTCACCTTGACGATGCGGGCAAGCCCGTCGAGCGCGACATCCCCGCGGAGTACGCGGACGCCGCCGAGGAGGCTCGCGCCCACCTGTGCGAGCTTGTCGTCGAGGCGGATGACGAGCTCATGCTCAAATACCTCGAGGGTGACGGCCAGCTCACCCAGGAGGAGCTCGAGGGCCTGCTCGCCAAGGCCATCGCCGAGCGTATCTTCGTGCCCGTCTTCGCCGGCTCTTGCACCGCCGAGGAAGGCATCACGAGCTTGATGGATGACATCGCAACCTACTTCCCGAGTGCGAGCGACTTCGGCTCCGTGCCCCTGGTGAACGGTGACTACCTCGACATCGACGAGGGCGATGACCGTCCGGTCGCCTTCGTCTTCAAGGTCCTGAATGACCCGCAGAACGGCCGTCTCGCCCTGGCGAAGGTGCTCGCCGGCACGGTCAAGCCGGGTCTCGAGCTCATCTGCGCCCGCACCCGTAAGCCCGAGCGTCTGGCTCACATCTATCGCATGGTTGGCCGCGACATGTCCGAGGTTCCGTCTGCCGCCGCTGGCGACATCGTCGTCGTGCCGAAGATTGCCGCCATGGCCGGTGACACCCTCTCCGTCACGGGTAAGGTCGAAGCTGCGGCCTTCCGCTTCCCCAACTCCCTCTACCGGGTCGCCATCGAGCCGGACAAGCGCGGCACGGAGGACAAGCTCTACAGCTTCCTCGAGAAGAGCTGCGACGCAGACCCGACGATGTCCGTCTCCCGCAACGAGGACACCGGCCAGACCGTCATCTCCGCCATCGGGGAGGCCCAGGTCTCAGTCCTGCTCGATCGCATGGCCGCGCGCGCAGGCGTCACGGCCCACATCGTGCCGATGCGTGTGCCCTATCGCGAGACCATCCGTCGCACCGCGAGCGCCCAGGGTCGCCACAAGAAGCAGACTGGTGGCGCCGGCCAGTACGGTGATTGCTGGCTGCGTCTCGAGCCCAATCCGGGCGCGGGCTACGAGTTCGTTGACGAGGTTGTCGGCGGTCGGATTCCCAAGGGTCTCATCCCCGCGGTCGACAAGGGAGTCCAGGAGACCATGCGCGAGGGCGTCGTCGCCGGCTACCCGATGATCGACGTTCGCGTCGCTTGCTATGACGGCAGCTATCACTCCGTTGACTCGAACGAGATGGCCTTCAAGTCCGCCGCCCGCCTCGGCTTCCTGAAGGCTGCGGAGCAGGCGGAGCCCGTCGTGCTCGAGCCCATGGCCAAGCTCATGGTGACCGTCCCGGAGGACTACGCGGGCTCCATCATGGGTGACGTCTCGGCATCTCGCGGTCGCGTCGAGGGCATGGAGGCCGGCGAGCGTGGTACCACTGTCATCCGGGCGCGCGTTCCATACGCGGAGGTCCTCGATTACGCCACGCGCCTGCGTTCGCTCTCCCGCGGAACGGGCGAGTTCGCGCTCGAAATCGACGGGTACGAGCAGGTTCCGTACGACGTCCAGGCAAAGCTCGCGGAGGAGTGGCAGAACCGTCGCAACGCTGGTAGGTAGTCCCTAGCTTCCAGGGGGCACTGTGTAGGGCGAGGCCGTAACGGGGGTTGTGGCCTCGCCTTATGTCAGAGAGACTGCAACTCGATTTGACTCGCTCGACGGCGCACGGTCGCACGCCGCGCGACCACGTTGCTGTGCGCTTGGGCCTCGCTCAATTGGCACGCATGCGATCGGGCCGCCGCATCGATGATGCGACGGCCCGATTATTGCCCGTGGTCTATCTCGTCCTTAGCCTATAGCCAGCCAAAATCCGCGAGACAACGGTCGACATTGTCCTCAAACGTGCCAAGCGCGATGCCGTTGCCCGCGAGTTTGTCGGCGCTAAGCCTGAAGTCACGGAAGCGATCGGTGTAGCGGTCGGGGTTGGGGAGAATCAGGCGATCGATGTCCTCTTGGGAAGCGCCGAGCTTACGAGCAACGACCTTGGCGCACTCGTAGGTGCTCAGTCCGTCGGTCGCGCTCGAACCGTTTGCGGCGGCGAAGTGGTAGGTTCCGCTTTCGAGCTCGCAAATCTTCGCAAAATTGTCCGCAAGCTGCTGTGCATAGGTCATGCACCGTTTCTCGTTCAAGGTGAACTTCGTTGGTGTGCTCGTTCGAAGTGCCTTCAAGACGTTGCCAATGACGCCGGGGGACGGCTTTACGCCAGGCATCGCCATGCCAAACATCCAAGAAAGGCGGAGCGTGACGTGGTCATGGGAGTTGGAGGTAAGCCATGCGTCCACCTCAGCCTTCTGAATGCCGTAATTGGTGACGCAGAGGGGCTCGGCCTCCTCGTCAAACGGACCCGGCGTAGTCTTGCCATTGAATAGCTGCTCGGTGGATATGAAGAGCATGCGCTTGCCGCGATCCTCGCACACCTTTGCGATCTCAATGGCAGAATCACAATTCACAAGATGCGTTCCCTCGGGGTCGTTCTCGCAGTCAGCGGTCGTGGCGTTTGCTGCAGTGTGGAACAACAGGTCAAAGTCGAGTGTCTCGAAGTATCTCGCGACATCAGCGGGATTCGTGTAGTCGACGTCAGACCTGCTCACGCGAACGAACTCGTATTTGTCTGTGTTGTAGCGCTGGACGAGGCTCGCAAGATAACCGTTTGCCCCGGTAATTGCCACACGTTGTCTCATGGTTACCTCCGCTATCAATCGACTTGTGCCAAGATCGCTTTGAAACATTGGCTCGGTGGTGCACCTCTGTTATCGAAACGAAATATAACGCCAGCCCCATCCGTCCTATGAAAACAAAAGGCGGCCATCGCAAAACACGCGACGGCCGTTGAGGCAAGCTTTACAGCTCGATGGAGTCGACGCCCTGCCTCTCGAAGCGGTGCTTGAGCTCGTCGATGATCGGAATGCCTGCGGAGCAGCCGATGCGCGTGGCGCCAGCGCGGACCATGTCGAGGAAGGTGTCGGCGTCGCGAATGCCGCCAGCAGCCTTGACCTGAACCTTGTCACCGCAATGGGCCTTCATGAGCTTGACATCCTCGACGGTGGCACCGCCGGTGGAGAAGCCGGTACTCGTCTTGATGAACGTGGGTTCGACCTCACGGGCGATCTCGGCGAGCTTGATCTTCTCGTCATCATTGAGCAGGCAGTTCTCGAAGATGACCTTGGAGGGAATCTCCTCCTCGCGACCCTTGCTGGCCTCACGGCAGACCTCGACGATCTGGGTCATTTCGTCCTTGATGTAATCCCAGTTGCCAGCCTTGACCTGGGTGAGGTTAACAACGTAGTCAATCTCGCTGGCACCATTCGCGATGGCGTCCTTGGTCTCGTACACCTTAGCGGCGATCGAGGTCTGGCCGAGGGGGAAGGCGATGGCAGCGCCAGTGTGTATGTCGGTGCCGGCAAGCTGCTCGGAGCAGAACTTCGACTGCACCTGGTTGATGGCGACCATCTTGAAGTGATAGGTCTTTGCCTCGTCGCAGAGCTTGGTCATGTCAGCCTCGGTGGCGTCTGCGTGCAGGTTGGTGTGATCGACGAGGCGGGCAAGGTCATCAAGCGTGTAGGTGGACATGTGACGCTCCTTTCTGTGGCCAGGCGAGGCGAGGCCGTAGTCGCGCCGAAGGTCTCCGGCGCATTTAGTCCGTACATATGGTACAGACCCTCTTTGTTGCCAATAGGATACATCAATGAAGCTGACAAAACACTAGCAATTAGCTAAATGTCAGTACAAATAATAAATAATGAAGCTAATAAGTACCATTCACGCCTGAATTCGCTCCGTTCACCAGTTGGAGAACTACATTCAGCTGTGATGGATTAGTTATTGATTATTCTACATGTCAGGACATGACGGAAGGAATCCAATGAACATATTGCTTACATCACACGGCAGCCTTTGCACGGGACTCCTTGATGCGTTTCAGATGTTTGCGTCTGGCGTTGCGCATGTGAGAGCCGTGAGCCTTACGGACACTGGCATCGACGACTTCCGCAATCGCCTCACCGCTTGCGTGAGCGAGCTGCTTGCCTCGGGCGATGTGCTCATCATGTCTGACCTCCCGGGCGGCACTCCCTACAACGAGTCCTACGTCCTGTTCCTCACGAATCCCGAGCACATCAGGCTCGTCTCGGGTGCCAACTTCCCGATGCTGCTGGAAGCCGGGGTCCTCGCAATGAGCTCTGACGACCTGGATGCGGTTACTTCCGCTGCGCTTACGGCCGGTTCCGCGGGCGTCATCGCTGCGGAGATGCCCGCGGACGGCTCGGACGACGATGAGGACGACCTGTTCTAGTTAGTGAAGAGGCTGGCGCAAAGCCGATCGAAGCCCATTTCACGCCGCGTCTTAGCTCAGCCTGATCCACGTGGGATTTACGGGGCGAAGCCCCGAGACACTTATCAATAAGATATGGGAGGAACCATGGCAATTACTCTCGCCCGCGTCGACGACCGCGTTATCCACGGCCAGACCATGACCCGCTGGGTCGCCAAGAGGCCGGTCGACTCGATTATCGTCATCAGCGATAAGGTCGCTGCCGACGAGCTACGCAAGAAGGTCCTCAAGGCCGCTGCCGCCAACCTGAAGCTCGGCATCTACGACGTCGAGCAGGGCGTCAAGGCTCTCGAGAAGGTTCATGCCTCCGAGAAGAACTTCTACATCATCTCCGATTCCACCGCTGGATTTGCCGACATCGTTCGCCACGGTGGCAACTTTGGTCCCGTGCTCAACATCGGCAACCTCAACGGCGCCCGCGACAACACCAAGCCCATGGGCAACGCCGTGTGCCTAAACGATGACGACGTTGTGGCCCTTGATTACCTCGAGGAGAACGGTGTGAAGGTCGAGTTCCAGCTCATCCCTGATAACTCGCCCATCAGTTGGCCCGCTATGAAGGCCAAGTACCAGTCTGCCTAGGGCGACGGCCATCGCCTTCTCTCTGAATAGGCGAAACCTGCGCTCTTTAGATTTGAGAAAGACATTCGCCGGAAGGCGAGTGATCCGGCGGATTGCCGGAAGTTGGTTCCATCGTTGAAGGAGGAGATATGGAACTGCTTTTCCCTGCGCTTATGTGTGGCGTGTTCTGCTACCTTGGCGCAATCGAATCCGCGCCGATGTTCGGCATTACGGGCAGCTTCTACATGGTTGGCCGTCCGCTTGTCGGTGGCCTGCTGTGTGGCCTTGTCTTTGGTGACGTGACGGCGGGCGTTCTGTGCGGCGTTGCCGTTCAGGCCGTCTTCATCGCCAACCTCTCCACGGGCGGCGCGACGAACTCCGAGATTACGTACGCCACCTACGGCGGCATCGGCCTTGCTCTTGCCACCACGAAGGATCCCGCCGTTGCCGTCACGCTCTCCGTGCTCATCGGCCAGACCTTCGGCCTGATCTTCTATAACACCCGTATGGCCCTGTACTCCTTCTTTAACAACGGCGCCCAGAAGGCGGCCGAGGAGTGCAATGACCGCGGCATCACCCTGTGGCACATCGTCTACCCGCAGATCTGCACGTTCTTCCTGCGCGCCGTCCCCGTGTTCCTCGCCATCTACTTTGGTCAGGGCCTCGTCGATACCCTTCTCAACTCCGTTCCCGAGATCGTCACGCACATCATCTCTGTCCTCGGTGGCGTTCTGCCCGCCCTCGGCATCGGCATGCTGATGAACATCGTTATCAAGGATAAGATCCAGCTCATCTACTTCTTCGCCGGCTTCGTGCTCCTGGCCTTCGCTGGTCTCCCGATGGTTGCCATCGTCTTCCTCGCCGCTCTCATTGCCTACATCGTTTATCAGGCTTCTGGCAAGACTACTGCCGCTCCTGCCATCGAGGCGTCTGGCGAGAACGCTGACGGTTCCTACGAAGACGACGACCTGTTCTAAGAGGGGAGCACGACAAAATGGCAAAGGAAATTACGCCCAAGGTTGGCCCTAACGGCAAAGAGGGCCTTACCAATCACGACCTGAACCAGCTCTGGCTGCGTTGGGCTTTCACCCACCTGTCTTCCATGAGCTACGAGAAGCTTCAGGCTCACGGCTTCGCTTGGTCCTATATCCCGTTCGCCAACAAGTACTACGGCGATGACCCTGAGGCTAAGCGCCGCCTTCTCGTCCGCCAGTCCGTGTTCTACAACACCGAGCCCCAGACCGGCACCATCGTCAACGGAATCGTGGCTTCGCTCGAGGAGAATATCGCCCTCGGCGGTGACGTCTCCGAGGATATGCCGAACAACGTCAAGACCGCGCTTATGGGCCCACTTGCGGGCATCGGCGACTCCATCGTCCAGGGCATCATCGTCCCCATTCTGCTCTCCATCGGCATGAGCCTTGCCGCTGGCGGCAGCCCAATCGGCCCGGTCTTCTACATGATTACCTGGGGCGTCATTGGCCCGCTAATTTCTTACGTGTGCTTCCGCACGGGCTATAAGCTCGGCGTCGGCGCGGTTGACATGATTGTCGGCGAGACGGCCCGCCGCCTCACGGACGCCTTCAACGTGCTTGGCATCATGGTCATCGGTGCTCTGTCTGCTGGCAACATCGCCCTTACCACTGTCCTCAACATCCCGATGGGCGGCGACTGGAAGCCTCTGCAAGAGACCCTCGACGGCTGCTTCCCCGGTATTCTCCCACTCGTCGCGGTCCTGCTCACCTGGTGGATGCTCAATAAGAAGCAGTATTCGCCCACGAAGGTCATCGTCATCCTCTGCGTGGTCGTCTCCGTCTTCTGTGTCCTTGGCGTCTTCTAAGGGCTGAGAGCTCGGTTGCCTGAGAGGGGCAGCTCTTCAGTGGCTTCTTTGTCACGGGCCGCAGAGAGCCCATGTGGCACCCTGCGGCCCGTTCTGCCTGTTGTGTGTGGCACAAGAGCTTGGCAATGGCTTTAAACGCGCGGCGTCGATTTTGCCCAAGCCTGTTGGTAAGGGGCGACCCTGTCGTCGCATCGATACATCCATACAACAATGGAAGGAAATAGCATGGCGCTTCTTCGTTTCAAGCCCATCCCCAAGAAAACCGTGTGGGGCGGTACGGCTATCCGCGATTACTGGCACTATGACTGGATGCCCGATGGCGTTGGCATGGCCTGGGCGTTTGCTGACCAGGGCGAGGACACCAACGTCTGCGTCTCTGGTGAATACGAGGGCAAGACCATTGGCGAGCTCTGGCGCGAGCACTCCGAGCTCTTTGGCGACACTGATCGAGTCTTCCCGGTCATCGTCTCGATGCTTGGTCCCGAGGACGAGCTCTCCATTCAGGTTCACCCGGATGACGAGCATGCCATTCCCTTGGGCTATCCTTACGGCAAGAACGAGGCCTGGTACTTCCTCGAGGCCGATCCGGATTCCGCCATTGTCTTTGGCCACAACGCCACCGATGAGGCGGATCTGCGCAACTACATCAAGGAAGGCCGCTGGGCCGACCTTATCGACCACCTGCCCGTGAAGCGCGATGACTTCGTCTATATCCCCGCAGGCCTGCTCCACGCCTGCACCAAGGGGACTATCGTCTACGAGGTCCAGCAGGCAACGGATGTGACGTACCGCTTCTATGACTATGACCGCGTCCAGGATGACGGCACTCTGCGCGAGCTGCACCTGGAGCAGGCCATCGCGACGCTTCACTATGACAAGTCCGAGATGGTGAACACTGCCAAGCCCGAGACGGTTGAGCTGCCCGGTATGAAGCGTACGATGCTCATCTCCAATGATTCTTTCACCATCGAGAAGCTCGAGGTGACCGGTCCCGCCGAGCTTCCTGCTGGCCCTTACGAGCTCGTGACCGTCGCTCGTGGCGCTGGCAAGGCCAACGGCGAGGACATCGCGGTGGGCGACCACTTCTTGCTGCCGCGCGGCGAGGCGCTCTCGCTCGATGGTGACGTGACCCTGTTCATGACGACGGCCTAGGAGGCCCTCGGTGCTGCTTCTCCCTTCGATGATGTGCGCCGACTTCCTCCGACTGGGCGAGGAGGTCGACGAGCTTGCCGCCGCCGGCTGCGACGGCTTCCATCTTGATGTCATGGATGGTCACTTTGTGCCCAATCTTGGTCTGGGTATCGGCGACGTGGAAGCAATTTGCCGCCGCTCGCCGGTTCCCTGCGACGTCCATCTCATGGCAAACCACGAGCCCACGACGATTGACCTGCTCGTAAAAGCGGGCGTCAAGATTGTCTACGTGCACCAGGAGGCAGAGCCCACCATTAACTCGACCCTGCTGCAGATTCAGCGCCTCGGAGCGCACCCCGGTCTGGTCGTTGACCCTGGCGTGAACTTCGAGACCGTTGAGACGTCGCTGCCCGTTGTGGACTATGTACTCGTCATGACCGTCAATCCCGGATTCTCTGGCCAGAAGTATCTCGACTACGTTGACGAGAAGATCGAGCGTTTCGTTGCCGCCAAAGAGAAGTACGGCTACAAGGTCATCATTGACGGTGCTTGTTCGCCGCAGGTGATTGCCAAGGCGAGCAAGATGGGCGTAGACGGTGCCGTTCTTGGCACGAGCGCCGTGTTTGGCAAGGACCGCTCGTACGCAGAGATTTTCAACGAGCTAAGGGAGCTTTAGAAGAGACAGGCCGCTTTGTTTGACCGAGCCGTCGGCATTCGTGCCGGCGGCTTTTTCGTGGACCGGGTGTTATGTTTAGATCTTCAGGGGCCATGAGGTAACTTATATACATAAGGACTGACAAATAATCTGTTCACAACTAGTTCGCTCGATTGGGAGAGACCGTGGCAACGCTCTATTCGTCTATTAAGGATGACTTGCTCGCAAAGATTAAAGAGGGCACGTACAAGGAGGGCGATGTCATCCCGCCCGAGGTCGAGCTTGCCAAGAGCTACGGAGTGAGCCGCCCCACGATTCGACAGGCTCTCCAAATCCTTGCAAACGATGGCTACGTCGAGAAGCGTAAGCGCCGCGGCACTATCGTTACGAAGCCAAAGGTCTCCCAGGGCCTTACGATGGGCGTGCGCAGCTTCGAGGACGATATGACTCGTGCAGGCCGTGCCGTGCGCAGCACGGTCATCATCTTCAAGCGCGAGAGGGCGAATGAGGAAGTCGCCTCCAACCTCGAGCTTAAGCCGCGCGATGAGGTCTATAAGCTCGTGCGTCTTCGCTATGTCGATGACAGGCCTAACGTGTTCGTAGAGAGCTATATTCCCGTCGAGCCTTACCCCAACTTTGAGAGCTATGACTTTACGACGCAGCGTATGTATGGTGCCATGACTGATGAGGGGCATCCCGTGGTGCATGCCCATCGCCGTCTCGACGTCATCAAAGCTGACACTGCTACGGCGGCCCTCCTTGACGTCGAGGTGGGCGACCCGCTGTTCCTCTTCCACACGGTGGGTCGCGAGGCGAATGGCCGTGCCGTCGAGTACTCCGTTGCCACCTATCGCGGTGAGAACAACACGTTCGAGTTCAACGTGAGCCGCGAAGACGCCTAGAAGCGCGGGTGGTGGCTCCCCACGCGCCGCAAAGGCGGAACACTGCGCGAGGCGAAGATTGCGGCGAGCCAGGGCACATGGCGATCTGGAAGAATCTGCTGATAATGCCATAACAAATACGAGGCGCCCGTCGGAACAGTGTTTTCCGATGGGTGCCCCGCTATGAGTAGATGCAGATATATTGGCGTGACGCTACAGGTCGATGGAGTCGATGCCCTGCTCTTCGAAGCGGCGGCTAATCTCGTTGATGATGGGGATGCCCGCCGAGCAGCCGATACGCGTGGCTCCGGCCCTGACCATGTCAAGGAACGTGTCGGCGTCGCGGATGCCGCCCGAGGCCTTGACCTGCACGGCGTCGCCGACGGTGGCCTTCATGAGCTTGACGTCCTCGACCGTGGCGCCACCGGTGGAGCAGCCGGTGCTCGTCTTGACGAACGTGGGCTTCACTCGTGTGGCAATCTCGCAGATTTTGACCTTCTCGTCATCTGTGAGCAGGCAGGTCTCGAGGATGACCTTGCAGGGGATGGGCAGCCCCGTGGCCTCACGCGCCTCCTGGCAGGCGCCGACAATCTGGGTCATCTCGTTCTCGACGTAGGCCCAGTTACCAGCCTTGACCTGAGTGAGGTTTACCACGTAGTCAATCTCGTTCGCGCCGTTGGCAAGGGCGTCCTTGGTCTCGAAAACCTTGGAGGCAATGGAGGTCTGGCCAAGCGGGAAGGAGATGGCCGCGCCAGTGTCGATGTCGGTGCCCCTGAGGCGCTCAGAGCAGAACTTAACGGGCCCCTGGTTGATGGCGACCATCTTAAAGTGGTAAGCCTTGGCTTCGTCGCAGAGTTTGGCCAGATCCTCCTCGGTAGCGTCTGCGTGGATGTTGGTATGGTCGACGAGCCTTGCGAGATCGTCAATGGTCCAGCGTGCCATGATGACTCCTTTCTGACGTTGGATGTTTGGGGCGCAGCTCCGGCTGCATAGATCTTGCTTAGTTAATATGTCAGAACATTTATGAATGTGACGCAACATAACATCTGTGAACGGTACGGTATTAACCTCTTACCGCCAAATCATCACATTACAAATACAAATCAAAATAGATATGAGCGGACATAAACAGCAAACCATCGCATATTGTTTACCATCGGTACATGTCGCGCACCGTCTTCCTCCGGGTATACTAGAAGAACTGTGCTGGCCGTTGCTGGTATAAGTGCCGGGACGGACCCGGCACCTGCCGGAGGCGTCCGGCGAATTAAGAGCGAGGAGCCCATGAACGCCAAGAGTGACACCGGAGACTACCACAGTAGCAGCTCCCTTTCCTGCCAAACCTCCAGCTTGGGGGAGGTGGGATCGTGGGTGTAGCACTCAGCATCATCCTCACGCTGCTCCTCACGCTCGCGAACGGTTATTTCTCCATGTCAGAGGCGGCGCTCGTCGCCGCGAAGCGCGCCATGTTGGAGCATGATGCTGACGAGGGGGACCGTAAGGCGAAGGTGGCGCTCGAGCTTTCGGGCGATTCCAGCCAGTTCCTCGCGGCGATTCAGGTCGCCATCACGCTCGTGGGGTTCTTCTCCGCGATGGTCGCATCCACCACGCTGTCTGACCCGCTGGCGTCGTGGCTCATCTCCCTCGGCGCGCCCGCTGCCCCTACGAAGGCCATCGCGCCGATCGCCATCACGGTGATCGTGTCCTACGTTTCCGTCGTGATGGGCGAGCTCGTTCCCAAGCGCATCGCGCTTGCTAACGCGGAGGAGGTTTCGAAGAGCGTCGCGCCCTTCCTGCGCACGTTCTCCAAGGTGGTCGCACCCCTCGTGTGGCTCACCGCCAAGTCCTCGGACGGCCTCTCCACGATCTTGGGCATCAAGTCCGCCGACGACCGTCAGGATGTCTCCGAAGAGGAGATTCGCTACATGGTGACGGATGCGGACGACCTCTCTGACAAAGAGAAGTCTATGATCCACGAGATCTTCGACCTCGGCGATACCATCGCCCGCGAGGTCATGGTCCCGCGCGTTGACCTCACTGCCGTCGAGGACACCGAGACCCTGTCTGACGTTCTCAGGCTCATGCGCCGCACCGGCTATTCCCGCATCCCCGTCTACCACGAGGATGTCGACCGCATCGTGGGCATTGCCCACATCAAGGATCTTCTCGCGCCCATCATCGACAAGGACGAGGCGGACCGTCCCGTGGGTGCCTACGTCCGTGCCCCGATCTTCGTGCCGGACACGAAGGACATCATCCCGCTTCTCTCGGAGATGCAGAGCAGCCATGACCAGATGGCCATCGTCGTGGACGAGTACGGCGGAACCGCCGGCGTCATCACGATCGAAGACATCGTCGAGGAGGTCGTGGGCGAGATTGAGGACGAGTTCGATCCGGACAACAAGTACCTCACGCGCCTGTCCGAGCGAGAGTGGCTGGTTGACGGTCGCTTCTCGATCGATGACGCGCGCGACCTGGGCTGGCCCATCCCTGACTCGGACGAGTTCGAGACCGTCGCCGGCTTCGTGCTCGACCTTGCGGACTCCGTGCCCAGCCCCGGTGAGGTCTTCACCGTCGACGGCTATACCTTCCGCGTTCAGTCCCTGCGTGGCCGCCGCATCGCGCTTCTCCGCGTGACCGCGCCGGAGGCTCCCGCCGAGGATGATGAGGAAGAGGCCGAGGAGGACTAGCCGCTTGATGGTGCATAGAATCGGTGAACAAATGTATAAGCCCGTGACCTGCGGATTCATGGGCGTTCTTCATTAACGCTTCATAAAACGGGTGCCGTTCGCCAGCGGGCGGGCGGCACCTTGCATGTTTAGGATAAAATGGCCTCCTGATGTCGCATGCGGACATCAAAGCTTGCAGCCGGATGCTGCAGCATCGGGGTATTGAACATCAAACACGACCACGCCTCGACCATACGCAGGGATGCTGTTCTTTCGAGCTCCCCCGAGGCGGAGGGCGCGCTTGGCAAAACGCGTGAATAAGACGAGGCGCTTTAGGGTCGTGCCGCTCACGGTGACGTTGGGCGCTGCAATCATGGTGGCCGTCGCCTTTGCCGTCACTCACGTTGGCCCCGCCCGCGCGGCGATTGGCACTGATGACGTAGCGGCTATCGGAGTTGGCGACCTATCCTCGACGGCGCAGCTCTCCAGCGATGCCGCGGGCAAGTTCGCTGAGGCGGAGACCCCCGTCGCCACTGATCTCACCAGCTCTTCCACGCGTACCGGCTACGTGGTTAAGACCATTGGCCCTTCTGAGGCCGGGTCTGTCTCCGCCGGCGTCGTCATGGACGGTGACAACGTCGTTGTCACCCGCGACGAAGGCTGGCAGCAGGGCATCGCTTCCGCATACACGCTTGCCTGCAACGATGGCTATGATGCCACGGCCTCCGGCGCTAAGCTTACCGAGGACAGCATGACTGTCGCTGTTCCTTCCAGCCGCTCCTATCTTCTCGGCCGCACGGTCGAGATCTATTACAACGGCATGACCGTCACCGCCAAGGTCACCGATACGGGCGGCTTCGCTCCTCTCGGTCGCGATCTTGACCTCGCAGGTGGCGTTTGGCGCGCTTTTGGCGCAACCTCCACGGATAACTGGGGCGTTCGCACCGTCAGCTATCGTTTCCTGTAGGGGAGAGGGCGCCGGGGGTTCTTTCTGCCCGTCGGCCACATAAGAGTCATTAATCCATGCCATCCGCCTGACGCCGTCGGGCGGATGTCTTTTTATCGGCTACCATTGCAGCATGGGCGCGCCGCAGGGGCGCGACAACGGAGGGAACCAAAGCATGGCTCAGCTCATCGAAATCAAGCGCGTTGCGGTTTCGCCGCAGCATTTCACGGCCCGCGTGCGCATCGCCAACGGTGGCCCGCTCACCACGGACGAAGACCTGATCGGTACCACCCACGTCTATAACCTCCTGCCGGAGATTATCGATCACGCGTGCCTTGGTGATGCGGGGGAGACCTTCAAAGAGGCCATGGGTGCCACCGAGGTCGCCCACCTGCTTGAGCACGTGACCATCGAGCTCATCGCTCGCACCGGCCTCGCCGGTGACATCTCGTGCGGCCGTACTTGGGAGGTCACGGGCGAGCCTCGCACCTATGACGTGCAGCTTTCCTGTCCGGATGACGTCCTCGTTGCCTCCGCTCTTTCGAGTGCGGCGTGGATCTTGCAGTGGGCCTATGCGGGTGCGGTTGACCCTAAGCCTGACGTGGACGCTATCGTCTCCGGCATTCGTGAGCTCGTGGAGCACGCCGAGGAGATCGCTAGCCGCGAGGCCGCGGAGGATGCTGCCGCCAAGGATGCCGCTGAGCGTGAGAGCGTCGTCGATCAAGAGGGCGATTGTGCTGATACCGCGTCTACCGAGAACGAGGAAGCATAACCGCCTGCGTGGGTATAATCGCCTACAACGACCGAATAGCCGTGCGTCCGCGTATGCGGAGCGCCTAAGGAGGCAATAATGAGCAAGGGTGCAGTTGGATTTGTCCTTGGCAGTGTCTTTGGTGCTGTGGTGGGTGCCGCTGCCGGCATGATGCTGGCCCCGCGTTCTGGTGCCGAGAGCCGTGCTATGGCTGCGGATGCCATGAATGACGCGTGGGATGCCGCCGCTGACGCCTACGAGAAGGGCGGCAACGCCGTTGCCAATCGCCTGAATAACATTCGTCCGTCCGTTGACGCCACGACTGACGAGCTCCGTGCCAAGATCGACCTTGCCCGCGAGCGTATGGACCAGCTTCGCAACACCATCTCCGACAACGTTGCCGTCGCCGCTGACAACGTGACCGCTGCCGTGTCTGATGTCGCCGAGAAGGTTGGCGCTGCCGTTCCTCAGGCTCCTGCTGCCGAGGCTGCGGACGTCCGCGTCGAGGACATCGCTGAGGATGCCGAGGGCACCGAGGAGTAGGTCTCGGTCATAGAAGTAGGAAGATACGGGGCGCCGGCGGTCAATCGCAGGCGCCCTGTCGCGTGCTTGGGCTCAGGCGTGCCCATAGATAGCCGGGGGTATTGATGGCAAAGCAGATGATGGTCAAGCTCGTGGGCTCACGCGTCTACGTGCACGGAAAGCAGACCAAGAAGCAGAGGAAGAACGACCAGCCGGCTGATCCCAAGAAGATCGGCAAGGTGCACAACCTCGTCTTCTCCGCGGATAGCCGCGTCGTCGTTGGCGTGATGCTCAAGCGTCCGGACATCGCGGGCATGGTCAAGCGGGATGACCGCTTCATTCCACTTGATGCGCTCAAGTTCGTAGACGCGGGCGTCATCTGCCGCGGCGAGAAGGGTGACTTCGACAAGGATGCCTGCAAGCGCCTGAGCCTTGACCTCGACCATTGCATCATCTGGGGTGGTGCGGACGTCTACTGCGAGTCCGGAAAGTTTCTCGGTTATGTCATGGACGCCCGCGTCGACGTGGAGACGGGCGAGGTCGATTGCTTCTGTGTCCAGGAGGGCTCCGCGGCTTCTTCACTCGTGGGCACCTTTGACATCCCGGCGGCGTGGGTCATTCGCTATGACCGCGGACGTATGATCGTGAAGGACCAAGCTGCGAAAATCGAGCTTTCCGGTGGTCTCGCCGGCAAGGCGGGCGAGGGGTATGCGGCCGCCAAGGAGGGTGCGAAGCAGGCTGCTTCCAAGGCCGGAGCCGCTGCCTCGGTCGCCGTCGACAAGGGAAGCCACGGGCTTGGCAAAGTGATTGGCAAGGCCAAGGTTGGCGTTCAGCGCGCGGTGGAGGACTTCCAGGAGGCTTCCGGTGCGGACGGCGCGTCACGGGCCGGCAAGGCTGCGGCAAACAAGGCTGTAGGAGATGCTTCGGCAGCCGCCGGAAATGGGGTAGCGCAAGCCAAGGCCGCGTCCGATAATGGTCAGAAGGCTGCTCGCGCCGTTGGGGAGCAGCTTGGCAAGACCAAGGGCATGTTTTCCGGCTTTCTGCGCGAGTTCAAGGACGCGAGCAAGTAACGGCGTGCCCGCATTCCCGAGCGAACGGAACCAACATGTCCTATGACCAGAATCCCTACGGCGGTCAGCGCCGCGGCGACGACTGTCGTCGCGCTCGCGACTCGCGCGCCGGGGGCTATGACTCGTATCAGCGCGCCGGTGGCTATGACTCGTATCAGCGCGCCGGTGGCGAAGGCTACCGTGGCCAGCGCCCTGCCGGTGACTACCGCAGTCAAAGGCCTTCCTCTGATGCCTATGACAGGACGGGGGGCTATGGGGCTGGTACCGGCGCTCGTGGCTACGCCAGCGATCCGCGTGCCCCTCGTGGAGATGCGTATGCCCGCGACCGTCGCGCCGGAGGCTATTCGTCGGGTGTGACCTCTTCGCGTACGGGCGGTTCTTCTCGTAAGCGGAGCGCGTCTCGAGATGGGCGGCCTGCGGCGTCTCGTCAGCCTGGCCGCTATCAGGATGCCCCGCAGCTGGGCGGCGGAGATCGTCGCCGTGCGTCTGGCTCGTATGCGCGCCAGGGCGCTGGCAACCGCTATTCCACGCCGGCAGGCGGGCGCTCGAGCTCGCGTGGCCGTGGCCAGGCAGGCCGCCGGTCCGCGAACGGCCGTGGTGGCGCACCCAAGATTGGGATGCCCAGGCTTACTACCAGTGCGTTTAGCGCCCATGGCCGCGGTGGTATGCCTGCCGGTGGCGGGCGTCGTGTGGACTTCGCTGGCGCACGCCCCGCGATCATCGGCATCGCGTGCGTTGCCATCTGCGCGATCGTCAGCATTCTTTTGTGGTCGAATCGCAAGGTCGATATCAAGCTCAATGGCGAGGACTTTAGCGTCCGCGTGAACAGTACGTGCGAGCAGGTCATCTCTGCTGCCGAGCTCTCGCCCAAGGCGGGCAACCTCGTCTCGGTCTCTGGCAAGAACCTGGAGGACGGCGCCGGCTATGCCTTCACGGCGACCCTTGGGGGCAATGAGCTCTCCTCTGAAGACGCCGCGGCGTATCGCGTGGCCGGTGGCGACGAGCTCGAGATCGCTGATGGCGGAGACCGCATGGAGGACTACGACGTCCAGGTGATGCAGGAGAGCCCGCAGCTCGAGATGAGCGGTGACGCCTGGGGCAACATCACCTATATCTCCCAGTGGCCGAAGCCTGGTTCGTACGAGATGCGTACTGGCAAGCGCTCGGGCGAGGAGGCCCGCGGCGATACGCTCGAGGAGACCCAGAACGCCATCATCACCGTGCACCAGATTGCGCCCGATGACGGCAAGAAGCTCGTCGCCCTCACCTTCGACGATGGCCCCGCGGAGAAATACACCGAGGCCTACCTCGACATTCTTGACAAGTACAACATTCACGCCACGTTCTATAACCTTGGCCAGAACATCGAGGCGTATCCGGATATCGCCAAGAAGGTCATCGACCAGGGCAGTGAGATCCAGAGCCACACCTACCAGCACGCACAACTCACCAAGCTCGATGCCTCGGCGTTGCAGAACGAGTTCTCAAGCGCCTTCCAGGATATTAAGGACAACGCTGGTACCGATACCACGGCGTTCCGTCCGCCTTATGGCGACTTCAACGAGAATGCCTGGCTTAACTCGGGTGGTCTCGCAAGCGTGAGCGTACTGTGGAACCAGGACTCGCTTGACTGGAAGCGTCCTGGCGCGGATGCGATCGTCCAGAACTCCCTCAAGGGTATTACCTCGGGAAGCATCATCCTCATGCATGATGGCGGTGGCAACCGTGACCAGGACGTCGAGGCGCTCCCGACCATCATCGAGACCCTCCAGGGCGAGGGCTATGAGTTCGTCACCGTGACTGAGCTCATGAAGAGCGACAGCTCCATTCCCGAGGACATCGCGTCCGGTAACGCGACGATGCCGGAGGGCTGCGTCTGGCCCACGGAGATCAAGGGCGCCGGCGCCGATGCGAAGACTGCCGCCACCACCGCGGCGGCGGGCGGAGATGGCTCGGGCGAGGACTAGGAGCCGCTCGCGGGCGTGCCTGACCGCAGCTTTTTTGGGCAAGGTAGTTGCCCCTTACCCTTAGCTGACGTTTTGCGTGTACAATTGGCGGCGCTAGGGCCTCGATGGTCCGGCGCCGCCGGCTTAGTTTCGGCGGTGGTGCGGCATGTTCGCCGCGCCTCTATCCAAAGAGAAGGGTCATTGATGAAACCTCGACCTGTGAGTCGATGACCCCGTGTGACGTGCTTCAAACGGACACGCCGCATGGGGTGTCCGGGCCCCGGCGCCGTCGCCTGAGAGTGTCTCGCGCGGGTGGCTAAGGTTGCGATCGCTTTGGTCGCAAGCGTGAAGGAGCACAAATGATTTATCTGTCCCAGCTTCTGGGAAATCCAGTTCTTGACGCCAACGGCGAGAGGATCGGCGTCGTCAACGACCTCGGCATCGCCACGCGCGAGGTCTTTCCCCGCGTTACCTCGCTCGCGTTCCGCGGGCCCGGCAAGACGCCGTTCATGATCTCGTGGCGCAAGTACGTCGACTCCTTCGATGACGGCGAGGTTAGGCTTGCGGTTCCCGCGACGGATATCCGCTTCTCCTACCTGCAGCCGGACGAGGTCCTCATCGCGCGCGACCTCCTCAACAAGCAGATTGTCGACACGCGTGGCATGCGCGTCGTTCGCGTGAATGACCTCAAGCTCTCAGACACGAGCCAGAGCCAGCTGCGCCTCCTCGGTGCCGAGGTGGGCGCTCGCGGCATCCTCCGCGCGCTGTCTCCCGCCCTCGAGCGTCTGGTCGTTCGCGCTGCCCACGCTTTTGGTGATGAGATTCCCGAGAAGATCATCGCGTGGAATTACATGGACCTCATCGATCGAGACCTTTCGAGCGTGAAGCTCTCCGTCTCGCACCAGACGCTCGATGACCTGCACCCAGCTGACGTCGCGGACATCATCGAGCAGCTCGACCCGCGTCTGCGTGGACAGGTCTTCGCCCAGTTGGACGACGCCCAGGCCGCCGAGGCAATCGCGGAGCTCGATGACGACGAGATGGCCGCGAGGATCATGGACAACATGGAGGACGCCGACGCGTCGCGCATGCTGTCCGAGATGGACCCAGATGACGCCGCCGAACTCGTGGGCGAGCTCGACTACGAGCGTGCCGAGAAGCTTCTGCGCCTCATGGGCATCAAGGAGCAGCGTGCCATTCGACAGCTGCTGGGATATAAGGATGACACTGCAGGCCGAATCATGACCTCGGAGTTCGTTGCCTTGTCGCGTGACACCACTGTCGCCGAGGTCGTCGACCGCATGCGCTCGCTCCCGGAGGACTTCGAGCCCGTCAACTACATCTACGTGACCGATGACGAGGAAAAACTCGCCGGTGTCGTTCCCGTGCGCCGCCTGTTCGTCTCGCAGCCCGAGGACACCATCGGCAAGCTTGCCAGTGACGACGCCGTCCTCACCGCCCGGCCGGATGACGACCAGGAGGACGTCGCCGAGGACATCGCCAAGTACAACTTGCTTGCCATGCCCGTCGTTGACGAGAAAAGCGGCAAGATCCTCGGCATCGTCACGGTCGATGACGCGCTCGACGTTCTCGAGGAAGAGCACGAGGAGGACCTGCGCATTGCGGGCGGCTCGACTAACACCTCTGATGCCGGCGAGAGCTCGGGCGAGTTCCTGCGCTTCCTCCGCAACCAGATGTGGTTCTTCTTCTGGGCGATCGCCGGTCTTGCGCTCGCGCTCCTTCTCGACCCGGAGACTGGCATCGCCGTCTCCGTGGGTGCGCCCGTCGCGCTCATTGCCGCCAGCGAGATGATTCGCTACGTGACCGGCTTCTTCATCGAGTATGACGAGGATGACGAGGACGCGCCGTCTATCGGTGGCTTCGCCGTCAAGGGTCTTGCCATCGGTGTGGTTTGGGCTGCCATCGTCCTTCTCCTCATCGTTGGCGTGAACGGCATTCTCTCGACCGCGGGCGAGGGTCTAGGTGCCGTTGTGTTCGATCTGCTTCGCGGCTTCGAGGCGGCTGCGGTGGTGATCGTGCTGAGCTTCGCCACGGCGCCTGCGTATCTCAAGTTCCTCCGTCAGCGCGATGCCAATGGCGTGGACACGAGTGGACTGGCTCTCCAGACCGCCGCTCTGGCGGTCGCCCTCGTCGTGTTCGTCGTAGTGGCCTTCCTGCTGACTACGCCCGTCATGGGATAGCAAACATGGCGAACCGATGTGACTGCATAGGGGGAGAGGCCGCGTGAGGTCCTTCAAAGCGTGGCGTAACCTTCGAGGTGTCCGAGCTGTGGGCGCCGACACCTCCACCGCCTCGCCCATCCGCAAGCCGCTTAAGGCGGCGCTCGTTCTCGGCGCGATGGGACCGGGTCTCTTGACCGCACTCGCCGGCATGGACGCCGGCGGCGTGGCGACCTTCTCAAACGCCGGCGCCGTCTTTGGCTATGAGCAGCTGTGGAGCATCCCGGTGATGTGCTTCCTGCTCATCGTCGTGCAGGAGACCGCCGCGCGCATGGGCTGCGTCACGGGCAAGGGCTTTGCGGCGCTCATTCGCGAGCAGTATGGCGTGCGCCTTTCTGCGTTCGCGATGCTGGCGCTCATCATCTCCAACACGGCCGTCACGCTGTCTGAGTTCGCGGGCATTGCCTCCGGTATGCAGCTGTTTGGCGTTCCGCCCATCGTGAGCGTGCCCATTGCCGCCATCGCAGTGTGGCTCTTGGGTATGAGCGGGTCCTACAAGCGCATCGAGAAGATTCTCCTCGCTATTGGCTGCGTGTTCGTGACGTACGTCGCGGCGAGCTTCATGGTGGGGCCGGATTGGGGCGTGGTGCTTCACTCCACGTTCCTACCGCAGGTCAACGTGACGCCCGCATACGTGAGCCTGCTGGTGGCAAACATCGGTACCACTATCTCGCCGTATATGATCTTCATGGGCCAAGGCAACGTCGTGGAGAAGAACTGCGACGCCGATGACCTTCCCTATCAGCGGATCGACACCGTGAGCGGTGCCGTGGTGGCGCAGCTCATCGCTTTCTTCATCGTGGTCTGCACGGGCAGCGTGCTGCACCCAGCGGGAATCGAGGTCAATTCGGCCGAGGCTGCCGCCCGCGCGCTGGCGCCTCTCGCCGGCCCGTATGCCGAGGTCCTGTTTGGCGTGGGTCTCGTGGGCGCGAGCTTCCTTGCCGCGTGCGTGCTGCCGGGCATCACCTCGAGTGCCGTGTGCGAGGCCTTTGGCTGGGAGCGCGGCCAGGACAAGAGCTGGGCCGAGGCCCCGGCGTATCGCGGCATGGTCACGGCGATTACGCTGCTCTCCGCGCTTGTCGTCGTCATGCCCAACGTGGACCTCTTCGGCATCATGATGATCGCGCAGGTCATCAATGGCGTGCTGCTGCCGGTCCTTCTCGTCTTCATGGTGCGCATTGCCGACGACCGTCACGTCATGGGCGCCTACGCCAACAGCCGTCTCTGGACCACGCTGACCTGGTTCATCGTGGTCGTCGTCGCGATCCTCACCGTCGTGATGTTCGTGCTGCAGGCCATGGGCTACTAGCAGCGCTTTTTCGCGTATAGCCGAGCTGCCGCCGCGCTCTAACGGCGCCGCCGGGCCGCTGGGCCGCCGTTCTGCCGAGACATGCGTTATTTCGAGATGTGGCGCCGTTTTGTTCCCAATAACTCGAAAAAGCGCATGTATCGAGGTGTGACAATCGCCTTTTGCCCGGAGAAGGGAGTGGCGCCCGCGCGCTCTGTGCTTGCGATCTCGCTTGCGCGGACCGAGGCGCGGCGCTTGAGGTGAGCGTATTCTGACATTATTGTTTTTGGTTTATTGGAGCGCTTGCAAAGCGGTTCTTGTCAATTGATATCATCCCAGCTAATCACGTCTATCTGGTCCGTTTTCTAGACTAGTTTGGCACGAATTGGAGAAAGCGTGTTAGATACGTGTTTGATTCTGGTTTGAGTGCATGGGACTATTTCCGCTTTTGCCGACTAGCGATGCCCTCTTCACTCATGCTCTTGCTAGGACGGGAGTATGGAGGGGCCCTTGGGAAAAGTCAGTCGTGCAAAGCGTAGCGTAAACAAAAGGCTTGATGCTCTGTTAAAGTCGGCTGAGCTTGACAGTTGCTGTCTCGCGGCGGATGCCCCGTGGCTCTCGTCCTCTTTGGCTGTTCGTGAGCAGAATGGTGACGTTTTGCACGTCCGACATGGTCTGTACGCACGCGCTAGTTATTGGGCGGCATTGAACCAGGTTGAGAGGCACCTTCATATCGCTCGAGCTCTTGCGCGCAAGCATCCCAACTGGATCTTTTGCAGGATGACTGCCGCACTGGCACTCGGCCTATCGGTTACGTATGCGCGCCACAGTTTTGAAGAGGTGCCCATTGAGATTGCTGTGCCTTCGAATACACACTGCGGATTGCGGCACGGGGTGAGACTGCTGCCCCACGAGGCGGGCGGGACGCTCTGGCAGGCATCTGGCTTACTTGTCACCCGCCCTGCGCGGACGGTGTTCGACTGCGTTCGCAGTCTGCCGTTTGACGAATCGCTGGCGATGGCAGATTCTGCGCTCCACCTGAGGCTAATGCGCGAAGACGAGCTCGCGACGCTTGTCGAGGATGCTGGTCCCGCGAGGGGAATTAGGAATGCTCGGCGCGTTCTCGCTCATATGGATGGCAGGTCGGAGAGTGGCGGGGAGTCAATGGTGCGCGCACGGATGATTGAGCTCGGCTACGTAGTGCCCGAGTTGCAGGTTGAGTTCCCCAATCCGCTGGCGCCGGGGCGTGCGTATCGTGCCGACATGCTCGTGCGATGCGGTGAAAGACTCGTCGTCGTGGAGCTTGATGGAAAGTGCAAATACGAGGAACCCGAAATGCTAGGCGGCAGGACGACGCTCGGGGTCCTGCTCGACGAACGTCAGCGTGAGGCCCTGCTCACGTCCCATGGCGTTGAGGTGATGCGTCTGCGCTATGAGGACGTAATGGACGAGGCTCGCTTTGTAAGGATGATGGATGCCTATAGGATCCCTCGTGCGACGAGGTGAAATTGTGCGCGAGCTTGTTGTGTCGAGCCCGGGTTCGCCGGCTTTCCTGTGAGCTGCGCAAAACGGGCCGCCGAGACATGCGTTATTTCGAGATGTGAGCCGCGTGCCGGCCTCACATCTCGAATTTCCGCATGTCTCGGCGGAAACGTGCGGCGGAAACGTGCGGCGGAAACGTGCGGCGGAAACGTGCGGCGGAAACGTGCGAACACGGCGATCGGTCTCCTCAGGAGTGATTCTCGAGCGCCTCGTCGCAGAGTTTGCGCATGTCGGCGTCGGTGGCGTTCGGCTGGAGGTTCGTGTGGTCGAAGAGGTGGGTGAGGTCATCGAGCGCATAGCGTTTGGTCATGGATCGCTCCAATCGACGAAGAGGTACGTGAATGCAGTCACCTTATAACGTTACAATACGTATTAAAGCCGTCACGTCGTTTCTTCTCAGCGAGCGGTGCGAGACTTGCGATGTTACTGTCCGAAAAGTGTTCTAGCTGGTTAGGCGTTAGAATAAAAGGACGGATGCATGCCGTTGGACCGGCGTCTCGGTGGGGGTGTGGCGGTGCTCCGGCAGCGTGTCGGAGGCACTTCATTGTTGCGTTGGCGACCTGGTAATCAAACGGAACCGGGAGGTACAGGACATATGGCAAAGCAAGTGATGACATCGTCGCTTATGCCCTTGTACCTGCAGGTTGTTGGGAATATCAAGTACGCTATCGATTCCGGCAAGTATAAGGTAGGCGACAAGATCCCCACCGAGGTTGAGTTGGGCGAGCAGTACGGCGTGAGCCGCATCACCGTTCGTCGTGCCGTGAGCGAGCTCGTTGAGGCCGGATACCTCGTGAAGCAGCAGGGGCGTGGAACGTTCGTCAAGAGCTCGCGCGATCTCATGATGGTGCAGCACAGGACGGACCTCGAGGTCCAGAGCTTTAGCGAGGCTTGTCGCAACAGCGGCTACGCTCCCGGATCAATCGAGACAGAGCACGGCGTCCGCGAGGCGGCTCCGGATGAGTGCGCGTTCCTCGGCCTTTCCGAGGGTGACGAGGTTATCTTTTTCACGCGAGTCTGCCTTGCGGACTCGACGCCCATCATGATCGAGACGAACGTGTTTCCGAGGGCGGGGTTCGAGTTCCTCGTAGATGCGAAGCTCGGCGGCATTTCGCTGTACAAGCTGATTGAGGAGAAGGCCGGCAAGGTTCCCCATATGGTGGGCGAGTGTCGAATCAGTTCTACTCGTGCCGATGCTGTGCTCGCGGATGCGCTGAGCGTTTCTGCCGGCGAGCCGCTCTTCGTGTTCACCGCGCAATACAACGATCAGGACGAGAAGCCGCTCTACATGGGCGTTCAGCGCGTCGTGGGGTCCCGCTACACCTTCGCGTTCTAGCGGCGACGCGTCGTTGGATCCCGCTATACCTTCGCGTTCTAGCGGCGGCGCATCGTGTGACTCCGCCACACCTTCGTGACTCAAAATTCGTCATCTAGCAGCGAGCTTGAAAGCCGTTCAGAAGCCCTGGGTATCGTGACGTCCGGGGCTTTTCTCCATCCGGCGTTATCGATAACGAATATAACGATATATAACGTTTGCCGGATGTCTCATGCCGTTCACCCCACTTGGCTGGTCATATGGCCCCAGGGCGTCTATGGTGAAGATGTCGCTATAACGATATATGACGTTTCATGAATGGTAACAAGCGGAGGCGACACTTGGTAACAAGCGGAGGCGACGCTTAGACGGCAGTCGGAGCTAGGTGAGGGTGCGTCAAAAGCGGTGCCCGGCGCGTTTGGAGCCAGGGCGAAGCGATGAAGGACGCGGACAGGCACGGGGGGCGAGGTGAAGATGGCGAACTTGACGGCAGAAAACAGGACGGGTGGCTACGCCGACCTCTTCCTTACGGCTTTGTGCTGGAGTTTCGTCGGACTCTTCACGAGGTCTAACGCTTGCTCCGCATGGCTCACTTCTGCCGTGGCCTCGCTATCCGGCCTGCTCTTTCTCCTCGTCGTCGTACGTCCCACTCTCAGGTTCACCAAGCGCGCTGTGCTCGTTGGCCTTGCGAACTGCGTGATGAGCTTAACGTTTGTGTTCGCAAACAAGCTCACCTCCGTGGGCAATGCGATCGTCCTGCAGTACAGCTCGACAATCTTCGTCATCATCTACGAGTCGATTGAGCGCCGTCACCTCCCCCACGCCTCGAAGATCGGTGTTGTGGCGATGGCGTTTGCCGGCATGCTGCTGTTCTTCCTTGATGAGCTTACGGCCGAGGGGGTGTTGGGCAATCTCCTTTCAATCGTCTCGGGCGCGTTCTTTGGCCTTGTGTTCTTCATGAACGCCAAGCCAGGCGCCCTTCCCATGCCCTCTTCGCTCGTGGGGTTTGCCGTGGCCTCGCTCGGCTTCCTTGTCGTCACGCCCGAGGTTCCAACCGTCTCGCCTATGAACTGGGCGCTCATGCTTGGCCAGGGCATCGTGTGCTCTGGAGTCTCAAGCATCTTCTACGCCCGTGGCATTCGCCGTGTTCCTGCGTTCAGCGCGAATATGATCTGCATGAGCGAGGTCATTCTCGCGCCGACCTGGGCGTTTCTCGCCTTTGGTGAATCCTTCGGGCGCTTCGCTTTCATAGGCGCCATGCTGATCGTAGCAAGCATCGTCATCAACCTCGTTCTCGATAGTCGTGTGACATGCAAGGACGAGGGTCCCGCTGGGCATATAGTGCCCTGTGAGGGGTGCGAAAGCGCCCGGTGAACTAACCAGGGAGAACGGAGAGTATCATGGCAGAAGCAGGAATCGTTTGGACGCGCATCGATAACCGCCTCGTCCACGGCCAGGTGGGAAACGCCTGGGTGGGCGCCACCGGCGCCAATCTCGTCATCGTCGCTGATGACGCGGCGGCCGAGGACAAAGTCCAGCAGCAGCTCATGAAGATGACGGCGGAGTCCGCAGGCTGTGACATCAAGTTCTTCACGCTCGACCACGCCATCGATGTCTTCTCTCGCAAGACCCCGAAGAAGTCGATCCTGCTCGTGGTCCATGATCCCGCGGCCGTTCGCAAGCTCGTCGAGGGCGGCGTGCCCATCAAGAGCGTGAACGTTGGCAACATGCACGCTGACGGCAAGAAGACCGTCTACCACGAGTCTCACGTCTATGTGGACGATCAGGACCTCGCCGATTTCGACGCCATCAAGGCGGCTGGCGTTGACCTCTTCATCCAGATTCTCCCCACCGACCACAAGACCGAGATCTAGGAGGCGATGCCTGCGTAGCTAGCCGATTGCACGTGTCTGTTTGGAAGAAAGGAAGGAAAGCATGGAGATTACCCTTGTACAAGGCCTGCTTCTCGCGCTCGTCGCATTTATCTGCGCGCTAGACCAGGTCTTCGAGGCGTTCTATTGGTTTCGCCCGCTAGTCGTGTCGTTCTTTGCCGGCATCATGCTGGGCGACATGCAGCTGGGCATCGCCTGCGGAGCCGTGGCGGAGCTGAGCTATCTCGGCCTGCTCACCGTCGGCGGAACCGTCCCGCCTGACCCGCTGATGGCTGGCCTGATGACCGTGGTCATCGCCTACACCACCGGCCAGTCTGCAGAGGTGGCCCTTGGCCTGTCCCTGCCGTTCGCCCTCCTCGCGCAGTGGCTCGGCATCTTCTTCAACACCGTGTACGTCTCCGTCGCCCACAAGTGCGACGCCTGCGCCGCGGCTGGCGACGCGAAGGCCTTCAACCGCACCGTCTGGGGCGCCCTCATCCTGAAGGCTGGCGCCGTGGCGCTGCTCGCGTTCCTCTGCTCCTTCGCCCTCCAGGCTCCGCTTCAGGCCTTCGTCAACACCTTCCCCGTCTGGCTCGTCCATGGCTTCGAGGTTGCCGGCGGCATCCTGCCTGCGGTTGGCCTCGGCCTCCTGCTCATGGTCATGCTCAAGAGCAGCAACATCGCCTACCTGTTCCTCGGCTTCATCATGGCCACGTTCATGAATCTCCCGAACGTCCTGCCCATCGCCATTGCCGCGGTGTGCCTTGCTTACATCAACTTCGTGCATGAGAAGAAGGGTGACGACGCCATTGCCCTCGCCACCTCCTCGCACAGCGACACCGATGGGAGCGACGACGATGACGACATCTAACGAGACCACCGAGCGCAAGCTCACTCGCAACGATCTTTACAAGCTCGGCATCCGCTCCATCGCGATGCAGTCTGGCTTCAGCTTCGAGCGCATGCAGGCCCCTGGCTTCACCATGTCGATGTTGCCCACCTTCGAGAAGCTCTATGGCGACTCCAAGGAGGATATGTCTGAGTTCATGACCTACAACATGGAGTTCATGAACACCGAGATGCACATGGGCACCTTCCTCATGGGCCTCATCCTCTCCATGGAGGAGAAGCACGAGGACCGCAAGCTCATCGCCGGCATCCGTAACGGCCTGTTCGGACCGCTCGCCGGCCTGGGCGACGCCATCTTCTGGTTCACCCTCCTGCCGATCTCTGCCGCCATCTGCTGTTCCCTCGCGCAGAACGGCTCCCCGCTCGGCCCGATCCTCTACATGCTCATCTGGGGCTTCTCGGCCATTTCCCGCATCTGGTTCGCTGAGCTCGGCTACAACCTCGGCTCGAAGTTCATCGACAAGATCAGCGAGAACACCAAGTACGTCACCGAGGCTGCTGGCATTCTCGGCACGATGGTCGTGGGCGGCCTGATCCCGTCCTATGTCTCCCTCGCCTTCAGCGATGAGCTCGTCTTCGGCATCGGTGCCACCACGGTGCAGAGCGTCTTCGATGGCGTGCTGCCCAACATGCTCCCGCTCGCCCTGGTCTTCTTCATCTACTGGCTCTTCAAGAAGAAGGTCAACGTCATCGCGATCATTCTCGGAATCATCGCGTTCGGCATCCTTATGTCGTTCCTGGGCTGGATGTAGTCCGGCCTAGTAACGCCCTGGTTAGGGGAGGGGCCTTCGGGTCCCTCCCTGCGGGGTCCTTCCTGCGACGTCCCGTTATGGGCGAGCCGTCGCAGGGCGGACCGATGGGGCATCGGTCTTGCTCGTGCGGGCGCATCCGGAGGCGCCCGCGTGCCCCCCCTCTGCAAATACGTCAATCACCTTGGAGGTTAAAGGTCCATGGCAGAAATGGTCACATTCAACGAGGAGACGATCCTTGCCCAGGGCAAGGCGATCTATAGCCGCCGCGCCGAGATCGAGGCGATGGCGGATGCCGTCACCGAGAAGGGCTTCTCCGGCATTCTCATTTCCTCCTCCGGCGGTTCCCAGGCCATGCTCGCTCCGTTCTCCGCGATGATCGACGAGTTGAGCGACATCCCCTGGCGCTCCGTTCTCTCCGCCGAGCTCGTGCTCACCGGCTGCAACATGGTGGACGAGAAGACCCTCGTTCTCATGACCAGCAAGTCCGGTGACACCACCGAGACCCTCGCTGCCGCCCGCTGGCTCAAGGAGCGCGGCTGCACGATCTTCTCCGTCATCGGCAAGGCGGACTCCCCGCTCGAGGAGGTCTCTGACTTCAGCTTCGTCTACGGCGACGGTCGCCCGCAGGAGCTCATCGTCTACCTGTTCCTGGGCCGCTTGCTTCACAACGCCGGCTGCTTCGATGCCTATCCCACCTTTGCCGACGAGCTCGCCAGCCTCGTTCCGGGTCTCGTCTCCGTGCGCAAGCAGTTCGATGCCCGAGCTCGCGCCTATTGCGAGCGCTATCACGACGCGCCTTATCACATCTGGGTCTCTTCCGGCGACATCTGGCCCACCTGCTACGCCTATGCCATGTGCGTGCTCGAGGAAAGCCAGTGGATTCGCACCAAGAGCGTCTCGAGCCCCGAGTTCTTCCATGGCACACTCGAACTCCTCGAGAAGGACGTGCCGCTCACGCTGCTCGTGGGCGAAGGTTCCACGCGCGCCCTGGATCTTCGCGTGAAGGATTTCGCCGAGAAGGTCACCGATGAGCTCACCGTCATCGACGCCGCCGAGTTTGACATGCCCGGCATTTCCGCAGAGACCCGTCACTGGCTTGGCCCCGTCGTGATGAACGCCGCCCTCCAGCGCATCTCCAAGAACATGGAGGACATTACCGGCCACTCGCTCGACATCCGTCGCTACTACCGCAAGCTGGAGTACTAATGAAGGTCCTCGGCCTGGGAGACAACGTCTTTGACTCCTACGACAACCTCGGCATCGCCTATCCCGGTGGCAACGCCGTGAACGTTGCCGTGAATGCGTCGCGCCTCGGACACGAGGCGAGCTACCTTGGCCGTGTGGCGGATGACCTCTGGGGAGAGCGCCTGCTCGGCGCGCTCAGGGCAGAGCGCGTTGACGCGAGCGCCTGCGAGGTCGTCCCCGGCGGTACGACCAAGGTCTGCCATCAGGACCGCATTGATGGCGAGCGTCACTTCAAAGGCGTCGAGCTGGGGGAGGCCTGGCCGGGAGCTCCCGTGCCGAGCGGCCCTGCCGTCGAGTACGCCTGCGGATTCGACGCTATCCTCACGAGCTGCAACGCGAAGGTCGACGATTGGCTGCCCCTGCTCGACGGGCGTCGGGGTGTCCTTTCCTATGACTTTGGCGAGAAGGAGAAGTACCGCACGCCCGAGAACCTCGCCAAGATAGCTCCCCATATCGATCTGGCGCAGTTCTCGATGAGTGGCGTCGACCAGGCGGTCATTGACGAGTTCCTTGCCGGCTGGCGGTTCGATTGCCCTGTGCTCGTTACGAGGGGTAACCTGCCGCCGCTTCTCTCTTGGGACGGAGGGTGGGTCCATGGGGTCGCTGCTGCGGGCGAAGCCGTGGATACGATGGGCGCGGGCGACTCGTTCGTGACGGCGCTCGTGACCTCCCTCGTCGAGAGGGGCTGGCGTCGAGGCGCGGCCCTGCCTGAGACGAGCCGGCTTGAGGACGCGCTTGCTGCCGCCGCCGCGCACGCTGCGAGGATGTGCCAGGTCGAAGGCGCCTTTGGCCATGCCGCGCGCGATGGCGAGGTTCGTGCCGTCGTCTTTGACATGGATGGCGTGATCATCGAGTCCGAGCCGCTTTATCTCGCGATCATCGATGACTTCCTTACGAGCCGTGGTGCTACCAAGCTCACCGAGGAAGACCGCAACGCGATGTACGGCTGCACGACCCAGATTCAGAACATGACCATCGCCAAGCACCTCGACGAGACCGCGGATGAGATTGCGCCTGCCGTCACGGCGTATTTCGAAGCACATCGCATCGACTATCGAGAGGCTCTCATTCCCGGTATTCGCGAGCTTCTCGCGTGGCTGCATGAGGAGGGTGTCGCCGTTGGCCTTGCCTCCTCAAGCTCCATGCCGGAGATTCGTCAGATGCTTGACGAGTGCGAGCTCGGGTATGCATTTGACTCCGTTGTCACGGGCGATGACTTCGAGGAGTCCAAGCCCAACCCGGAGATCTACCTCCACACGTTTGGCGAGCTTGGTTGCAGTCCGAGCGAGGCGGTTGTCGTGGAGGATTCCGAATATGGCATCACCGCCGGTAGGCGAGCGGGCGCTGAGGTGGTTGCCCTTTGCAAGATGCATGGCAACATCAGCGACCGCGATGCTACGCTGGCATTCGATACGCACCAGGAAATTCTCGAGTATCTCAAGAGAAGGATTGGAGAGTCCAAATGATCGGTTTGATCGTCACGGGCCACGGCCATTTCGCGACCGGCCTCAAGAGCGCGCTTGCCCTTCTCGGCGGCGAGCCGAGCGACTTCGTCGCCGTCGATTTCCCCGACGGCGACACCACCGAGGACCTCACCGCGAAGCTGACGGCGGCGCTCGATGAGCTTGCCGGCTGCGAAGGCGTTCTTGTCTGCTGTGACCTTCTCGGCGGGTCGCCCTTCAAGGCCGCCGTGGTGCTTGCACAGGGTCGCGACGACGTTCGCGTCATCGCTGGTACCAACCTGCCGCTTCTTGTCGAGACACATCTCACGCGCGCTGGCTTTGACTCCGTCGACGCCCTTGCGGACGCTGCGATTGCCTCCGGCCACGCCTCGCTCGTGAAGTTCGAGATGCCTGCGGGCGCCAATGACGATGACGACGAGGATGACGACATCTAAGTAGCGCTTTGTCCTTCAGACCAAACTAAGACTCCAAGGGAAGGGAATGGATATGTCCGAAGAGAACCGTCCTACCATGCTCACCTACATCGAGGAGACTCCGGCTCAGATCGCCGCTAACATCGAGAACCGCCAGACGCTCGTCGGCGGCCTCGTCGATGCCTATGTCGATGGCGGCTACCACAACATCTGGATCGTTGCGTGCGGCTCCAGCTCCAACGCCTCTCAGTGCGCCAAGCCGTTCATGATGAAGTATCTCGACGTTGACGTGCAGGTTGTGCCGCCCAACACGTTCATCGCCTACAAGGATCGCCTCGCGGAGGACGATTTCGTCTTCGTGGTTTCCCAGAGCGGTTGCTCCACCAACTCTATCGAGGCGCTCGACAAGCTTCGCGCGATGGGCCGCAAGGCCGTTGGCCTTACCGGCAACCTCGAGTCCGACTTCAAGGACCACGCCGATGTCCTCGTTGACTACGGTGTGGGCGAGGAGTACGTGGGATACGTTACGAAGGGCGTGACCACGCTCGCCGAGTTCCTCATGCTATTCGCCATCGAGGCCGGTGCCAAGCGCGGCGTCGTCTCCGCCGAGGCCCACGATGCGGTTATCGCCGAGATGGAGAAGTGCCCCGAACGCCACGTTGCCTTCCAGAAGCAGGTCCACGAGTTCTATGACCGCAACAAGGCTGCGCTCACTTCGATGACGGTCGCCTACTCCTGCGGCTTCGCCCAGGGCTATGGCATCGCCTGCGAGGGTGCTCTCAAGATTGGCGAGACCATCCAGATTCCGAGCTTCGCCTATGAGGCGGAGGAGTTCAACCATGGTCCCAACCTGCAGCTTACGCCCAACTACACGCTGTTCTTCATCGATGACCTCGGCAAGACGTCTGATCGCCTCGTCCAGCTCGCCCGTGCCTCTCGCAGCGTGAGCGACCGCGTCTTCGTGGTTACGAACAACTCCGAGGTCGACGACGCACATGCGCTGCGCCTGCCCGAGGATATCGAGGAGCCGCTGCTCATGCCGCTCTACGTACTGCCGCTGTTCCAGATCCTGGCGTATCGCGCGACGACCGACCTTCACAAGTGGGAGAAGCACCCCATGTTCGACAACTTTAGGAAGATCTGCGAGTCCAAGACAGCTTCCATCTCGAAGATCATGCCTTTCGAATAGGTTTTGCTAGAGTGTCTTCTGCTTCGCGTCCGAGCGCCACTGCCCGGCGTGGTAGGGCGGCGAGTTTGGCAATGTTGATTTGAGCTGGTGGGGCGTCGGCGTGTCCGGCGCCCCGTCTGTATCCGGGAGAAGGCCTATGTATAGGTTTGCGCAGCGTAGGGTGGGGATTGTGGCGGCTGTGATTATCGCGGCCCTTGCCATCGTGATCTTTGCGGTGTTTCCTGGCATCTATGCGGACCCGAAGGGCGGTCCCGTCTCCGCGCTGCTGATGGTCGTTGCCGCGACTGCCGTCGCCTATCTGGTGCTGCGTTTCGCTGCCGTGCGCGCGGAGGCTGTGCTCGTGGCACTTCGCGTGCGCCGCGGCAAAATCGCCCTCGCGCGCATTGACAAGATCGAGGAGCTGGGCGAAGCTCGCGACATCTGCCTGACGCCGCATCGTCTTTGCGCGTTCGAGACTGAGGTGTTCGTGCCGGGCGGCGAGAGCTTCTCGTGCCGCATCGTGGAGGACATCGACAAGAGGTTCGAGGTCAAGACACCTGCCTGGGTGTATGTCACCTACGAGGGCGAAGCCGTGCGGGGTCGTGTTGGAATCGTTCCCACCTCCGTGCTGTTCGCCACGCCGAGCCTCGAGCCCGTGGTGCGCGAGCTCGAGAAGCGCTGCCACCCTGCCTACGTCGAGGTCTCCCGCGGCCTTCATGGCCTCGCGATGGCTCCGTTCAAGCGCAAGAGCTAACGAGCGACGGTGACGGATCCTGCGAGTTGCCGCGCCGCGGGCGCTACATCACCGTGAGGCCCGTGGCGCGGAGGCGCTCGACGGCGTCCGGACGGACCTCATCGCAGATGGCGAGGTCGAAGTCGTCGAGCGTGGCGTAGCGGTAGGTGCCCGCGTGGCCGAGCTTGTCCGTGTCGCAGAGCAGCACGTTTACCTCGGCGCGGGCCATTGCGGCCTGCTTGGCGGGAACGTCTTCCATGTCGAGCGTGAGCACGTCGCCAGCCTCGGTCTCAATGCCCACGGCACCCATGAATGCGGCGTCGAAGCGGTATGGGTCGAGCGCACTCGCGGCGAGGTTGCCGACAAACCCGTTGTACTCCGCGTCATACGAGCCGCCGGGGCAGAAGGTGCGCACGTTGGCGCCGGAGCTGGCGGCACGCAGCACGTCAACGGAGCTCGAAACGACGGTGAGCGAGAGGTCGCTCGCGCCCACGAGCTGGGCGAGGAGGATGTTCGATGAGGAGAAGTCGAGGTAGACGGTCTGCCTGGGCTTGAGCGTCGCGAACGCCTTCGCGGCGATGGTCTGCTTCTCTGGGCGCAGGAGGTCGACACGCTCCGCGATGACACGGTTTACCTCGGGGTCAATTCGCGTGGCTCCGCCGTAGACCTTGCGGCAACGACTCTCGGCGACAAGCCTGCGAAGGTCCTTGCGGATGCAATCCTCCGTCACGTCGAACTTCTCCGCAAGGGCGGAGACGGTGACGTGACCCTCTCGCTCGATGAGCTGGGCTATCGCCTCCTGGCGTGCTTCGAGAAACATCCGCTCTCCGTCTCACTTTGTCCGAGTTCGTAGTTTGCGCCCAAATCATACCATCCAAATTCTGTCGAATACGGACAAACTACGACAGAATAAGATAAAGTGCTTGCAAATCAATACAGCCAGAAGTAATCTGAGCGCAGATGGAAGCACCATGCGAAGCGGCGTGCGTCGCGTCGCGCGAGGGGCCACGAGCTGGCTCCGCGCGCGAGGCCGCGCAAGGAGGACCGCCCGCGGTCAGTCGAAGGGATTGCCCATGGAACTCATCATTGATACCGCCAACCTCGACGAGATCAAGAAACTCGACGCCCTGCTCGACGTCGACGGCGTGACCACCAACCCCACGATCATTACGCGCAGCGGCAAGACCCCCGAGGTCGTCATCCCCGAGATTATTGAGTATCTCCGTCCGGACCAGAAGCTCTTCATCCAGGTCGTCGCCGAGGACTACGACGGCATCATGGAGGAGGCCCGCTATATCAACGGCCTTCGTCCGGAGAACACCTACGCCAAGATTCCCGTCACGCGCGATGGCCTCAAGGCCGTGAAGGATGCCCACAACGAGGGTCTCGGCGTTCTCGCCACGGCGATCTTCTCTCCTGAGTCCGCCTTCCTCGCCGCCCTCAACGGCGCCGACTATCTCGCTCCCTACGTGAACCGCATGTCCAACTACGGCGATGGCATCCAGCAGGTCGCGGACCTCATTGAGATGCTCGCCGTGCAGGGTCTCGACACGAAGGTCATGGCCGCTTCGCTGCACAACACCAACCAGGTGCACGAGCTCATCCTCGCGGGCATTCAAGCGATCACCTTCCCGCCGGCGATCCTCAACTCGATGATTGACCAGCCGTGCACCGTGGGTGCCGTGCACGACTTCACCGCTTCGTGGGAGAAGAACTACGGCCGCACCACGCTGAGGGCGTAGCTCACGGATTCCCAACGGGCCCCAGCTGACGGATTCTCAACGGCGGCGGGCGGCTGTCGTTCCCTGCTCAGACAGCTTCGCCGGTGGCGAAGAACTTGCAGGGAACGACGGTCGCTCGTCGCCTTCTGTATCTCTGTTGGTGTTGGTCCGTTACCATCGCGAGGCAATCCTCCCGTGTGGCCGAGGGTGCTCACAGACGGTTAAATCGGCTCTTTAGCTGCTGGTTGAGATGGGTGCGAAGAGTGGCTGCTTTTCGCTTCGTCTGAGGCGCGATGCGCCGAGATGCTATTCGTTAGCAGAGGACGGGGGTTCCGGTGGAGGCGATGCAGGTGAGGATGTCGCGGTTGGTGGAGTCCGTGATGATGGCGCTGAAGTCGGACACAGAGGCGTAGCGGTAGCCCCCGTGGATGGCGAACTTGCCCTCATCGGCGAGAAGAAAGCAATAGGAGGCGTTCTTGAGGACCTGCTCGTTGACGCGGCCGTCGTCGACGGAGGTCGCGAGCACCGCACTCTTGGCGAGATCGACGCCGCAGGCGCCGATGAACGCCTTCGAGAACAGCAGCGGCTCGAGAAGGCTGATCGTGGCCGGGCCCGTGAAGCCGTTGAGGTTCACGTTGAGGTAGCCACCCGTTGCAAGCGCCGCGACCTTGGGGTTCCTGGCGAGGCGGGGGAGGACGTCGATCATGTTCGTCGTGACGATGAGGCGCTTGCCGCTCGAGGCGATCATGTCTGCAAGATAGAGGTTCGTGCGAGAGACGCCCAGGAATACCGCATCGCCGTCGTTGATCTCGAGGAACGCACGCGCGGCGACGGCACGGCGGCCGTCATCCTCAGCATGGCGCTGGAGCGCGACGGTCGCCGCCACGCTGTCGTGCGGCTGCGTCTGCGCGACCGGACCGTCGACCTTGAGGGCACCACCGTACTCGCGCTTGATCTTCCCCTCTTTCTGGAGGACCTTGAGATCCTTGCGGATGCTGTCGACGCTGACGGCAAAGCGCTTGGCGAGGTCATTCACGGTGGCAAAGCCCGTGGAATTCACAATGCTGATGATCTCTTTGCGGCGCTCTTTCGGGAACAACGTAGACTCCGGTGGGAGGGGTGGGGCGGACAAATGATTCGTTACCTAACATAATAAGTCCGAAATCGTATCGCCAACACCTAAAGCAAAATATGCTACATGTCCCCGACGCAATGCCTCGATACTGCAAAACTCGAGGTCAAGTTCTTTACTTACGCATGCAGAGGCCGTAACGAATCGAATATTGAGCAGGGCTGACCCTACCGTTCGCCGCCAAATACCTACCGTAAGCGGGAAGCAGGAGGGGTAAAACAGGAAAAACCAGGAAATCGGAAGTCCAATTATTTTCGTTCATGTACAATCGGTGAAGAAGTTCCGTTCATATCCTTTTTGTGCAGAAAGGGGTTTGTCCATGGCCGGTATGGAGGACATGCTCAAGCGCGAGAACGTGCAGATCGTCGAGAAGGTCTCTGATTGGGAGGAGTCCGTCCACGTCGCGGTGCAGCCGCTCGTCGACCAGGGCTACGTCAAGAGCGACTACATCGACGGCATCATCTCGAACGCCAAGGAGTTTGGCCCCTACTTCGTGATCTGCCCCGATCTCGCCCTCCTTCACGCCCGCCCCGAGCAGGGCGTCATCAAGCAGCAGCTTGCCGTCACCGTGCTTCGCGAGCCCGTCCGCTTCAAGGAGGAGGGGCCGGACGTGCGCCTGCTCGTGACGCTCGCCGCCGAGGACGCCGACTCTCACATCGAGGTCATGCGCTCGCTCGCCGTTATGTTCAGTGATCCCGCCAACATCACCAAGATTGCCGAGGCAAAGGACGCGGATGAGGTCTACGCCGATTTCGTCGCTCCTGCCGAGGCGTAACTACTTGATTTTGGCGATCGCGCCGCGTGGAGTGTCCGCAGCCACGAACCGCGGCATTTGTAGGAGAAATCTGGAAGGAAAGGAAGGAAAGAATGGCTGTTATTAACTTTATCGTCAGCATTCTGTCCGAGCCGGCGCTGCTAGTCGGCCTCCTTGCTCTCGTGGGTCTCGCCCTCCAGGGCAAGGCTATCGAGGATATCGTTATGGGCACCGTGAAGACCGTCGTCGGCTTCCTCGTGCTTTCTGCCGGTGCTGCTTACCTGCAGAGTGGTTCCCTGCTCGCCTTCGGCGAGCTGTTCAACTACGCCTTCCACATGCAGGGCGTCGTCCCGAACAACGAGGCTGTCGTTTCCATGGCCCTCACCAAGTTCGGCTCTGACTCCGCTCTGATCATGTGCGTTGGCATGGTTCTGAACATCGTGCTTGCCCGCTTCTCTCGCATGCACTACATCTTCCTCACCGGTCACCACACCCTGTACATGGCTTGCATGCTCGCCGTCGTGCTGAGCATCGGTGGCCTCCAGGGCCCGATGCTCATCATCGGCGGCGGTTGTGTCCTCGCCATGATCATGGTTCTCTCCCCGGCTTACTGCCAGCCCACCTTCCGCAAGGTGACCGGCGCCGGCGACGGCGTGGGCTTCGGCCACTTCGGCGGCATCGGCTACGCCATCGCTGGCCAGGTCGGTAAGCTCTTCAAGGGCGGTAAGTCCACCGAGAACATCAACTTCCCGAAGCGTCTCATCTTCCTGCGTGACACCACCGTCGCCATCTCCATCACGATGATGATCTTCTTCCTCATCGTGACCGGTGTTGCCGTTGCTAACGGCATCCTCGGCGCTGACCCGACGCAGTTCTCCAACCTCAACGTCCTTCTCAACGTTGGCACTGAGACCACGACCAACTGGGTTGTCTGGGCCCTCGAGTCCGGCATGGCCTTCGCTGGCGGCGTCTACATCGTTCTATCCGGCGTTCGTCTGATCGTCGGCGAGATCGTCCCCGCCTTCAAGGGCATCTCCGAGAAGCTCGTCCCTGGTGCCATTCCCGCCATCGACTGCCCGGTCTGCTTCCCGTATGCTCCTAACGCGGTCATCATCGGCTTCCTCGTCTCCTTCGTCGGCGGCATTGTGGGCCTGCTCATCCTCATGGCCATCGATGCCAATCTTGCCCCCGTTGCCCTGATCCTCCCCGGCGTTGTCCCGCACTTCTTCTGCGGCGCTTCCGCTGGTGTCTTCGGTAATGCTGAGGGTGGCCTCAAGGGCTGCGTCGCGGGCGCCTTCGTCCACGGCCTGCTCATCACCTTCCTGCCGGCCATCTGCATGCCCGTCTTCACGGCTCTGGGCTTCACCTCCGCCACCTTCTCCGACGCTGACTTCTCCTGGCTCGGTATCGTGTTTGGTAACCTCGCCCAGGCTGCTCCTGGCATGCCGCTGTTCATCATCTGCCTCCTTTGCTTCGTTGTGCCGATCGTTTACAACTACGTCGCCCCGAAGCCCAAGGCTGCTGTTGCCGAGTAGCATCTGCTGCGGAGGGCTGGCGCTCGACGTCGCTTGCTAGCTGATGTTCCCGTCTAGCCCTTAAATTAGTGTTACTTACCAATTGCGGGGTCGGGGCTGCGGCTTTGGCCCCGCAATTGGGTACCATCTGTACTGCGCGGGCATCCGCGTACCACGAACGAGCGCATGGTATCCGCCTGCGCAATACGAAAAGAGGAAATATGGAAGTCCGTAGCATTATGTGCGCCTGTGGCTCTGGTCTCGGCTCTAGCCTTATGGTCCAGATGAATATCGAGAGCGTCCTCAAGGAGCTCGGCAAGAGCGACATCACCGTCGGTCACACCACCACCTCCGACGTCACCCCTGGCATGGCCGACCTCTTTGTCGTTGGCCGTGACCTCGTCGACTTCATCAAGGGTGTTCCCGAGGAGCACAAGATCGTTCTTACGAACATCGTTGACAAGAACGAGCTCAAGGAGAAGCTGGTCGCCGCTTTCGAGCAGTAAGCGCCTCCGCGCCCCACGGGCGCATATCACCGTATTTGGTGGAATCCTTTCCAGAGGAACTGGCCCGGCGCTGTCGCGTGGCGAAAGCTGGCGGCGGCCCGGGCCTTTCATTTGGATGTAGGCTTTGGCGCTACATGAGCCATCAAGAGGTGAGTCGCGCGCCAGTCTTCGGCAAAGCAAAACAATCTGCCTTTGAAGCTAGGCGCACCTTTGGCGTGTCTCGCTCTGTAGGCAGAGCGCTTCCGGCGCTAAGCAAGGGAGGAACCATGGAACTTAACCGTATGATTGACCACACACTGCTGAAGGCCAACGCCACGCGCGCTCAGATCGAGAAGCTCTGCGACGAGGCCCTCGAATACAACTTCGCTTCCGTCTGCGTTAACACCTGCTGGGTGCCTCTGGCGCATGAGAAGCTTGCCGACAGCGACGTTAAGACGTGCTGCGTCGTCGGCTTCCCCCTCGGCGCCATGCTGACCGAGGCCAAGGCCGCCGAGACTCGCCTTGCCGTCGAGGCGGGTGCCGACGAGGTCGATATGGTCATCAACATCGGCTGGCTGCTTGATGGCGAGTACGACGCCGTGCGCGACGACATCGCGGCTGTCGTGAGGGCCGCTGACGGCAAGTGCGTGAAGGTCATCATCGAGGCCTGCCTCCTCACGGACGAGCAGAAGGTCAAGGCTTGCGAGCTCTCCGTCGATGCGGGCGCGACCTTCGTGAAGACGAGCACGGGCTTCTCCACCGGTGGCGCCACCGTGGCCGATGTCGCCCTTATGCGCAAGACCGTGGGCGACCGCTGCCTGGTCAAGGCCGCCGGCGGCATCCACACCGCCGACGAGGCCCGCGCCATGGTCGAGGCCGGTGCCGACCGCCTCGGTTGCAGTGCCGGAATCCAGATCATGGCCGGCTGCTAACGGATCCCAAAGCCAAAAGGGCGGGGGAGGGCTTCGGAGCATGCTTGCGCGCTTTGCGCGCTGCGAAAATGTTCCTCAACCCTCCCCGCCCTTTTGGCGCCCGTTACAGCGCTTACATTCGCTTCTTTGGTGCTAGCTGAAAATAGAAGCTAAGGGAAACGTATCGACAACGTGGAGGAAGGCCCCATCCCATTGAGGAGCATTTTTCGAGCGCAAAGCGCGAGAATGCGACGAAATGGGATGGGGCCTTCCGGCTTATATGTGGGCGAGACTAGAACTGCACCCGGGGTGCGGTGGCGTCAGCCTCGGAAATCTCGAAACCCTTCTTGGGCATGCGGCCGCCGGCGAAGAGGCTGCCGGGGAAGGTCTGGATGGCGTTGTTGAACATGAGGACGCAGTCGTTATAGCTCTGGCGAGCGTAGACAATCTTGTTCTCGGTCTCCTCAAGCTGCGCCTGGAGCTGTTGGAAGTTTGCGTTGGCCTTCAGGTCGGGGTAGCTCTCGGAGAGGGCGAAGAGCTGACGGAGAGCGCCGGTGAGCTGATTGTCCGCGGCCATGACGTCCTCGGGCGTGGTTGCGGTGGTTACGCCGTTGCGGGCGGCGATGACGGCTTCGATTGTGCCGGACTCGTGCGAAGCGTACCCCTTGACGGTCTCGACGAGGTTGGGGATGAGGTCGGCGCGGCGCTTGAGCTGGGCGTTGAACTGGTCCCAGGCATTGTCGCAGCGATTGGAGGCGCGAACGATGTCATTGCTCATCTTGATGCAGAAGAGCGCGACGGCAATCGCGATGACGACGACGGCGATAATGGCGGGCATGGTGTCTCCTTGCGGTAATGTCGCTTCCTGCGACGCTTGGTGTGGAGTATACCCAGGGCCATGGCAAGCGAGCGCGGAGCAGCTCGGTATTTGGCCCGGCACGGCGCTGATTATTCCTGGGTAAGCAAAAGCGGGGCAGCGACCCCGTGGTCACCGCCCCGCTCACTCGTCAAATGGCGGAGGAGGAGAGATTCGAACTCTCGAGACGGACGAGCCGCCCAACGGTTTTCAAGACCGCCGCATTCAACCGCTCTGCCACTCCTCCGAACAGAAGAACATTCTACCGAACACGAGGCTTTCGTGTCGGGCACGATGTCTCTAGTACTCAGGGTTCGGATCCTCGATCTTGTCGACCTCCTGGAAGGGGGCGAGGGTGGAGACCATCTTGATGGGCTCGTCATACGGGTTGTTCACGAAGTGGACCTCACCCGGGCCAATGTGAATGAAGTCTCCGGCGGACAGCGTGTGCACGACGCCGTCGACCACGATGTCGACCTTGCCCTCGAGGATGAAGAAGTTCTCCTCCATGATGCTGTGGTGGTGGGCTTGGAAGTTCTGGTGGGGCTGGAACTGTACCAGCGCGAAGTTCATGCGCGGGCCCTTCATGAGGTACTTGGGGCCGGAATCGCCGAAGCGGTACTCGAAGTCGTTCTCGTTGACGACGAAGGTCTCTGCCATGTTCTGCTCCTTTTACTCGTCCAGGTGCTGGGCGTGCGGACTGGGACTAATTGATATGCGAGCGCGCGCGGTCGGACTGCTGACGGCCAAACGCTCGCGCCTGCCTGATGGGCAAATCTGCGCCGCGGTGGCGCATAGCAGCGAGCCACCGCGGCGTGCGAGGACGTTACAGGCCGGGGGCGCGCCACATGCTCTTGGTCACTCCGGCCTCGCTCAGCGCGAACTGGGCCTTGTAGACCTCGCGCCATGTCTTGTAAATCTCCTCGTAGACGGCGGTGTTCTCGGGGTTTGGCTCGAAGGTGCGCTCGAACTTGACGACCTGCTTGGCACCCTCGGAGACGCTCGGGTAGATGCCCACGCCGGTGCCGGCGATGATGGCGGCACCAAGGGCGGTGGCCTCTTTCACCACGGGGACCTTGACCGTCTTGCCCGTGACGTCAGCGACGATCTGGCTCCAGAGAGGGCTCTTTGAGGCGCCGCCGGCGAACATGAGCTCGTCGGGCTCGTTGCCCGTGGCCTCGCGAACGAGGTCGATGTGGCCGCGGACGAGCAGTGCCGTGTTCTCGAGGATGGCGCGGTAGAAGGTGTACTTATTGAACTTCTCCGGGTCGAGCTCGAAGTTGGTGAAGGTGGGCGAGGAGTGCGTCCAGTGGATGTAATTCATGACGTCGCTGAAGCAGCAGAGCATGCCGTAGGAGCCCGCGGGGATCTTCTCGGCGTGCTCGTTCATGACGTCATAAACGTCGCGGCCCTCGGCCTTGGCCTGTTCCTTCTCCGCCTGGCAGAAGCCGTCGCGGAACCAGCGCATGACGAGGCCCGGCTTGAAGGCGAGCGCCTCGTACTGCCAGACGCCCGGGGTGGCGTGGCAGTTCACGCGCACGCGGCACTGCGGGTCGGTGGCGGCGTTGTCGGTGTTGAACTCGTACTGCCAGAAGCTGCCGCCAAAGACGCCGGCCTGGTTGGGAAGGCAGGCACCCACGCCGATCATGCCAAGTTGGCAGTCGCCGCCGCCAACGATGACGGGCGTGCCCTCGGCAAGGCCGGTGTCAGCGGCGCCCTTGGCGTTGACGTGACCGGCGAGCTCGCCGCTCTCCTTGACGGCGCCGAAGATGTCGGTGCGCAGGCCGCAGCGCTCGGCGATGGTTGGGTCCCAGTTGCGGGTCTCGAGGCTCATGATGCCGGTGGTCGAGCCGTTGGAGGGCTCGACGGCCAGCTCGCCGGTGAGCTTGTAGATGAGCCAGTCGTTGAACATGCCGATGCGGGCGGTCTTCTCATAGACCTCGGGCATCTTGTTCTTGACCCACAGCAGGCGCGGGAGGGCGCCGAGGGCGTAGGTCTGGCCGCTCTCGCGGTAGAGCTCTGCCTCAAGCTCCGGGTTCATGGCGATGAGTTCGCCCACCTCGTCGTTTGAGCGGGCGTCGACGTTGGCGCAAGCCCAAATCTCGTTACCCTCCTCGTCATAGAGGAGGATGCCCTCGCGCATGCAGGTGGTCGACACGGCGGCGATGTCGGAGGCATCGATGCCCGTCTCAGCGAGAACCTCGCTCACGCAGGTGCGGGCAAGCTCCCAGTTGGTTACCCAGTCGAAGTCCATGCTGCCGGGCCAACGGGGATCCTCGTTGTGGGTCCACTCCTTCTGGACGCAGCCCACCTGGTCGCCTTCGATGGAGAAGATGACAGCGCGCACGCTGCCCGTTCCCGCGTCCATTGCCATCAGGTACTTTGCCATGGCGTACATCTCCTAGTTCTTGGTCGAATACTCGAGGAGTTCCTTTGCCGTTTGTTCGTCCGTGACGAGGACGTTGAAATAACCGTGCGTGAGGGCGGCGTGCATGGCGGGCACCTTGACGGAGCCGCCCGCCGCCCCGATGACGTTGTGCATGCTCTGGAGCTTGTCGAGGCTCGAGCTGACGATGCGGTCCTCGATGGAGGTGCCAACGGGGTTGCCGTCTGCGTCGATGAAGTGGTTGAGGATGTCGCCCACGGCGCCCTGCATCTTGAGCAGCGCGAAATCCGTCTTGGAGAGGATGCCGTTGCGGATGATCGTGGCGTCCTCGTCCATACTGCCCACGCCCACGACGGTCATGTCCGCATGGGAGGTCATGCGGAAGACGTCCTGGATCGTCGGCTCCATGAGGAGCTGGTCCCTAAGCTCCGCGGAGGAGAGGATCAGGGGAGAGGGGACGAGGTAGAGGTGCATCGCGAAGACCTCGGAGCTCACCTTGGGAAGGTAGTAGCTTACACCGCCCGTGAGGCTTGCGACGTTGATGTCAAAGCGGCGGCTCGAGGCGAGGTTGTCGAGGATGAGCCCCGTCATGTCGCCGTAGCCGATGTTGAGAAAGCCGTCAGCGCGAAGGTGGTCTGCAATATAGACGGACGCCGCCTGGGCGATGCTCTGCGTGAGGTCCGCGGTGTGGGCGGGCGTGGGCACGACGAAGGCGTCCTCGAGGCCGAAGTGGCCGATCAGCTCGCGCTCGACCTCCATGCGGGCGCGGTCATCCTCGCGGAACAGGAAGCGGATGACGCCGGTGGCGCGCGCCTCGTCGAGAAGGCGAATGACCTTGGCCCTGCTCACACCCAGAAGTTGTGAAATCTGCTGCTGGGTGTAGTTCTCCATGTAGTAGTACCAGGTTGCCTTGAGCATCAACTGGTAGTCCGCGTCTGCCATGTACCACCCCTCCCCTCGTGTGCCTCGCCGTGCGGCGTGGCCATTTGCGCGGCGCGCCATCGCTGTAAGAAGGCTTCTGGCTGAGCTCCTTAAAGCGAACAAATGTCAAACTTGCCAACAAAAGTACACCTTTGCTATACCCCTCACATAAGGGAGAGTCAATCGAATGCGGCGGTAATTCCCGCGAGAGGTCTGAACTCCTAGGCGAACAGCGCCAACGGGATGCCAGCTTGAAAATAATCGCATTTATATGGGGCGTAATCCGCATGAAACAAAGCTGCTGCGTGAAATGGAAATCTAGACGCAAGATGTTGCGTCTAGATGGTGGGCTGCCACAAGCCTGTCATAACAATAGCCGCCTGCCTGTGATTCTGGACAATCGTCCACCTCGTGAGCAAATCACCGTTCATTGGCCAATTCCTACCGTTCGGTCTCCGCAGTATTTGGCGGGCAGACCCGAATGGATACCGTCTTAGACGTATCGAAGTATTTCGTTGCTGACTGTGTCATTTGTCCAAGGGGAGGGAATCGAATGACCAACGATACCCAGACGACGCCCACGGTGGGCGCCACGCATGCCCTCCGTGAGGTTGTCGAGGACATCCAGAGCCGTGACACGCTTCTGTCAGTGCACGACATCTATAAGTCCTTCGGAACCAACGCGGTCCTGAAGGGCATCAGCCTGGAGGTCCGTCCGGGCGAGGTGCTTGCGCTCATCGGAGGTAATGGCGCTGGTAAGTCGACGCTCATGAAGATCATCATGGGCATCTACTCGGCCGATAGCGGAGAAATCGAGATCGGCGGAGACAAGGTTGACATCTCCAACCCCAAGGCCGCTCTGGCCCACAGCATCTATATGGTTCCGCAGGAGCCCATGCTGTTCCCGAACATGACCGTGCGCGAGAACATTACGATCGGCTTTAACGAGAAGCCCTCCGTGCTATCCGAGCGCCTCGAGAAGGTCATGGATACCACGGGCTGGCACATGGACCTCGACCGCAAGGCCCTCACGCTCTCCATCGCAGAGCAGGGCATGGTCGAGATTCTCCGTGGCCTCATGCGCGACCCCGAGGTGCTCATCCTCGACGAGCCCACCTCGGCACTCACCTTCGACGAGGTCCAGAGCCTGTTCAACTGCGTGCACGAGCTGCAGAAGAAGAATATCGGCATCGTCTACATCACCCACCGTCTGGCCGAGGTCTTCGAGCTCGCCACGACGGTCGCCATTCTCCGCGACGGCATCGTTGCCATGCAGGGCAGTGTGAAGGACTTCACGCGCGAGGACCTCGTCCGCGGCCTGCTTCCGCCCGATGCCGGCAACATCGAGAAGGAGAAGGTTGTCGCGTCTGACGTTATCGACTACGACGCGAGGCCCGTTCTCGAGCTCAAGGACTTCAGCGGCTATGGCTTCGCCGATGTCAGCCTCAGGGTCTACCCCGGCGAGATCGTGGGTATGGCCGGCGTCGTGGGTGCCGGCCGCACCGAGATGGCGACCACCATCTTCGGCCGCGACAAGGTGCTGGGCGGCAAGGTGCTCCTCGACGGTCGCGACATCACGGGCATGAAGACGCCTGACGTCATCAACGCCGGTGTCAACTACCTGCCCGAGGACCGCTTCGCCGACGCCCTCTTCCGCATTCGCGATGTCTCCGAGAACACGACGAGCTCGCTGCTCTGTGGCAAGAAGATCGGCAGCTTCCTGCTCAACTCCAAGAAGGCCGACGAGATTAGCCAGGGCTACGTCAATGACTTCCGCACCAAGGTGACGGGCCTCGACCAGGAGGTTGGCGGCCTTTCCGGCGGCAACCAGCAGAAGATCATCATCGGACGCATCTTCGCGACCGAGCCCAAGCTCGTCATCCTCGACGAGCCCACCCGCGGCATCGACGCCGCGGCTCGTGGTGACGTCTACGCCGTGCTCCAGGAGCTCCGCAAGACCGGCGTTTCGATCCTTCTCATCTCCTCTGACATGGAGGAGGTCGTCGAGCTCGCCGACCGCGCCGTGGTCATGTTCCAGGGCCGCATCAACAGCGAGTTCAAGAAGGCGGATATCACGCAGGACAACCTCATGGCCGCCGCCTTTGGCGTCTCCGGCGACAAGGAGGCGGTGTCGGCATGAGCCTAAACCGCCAGATCGAAGAGACCCGTTCGGATAGCGACCAGAGGAAAGAGGTGTAATTGATGGAGAAGGTAAAGAAGCTTTTTAAGGCGCGCGAGCTCACCAGCCTGATCTTCCTCATCGCGCTGTTTGCCATCGTTGGCTTCATGAACCCGATGTTCTTGAGCCCGTCCAACGTCTCCGCGTGCTTCAACACGTCCGTCGTCTACACGCTTATTGCAGTTGGTATGGCCTTCGTCCTGTTCATTGGCGAGATCGACGTTTCCGTCGGCTCGAACCTCGGCCTCGTCGCCGCCGTCGTCGGCACGTTCCTGCGCGACGGGCAGTCGCTCGTGGTCGCAATCGTCGTCGCTATCATCATTGGCGTCGTCATCGGCCTCATCAACGGTTGGGGCGTCTGCATCATGGGTGCGCCGTCGCTGATCTTCACCCTCGGCGTCAACGGCATCCTGCGCGGCATCATCTACCTGTATACGAATGGTGCCTGGGTTGAGAACCTGCCCAAGTCCTTCAAGGACTTCTCGTCCGTCACGCTGGTTGGCCCCCTGACGGTCTACTACTGCGCCGTCATCGCGCTCGTCATCATCATCCACCTCATCCTCACCCGTACGCGTCAGGGCCGTTACTTCGTGGCCGTGGGCGACAACGCCCAGGGTGCCACGCTCGTCGGCCTGCCCACGCTCAAGACGAAGATGCTCGCCTACGTGATCTGCGCGGTCATGGCTTCTATCGGCGGCGTGATCTTCTGCAGCCGCATCGGCTTCGTCACCCCGATGAGCGGCAATGGCTATGAGATGAAGGCCATCGCGGCCTGCGTCCTCGGCGGCATCTCGCTCGCCGGCGGCGTCGGCTCCGTGATCGGCTCTGCCATTGGCGCCGTCATCATGGCTTCGATCTCCTACCTGCTCGTCTTCATGGGCTTCTCGTCCAACTACGACAACGCGATCACCGGCATCATCCTGCTCGTCATCGTCGTCGTCGACGCTGTGATCCAGCACCGCTCGCTCGTCAATAACCGTCACGCGAGGCTCGCTGCCCGCGTCTCCGCCTCGGCTCCCGCTGCGGAGGCCCCCGCTGCGGATGCCAACGCCGAGAAGGGCGGTGAGCAGTAATGGATAAGCTCAAGAAGGTGCTCACCCGCGGCCAGTCCACCTGGAACATTCTGCTCGTGGTTCTTATCGTCCTGGAGTTCGCCATCTTTGGCGGCGCCAACCCCAAGTTCCTGCGCCCGGCGCTTCTCTTTACCAGCATCAACGACAACCTTGCCGTGTTCATCCTGTCGCTCTTCGTCACGCTCGTCATGTGCACTGGCGGCATCGACATTCAGGTTGCCTCGCTCGTTGGCCTAACGTCGATCATCATCGGCGTATCCTGGCAGGACTTCGGCCTATCCATCTGGGCCGCCGTTGCGCTCGCTACCGTCGTCGTCTGCCTCTGTGGCGCGCTCTCTGGCTTCTTGATTGGCTATTGTGGCGTACAAGCGATGGTCATTACCCTGGGCGGCAGCTTTCTGTACTCCGGCCTCGCCCTGCTCGTCTCCACGCTTTCCAGCACCGCCTCGTACGAATCCATCGGAGGCTTCCCCGACGAGTTTAAATTCATCGCGAACTACAAGGTCGGCGGCGAGATCCCGTTCCAGATCATCATCTATGTTGTCATGCTCGTGGTCGCTTACATCCTGCTCCACAAGACCAAGTATGGCCGCAAAGTGATACTCACCGGCGTAAATCCCTCGGCTGCCGAATATTCGGGCATTAATACGCGCAGGGTGATAATGTCCACGTATGTCCTGAGCGCGCTCGCCGCCGCCATCGCCGGCACCGTTCTCACCGCGTACCTCGGCACCGCTAAGTCCGATCTCGGTGGCGATCTCACGATGGACATCATCACGGCCGTCGTCCTCGGAGGCACGCTCTCCACGGGCGGCAAGGGATCGATCATCGGAACCGCCCTGGCATCTCTCGCCATCGCGTTCCTTCGCTTCGGTCTCCCGCTCTGCTTCAAGATCGGCACCCAGTACCTCGACATTCCGGTTGGTGTCCTGCTTGTCGCGGTCATCGTTGGGCGTTCTGCGGCGACAAACACGGGAATCGTCCCGTGGCTGCGCTCGCTGTTTGCAAGGAAGGGTAGTTCGGAGGCAAGTGCTCAATAATGGGCAAGATAAGGGAGGTTCGTTAGTTATGAAGAACATGACTCGTCGCGGATTCCTGAAGGTTGCCGGTGCTGGTGCCGCCGTCGCAGGCCTTGGCCTGGCCGGCTGTGGTGGCTCTGGTTCCGCCGCCACCACCGCTGCCGCCAGCGGTGCTGCCGAGGGTGGAGACATCACCGGCAAGACCGTCGCCTTCATCCCGAAGGTGACCGGCAACGCCTTCTTCGAGTCCGCCAACGAGGGCGCTCAGAAGTACGCCAAGGACTGGGGCATCACCGTTGACTACATCGGCGATTCCACCGCTTCCGCGTCCGCTCAGGTCGCCGTCATCAACCAGGCCGTCGCCAATGGCGTCGACGCCCTCTGCATCTCCACGGTTGACGCCGCTGGTGTGTCTGACGCCCTGAAGAAGGCCACGGACGCCGGCATCGTCGTCACCACCTGGGACTCCGACGCCCAGGTCGAGGACCGTACCCTCATGGTTTCCCAGGGCACTCCTGAGATCCTCGGCCAGATGCTCGTCGACATGTCCGTCGACGGCCTCAAGGAGCGCGGCAAGGATCCCTCTGCCGACGAGATCACCTACGTCTGGCACTACTCTCAGGCCACCGTCACCGACCAGAACTCCTGGCAGGTTGCCGCTGAGGCCATCATCCAGAAGGATTACCCGAACTGGAAGAAGGTCGCTGACAACTACTACAGCAACCAGGACGCCGAGCTCGCCATCACGACCGGCGAGGCCGTTCTCGACGCTTACCCCGACATTGACCTGATTATCTGCAACGACTCCACCGCTCTCCCCGGCCAGCTCCAGGCCGCCGAGAACAAGGGCTACGACGCCACGAAGATCACGATCACGGGCTTCGCTTCACCGCAGTCCATCAAGAGCTACTGCGAGCACGGCACCATCTACAACTGGGGCCTCTGGGACTGCGCCGTCCAGGGCGCCATGGGCTGCTTCGTCGCTGCCTACCTCGCCGCTGGCAACACCGTCAAGGTCGGCGACACCATCTCCATCCCGAGCATCGGTGACGTCACCGTCGAGGCCAACGACTCCATCTCCGAGGGCGCTGAGACGCTCGACGAGAACAATGGCGTCGTGCTCCTGCCCGAGCGCCTCGTCTTCACCAAGGACAACATGAACGACTACAGCTTCTAAGCTGTCGCTTCGCTCCTTGCAAGGGGGCGTCGCCTCTCAGCGGCGTCCCCGTTTGCCCCGCGCGAGGTCGTTCGCCTGGCGACTCGCGCACGCTCTCACGCGGGGCACACACGAGTGGGGACATTGTCGTCCGATACCACGGAGGCTCCGCCTCATGCTTGCGCAGCGCATTCGCTGACGCGGGCCGCATCTGTCAAATCGCTACCATACTGGCGACCTCCCGCGGGGCGTGGGAGGCGAACGAGGAAAGGAATCCACCTATGGCTGATCTGGATGGACTGAAGGTCGCTCACGACTACCACGTCGACACCCCGTTTGCGAACGACAAGGGCTTCTACGTCAAGGGCGCCAACAGCCTTGACTGGGGCATGAAGAAGCACCTCTCCAACATCTTCAACCCCAAGAGCGGCAACACCGTCATGTTCGCCTTCGACCACGGCTACTTCATGGGCGCCACCGCCGGTCTCGAGCGTCTTGACCTGCTCCTGCCGAAGCTCGCTCCCTACGTTGACTGCTTCATGGGCACCCGCGGCGCCATTCGCTCCTGCGTCCCGCCCGAGATCACGAAGGGCATCGCCCTCCGCACCACCTCCGGCTCCTCCATGCTCCAGGCTGATCTCTCCCACGAGGTCATCGCTGTGGACGTCGAGGACGCCATTCGCATGAACGCCGACTGCATGGCCGTTCAGACCTTCATCGGTGGCGACGGCCAGCTGTCCTCCATCGACAACCTGAGCCAGACCATCAACGCCGGCTTCCGCTACAGCATCCCGACGCTCGGCGTCTGCGCCGTGGGCAAGGACATGGAGCGCACCCCGCGCTTCTTCAAGCTCGCAACCCGCATCATCGCCGAGATGGGCTGCCAGATGGTCAAGACCTATGACTGCGATGATTTCGAGGAGGTCGTGGCTGCCTGCCCCGTGCCCATCGTCGTCGCCGGCGGCAAGAAGCTTCCCGAGAAGGACGCCCTGCACCTCGCCTACGACGTCATCCGCAAGGGTGCCCACGGCGTTGACATGGGCCGTAACATCTTCCAGTCCACGCACCCCATCGAGATGGCCCAGTGCGTCAACAAGATCGTCCACGAGGGCATGACCGACGTCGAGGCTTGGGAGATGTTCCAGGACATCGCCAAGTAGCATGGCCTTCACGCTCGTCGCATATGCGAGTGACGCTAGCTAGCTCTTTCATACGCGACCTCTAGCCTCAGGCGAAGGGTCGCCTCCCGCGCCCGGGTCCAGTTCCTCCCCTTCCACTGGATCCGGGCGCATTGGGTATGCTGTAGGTTCGACAACCGTCATGCGGCGGCGAAGGTGGACGAGAGGAGAGCGCTATGACGGACGAGAATTACATGCGCCTGGCGCTTGATGAGGCGCACCTGGCCGCCGAGGAGGGCGAAGTGCCTATCGGCGCCATTGTCGTGTGCGATGGCGAGGTCGTAGCGCGGGCGCACAATCGTCGCGAGACCGATCGTGACCCCTCGGCTCACGCGGAGTTCTCCGCCATGTGCGCCGCCGCCCGCGCGCTTGACCGCTGGCGCCTAACGGGCTGCACCGTCTACGTGACGCTCGAGCCCTGCATCATGTGCGCAGGCCTTATGGTCAACTCGCGCATCGATAGGTGCGTCTATGGAGCGCCGGACCCAAAGGGCGGTGCGCTTGGTACCCTCTTCGACGTAAGCCATGACGAGAGGCTTAACCACGAGTTTGAGGTGAGGCTCGGAGTGCTTGAGCAGGAGTGTGCGGACGAGCTGAGGACGTTCTTCCGAGAGAGGCGCGCCAAGAAGAAGGCGACGCCTGTCGCGAGCGAGATGACCGCAAGCGAGGCCTGACCGCATGTCGGAGTGCCAGTTCGACAACATCGGCGTAAGAGTATGAGAAAGGGCCATCGACCTGCGTCGATGGCCCTGCTGTTGCGTGTCGTTCGTTTCGCGTCCGCGCTTTCGCGTCCCCGCGTCGCCTAGAAGTGCCTTCCGTAGCGGCCGCCACGAGGGCCGCGGCCGCGACCGCGTGAGCCGCTGAAGAGGCTGCGGGTGGGCTTGGAGGTGCTGCGGCGCTCGTTGGGAACGATGCGGCTCTCAGAGTACGAGAATCCCTCGAGGTCAAAGAGGGGAATGAGCTTCTTGGTGAAGTACTCGATCTCTCGAAGTGGGCTCACCTCGTCTGGCGCCATGAAGGTGTAGGCCTGTCCCGCGGCGCCGGCGCGGCCCGTGCGGCCGATGCGGTGGACGTAATCCTCTGGGTCCATGGGCACGTCGAAGTTCACGACGGCGTCAATGCCGGAGACGTCGATGCCACGGCTCATGACGTCCGTGGCGACGAGCACGCGAATCTTGCCATCACGGAAGCGCTCGAGCGCCTTCTCGCGAGCCTTCTGCGGACGGTCTGCGTGCATGACATCGACCTTGATCCCGCTCTTCTTCAGGGTGCCGCACACGCCGTCGACGCGCATCTTGGTACGGCAGAAGACGAGCACGCGCTCGAAGCTCTCCTGCTTCATGAGGGCCTCGAGCAGCGAGATCTTGTCGCCCTGGGTGACGGGGCAAAGGTGCTCGTCAACCGTGGCGGCCGTCTCGCCGACGCGGGCGATTTCGACCACGACCGGGTCTGGAAGCATGGCGTCGACTGTGCCTTTGATGCTGGGCGGGATGGTCGCGGAGAACAGGAGCGTCTGGCGCTTCTCGGGACAGGCCTTCACGATACGGCGGACGCTTGGCCAGAAGCCCATGTCGAGCATGCGGTCGGCCTCGTCGAGAACGAGGACCTGAACCTCGGAGAGACTCACGTGGTCATGCTCCATGAGGTCGATGAGGCGGCCGGGGGTGGCGACGAGGAGGTCGCAGCCCTTCTCAAGCGCACGAATCTGCTTGTCGAACTTGGCGCCGCCCATCACGACGACGGTCGACTGGCCGGTCTGCGCGCAGACCTCCTTCGTGACGTCCTCGATCTGCGCCGCGAGCTCGCGCGTGGGCGTGATGACGAGGGCGTGGGGCTTCTTGGGCGAGGCCTTGCCCTTCGTCTCAGCGATGCGCTGGAGCGTTGGCAGGGTGAAGGCGCAGGTCTTGCCCGTGCCGGTCTGTGCGCTGGCGAGCACGTCTCTGCCGTCGAGAACGGCGGGGATGGCGGCTGCTTGGACGGGAGTTGGCTCCGTGAAGCCGAGGGCGTTGACCCCGGCGAGAATCTGCTCGTTTAGCCCGAGCTCGGCAAATGAAGTAGTCATAGCTGCAAGTATGCAGCAACGCCCCCGTCTCTGCACGCGAGACGGGGGCGTTGGTCCCATCGTATGGGGCTGATGCCTCTTAGAACACCGGGATGACGGAGCCCTTGTAGGTGTCCTCGATGAACTTGTGGGCGGTGTCCGAGGTAAGGGCCTTCAGGAGGGCCTGGGTCTTCTCGGAGTTCTCGTCGCCACTGCGGACGGCGATGATGTTGGCGTAGGTCTGGGCGGCCTCGGAGTCGGCACCCTCGCTGGCGAGGGTGGCGGAGGTGTCAAGGCCGGCGGAGAGCGCGTAGTTGCCGTTGATCACACCGAAGTCGACGTCCTGGAGGGAGCGGGGAACGGCGGCGGCCTCAACCTCGACGAGCTCGACGTTGTGCGGGTTCTCGACGATGTCGTTGGCGGTGGCCTCAAGGCCCACGCCGTCGGTGAGCTTGATTACGCCCTGGTCCTGGAGCAGCAGCAGCGCGCGAGCCTCGTTGGTGGCGTCGGAGGGAACGGCGATCTTGGCGCCGTCGGGCACGTTGGTGATGTCAGAGCTCTTGCCGGCGTAGAGACCCATCGGCTCGAAGTGGATGGCGCCAGCGCTCGCGAGGTCAGTGCCGTTCTCGGTGTTGTAGTTCTCCAGGTAGGGGAGGTGCTGGAAGTAGTTGGCGTCCAGGTCGCCCTCGGAGAGCGCGACGTTGGGCTGGACGTAGTCGCTGTACTCGACGACCTTCAGCTCGTAGCCCCGGGCCTCGAGCTCGGGCTTGATGGCCTCGAGAATCTCTGCGTGGGGCGAGGGGGAGGCGCCAACGGTGATGACGTTGTCAGAGGCGGCGCTGGAGGAGGCGGCTGCGGTGGTGGCGGCACCGGAGTTGCCGCCGCAAGCGGTCAGGGCGAGAGCGAGGCCGGCGGCGGCCACGATGCCGGCGAGCGGCTTGATGTGTTGCTTGATGGACATGGTGGTTCCTTTCGAAAGAGAACGAATTGACTGATCGTGGTGGGCAATTTCGATATGAGTGGCCAAAGGGCATCGCCCAAGGGCAAGACTCCGAGTTTGGATTGCGCCGTCTGGCGCTGACTATGTGCGCTCGCTAGGAGCGCATTCGCTTGTCGCAGACGCGGACGAGCAGGTTACACACCGTCTGAATGACCTGGACCATGATGATGAGGATGACCACGGTCGCGAACATGACGTCATCCTGATAGCGCTGGTAACCGTAGCGGATGGCGATGTCGCCCAGGCCGCCGGCGCCAACCGTGCCGGCCATCGCGGTGTAGCCGAGAATCGTGATGATCACGATGGGAAGGCCGCGGAGCAGGCTGGGAAGGCCCTCGTTCAGATAGACCTTGACGATGATCTCCCAGGTGGAGGCTCCCATGGAGCTTGCCGCCTCGATGAGGCCTCGGTCGACCTCCGCCTCGCTCGACTCGACCATGCGGGCGACGAACGGGGCCGCGGAGATGATGAGGGGGAATACCGCCGCCGGCACGCCGAGGGTGGTGCCCACGACGGCGCGCGTCACGGGGATGATGAAGAGCAAGAGGATGATGAACGGCAGCGAACGCGCCATGTTGACGAGCCAGCCGAGGGCGGAGTAGGCGACGCGGTTGGGACGCAGGCCGTCCGGACCAAGCACCGTGAGGAGCGTGCCCAAGACGATGCCGATGACATAGGCGCCGAGCGTCGATGCGAGCACCATGACCACGGTGTCGACGGTGCCCTGCGCGAGAAGCTCGCCATACTTGTCGAAGAATGCGGACAGCTCCATTAGCGCGTCTCCCCCTCGAACTGGAGCAGGGCGCGCGTGACGTCCGCCTGCGGGTTGCTGAAGATCTCCTCCGCGGTGCCCTGCTCGACTACATGGCCGTGATCCATGACGACAACGTGGTTGCAGGTGCGGCGGGCAACGGCGAGCGAGTGGGTGATGAGGACGATGGTCACGCCGAGCTCCTCGTTGATGCGCGCAAGGAGATCGAGGACCTGGCTGGTGGTGAGCGTGTCGAGGGCGCTCGTGGCCTCGTCGCACAGGAGGGTCTTCGGGCGTGTCATGAGTGCGCGGGCGATTGCCACGCGCTGCTGCTGGCCGCCGGAAAGCTGGGAGGGGTAGGAGCCCTCCTTGCCCTCGAGACCGACGAGGCGCAGGAGCTTGCGGGCGCGCTCCGGAGCCTCGGCGCGGGAGATGCGCTTGCCGGTGCTCGCGAGCGTTGCGGGGAAGATGACGTTGTCGAGCACGGTACGCTGCTGGAACAGGCTGAAGCTCTGGAAGATCATGCCGATGTCCGCACGGAGCTCGCGCAGCTCACGGCCGTGGAGGCTCGTTACGTCGCGGCCGTCGATGGCGACCGTGCCGCTCGTGGGCTTCTCAAGAAGGTTGATGCAGCGCACGAGGGTGGACTTGCCGGCGCCGGACTCTCCGATGATGCCGAAGATGTCGCCAGAGCCGATGCTCAGCGTGACGTCATCGATGGCGCGGAAGGGGCCAGCGGGCGTGTCGTAAACCTTGGATATGTTAGTCAGCTCGATCATGCGGACGAGTATATCAGCGAATCTGAAAGCCGAGCTAAATAAAACCCTATAGACCCACCAGGAATTACTGATACGAAGCCATAGGACAAAGCTATGGCTATCCAGGGAAGGCTGTGTTAACCCGCTAATTGCATCTCTGTCCGCACGGGGCCGTAACCTCTGG
>SAMEA3387473__coassemble_1367_pt1 | contig 35057 bp, 45 predicted proteins | sample SAMEA3387473__metabat2_high_PE_020 | metagenome-assembled genome bin SAMEA3387473 (sample SAMEA3387473) | Felis catus | biome: Faeces | place: United Kingdom | collected 2012
TCGCTCCGACAACGTCTCCCTGGGCGAGGTCGCCGATGTCGCCGGCACCCCGTTTGACTTCAGGCAGGCCAAGGAGCTCGGCCGCGACATCGAGCTCGAGGACGAGCAGCTCGCCCAGGGGCGCGGCTATGACCACTGCCTCTGCGTCGACGGCTATGACGGCACGGACGTGCCGCGTCACGCGCTTCATGCCGAGGACCCCGCGAGCGGCCGCGCACTCGACATCTCAATCACGACGCCGGGCGCGCACCTCTACACAGGCAACTGGCTTGATGACACAGACGCCAAGGACGGCGCCACGTACACGCCCCGCTGCGGCTTCGCCTTCGAGCCCGAGTTCTGGCCCGACAACATGCATCACGCGGACTGGGAGCACCCCGTCTGCAAGCCAGGACAGCCCTACGAGCAGACCATCGTCTATCGCTTCTCCAACAGGTAATTACCGACGCGTATGCGCCTCGAGAAAGGACCATCCATGAGCGACAGCATCTGTCCCGAGCTCCTCTCGCACCTCACCGAGCTATTCGAAGACGCCTTCGGCCCCGTTGGCGACGAGCACCTCCTCCATGTCCACGCGCCCGGTCGCTCCGAGATTTCGGGCAACCACACGGACCACGAGGGTGGCCACGTCATCGCCGCCGCGCTCGACGTGGCGGTCGACGGTCTCGCACGCCCCAACGGCACTAACACCGTGCGCGTCGCCTCCGAGGGCTACCCCCTCATCGAGGTCGAGCTCGACACGCTCGACGTCATCGAGGATGAGAAGGGAACCACCGCGAGTCTCGTGCGCGGCATGGCCCACGAGGTCGCCGCGAACGGTGGTACGCCCGCAGGCTTCGACCTCGCGATGACCTGCACCGTCCCCTCGGGCGGCGGCCTCTCCAGCTCCGCCGCCGTCGAGGGCGCCTTTGGCCGCGCGATGGAGGCCCTCTGGGGCGTCACCCCCGCCGAGCCCGTCGCCCTCGCGCAGATGAGCCAGCGCACCGAGAACAACTACTACGGCAAGCCCTGCGGCCTCATGGACCAGGCCGCCGTCTGCCTGGGCGGCCTCGCCTTCATGGACTTCGAGGACTCCGCCAACCCCAAGACGCAGAAGCTCGAGCTCGACTTCGAGGACTACGGCCATGCCCTGGTACTCGTGAAGGTCGGCGCGGACCACGCCGCCTCCACCGACGACTACGCCGCCGTCCCGGGCGAGATGCAGGCCATCGCGGCCAAACTCGGCCACGCGCGCCTGTGCGAGGTCGACAAGGCCGACTTCGACCGCGACGTCCCCGCCCTTCGCAAGGAGTTTGGCGATCGCGCCGTTCTCCGCTGCATCCACTATTGGTATGAGAACGACCTTGTCGACCGCCGCTGGGAGGCGCTGCAATCCGCGGACATCGACGCGTTCCTCTCGCTGACGCGCGCCAGCGGCGCCAGCTCCGCGATGTACCTCCAGAACGTCGTAGCCGAGCTTGGCCGCGAGCAGCCCGCCATGTACGCCCTCGGCCTTGCCGAGCACATCCTGAACGGCCGCGGAGCCGTACGCATCCATGGCGGTGGCTTTGGCGGCACCATCCAGGCCTTCGTTCCGCTCGACCTCGTCGACCGGTTCATCGAGCGCATGGACTACTGGCTCGGCGCCGGCTCAAGCCGTCGTTACAAGGTCTCTGACGAGGGGGCGTTCGCAGCATGGCTGTAGAGCAGGACGTGACTCTCCGCGACGCGATCCAGGCGCTCGTGGACTACTCCGTAACCCATGGTCTTGAGCAGGCGGAGGATCGCGTGTGGTCCTACAACGCCGTGCTCGAGTGTGCCGGCGCCCAGGGTCCCGCACCCGAGGTTGACTGGGTCCTTACCGAAGGCGAGCCCGCAGAGGACGGCGCATTCGACCTCGACACCACCCTGGCGATCATCGCCGAGGCCGCCGTGGCCAACGGCACGGCCGACGACACGGCAAGCGGACGCGACCGCGCCGTATGCCGTGTGATGGGGCTCCTCATGCCCAAGCCAGCCGCCATCGCCGATGAGTTCAGGCGCCTCGCTGGCGAGCAGGGTCCCAAGGCTGCCACCGACTGGTTCTACCAGCTGTGTTGCGATGCCGGCTACGTGCGTCGCTCTGCCATAGCCCGCAACATCGAGTGGGTCACCCCCACCGGCTGGGGCGGCCTTGAGATCACGATCAACCTCTCCAAGCCCGAGAAGGACCCGCGCAAGATCGCCGCTGCGGGCGCCGCCAGGAACATCGGCGAGAAGTACCCCGCCTGCCAGCTCTGCATTGAGAACGAGGGTTACGCCGGCCGCGCCGCGAGCGCCCCGGGCGGCGCGCACCCCGCACGCCAGAACCTGCGCATCATTCCCATCACGCTAGGCGGCGAGCGTTGGGGCCTTCAATACTCCCCCTACGCCTACTTCAACGAGCACTGCATCGCGATGAGCTGCCACCACAGGCCGATGCACATCGACCGAGCCGCGCTCTCCTGCCTTCTCGATTTCGTTGACACCGTTCCGGGCTACTTCATCGGCTCCAATGCCGACCTCCCGATCGTCGGCGGCTCCATCCTGTCGCACGACCACTTCCAGGGCGGTGCCCATGAGTTCCCGATGATGCGCGCCGAGGTGGCTGGCGAGTTCACGATGGATGGCTTCCCCGGCGTCACTGGCGTCGTGCTTCGCTGGCCGCTTTCCGTGCTGCGCCTTCGCAGCGCCAGCAGGGACGAACTCCTCGACGCCGCCACGCACGTCATCGACGCGTGGCGCGCTTGGTCCGACGAGTCCGTGGGCATCATCGCCAACGATCCCGATGGCACGCGCCACAACACCGTGACGCCCGTGGTTCGCCGCGTTGACGACGCCGGCAACGTTGGTGGCGAAGGCTATGAGGTCTACCTCGCCCTTCGCTGTAACGTCACCACGGCGGAGCATCCGCTGGGCGTATTCCACCCCCACGCGGAATACCACCACATCAAGAAGGAGAACATTGGCCTCATCGAGGTCATGGGTCTCGCCATCCTTCCGCCGCGCCTCGTTCCCGAGCTTGCGGCCGTGCGCGAGCACCTGCTTGCTGGCGACGTGGCAGGCCTTTCCGCGGACGAGCTCACCGCGAGCCACGCCGATTGGGCCACCGACGTCTTCGCGCGCCGCGGCGATGAGCTTACCCCCGAGAACGCCCTCGACATCCTGCACGAGGAGGTCGGCGTCGTCTTCGGCCACGTGCTCGAGAACGCTGGCGTCTTCAAGTGGGACGAGCAGGGCCGTGCCGCCTGCGAACGCTTCGTCGGGAGCCTGTAGCAGGGCAGTCTCGCCCTTGGCATAGACCGCAGCAAGGCACATGGGCCGCTCCCATTTCGGGGGCGGCCCCTTCTTTTGGCGATGTGGCGCGTGGGCGCGCGGAAACGGCCACCGTGCGGCGAGGGAGCACGCAACGTGCGCGCACAGGTACGCACCAGTCGCGGGAGCGGCCACCGCGAGCCGCGTGTACGCGCGCTAGCCGCGGGAGCGGCGACGGCGCAGCAGGGCCGCGCCCGGGCGGGCAGGAATCTCGATATTGAGGCCCATGAACACGTTGATGAGCCAGACGAAGAAGAACAGCACCACGATGGGTATCACGCAGTTCGTCACGATCATGACTGCGAATGCCTCCACCAAGCACGCGACCCAGTCCTTCGCGGTGTCGAGGATCCCCGTGACGCCCGAGGTCAGAGCCGTGCCGGCGCCACCAAGCGCGTTGCCGATGTCCTCGCCCAGGCCACTCACCCACGCGGTGAAGGTGCCGATGGGATCAGAGGCGGCTTCCGTCTCGGCATCGCCCGTGGCGGACGAGGAGTCGCCCTCCCGTACAGCGGCGTCCCCGGTCGTCTCGGCAGTCACCTCCGAGGAGACCGAGGAGGCGTCATAGTCGAAGGTGTCCTCGATCATGTTGGAGACCTGGACACTCGCGGGCACGACGAGCACGAGCGCCGCCGCGAATAGGGTGAGCTTGACCGCCGCCGCGCGCAGGCCGGAGCGCCACGGCACGTCCTCGCGCGCGAGCACGAAGCCTATGGCGAGCGCGCAAGCCAGCGGCACAAGTACCCGGCACGCAGCCAGACCGAGGATGGTCAGCAGGTATTTCTCGAGGTAGATGGCCCCGAGGACAATCGCAAAGTCCGCAGCGACGTCCATGAGCTTCTCCGCCACGGGAATGCCCGTGTCGCCGGGGATGGCAGAGATCGCGACGGAAGCGGCGGTCGTCGTGCCGATGAGGGCGGTCACGGTCTGAGCCTTGGCGTCGAGCTTCTCGATACTCCCCCGGTACGTCTCCTTCGAGCCCATGGCGCCGGCCACGGGAAACGCGAAGACGAGGGCGACGATTACGAGAAGGGCGACGTAGAGGGCCTTCCTCGCAGAGGGCAAGAGCTTGCCGCCCGTACGGAGCGCGCGCGGCGCGTCGCCCGTCTCCGCCACCTCGGGCACGTTCGCGAGGCGCGTGTGCCCGCTCTGTCCGCCGAATTCGTCACGATCACGATTCTCTCGACCCATGGTCGCCTCCTCGTCGCGATGTCTTTTTGGCCCATGCTAGCACCAAAGCGCCACGCTCTCCGCGCCTTGTACCAGCACATATAGGCCGATATTTAATGTCATGAACGGGCAATAAGCTTGACCGCGAGAAACAAGCGGGATAGAATCGTCCTCCCGTTTGCCCGCCAAAGGCGAGCACCCGGACGAAGGCTCCGGGTTCACATCATTGACCCAACCGCGTTGAGCAAGGGCAAGTCGGCCCCTCTGAGATGACGCGAGGTCCGCTCCAACAACCAAATAGGAGGATTCTCGCCACCATGAGCGGCATGCCATGACGCATACCGCTCGAGGCCGCGCAGCCGCGCCGCCCCAGACCTCAGCAGGGAGACACCCATGGAATCCAGCTTTGCCTATAGTCCCCAGATCATCCGCGAGACATCGTCTGGCCTTGAGCGCTATGACGTTCGCGACCAGATGCTCGCCAACCGCGAGCTCGAGCTCACCAGCCAGGTCGACGCAGGCTCGTGCGCCGGCGTCATCCGCAACCTCCTCTTCCTCGAGCGAGAGGATCCAGACGCTCCCGTCACGCTCTACATCAACAGCCCCGGCGGCGAGGTTCAGTCGGGACTGGCGCTCTATGACGTCATGCAGGCGGTGAGCTACCCCATCCGCACCGTCTGTCTCGGCATGGCGGCAAGCATGGCCGCACTGCTGTTCATCTCGGGCGATGAACGCGAGATGCTGCCCCACAGCCGCGTCATGATCCACGACCCGCTCATCGGCGGAGGCCTCGGCGGCAGCGCCCTGTCCGTCAAGGCCCGCGCCGACGACCTCATGCGCATCCGCGACATCACGGCGGAGGTCATCTCTCGCCACACGGGCATGACGCTCGAGCAGGTCTTCGCACTCACCGCGTCAGACACCTATTTCGAGGCGGAGGCCGCCGCCGACGCCGGCCTCGCCGACCGCATCATCACCTCGCTCTAGAAGGGAGCCGCATGTACAACACGAACATCTCCGACAGCCCCCGCGCCAACGGCGGCATCCGCAAGGACAGCGTGGCCGGCGGCCACGACCCCCGCTCCGCCTATGCCGGCGAGCTGCTCTTCACGCGCCACCACTCCTCCAACGCAGACTCCTGGGCCTCCGGGCTCAACAACAACGTGCTGGTTCTCGGCTGCTCCGGCGGCGGCAAGACGCGCCACCACGTGAAGCCCAACCTCATGCAGTGCCAGGGCTCCTACATCGTCCTCGACGGCAAGGGCCGCCTCTGGCATGAGATGGCGCCGTTCCTCGCCCTCAACGGCTACAAGGTCGACCGCCTCGACTTCACCAGCCCCTGTAGCGACTCAATCGGCTACGATCCCCTCGCGCACGTCCGCTGGTGCCAAGGCGAGCCCGTCCAGTCGGACATCATCTCGATCGCCAGCGCGATCTGCCCCACCTCGCAGCACGAAACCGACCCCTTCTGGCCGCTCGCCGCGTCCAACTACCTCGCGTGCTTCATCGCCTACGTCTTCGAGGCGATGCCTCGCGACGACCGCAACTTCTCGAGCGTCATCCGCGTCTTCGAGGCGATGTGCGACCGCAGGGAGCGGGAGCTGTTCGAGGCCCTCGAACGCGAGAAGCCCGGCAGCTACGCCGCGGCGCTCTACCGGCGCAGCAGGACCACGCAGGACGCCGAGAAGATGCACTCGAGCATCACGGGCATCGTCGCAGCCAACCTCCTACCGCTCTCGCACAAGGGCGCCATCTGGTCATTCCAGAACCCCGAGCAGATCGACTTCGCATCCTTCGGGCGCGGGCGCCGCGCCCTGTTCGTCACCATGGACGACCTCGACCACAGCCTGGCCGCGCTCACGAGCCTCTTCGTGAAGCAAGCCATCTCGAGCCTCTGCGACGCCGCGGACGCCAATCCGTCCGGTAGGCTGGACATGCCCGTGCGTCTCGTCCTCGACGACTTCGCGAACCTCGACCTTCCCGGCATCGACGACGCCCTTGCCGTCATCCGCAGCCGCGAGATCAGCTGCACGATCGTCTGCCAGACGGTGAGCCAGCTCGAGGCGCGCTATGGCGAAGCCAACGCAAACTCGATCATCGGCAACTGCGACCACCAGCTCGTCACCGCCTTCCAGGACGAGAGGACCGCACGCTACTTCAGCGTTCGCGCCAACAAGCCCGCCTCGTCGCTGCTCGAAACCCCGTCTGGGCAGTGGTGGCTGTTCGAGCGAGGCCATCGCGGCGTCATGGACGAGGCCTATCACCTCGAGGAACACCCCGCCTACCAGCAGCTCACGCTCGCAAGCAACTTCGAGGTGGACGCGAGGGACGAGGATTCCTTCGAGGAGATCGACCCGTCCGAGTATGAGAAATACGGCTTCACGCCAGCGGCCTAGAGAACGGGACGGCCCCGCAAGCACGCGCTCGCGGGGCCGTCCTCGGATTCGTTATGTACCGGCGCGTTGCACTGCCGCCAGGCGCCGTTGGGTCGTGCCGCCGCCAGGTATCGCCGCCGCGCGTCGCCGCTAGGCGAGAAGCTCGCGAAGGATGCCGCACAGCTCGTCGACGTCCGCACGCGTGCAGACGAGCGGAGGCAGGAGACGCAGCGTCGTGGGACCAGTGGCGTTGATCACGAGTCCGGCCTCGAGCGCACGCGCGACGAACTCGTGGGCATCAGGCAGTCCGGCCTCAAGCTCGGCTCCCTGGATGAGGCCGCTGCCGCGCACCTCGACAACGTGTGGCAGCTCAGCGAGCTGCTCCGCCAGGTACTCGCCAACGGAGCGGACATGCTCGAGATAGCCCTCGCCCTCCTCGCCATCGGGAGCGGTGCCCTCCGTGAGCTCGGTCAGCACGGCGTCCGCCACGGCACAGGCGAGCGGGCCGCCGCCAAAGGTGGAGCCATGGTCGCCGGCATGGAAGGCCTCGCTGATCTCCGCCTTGGCGACGCAGGCGCCCATCGGCACGCCGCCCGCAATGGCCTTGGCGAGGGTGAACACATCGGGAACGATTCCGTATGCCTGGAAGGCGAGCGCCCAACCCGTGCGGAACAGGCCCGTCTGGACCTCGTCGCACATCATGAGGGCGCCATACTCGCTCGTGAGGTTGCGCACCTCGGTCATGAACTCCTGCGTCATCGGGTGAACGCCGGACTCACCCTGGATGGGCTCGAGGAGCACCGCAGCGATGCTGGAGCCCTTCTGGGCGAAGACGTCACGCAGGGCGTCAACGTCGTTGGCATCGATGCCGATGAAGCCACCCGGTAGCGGGCGGAACGGGTCCTGAGCCCAGCCCTGCATCGTCGCGGCAATGGTCTCCATCGTACGGCCGTGGAAGCTCTTGTTGAGGCAGACGATGTCAAAGCCGCCGTTGCCGCCACGCTTCGCCCAGAGGCGAGCGAGTTTGATGGCGCACTCGTTGGCCTCGGCACCAGAGTTGCCAAAGAAGGTGCGCCACTGCTGCGGCGCGTCGGGGCTCGCGTCCTTAGGCGCGGCCACACCGGCATTCGCAAGCTGGGAGATGCGGCGCGCGACCTCTCCCCTGTGCTCGATCTGGAAGTAGTTTGAGACGTGCAGGAGCTTGTCGACCTGCTCCTGGATGGCACCCGTGAGCGCGGGATGGCCGTAGCCCAGGCAGTTCACGGCGATGCCGGCAAGGAAGTCGAGATACTCCTTGCCGTCTGAATCGGTGAGACGCATACCGCTGCCGCCCACGAACTCGACCGGCGAGCGGCCGAACGTGTGCATCACGTACGCATCATCTAGCTTCTTGGCCTCTTCGAAAGACATGGGGCTCCTTTCGTGGGTTGCGTCACGCGTCTTAAGCTATGACGCCATGCCCATATACGCGATTGTCCGCGTCTCGACGGCGAAGGACACTACACCCTTGTACGCGGCGACCCTGAGCGTTACGCCCTTGCGCGCTACGCCCTTGTGCGCGGCGACCACGGCGATAGCAACGCGCCGCGCCTCGTACTACAGATTATTGACCGAAAGCCTGCTTGCAAACGTCCCGAGCGGATGCGCATCATACTCGAGCGCTTCCTCGGTGGAGTGCATCGTCGTGCCGATACCCTTATCGGTGAGCAGCTCGATGAGCAGGGAATGCGGGGTCTTGCCGTTGATGACGTGGCTGCGGAAGACTCCCGCGCGCAGGGCGAAGCAGCAGCTCTGAAGCTTGGGGATCATGCCCTTGTCCACGATGCCGGAGTCGAGCATCTCCTCCATCTCGCGCAGGCTCATGTTGGAAATGAGCGTGTCCTTGTTGGAGAAGTCCTCGTAGACGCCATCAACGTCGGTGAGGTAGACGATCTTCTGCGCGCCGATAGCAGCGGCCACGTGGCCGGCGGCGACGTCGGCGTTGATGTTGTAGTAGCCGCCGTCCTCGCCCACGCCCACCGTGGCGACCACGGGGATGTACTCGTTCTTGATGAGGCTCTCGAGATAGGCGGTGTCAACGTGCTCGATCTTGCCCACGCGGCCGAGTTCGGGGTCGAGGGTCGAGCACATGATCGTGCCGGCGTCAGCGCCAGAGACGCCAACGGCGAGGTTACCGTGGCGGTTGATGGCAGCGACCAGATCCTGGTTGACTTCGCCCACGAGCACCTGACGGACGACATCCATCGCCGCGGGCGTGGTGACGCGCTGGCCGTTCTTGAACTCCACGGGGAAGTTGAGGGCCTCGAAGGCGCGGTTGATGGCCTTGCCGCCACCATGGACGATGACGACGTTCACGCCCAGGATCTTGAGCAGGACGATATCGCTCATGACGTCGGCGCGGAGCTTCTCGTCGACCATGGCGGCGCCACCGTACTTGATGACGACGGTCTTGCCCGTGATGTTCTTAATCCAAGGAAGCGCCTCGAAAAGGACGTTACCGGTCCTCTCGTCGGTGTCCTTGGCGCGATGGCTTGTGTCTGTTACGTACTTCATGCGCGTCTCCTGCTTCGTGCGAACGGCGCAAAGTTGACAAAGGGACAGTCCCTTTGTCAACTCGCCTCGAGAACCTGCAAAAGGGACTGTCCCCTTTGCAGGTTTAGGTGCGGTAGTCGCCGTTGATCTTGACGTACTCGTGGGTGAGGTCGCAGGTCCAGACCGTGGTCTCGCAGGTGCCGGCCTTGAGGTCTGCCCAGATCGTGATCTCAGGCTCCTCGAAGCGGCGGAGGGCCTCATCCTCGTCGAAGGCGACGGTAAGGCCGTCTCGGCAGACGGGCATACCCATGATGTCGATGTCGACGTCACGCTGGTCAAACTCGACGCCGCACTTGCCAAGAGCCATCGCGATGCGGCCCCAGTTGCAGTCGTGACCATAGATGGCGGTCTTCACGAGCGGCGAGTTAGCGATGGCGCGAGCGCAGGTGTCCGCGTCCTCGTCGGTAGCGGCCCCGGCGACCGTAACGGTCACGAGCTTCGAAGCGCCCTCGCCATCGGCGGCGATCTCGCGCGCAAGATGCTGGCAAACGGCATTCACGGCAACCGCGAGCTCGGCGGCCTCCGGCGTGCCCGGCTCGATGGGAGCGGCGTCCTTGGCGGCCCCACCCGTGGCGAGCGCGATGCAGGTGTCATTGGTGGAGGTGTCCGAGTCGACCGTCACCTTGTTGAACGTGGCCTTCACGACGTCGATGAGCACCTCGTGAAGCGCCTCGGGCGCCACGGGGGCGTCCGTCGTGATGATGGCGATCATCGTGGCCATGTTCGGCATGATCATGCCGGAGCCCTTGCACATACCTCCAACGGTCACGGTGTGGCCAGCGAGGGCGCCCGTCGCCTCGTAGGAGACGGCGTACTCCTTTGGGTGGGTGTCGGTCGTCATGATGGCGCGAGCGGCATCGTGGCCACCGGCCTGGCGAGCCGCCTCGTCACCAGCGGCAGCAATCTGCGCGTGAAGCTCGGGCACACCCATCTCGAAGTGGTCGAGCTCGAGAAGCTGGCCGATGACGCCGGTAGACGCCACGAGAACCTCGCCCGGCTCGCAGCCGAGGGTATCCGCCACGAGCCTGCAGGTGGCCTCGGCAACCTCCAGGCCCTCCTCGCCCGTCGCGGCGTTGGCGTTGCCGGAATTGATGCAGATCGCGCGCACGGGAGCGCAGCCATTCGCGCCAAGGTGGGCGCGAGAGACCGTCACCGGGGCGGCGCAGAACTTGTTGGTCGTGAAGGCGCCGGCAGCGGAGCACGGCTCGTCAACCTCCACGAGTGCCATATCGAGGCGGCCAGGGTTCTTACGGAACCCGGCATGGATGCCACCCGCGCGGACGCCCGCGGGGCTCGCGACGCCGCCGTCGGCGATAACCGCGAGCCTTGTCGTGATGTTGTCTTGCATGAAGTCTCCTATCGACGGGCACACGCCCGAAAGAAGGGATTGGTGCGGTTAGACGGGCATGCCGACGCGCGCGAGCCCGGCGTCCTCGGCAAGGCCGAAGACGAGATTCGCGCACTGAACGGCCTGGCCGGCGGCACCCTTGCAGAGGTTGTCGATGGCGCCGATGGCCACGAGGGTGTTCGTGCGCTCGTTCTTGGCAAGACCCACCTGACAGACGTTCGTGCCCGTAACGCTCGAGGTGCGCGGAAGCTTGCCTGCAGGAAGCACCTGCGCGAACGGGCGCCCCGCGTAGAAGCCGTCGTAGTAGTCGACCATCTCCTCAACGCTCATAGACGCCGCCTCGGGCGTAAGCTGGAGATAGACGGTCGAAAGGATGCCGCGGCGCTGGGGCACGAGGTGGGGCGTGAAGACGACCTCGCCCGACTTGCCGAGGATCTGCTCGATCTCGGGCGTGTGGCGGTGCTTGCCAACGTTATAGGCCTGGACATCCTCATCCGCGTTGCAGAAGTGCGTCTTGGCATTGCAACCCTTGCCGGCACCGGTGACGCCACTCTTTGCGTCAACGATGACGAGGCCCTGGGTCCAACCGGCGCGAATGGCGGGCGCGGAGGCGATGGAGGTCGCCGTGGGATAGCAGCCGGCGCAAGCCACGAGGGCCGGCTTGCCGGCAGCGTGAAGCTCGCGGGCGCGATCGATATCCTCGCCAAAGAGCTCGGGCAGGCCGAAGGAGCGCGTGGCGAGAAGCTCTGGCGAGGTGTGCTTGGCACCATACCACTGCTCGTAGACGTCCTTATCGGCCAGACGATAATCAGCGGAGAGATCGACCACGGTCACGCCCGCGTCAAGCAGCGCCGGAGCCTGAGCCATGGCGGCGGTGTGCGGCACGGCGAGGAAGGCGAGGTCGCAGCTCTTGACCGCCGGGTCGTCGTGCGTGGTGAACACGAGGTCAGACGCCCCCGCGAACGCGGGATAGACGTCAGCGAGCGAAGTGCCAGCGTCGGCGTTTGAGGTGATGACGGCAAGCTCGAACTCGGGATGCTGGAGCACGAGCCTCACAAGCTCCGCTCCGGCAAATCCCGCGGCACCGATGATTCCCACTTTGTATGACATGCGAATCTCCCTCATAAGCTATGAGTGCAACGACTCGTCATTATAGACCTACGAAAGCGCAAGGGTTTAACAATCTACCGCGATTTTGCATAAACGTGTAACTTTATGCATTACACTGTATATTGCATACATTATTGAGTTTGCCATCATGATTTGTACGCGTAGCAATCAAACGAACGCACACCCGACATCAGAGCGTTTCTCCTAGCGGGGTTTCTCGTCCCGGCATTCTCGGGCGGGCAATTCGCCTGCGCAGGACGACCCGTGGTCTAGCGATTAGCCTTGAGCGTCGCAAAGAGCTTCGTGTTGTGACGCTTCACGAAGGAGATGAGGCGCCCCTCCGCGAGGGCCATGCGCGCGTCTTTGCGGCGGATGGGCACGAGCATCACGGCCATCATCTTCGAGCGCGGCTCAGCGATGGAAACCGCGAGCTGGGCGCGGTCGCTCTTGATCATCTCATCCACCTGGCGAAGCTTCTCGGCAGAGGAAAGCGTGCAGCTGGGGTTGCAGACGTTTTCGATACAGCCCACGAGACGCTCGATGTAGCGGCGCTGCACCATCTCGGTGCTGGCGGGATCGCCAGAAAGGCCCCAGTGCTCGTAAAGGCCGAGCATCCAGCCATGTTCTTCCTCGCGCTTCTCGTACATATTGGAACGCCAACGAGCCGTCTCGCTCTCCGCGCGGAGACGGATGAAATGGTAGTAGGCGCGCTCGGTCACGCCCACACGCTCGATGTCGCGGATGACGTCGAGGACGAAGGGGAAGTCATCCCAGAAGGTGGGCTTGAAGCGGGCGCCGACGCGCTCGAGATACGAGCGGCGGAACAGCTTGTTCCACGGCGTATAGAAGAGGTTCTGGTCAAAGAGCTTCCACGCACCAGCACGGAACTCCGCCTGGCTCGCATACACGCGAGAGGGCTGGCTCTTGAGCTCCGTGGTGTGCTGGTCAGCATCGCCATAGTAGGTCTCGATATAGAAACCGGCGATAACGAGGTCGAGGCTATCCGCCTCGGCAATGTTCACGAGGTCAGCGAGCATGGTGGGCTCTGCCCAGTCGTCGCCGTCGATGAAGTGGATGAACTCGCCGCGAGCGCGGTCGAGGGCGACGTTGCGCGCAGCGGCAGCGCCCTGGTTCTCCGTGTGGATGACGTCAATGCGGATGTCGCGCTCCGCCAGGCGATCGGCAATCTGGCCCGTACGATCAGTCGAGCCATCGTCCACAATGATGAGCTCGAAGTCCCTGAGCGTCTGGTTCTGGATGCTCTCGATGGCGCGACCGATGAAGCGATCCACGTTATAGGCCGGTATGATCACCGAGACCTTCGGGGATCTCTTCTCCATGTGAGCCATCTTTGCCCTTCTGTCGCACGTTAACTTGCCGCGTACACCACGCGGAGTTGGCAATGTATGCACTCACGAGAGATTACCATCGAGCGGGCATATGGCTGTGGAGGCCTGGTGAGCGCAGTTAATCTGCATAATTGCCGAAGGTAGCGCGACCGCGACGCGCGTTGGTGCGAGGTGCCCCGCGCGAGCACTACCTACGCGAACGCCACCCGCATGAACGTCGCCCGTGCGGACGCCAGTCATGCGAGCACTACCTACGCGAGCGTACCCACGGCAAGCGCGAGCTGTGCGGAGTCGACCTGCAAGCGCGTCGCACCCTCCTCGTCCGCGACCTCGTTCGTCGCGACGCCGGCGATCGAATCGGAGGAAGCGCCGTTCGCAACCGCACGCTGGGCGATGTCGACGAGCTCCATGGCGTCCATGTCCGTCTGCGTTATGCCCTTGATGAGCTTCCGAGATTGGCTCTGGAGCGCGGAGCTGCCCTTCGAAGCGATGGACATGAAGGAGTCCCAACCGTCCTGCGTCATGGCCACGATGTGGGAGACGGGCACCACGGCAGAGCCCGAGATGGCGGAAGCGAGGCCGGCAACGCCCTTCTGGGCATACCAATCCGCAACGGAGAGGTTCTCCTCCCCCACCTGAATCCACTCATCCGAGGTGAACTGAAGAAGCTTGGCCGTCCCCTGTGTATTGTTGAGTACCGCAAGGTATGCAGCGGCAAGCGTACCCTCGGGATCATCCGACGCAACGGCGAACAGCACAGTCTCGATCTCGTCACCCGTGGCAGTGAGGCCCGTCGCCTCAGCCTGGTCCCAGATCGACTCCTCCGCGGGAATCGTGCTCTCAACGGCGCTGCCTAGGTCATTGCTGCCGAGAACCGAGTTGGCGTTTGCGAGATCCCACAGCGTGGTCACGAGCACGCCGACCGCCACGACAACGACCACCAACACGATAACGGCGATGAGGTTGCGATGCGGACTGTCCTTGGGAACATCTGGCCTCTCGTACATAGCCGTCTCCTTTCGCGCGTAAGACACGACGCACGGCAAATCGCGCACAGCACACCAAGCTCGCCATCTGGCGGCATGACGTGCGAACAACGACCGAACCCCCGACGCTACTCCCAGGGTTCAAGCAATTCTTCCGGATAGTCTACCCCCACGAAGGTCAAACCCTTCGCGGGAGCGCAGGGACCCGCTGCCTTACGGTCGCACGCCGCAAGCGCCTTGGCAACCCACCCCGCATCGCGTTGGCCTCGCCCCACCTCAACGAGGGTTCCCGTGATCGTGCGAACCATAGAGTGGAGGAAAGCGTTTCCCGCTACGTCTATGCAGGTAACACGCTCGCCGCACTCGTTCTCCTCATGAACGCCAAGGCTCATGACACAGCGATGTGTAGGCTTGCCCTCGGCGGACGTCGCCTTGCAGAAGCTCTTGAAATCATGCTCCCCGACAAGGGCCTGAGCGGCCTCATTCATAGCATCCGCATCAAGCCGGCAGCGCAGCCACCAGGCATGATTCCATGCGAGAACCGGCCGAGCCTGGCCGGCAACAATGCGATAGCGGTAGCTACGCGAGCGAGCGTCAAAGCGTGCCGAGAAACCCGCGGGGGCACGATAAAGCTGAGAAGGCGAGATGTCATCCGGGAGCAAGGCGGAGAGGCCGTGGGACAGACGTCTCGCGTCAAGCCCAAGCTCCGCGGTGCTCAGGGGTACGCTCACATACTGGGCGAGAGCATGGACGCCCGCATCCGTACGACCTGCGCAAGTTAGCTCCACGGGCCTACGGAGAAGCGTCTCGAGAGCGCGAACGACCTCGCCCGCAACCGTACGACGCCCCGGCTGCGCCGCGAACCCGGAGAATTCCGCACCGCGGTAGCCCAGACGAAGCACGAGGGTGCCATCAAGCGAGGCGGGGTCTGCCGCCCTCTCTGCAATCGAGGGGCGCTCGGGGACCTTGAAGGTAGGCTCGGCAACGTCGAATCGTGACTCCATAGAACTCCTACGCGATACAAGCGGCGAGTGTCGCCGCGAGAACGATGACTAGGACAACGATATCAGTCGGGCGAAGAGAGCGCGTGAGACGCGTTCTTCCGTGACCACGATAGCCACGCTCGCGCATGGCATCCGCGAGATCCTCCGCACGACGAAAGAGCGCCACGACCAGAGGCGTGAGCACGGAGAGCCATCGTCGCACGCGCACGATGGGATTGCCTTCAGCAAAGTCGACGCCCCTCGCGCGCTGAGCATCGCGAATTCGCACGAGCTCCTCCGCCGCAAGCGGCATAAAGCGAAGCGCGACGGACGTCAGTATCGCAAGGTCCCCCACGGGAAGCCCCAGGATGCCGAACGGCGCCATTAGCGAAGAGAGGGCGTCAGCCACCTCGGAGGGCGTAGTCGTGCTCGTCATGACAAGCGATCCCGCAATGATCACCACAATGCGAACGGCTGCGAATAGACCCCTTGCGGCCCCTTGGCAACTAACGCCAAATTGCCCAACAAAGACGATATCCGCCGTCCCATCCGCCACGAAGGCGCAGACAAGCAGACCAAACGCGAGGAGCAGAGCCGAGGGCCTCAGGGCCCTCAGGATGTCGCGTGCGCTCAAACCGGCCAAGAACGCGACCACTATCACCGCAATTGCCGGCATCACCAGCCCACATGGCGCTTTCGACGCAAATAGAACGATGGCAAGCGCCACGAGAGCGAGCAACTTCACGCGAGCGTCTAGGCCGTGGACGGGCGTCCGACCGGGAACGTAGGATCCCAGTAGGGTGCTAGTGCGCATCTTGGCCCTCCCTCGCGAGTTCGCCGAGCAAGGCAAGTTCGAGAGGCACGCCAACACCCCAGCGTTCGAGCACCCCATGCGCCGCGGCGAGCTCCGGAGGCGTACCCCTCCAGCGGATTCTGCCCCCTTCGAGAAGCACGACGTCATCCGCCACGTACATCCACTCCCCCACGTCGTGGCTCACCACAATGACGGGCTGTCCCTGGTCAGCAAGATCGCGCGCGACGTTAATTAGGATCGTCCTACATGGCGCGTCCAGCCCATCCGTGGGCTCATCGAGGACAAGTGCGGCGGGGTTCATGGCAATGACGCCCGCTATGGCCACACGGCGCTTCTCTCCGCCAGAGAGCTGGAATGGAGACCTCGACCAAAAGCCTTCCGGCACCTTGAGCAGCTTTAGGGAGCATTGGGCACGGCGGCGTGCCTCCTCACGAGACATCCCAAGGTTCAATGGCCCGAATTCGACATCTTCTAGCACCGAGTTTAGGAATAGCTGGTCTTCGGGTCGCTGGAGGGCAAGGCCAATGGCGCCGGGCACGACGGACTTTCCCGCAAGCGTGACCGAACCCGCGTCAGGCTCAAGAATGCCAGCCGCCACGCGTGTGAGCGTCGACTTGCCCGCTCCCGAAGGACCGATGACAAGGGTCAGATGCCGAGACGGGATTTCGAGGCTCACGTCATCAAGAATCTGAGTGCCTCCGAGATTGAGCTGGATATCCCGCAGGTTCAAGCCACAAGAAGCAGGAGCCGCGCGCCTCGAACCAACGCGCAGCGAATCAAGCAGCTCATGCCCGTGGCTGGCTTCGCGAGCGAACGAAGCCAGCTGATCCACCGTTCGAAAACCAGATAAGTCGCACCCGTCCTTAACAAGCATGGACAAGGCAGTCGACAAACGAGATCCCGGAAACACACGGCTCGCACGTCCACCATCTGCGAATAGCAGATTCGGCGTGCCCTCCCAGACTAGACGCCCAGCCTCCAAAACAGCCACTCGGTCTGCATACGCGGCCTCTTGGGGACTATGAGATACCAGCAATATGCCAACGCCGCGCCTTGCAAGCCCTCTCAAGACGTTTCGAAGGCTCGATCGTGATGCGTCGCCAAGCTGCGACATCACCTCATCAAGTACGAGATACCGAGGGCGCATCGCCAGAACGCCAGCGAGAGCCAGGCGCTGCTTTTCACCGCCAGAAAGAGTGTCAACGGCCCTGTCCTCAAAACCTAAGAGCCGGCAGTCAACAAGCGCCTCGTGGACTCTCTTGCGGACCTCCTCGGCAGGCAGTCCAAGATTACAGGGGCCAAATGCGATCTCATCGAAGACAATCGGCGCAACAAACTGAGACTCGGAATCCTGCCTTACGTACCCAACGCAACCGTCATGCGCCGAAGCCTGAAGGTTACGTCCGTCAACCTCAATCGAACCACACTGAAGCTCCAAGGAACACGCGAGCAGTCTGGACAGCGTCGATTTTCCCGAACCATTTGCCCCGAGCAACGCGACGAACTCCCCCGATGACACATCAAGCGAGACTCCAGAGAGCGCATCACAGGAAGAGCCTGGATATCGATAGCGTATGTCCCGCGCCTTTATCATTGTCCTCCTCGGCACCATTCGCTCGCGATTGTCATCGCAGGCAAGCATAAACAAAAAGAGGGTCCGAGAAATCCCGGACCCTCTCATTTGCATAAAGCGAAATTGAGTGAAACGCCTACTCGGCGGTCTCCTCAGTGGCCTCAGCGGTCTCGACGACCTCGGTGGCCTCCTCGGCGGGAGCCTCCTCGACCTTCTCAACCTTAGTGACCACGGTCTTGGCCGGCTTGGCCTTGGCGGCGACAGGCTCGGTCACGATCTCCATGATGACGACTTCAGCGTTGTCACCCTTACGGGGACCAAGCTTCATGATGCGGGTGTAGCCGCCGTTGCGGTCAGCCCACATGCCCTGCGCGGCCTTCTCGAAGGTCTCGCGGACGAGCTCCTTGTCACCAAGCTTGGCGATGGCGAGACGACGGGAGTGCAGGTCGCCCTTCTTCGCCCAGGTGATGATGCGATCCACTTCGCCGCGGATGGCCTTGGCGCGCGGAAGGGTCGTCTTGATGCGGTCGTTGGCGAACAGCGCCTGGCACAGGCTCTTCTTCATAGCCTTGGTGTGGCTGGCGTCGGTACCAAGCTTCATACCGCTCTTCTTGTAGTGCCTCATAGTCAGTTACTCCTATGTGTGTAGCGGCGGCTAGGCCTTGAAGCCCAGACCCATCGACTCGAGCTTGTCCTTGACTTCCTCGATCGACTTGACGCCGAAGTTGCGGATGTTGAGCAGGTCGTTCTCAGAGAACTCAACGAGCTGACGCACGGAGTGAATACCGGCGCGCTTGAGGCAGTTGTAGGAACGGACCGAAAGGTCGAGCTCCTCAATCTGCTTGTCGAGATCAGTGTTGTCGTCGGTCTGGCCAGCGGCGAAGATCGACGCGTCCTCGACCGGCTCGCCCTCATCGGCCAGGCACATAAACGCGGTCATGTGCTGGTTGATGATGTTCGCAGCCTCGACGACGGCCTCGCGGGCGGTGACACCACCGTTCGTCTCGATCTCGAGGACGAGACGATCATAGTCGGTGTGCTGACCCACGCGGCAGGGCTCAACGGCCTTGGCGCAGCGAGTAACCGGCGAGAAGAGAGAGTCGACGTGAATGAGACCGATGGGGTCGTCATCGCGCTCGTTGTCCTCACCAGACACATAGCCACGACCAGTACCGATGCGCATGGACATCGTGAGGTGGGCGCCCTCGCCGAGGGTGCAGATAACGTGCTCGGGGTTGACAAGCGTGAACTCGGTCGGGATGTTGAAATCGCCGCCGGTCACGGTAGCCGGGCCGTCGATGGAAATCGTGGCCGTGGCCTCATCGCCAATGCCGAGACTCTTGAACGCAAGTCCCTTGACGTTCAGAACGATGTCGGTGACGTCCTCGTAGACGCCCTCGACCGTAGTGAACTCATGCTGCACGCCGTCGATCTGGATGGCCTCCACAGCGGCGCCCTCGAGAGAGGAGAGCAGCACGCGGCGAAGCGAGTTGCCAAGCGTGTCGCCATAGCCGTGCTCAAGCGGCTCGGCCACAACGCGAGCGACATTCTCGCTGACCTCTTCTACCGACACGGTCGGTCGGATGAAATCGGACATAGAAACCTCCAACCGATCTCTACTACTTGGAGTAGAGCTCGACGATGAGCTGAGCGTCAATGTCAAGGTCGATCTGGTCACGGGTCGGGAGCTGAAGGACGGTGCCCTGGAGCTTCTCGATGTCGACCTCGAGCCAGGCCGGAACGGCCATGTGCTCAGAAGAGATCAGAGCCTCCTTGATGGGGAGGAGATCCTTGAACTTCGGGGCGACGGCAACGACGTCGCCGGCCTTAACGCGGTAGGAGGGGATGTCGACGCGCTTGCCGTTCACGGTGATGTGGCCGTGACGGACGGTCTGACGGGCCTCCTTGCGGGTGCGGGCGAAGCCAAGACGGAAAACCACGTTGTCCAGACGGCTCTCGAGGATGGTCATCAGGTTGTCACCCGTGATACCCTCGATCTTCAGAGCCTTCTCGTAGTACATGTGGAACTGCTTCTCAAGCACGCCGTAGATGAACTTGGCCTTCTGCTTCTCACGAAGCTGACGGCCGTACTCGCTCTCCTGGCGACGCTGACGCTTGGGCTGGCGGTTCGACTTCTTGTTGATGCCCATCACGATCGGGTCAATGTCGAGCGCGCGGCACCTCTTAAGGACAGGAGTCCTATCCACTGCCATAGTTAGATTCCTTCCTTACCTACACGCGGCGACGCTTGCACGGACGGCAACCGTTGTGCGCGATGGGGGTCTTGTCCTGGATGCTCGAAACCTCGAGGCCAGCGGCCTGGAGGGAGCGGATGGCCGTCTCGCGACCCGAACCCGGGCCCTTGACGAAGACGGACACCTTGTGGACGCCGTGCTCCATGGCCTCCTTGGCGCACGCCTCGGCAGCCATCTGAGCGGCGAACGGCGTGGACTTACGGGAGCCCTTGAAGCCGACCATGCCGGCAGAGCGCCAGGAGATCACGTTGCCCTGGGGGTCGGTGATCGAGATGATCGTGTTGTTGAAGGTGCTCTTGATGTGGGCCTGACCGACGGAGATGTTCTTGCGGTCGGCGCGCTTGATGCGGCCGCGGGCCTGCGCACCCTTCTTAACAGTAGCCATTAGTCAGTCTCCCCTACTTCTTCTTCTTGCCGCCGACCTGACGCTTCTTACCCTTGCGAGTGCGAGCGTTGGTGTGCGTACGCTGGCCGCGGACAGGGAGGCCCTTGCGGTGACGGAGGCCGCGGTAGCAGCCAATCTCCATCAGGCGGGCAATGTTCTGACGCGTCTCACGACGGAGGTCGCCCTCGACGGTGAGGTTAGCATCGATGTAATCGCGGATCTTGCCGACTTCTTCCTCAGTGAGGTCGCGCACGTGGGTGCTCGGATCAACGCCGGTAGCGGCGCAGATCTTGGAGGCGGTGGTGCGGCCGATGCCGTAGATATAGGTGAGTCCGATCTCAACGCGCTTCTCGCGCGGGAGGTCGACGCCGTTAATACGGGCCAACTTGTGCTCCTCTCCTAGCCCTGACGCTGCTTGTGGCGCGGGTTCTCGCAGATCACGTACACCTTACCGTGGCGACGGATGATCTTGCACTTATCGCACATCTTCTTGACCGAAGGACGTACTTTCATCGTTCTTCCTCTCGGTGTGTCTTACTTTCCTATATGAACGCCCAGCCGCTGGCGAGAATATCCAAGGCTGATCACACGCGCCTTGCTCCGCGTGTGGGAAGTACAAAGCCCTTGCGGGCATGCGGCTCGCGCCGCAGGGTGCCCTACTTGTAACGGTAGGTAATGCGCCCACGCTGAAGATCGTACGGCGACATCTCGACGACGACCTTGTCACCAGGAAGAATACGGATGTAGTTCATCCTGATCTTGCCTGAAATGGTGCAGAGAATGACATGACCATTCTCGAGCTCAACGTTGAACATCGCGTTGGGCAGCGGCTCGAGAACCTTACCCTCGAGCTCGATTGCGTCCTGTTTGCTCACTGCGCTACCTTTTCCTCGACACATGACACAGCGACTGAACATCATAACGAAAAACCCGCGCCACGTCTACGAGGCGCGGGTTCTCCATAAGATTTTGATTGAAGTCGCCCTCTAATGGATGCTTGGGTCACGAGCATATCGACTCGTAGTTTGCTCTATTCCCCACCCATCATCGAACACCAGGGGCCTTCATCATCAGTCGTAAGGATGACAGGGCCGTCTTCCGTAACAGCAACCGTGTTCTCATAGTGAGCCGCCGTTCCACCGTCATTGGTGACAACCGTCCAACGATTACGGAGCACATGAGAATCATAGCCGTTCATGCAAATCATGGGCTCGATGGCGATGACCATGCCAGCCTGGAGCTTAACGCCCCTCCCCTTCTTGCCGTAGTTGGGGACGTTGGGTTCCTCGTGCATCTCGCGGCCAATGCCATGACCGACGTAATCGCGAACTACTCCGTAGCCGTTCTCCTCAGCGAGAGACTGGATAGCATGGCCTACGTCGCCAAGGCGATTACCGGGCACGGCAGCGTCGATGCCAGCCTTGAGACAATCGCGCGTAACCTCGCAGAGACCTTTATCGGCATCGCTGGGCTTACCGCAATAGAATGTCCAGGCATTATCGCCAACCCAGCCGTCAACTACCGCGCCGGTGTCGATGGAAACGATGTCGCCGTCTTCAAGCACGCGCTCTGCGGACGGGATGCCATGAACGATTTCTCCGTTGATGGAGCAGCAAATGCTAGCCGGGAAACCACCATAGCCCTTAAATGCGGGCGTGCCGCCATGAGAGCGAATCACGCTCTCGGCCACACGATCAAGCTCGATCGTAGAGACCCCCGGCATGATCATGGCACCCACACGGCGTAGGGTGAGCTTGGAAAGCGCACCCGCAGGTCGCATGGCCTCTATCTGGTCTTGCGACTTAATGATGATCATAGGGCGAGGAGCTCCTTGACATCGGCGTAAACATCATCGACCGGGCGGTCGCCGTCAACGACCTTGAGAAGGCCCTTGCCCTTGTAGTACTCAACAAGGGGAGCCGTCTGGGACTCATAGACGTTCAGGCGGTTCTGAATGGTCTCGGGCTTGTCATCGTCACGCTGATACATCTCGCCACCACAGGAGGGGCAGACGTCAACGCCGGCAGGGGCGGTGTAGCCACAATCGCGGCAGGTGCGACGAGAAGAGAGACGCTCGACGATGACCTCGGCCTTGACGTCCACAAGGAGGGCGGCATCAAGGGAAAGGCCCATATCCGCAAGAGCGGAGTCAAGCGTCACAGCCTGAGCGGTGTTGCGCGGGAAGCCGTCGAGAATGAACCCCTTCTTGGCGTCATCGGCAGCGAGGCGCTCCTTCACGAGGTCAACGACGAGCTTGTCCGGAACAAGCTGGCCGGCGTCCATATACTCCTTGGCCTTGACGCCAAGCTTCGTGCCAGCCTTAACGGCGGCACGAAGGAGGTCGCCGGTGGAAATGTGAGCGACGCCAAACTCCTCGACGAGCTTCTGAGCCTGAGTGCCCTTGCCAGCGCCGGGCGCTCCGAGCAGAACGATGTTCATTAGTGCCTTCTTTCTTCACGGGTTGCGAATGGGAAGTACAAGATGAAGCTAGCGTACCGCAAAACAAAAGGGTCGGTACCCTAAGGCGCCGACCCCCTCAAAGATAACTATGAAGAGACTTGTTACTTGATGAAGAGTCCCTCGTAGTTTGCGGTCTTCAGCTGGCTCTCGATCTGAGAAATCGTATCCAGAGCAACACCCACCATGATGAGGATGGAGGTGCCGCCGAAGGCCTGGACGAGCGAGTTGCCCGTAAAAGTGAACACGATGGACGGCACAACGGCAACGAGGGCGATGAAAATCGCACCAGGGAGCGTGATGTGGTTCAGCACGTTCTTGATGTAAGCGGCAGTGGCAGAACCCGGACGAACGCCAGGGATAAAGCCGCCCTGCTTACGAAGGGTGTCAGCGGTCTCATCGGGGTTAAACACCATGGAGGTGTAGAAATACGCGAAACCAACGATGAGGAGCACGGAGAGCACCCAGTTCAGCCAACCAGAGCTCACGGCGTTAGCAAAAGCGTTAATCCAACCCACGCCAGGGAAGAAAACCGCAAGCTGAGCCGGGAAGTACAGGATGGCGCTCGCGAAGATGATGGGGACAACGCCAGCGGTGTTGACCTTGATCGGCAGGTACGTCGTCTGTCCGCCCATCATGCGACGTCCGACAACGCGCTTGGCGTACTGCACCGGGATGCGACGCTGGCCGCGCTCGATGTAGACGATGAAGGGCACGACGGCGACGATCAGCACCACGATCATGACGGTCATCAGCACGCCATTGTCGGCCGTGCGAAGCGACTGCACGATCGAGGTCGGCAGGCCCGCAATGATGTTCGCGAAGATGATGAGGCTCATGCCATTGCCGATGCCACGCTGCGTGATAACCTCGCCCATCCACATGATGAGGATGGCGCCGGCCAGCATGGAAACGACAACCACGGTGTCCATCAGCCAACCAGGCATACCGGCCTGCGAGAAATCGATGCCGAAGCTCGAGCTCTTGAACAGGAACAGATAGCCCACGGAGTTCAGCAGGGCAAGCGCGACCGTGAGGTAGCGCGTGTACTGCGTAATCTTACGCTGGCCAGACTCGCCCTCGCGAGCGAGGGTACCGAGGCTCGGAATCACGGCCTGGAACATCTGCATGATGATCTGAGCCGTAATGTAAGGCATGATGCCAAGGCAAAACACCGACACACGGGACAGAGCGCCACCACTGAACAGGTTCAGAACGGCAATCGCGCTGTTAGCGCTGGAGCTCGACTGATATGCCGAGAGCATCCCCTGGAAGGGGATGCCGGGCACGGGGACGTAGGCCCCGATCCTGTACAGCACGAGGATGCCCACGGTGAGCAGGATCTTGCTGCGGAGCTCCTTCACGCGGAACGCGTTGAGGAATCCGTTTAGCACGGGAGCTCTACCTTTCCACCAGCGGCCTCGATCTTGGCCTTGGCAGAGGCGGAAACCTTGTCCACCTTGACGGTGAGCTTCTTGGTGATCTCGCCGTTGCCGAGAACCTTCACGAGCTCGTACTCACGCTTGATGATGCCGGCAGCAATAAGGCTGTCGGTATCGACGGTATCGCCATCAGCGAACTTCTCCTCGAGACGGGAGACGTTGACCGGAGCGTACTCGACACGATTGCGGTTGGTGAAGCCGGGGAGCTTCGGGAGACGCATCGCGAGCGGCTGCTGGCCGCCCTCGAAGCCGGCACCCTTGCCGCCACCAGAGCGGGAAAGCTGGCCCTTGGTGCCGCGGCCGGCAGTGGTGCCGTGACCGGAGGCGTTGCCGCGACCAATGCGCTTACGTGCCTTCTTGGCGCCCTCAGCGGGACGCAGATCGTTGAGCTGCATGTGGTGACTCCTAGTTCTCTTCCACGGTGACGAGGTGCTTGACCTTGAAGATCATCCCGCGGATGCTCTCGTTGTCAGGCTGCTCGACGACGCTGTTGATCTTGTGGAGGCCGAGGGCGCGGACGGTGGCCGTCTGGTCCTTCTTGACACCACAGACAGGGCTCTTAACGAGCTTGATCGTAAGGGTCTTCGCCATGTCTAGTTCTCCTTACCAACGAACATCTCGGCGACGGTGAGACCGCGGCGCTCGGCGGTCTCCTCCGGGCTGGAGAGCTGCTGAAGGGCGTCAACGCCGGCCTTGATGATATTGAGGCCGTTGCTGGAACCCATCGACTTGGACAGGACGTTCTTGATGCCAGCGAGCTCGAAGAGCGGACGCACGGGGCCGCCGGCGATGACACCGGTACCCTCGATGGCCGGCTTGATGAGGAGGCGCGCGGCGCCAAACACACCCATGACCTCGTGAGGCACGGAGCCGGTCTCGGTCAGAGGCACCTTGAACATGTTCTTCTTGGCGTTGTCAGACGCCTTCTGGATGGCCAGGGGCACCTCGGCGGACTTGCCCGTGCCGAGACCGACGTTGCCCTTGCCGTCGCCAACGACCACGAGGGCGACGAGGGACATACGACGACCGCCCTTGACGGTCTTGGAAACACGGTGGATGAAGACGACGCGCTCCTCAAGCTCGGAGGCTTCGCGCTGCTGCTTCGGGTTACGAGCCATTACAGATACCTCCTAGAACTTCAGGCCCGCGGAGCGGGCGCCGTCTGCGAGAGCCTTGACACGGCCGTGGTAGATGCGGCCGCCACGATCGAAGGTGACGGTCTCGACGCCAGCCTTGAGAGCGCGCTCGGCGATCATCTTACCGACGAACTCAGCGGCCTCCTTGTTGGAGCCGAGGTTGCCGGTGGCACGGAACTCGGCGTCGAGCGTCGAGGCGGTGCAGATCGTCTTGGCATCGACGTCGTCGATGACCTGAGCGTAGATGTGCGCGTTGGTGCGGTGCACAGAAAGACGCGGACGCTCGGCGGTGCCGCAAATCTTGGAGCGGACGCGACGCTCACGGCGCTTGAGGCCGGCTCGCTTCGCCTGCTGCTTGTTCATACCAATCTCCTTAGTCACGCCGTCACCTGACAGGGTGGCGGACTTTTATGACTGCCTTAGCGGTCGCTACTTAGCGGCCTTGCCGAGCTTCCTGCGGATGTGCTCACCCATGTAGTGGATGCCCTTGCCCTTGTACGGCTCGGGAGGACGCTTCATGCGGATCTCAGCGGCGACCTGGCCGACCTGCTCCTTGGAGATGCCCTTAACGTTGATGTGGGTGTTATCGGGGACCTCGAAGGTGATGTTCTCAGGGGCAGCATAGATCACGGGGTGAGAGTAGCCGAGGGAAAGATCAAGATCCTTGCCCTTGAGAGCGACACGGTAACCAACGCCCGTGAGCTCAAGCTGCTTCATGAAGCCCTCGGACACGCCGATGACCATGTTGTGGATGAGGGTGCGGGTCAGGCCGTGCTGGGCGTTGGCCTCACGGGTCTCATCGTTGGTGGTGACGAGGATCTCCTCGCCCTCCTCCGTGATGGTGACGAGATCGGAGAACGTGCGCTCAAGCTCGCCCTTGGGGCCCTTGACGTTCACGGTGGTGCCGTTGACTGTCACAGTGACTCCGGCGGGAATCTGGACAGGCTTCTTGCCAATGCGGGACATAGTGTCTCCTTTCCTATCCTGCCGTGAGTTACCAGATGTAGGCGATGACTTCGCCGCCGACGCCAAGCTTACGAGCGTCGCGGTCGCACATCATGCCCTTGGAGGTGGAGATGACGGCGGTGCCCAGGCCACCGAGGACGCGAGGAAGATCCTCGGCCTTGGAGTAGATGCGCAGGCCGGGCTTGGAAATGCGCTTGATACCACGGATGATACGGGCGTGGCGAGCGCCGTACTTCAGAGTGACGTGCAGGGTCTTCTGGGGGGTGGTGTCCTCGACGGCATAGCCATCGATGTAGCCCTCCTCCGCGATGACGCGGGCGACCTCAGCAAGCACCTTGCTGGAGGGCATGCTCACGACGTCCTTGCCGGCGGTGTTGCCGTTGCGGATGCGCGTAAGCATGTCTGCAATAGGATCGGTAACGTTCATTGGGATTCTCCTTCGGTAGGGATGAACCTCTTCGTCCGGTTCACCCGAGCCCTTGGCCGGGATGCCTGGACGGGAGTCTTCCGTCTGCCCTGGGAGCCGCTAGACCTTGTAGGCCTACCAGCTCGCCTTGCGGACGCCGGGAAGCTCGCCCTTGCTCGCGAGCTCGCGGAAGCACACACGGCACAGGCCGAACTTGCGATACACGCTGTGCGGACGGCCGCAGCGCTGGCAGCGGTTCTGGGTGCGCGTCGAGTACTTCGGCTCGCGCTGAGCCTTGACGATCATCGATGTCTTAGCCACAAATCCTCCTTCTGGGTGACGGTCGCGCTTTTTGCGCGGCTTTGTCTATGCCGCCGAAGCGGCAACACGCCGCCCGCTCTCGCAGGCGGCGGGATTACCTCTAGTTCTCCTTGAACGGGAAGTTAAAGGCGTCGAGCAGGGCCTTGCCCTCCTCGTTGGTCTTCGCGGTGGTGACGATGGTGATGTCCATGCCGCGGGTGTGGTCCATCTTGTCGAAGTCAATCTCCGGGAAGATGAGCTGCTCGGTGACGCCCATGGAGAAGTTGCCACGGCCGTCGAAGCTCTTGGAGGAGATGCCACGGAAGTCACGGATGCGCGGGATGGCAATGCAGATCAGGCGATCCAGGAAGTCCCACATACGGTCGCCGCGGAGGGTGACCTTGGCGCCGATGGGCTGGCCCTCACGGAGGTGGAAGGTAGCGATGGACTTACGGGCACGACGGATGGTCGGCTGCTGGCCGGTGATGGTGCGGAGGTCAGCGACAGCACCGTCGATAGCCTTGGAATCGGTCGCGGCCTCGCCGACGCCCATGTTCACGACGATCTTCTCGATCTGCGGAACGGTCATCGGGTTGGTGTAGCCAAACTGCTCGATGAGCTTGGCGCGGACCTCGTCGTTGTACTTGGTCTTGAAACGCGGGACGTACTTCTCCTCAGCCATATTCACTCCTCTTGGGGTTTTAAGCATGGGGTTGGCGTAGGCTGGCAAGCATGACTCCCCTTGCCTGACCGCAAAGCCGCAGGTAGCGACCATAGGTCAATGCCTCGTTATCCTCATGCCTCCTGTCCGACGGCTAATCGGCAGGAGCCTTCACAGTGCAGCTCATAAGGATATGCCTTTACGCAGGGGATTTCTAGTCAAAAATCGACAAGATTCCTCTGCAAACAAACCGTACACGACTAACTCACAACTCGGGTTTAATGAGTTTAGATTACTCGATGCCGTACCTCAGTTTGCTTGCGCAATCACACTCAGCGGATGACGTAGGCAACCAACACATTTAGACAAGTAGTGGGGCCGACGCCTCACGGACATCAGCCCCACTGAAATCTTGTTCGACTCTAGCGGTTACTCGGGAACGCTCGCATAGAACTCGGCCTCAGCGGCAACATCTACGAGGGACTTTCCGTCGAACACGGGAAGGTTCATCACCTCGTTGACCGTAGGAACCAGCTCGGAGCAATCCGTAAAGTGACCCTTTTCATTGAGGTTCGCGCAATCTTGTACGCGCCAGTACCCATCAGTGTGGGTGACGTAATACGTGGCGTCATTGACCTTGGTAAAAACGCGGGTGTTCGAGCGGAGGTAGCCCTCGAGCGTATCGGGGCCGATCTCCAGCTTCTCCTCTGCCATCACTCCCATGGTCGCTCCCTTCGTCTGGCCGCGAGAACATTCTCGGCGGCGCTTCCCTTTGCCCTAGCGTCCCCCACTTCGCTCGTCCTAACCACCGCTCACCCGTGAGCGGCTCTATTAATCGCGGAGCGGTTTTTCGTATCGTGGGAAAGCGACAAAAAAGGCGCCCCAAAAATGGGGCGCCTTCAGAAGCGAGCTAGCGGAAACCGCTTAAATTACTTCTTATACGGGTCGGGGATGACCTCGCCGGACTTCTTGGCGTAACGGACCTTGGTGCCGTCCTCCTCGAAGCGGTAGCCGACGCGCGTGGGCTTGTCGGTCTTGGGGTCGATCAGCGCGACGTTGGAGACGTGGATGGGCATCTCCTTGTTCACGAAGCCACCCTGCTGATTCTCCTGCGTCGGGCGGACAGCCTTCTTGGCGACGGCAACGCCCTCGACGACGACCTTGCCCTCAGAGGGAAGGGCACGCACGACCAGGCCGCGCTTGCCCTTGTCCTTGCCAGAGAGGACCTCGACGGTGTCGCCCTTCTTGATCTTCATCTTAGCCATAGTGGCGACTCCTTCTAAAGCGTCTCAGGTGCGAGCGAGACGATCTTCATGTACTTGTGGTCGCGCAGCTCGCGGGCGACAGGCCCGAAGATACGGGTGCCAACGGGGCCACCGTCCTTGTCGATCAGGACGCAAGCGTTCTGGTCGAACTTGATGTAGCTGCCGTCCTTGCGGCGGTTCTCCTTGGCGGTACGGACGACGACGCAACGAACGACGTCGCCCTTCTTCACGGAACCGCCCGGGGTGGCCTCCTGCACAGCAGCGATGATGACGTCGGCGAGGCCGGCGTAACGACGCTTGGAGCCGCCCAGGACCTTAATGCACCTCACACGCTTGGCGCCGGAGTTGTCGGCGACGGTGAGCATGGTCTGCATCTGAATCATTGATAAATCCCTTTCAAGAGCTCGTCCGGTACAGAGGTGCGCCCACACGAGCGACGCACATGTACCAGAAGAGGGCCTTGGCTGTTACTTGGCTTCCTCAACGACCTCGACGAGGCGCCAACGCTTCGTCTTGGACAGGGGGCGAGTCTCCATGACCTTAACGGTGTCGCCGATCTTGGCAACCTGCTCCTCGTCGTGAGCGTGGAGCTTCTTGGACATGGTGATCATCTTGCCGTACTTGGGGTGACGCTTACGGTTGCTGATCGTCACAACGATGCTCTTAGCACCGGAGATAGAGGTGACGACGCCCGTGCGCACCTTGCGCTGATTGCGAGCCTCGGTATCGCTCATGTTCTTCTCCCTAGACTCTTCTACTTCGCCTCAGCGGCGATCTGGCGGGCGCGCATCTCGGTGAGAATGCGGGCAATGTCACGCTTGACGTTGGTCACGCGAGCCGTGTTGTCCAGCTGGCTGGTGGCCATCTGGAAACGCAGGTTGAAGAGCTCGGCGCGGCCGTCCTCAAGCTTCTTGGCGAGCTGCTCGTCGGAGAGCTCGCGAATCTCTGCGGGCTTCATTAGTTATCCTCCTCCGCGGTGGCAACACCATTAGCAGCGTCCTCGGCGGCCCACTTGGCCTCGAGCTCGGCCTCGGCCTTCATCTCGGCCTCAGCGCGCTCCTCGGCGTCCTTGGCGATGACGATCTTGGTCTTGATGGGGAGCTTGTGCTGGGCAAGACGCAGGGCCTCGCGAGCAACCTCCTCCGTCACGCCACCGATCTCGAACATGATGCGGCCGGGCTTGACAACGGCCACCCACTCCTCGGGGTTACCCTTACCCTTGCCCATGCGGGTCTCGGCGGGCTTCTTGGAGATGGGCTTGTCCGGGAAGATCGTGATCCAGACCTTACCGCCACGCTTCATGTAACGGGTCATGGCGATACGAGCGGCCTCGATCTGGCGGTTGGTGATCCAGTGAGCCTCGAGGGCCTTGATGCCATACTCGCCGAAGTGGAGCTGGGTGTTGCCCTTAGCCTGGCCCTTCATGGAGCCACGCTGAACCTTGCGGTGGTTGATTCGCTTAGGTGCGAGCATTAGTTGCCCCTCCTCTCATTGCGACGACGGGGACGAGAGGAGCCCTCGAGAGCCGGCTGCGGCTTGGGCTGGCCGGGGAGCTTCTCGCCCACGTAGATCCACACCTTGACGCCACAGGCGCCCATGGTGGTGCGAGCGGTGGCCTCACCGTAGTCGATGCAGGCGCGGAGGGTGTGCAGGGGCACGCGGCCCTCGCGGTACCACTCGCGACGGCCAAGCTCGGCACCGCCGAGACGACCGGAGCACTGAATACGGATGCCCTTGGCGCCAGCCTTGCGAGCGGACTGCACGGCCTTGCGCATGGCGCGACGGAAGGCGATGCGCTGCTCGAGCTGATCGGCGATGGACTGGGCAACGAGAGAGGCGTCGAGCTCGGGGCGCTTGACCTCGATGACGTCAACGTTGACCTGGCCCTTGGAGACCTTGGCAATCTTCTCGAGCTCAGAACGGAGACCGTCGATCTCGGAGCCCTTCTTGCCAATGACGATGCCCGGACGAGAGGTGTAGATGGTGACCTTCACCTTGTCGCCAGCGCGCTCGATCTCAACACGAGAGAGACCGGCGTTCTTGAGGCGCTTCTCCAGGTACTTGCGAATCTCGAGGTCATTGCCGAGGGTGGTGGCGTAGTCCTTGTCGGCGTACCAACGGGAGCGCCAGTTCTCGGTGACTCCGAGGCGGAAACCAGTGGGGGAAACCTTCTGACCCATGTGGCTTTACGCCTCCTTTCGGGGAGCGACGGTGATGGTGATGTGGCTCGTGCGCTTGTTGATGCGGCTCGCGGAGCCCTTAGCGCGCGGACGGATGCGGCGGAGCGTCGGGCCCTCGTCGACGTAGGCGGCCCCGATCACGAGGTCGTCGGGACGGAAGCCCTTGTTCTGATAGGCGTTGGCCACGGCGGAGCGGAGAACCTTCTCCACGTCGACAGCGACAGCACGCTCAGAGAACTGGAGGATCTCGTTGGCGCGAGCAACGGACTTGTTGCGGATGAGATCAACGACAAGACGGGCCTTGCGCGGGGCGACACGGACGTACTTGGCGGTCGCAGAGACCCAGTTCGGGTTGGTGTTCTTAGCCATTTGTCAGTACCCCCTTAGGCCTGCTTGTGACCACGGAAGGTACGGGTCGGGGCAAACTCGCCCAGCTTGTGACCAACCATGGACTCGGTGACGTACACAGGGACGTGCTTGCGGCCATCGTGGACAGCGATCGTGTGACCGACCATCTCCGGGAAGATGGTGGAGGAACGCGACCAGGTCTTGATGACCTCCTTCTTGCCAGCCTCGTTCATCGCAGCGACACGCGAAAGGAGGCGAGTCTCCACGAACGGGCCCTTCTTGAGACTTCTGCTCATAGGTGCTTTCTCCTACTTCTCGCGTTACTTCGTCTTGCGACGACGGATGATGAGGCGGTTGGTGACCTTCTTCGGGTCGCGGGTCTTCTTGCCCTTAGCCGGCTTGCCCCACGGGGACACAGACGGACGACCAGAGGTGTGGTTCTTGCCCTCGCCGCCGCCGTGCGGGTGGTCGACCGGGTTCATGACCGTACCACGGACGGTCGGACGGACGCCGGCCCAGCGGTTACGACCGGCCTTACCGATCTTGATGTTGGCGTGCTCAGCGTTGCCAACCTCACCGATGGTGGCGCGGCAGGTGATGAGGACGCGACGCATCTCGGAAGACGGCATGCGAAGGATGGCGTAGCCACCCTCCTTGCCCATCAGCTGACAGGAGTTGCCAGCGGAACGGGCGATGGCAGCGCCACGGCCAGGCTGGAACTCGACGGCGTGGATGAGCGTACCGACGGGAATCTCGGACAGCGGCATGGCGTTGCCGGGCTTGATGTCGGCGCCCTCGCCGGAAACGACGGTGTCGCCGACGCTGAGACCCTTCGGGCAGAGGATGTACGCCTTGGCGCCGTCAGCGTAGTGAAGCAGCGCGATGCGAGCGGAACGGTTCGGGTCGTACTCGATGGTGGCAACCTTGGCGGGCACGCCATCCTTGCGACGCTTGAAGTCGATAACGCGGTAACGACGCTTGTGGCCGCCGCCCTGGTGACGGGTGGTCACGCGACCGTTGTTGTTGCGACCGGCCTTCTTCGGCAGCGGCTCGAGAAGCGACTTCTCGGGCTTGTCCGTCGTGATCTCGGCGAAGTCCGAGACCGTCTGGAAGCGCCTGCCTGCGCTGGTCGGCTTGAGGTGCTTAACTCCCATGTTACTTTCCCTTTCTTAGGTCCGTTGGCCATCCCGCTCAAGGGATGAGGCCTTGCAGCCGTTATCGGCAGTGGCCTCGGCGAGATGACGCCGGATTACCACGGTGCCGCGCGTATCCTTCAGCGCGGCGCGAACACACCCTCGCTTTTGTGAGGGCGGGAGTACCCTACTCCTCGGAGGCAGCCTGCTGGCCGAAGAGCTCGATCGAATCGCCCTCGGCGACGGTCACGATGGCCTTCTTCCAGGAACGAGTCTTGCCAGCCTGGTAGCGGACACGCTTGGTCTTGGGCTTCACCGAGATGGTGTTGACCTTGACGACGCGGACGCCAAAGAGCTTCTCGACGGCGTCAGCAATCTCCTCCTTGGGAGCCTGCTTGGCGACCTCGAACGTGTACTTGTTCTGGTTCATGAGGTCGAAGGAACGCTCGGAGACGACCGGGCGAATGATGACGTTGTAGACGGAGTTCATTTAAGCGAGCACCTCCTCGAGCTTCTTAGCGACCTCGGTCGACATAACGAGAGCGTTGTTGTCGATGAGGGCGTGCGTGGTGACCTCGCCAACGCCGATGATGCGAACGGTCTCGACGTTACGGAAGGACAGGTAGGTGTAGACGTCGTCGTCAGGGACGATGACGGTGAGGCGCTTGCCCTCGAGGCCAAGAGCCTTGAGCATGGCAACGGCCTGCTTGGTGCAGGGCTTGTCGAAGCCATAGTTGTCGACGACCACGAGCTCGTTGTCGCGAAGCTTGCCGGAGAGCACGCCGCGCATGGCGAGCTTGACCTCCTTGTTGTTCAGACGACGAGCGTGGGAACGAGGGGTCGGGCCGAAGGGCACGCCGCCGCCAACCCACTGGGTGGCACGGATGGAGCCCTGGCGGGCACGACCGGTGCCCTTCTGACGCCAAGGCTTAGCGCCGCCGCCGGAGACCTCGGAGCGACCCTTGGTGTCGTGGGTGCCCTGACGGAGGTTACCGAGCTGAACGGTCACGACCTGGTGGATAACGGGGATGTTCGGCTCGATGCCGAACACGCTGGAGCTGAGCTCGACGGTACCGGCCGCCTTGCCCTCCGCGTTCTTGATTTCGATGTTGGACATCATGTTCTCCTTGATAGCCTAAAGGTGTGTATCTCTAGGCCCTTAGGCCATGCGGATCGAGACCAGGGCGTTCTTGCCGCCGGGGACGGCACCCTTGACGAGCATGAGGTTCTGCTCGGCGTCAACGCGGACGAGCTTGAGGTTCTTGACGGTGACGCGCTCGTCGCCCATGTGACCAGGCATGTGGAGGCCCTTGCGGACACGAGACGGATAGGCGCACTGGCCGATGGAACCCGGCTTACGCTGGTTGCGTGAACCGTGGGTCATGGGACCGCAGGCGAAGTTCCAGCGCTTGATGGTGCCCTGAAAGCCCTTACCCTTGGAGGTGCCGGTGACGTCAACGTTCTTGACCTCAGCGAAGTCAGCCACGGAGACGACGTCGCCAACCTTGTGCTCCTCGCCAGAGGCAACGCGGACCTCGCGGAGATAGCGCATGGGCTCGACGCCGGCCTTGGCGAAGTGACCCGCCATGGGCTTGTTGACGCGGGACTTCTTGATCTCACCGAAGCCAATCTGGACGGCGTCGTAGCCGTCGGTGGCAACGGTCTTGACCTGCGAAACGACGCAGGGGCCGGCCTGAATGACCGTAACGGGGACGACGTTATCGTCCTCGTCAAACACCTGGGTCATCCCGATCTTGCGGCCGAGGATGGTGCTGACCATACACGTTCCTTACCTTCGGTGGTCTTGGGTGTGTCTAGCGCCTCTTGCGCCAGTTCCCAGCGGACCACATCCTACTGTGCACTGCGCGGGTGAGGGCGTTGGCTGTGACCTGCGGCTTCCCTCGCGTTGCCGGCGGAAACACATCCGTACTTCTCGTGCCCGTTCGAAGGATACGCCCGGCACCGGGGTAAGGTGCCAACACAGCATGCCCCTAAAAGCGCAGCCTGACTAGTATACACACGTCTGAGGCCCTTCACAATCTCTATATTTGCTGATTGGTAGCGGCATTTCGCCGCCCGATTGCTCACGCTGCTGTGAACCGGTAAAAGTTGACAAAGGGACTGTCCCTTTGTCAACTTCGTACAAAAAGGAGGCCCCGGGAATCCGGGACCTCCTAGGAAGAGCTATTCAGTCGAGAACTTAGAGCTTGATCTCGATGTCAACGCCGGCCGGAAGGTCGAGGCGCATAAGCGAGTCGACGGTCGAGCTCGTGGGCTCAAGGATGTCGATGAGACGCTTGTGGGTGCGCATCTCGAACTGCTCGCGGGAATCCTTGTCCTTGTGCGGCGAGCGGATGACCGTGTAAAGGTTGCGCTCGGTCGGCAGGGGGATGGGGCCGGACACCTTGGCGCCAGTCTTCTGGGCAGTGTCGACGATGAGCTTCGCGGACTGATCGATGACCTCGTGATCAAAGCCCTTGAGACGAATCCTGATCTTCTGGTTAGACACTT
>SAMEA3387473__coassemble_1376_pt1 | contig 33879 bp, 28 predicted proteins | sample SAMEA3387473__metabat2_high_PE_020 | metagenome-assembled genome bin SAMEA3387473 (sample SAMEA3387473) | Felis catus | biome: Faeces | place: United Kingdom | collected 2012
GGGTCGACGATGGCGACGTCAGGGGTGATGTTGAAGTCGGCCAGCGGGTACTTGATGCCCTTGGCGTAGTCCGTGATGACGGAGAACGCGGTGACCTCGGTAGCGGTGCCGGAGGTCGAGGAGATGGCGCAGAAGTGGGCCTTCTGGCGCAGCTCCGGGAAGGAGAACGGCTGGATGATGTTGTCGAAGGACTCCTCGGGATACTCGTAGAAGACCCACATGGCCTTGGCGGCGTCGATTGGGGAGCCACCACCGAGGGCGATAATCCAGTCAGGCTGGAACTCGCGCATGGCCTCGGCGCCCTTCATGACGGTCTCGATGGAGGGATCGGACTCAACGCCCTCGAACAGCTTGACCTCGAATCCGCCGTCCTCAAGATCCTTCTGGATGTCCTGCAGGAAGCCGCCGCGGCGCATGGAGCCGCCGCCGGTGACGATGATGGCCTTGGAGCCCTTGAGGTTCTTCACCTCGTGACGAGCTCCCTCACCAAAGTAGAGGTCACGCGGATTGGTAAAACGACCAGCCATAAGGATCCTCCAAATCAATCTTCGGTGGGATTGCCACCGGTACCCGACGGCAAGAACCGCCGGCTTTTCCCAGAAGACAGGCGATAGCCCCACGCCCGCCACGCATGCGGCGAACGCGAATCCCCTCCGCATGAACGCCACAGGGTTAAGCCCGCTCTGCTCGAATACGACTCTTGATAAGTCACAGTCCGAAGGAGCCTAACCACATGGAAATCTATCCGACAGGCGGTATATCTAAACGCTGTTTTCCGTGAGCGTGGAGTAATGACCGCCCACGGAAATTATCAACCCATCCATTTACAAGACGGATTGACCTCGTTCCGATAGACAATTAAATGCTAGCGCAGAGGGGTTGTTCATTGATTCATATACAACTTTAAACCTCGAACGAGGTCCAAAGCAGGTTCGGCGCTACAGCCCAGACTCGGCGATCGCAGAGATGGCCTCGCGGATGACCGCGGGCGGCTGCACGAGCGCCATGCGCACGAAGCCCTCTCCCGCGGGACCAAAGCTGGCACCCGGTGTCACGATGACACTGGCCTTCTCCATAAGCTCTAGCACAAACTGCATCGAATCCGTGCGCCCATGCGGAAGGCGCGCCCAGACGAACATCGAGCCATGCGCGTTGGGACGTTCCCAGCCGATTGATTCAAGACCATCGCACAGGGCATCGCGACGCTCCTGGTAGAGCAGCTTCTGGGCGCGAACGGAATCGCGAGGGCCGTTGAGCGCCGCGATGGCAGCATATTGAATGGGCAGGAACATGCCGTAATCGCTCTGGCCACGGAGCTTTCTCGTAGCCGCGATGACATCGGCACGGCCGATGAGGAAACTCACGCGAGCGCCCGTGACATTGAAGGACTTGGAGAGACTGAAGAACTCGACGCCAACCTCAGCCGCACCGGGGTTCTCAAAGAAGCTATGGCCCTCGCCGCCATCGAAGATGATGTCGCTATAGGCGTTGTCATGGACGATCAGGAGGTCATGGGCGCGGGCAAACTCGATGATCTGGGCATAGTTCTTTGGCGTGCCCACCGAACCAACGGGGTTTGCGGGCAGAGAAACCACCATGTACTTCGCACGGTCCGCGACGGCGGGGTCGATGGCGGAGACATCCGGCAGGAAGCCGTTCTCCTCCGCAAGCGGATAGAAGGCGAGGTCGGCGCCGGCAATAAGAGCAGAGGCGCGGAAGAGCGGATAGCAGGGGTCGGGCACAAGCACGAGATCGCCCTCGTCGAGTAGGGCCTCCGCCATGCGGCCCATGCCCTCCTGCGTTCCGTTCACGCTCATGATCTGATCTGGGGTGAGCCCGGTAACGCCGAAGCGGCCTGCGTAGTAGTCGATGACGGCCTGGGTGAGCTCGGGAAGATCCGCCAAGGCATACTTCCAGTTCTCGGAATCCTTGGCAGCCTCGATAAGAGCGTTCTTCACGTGCGCGGGCGGCTCGAAGTCCGGCGTACCCACAGAAAGGTCGATAACCGTGCGGCCCGAAGCCTCGAGCTCGTGGCGGCGAGCGTTGAGCGAGGCAAAGACCTCGCTGCCGAACCGGTCGAGACGCTTCGAGAACTGCATGTAAACCTCCGTCGCTGGACACGACGCGCTTTCAGGCGCGTTTTTGTGGTCTGCGATTGTACGTCGGAGTTCACCGGACCCTCGGCTTATTTCTCAAGACTTTCCAACATCGCAACACAAGCGACGGAAACGTCGCGGTAGGTGTCATCGAAATTGTGAGTCCACCAGGGGTCGGCAACGTCACGCACGGAACCACCGTGCATGCGAGCGCGAGGACGCAGCGGAGAATCCTCGGGAACGAAGGAGAGGAGCTTCACGCACTTGCCTTCCGGATCGCCCGAGAAGATGCGCCTGAGATCGCGGCCGTTGCTCGAGTCCATGTAGACGATGTAGTCCCAATCCGCGTATTCGCCGGCCCGAATAAGGCGAGCGCGGTGACGGCCCACGGGAACGCCAACCTCGTTCAGTTTGTTGACCGTGCCGTAGTGGGGCGGATTGCCAAGCTCTTCGTCACACGTGCCGGCGGAGTCGACTATGAACTCGCCCTCGCGCCCCGCGCGACGGACAAGGTCCTCCATAACGAACTGAGCCATGGTCGAACGACAGATATTGCCCAGGCAGACGAACAGGATGCGATGCATGGAAGGACTCCGAGTGTCAGGGTGTGCGGACGGCTGCGCAACCATAGTAACGAAAAGGTGACAAAGGGACTGTCCCTTTGTCACCTTTTGGCTAGGCGACGGCGAGCTCGATGTGAAGGGTGGAGCCGGTGCGGCCTGCCTCAACCACGATCTTGCGATCGATGCTGGTGCGAAGCTCGTCAACGTGGCTGATGATGCCCACGAGCTTGTTCGAGCCCGAGAGCTCGGCGAGCGTGTGCAGCGCGAGCTGCAGGGACTCCTCGTCGAGCGTGCCGAAGCCCTCGTCCACGAACATCGTGTCGAGTTCGATGCCACCCGCATTCGCCTGAACCACGTCGGAAAGACCCAGCGCAAGCGCAAGCGACGCCTTGAACGACTCGCCGCCGGAGAGCGACGACGCCGCACGCGGGCGCCCGGTAAAGGAGTCGCGAACGTCGAGGTCAAGACCCGATTGTGCCGCACCCGAACCGCTGCGCTGTCCGCTATGGCGGACAAGCTCGTAGCGTCCGTCCGTCATCACGAGCAGACGGCGGTTTGCCGCAGCCAGGACGCGATCGAACCAGCGAGCTTGTAGGTACGTCTCGAACGTGATGCGCTCCTTGCCCACGAGGGTTCCGCCTGCGGTCTTGGCGAGAGAGTCCAACTCACCAAAGCGCGCAGTTACCGTCGCAGCGCGATCTCCGAGCTCCTCAAGCTGGCGCGCAATCTCCCCGTTTGCCTCACGACGCTGCTCTGCGGCGGCCTTCTGACGGGCAAGCTCGTTCGCCCTGGCTCGAGCCAGGTTGAGCTGCGACTCGAGTTCATCGGCTGATATGGAATCGTCGACATCGAGCGCGGAGATCTGCGCCTCCAGCGTATTGGCTCGTTCCTCGAGTTTTGAGACCGCAAGCTCTCGATCCGAGAGGTTACCCCGAGCCTCTTCGAACGCAGAGACAAGGTCCTCGAGCTCACCTCTCATGTCCTCAAGTCGTGCCGATGCCGTCGCCTCGTCCTCGAACGAAAGACCTTCCGCGAGCGACTCGGCCCTCGCCGTCGCTTGGGCAAGCGCCTGCCTTAGGGACTCCAGCTGAGTGCGGAGCTCGGTTGAGCGCCTCTCGGCCTCGGCAATCTCGGCCTCGAGATTCGTCGCCCTGTCGGCAGAAGCCACGCGAGCATTCTCGTTTGCCTGAGCGACGCGGCACTTCTCCTTCGCATCCGCAAGCACGAGCTTCGCCTGTTCGAGCCTCTCGTTAGCAATCGAAGCGTCAGCCGTAGACAGCGAGGCAATGAATTGGTCGAGGGCGGATTCCGCGGCAGCGTGCGCACGCGAAGCCCGCTCGGCGCTCGAGCGCGCGTCATCAAGCGCCGCGGCACTATCCTTTTCCCGCCTTTCGGCAGACTTGATCACTTCGCGCAGCTCAGCAAGATCGGTAAGAGCCTGCTCTGCCTTCGATCTGTCCGCCCTGGCAGCATCAAGCTGAGTTGCGAGCCCCTTGCCAAGAGATGCGACTTCCTCCGCGGTCCCAACCTGCTCTTGGAGACGCGACAGCTCGGCCGCTGAGCCGTCTGCCTTCTGACGGGCGGCAGACGCGGCGTTGGACCTGGCATTTGCGGCCTCGCTCGCAGCGTTAAAGGCGGCCTCTGCGTTCTTCACGTCTTCCTCGGCAGGAGCTTCGTCTGCAAGAACGGCGGGATTGGGGTGCTCGATGGAGCCGCAAACCGGACACGGCGCTCCGCTCACGAGGTCTCGCGCGAGGATGCCCGCTTGAGCATCCATAAAGGCTCGCTGCACACGAGAGTAGGCACCTCGAGCAGTCTCGAGGGCCTCTCGCGCGGCACAGTATTCATCCTGCGCCTTAGCCAGTGCCCTTTCATCGGCTTGGGCAGCCCTCTCTCTCGCCTGGAGGTCACGATAATCCTTGCGTGCCTGTCCAACGCGGCGCTCGAGGTCTTCCACGAGCGCCCTCGCCCGCGCGGCGACACCAGAGGCGTCCGAGAATGACACCTCCCGAGACCTCAGCTCGGACAGCGCGGTCACCGCCGCCTTGGCAGCCTCATCCAAAGAGGAGCGGTGCTTTTCGGCCTGTTCCGCAGCCTTCTTGAGCTCGGCCAAGGCATTCTTGCGTCGCGCGAGTTCCGCACATCCGGCAACAGCTTCTTCTGCATCCCTGACGCTCTGAGCAGTAGTTTCTTGGGCCGCCTTAGCCTCAGCAAGCTCTGCGGGAGCCTGAGAGAGATCGGCCGCCTTCTTGCGAGCCTCCACGAGCTCGGACTGCATGGCCCCGAGATTACCCGCCGCCTCTTGCAAGTCCCCCTCAGCATCGCGAACCCCCTGCGCCGCCTCGCGAACCTCCTCGCGCGCGCGGTCAAGCTTCGCGTATGACTCGAGTTCACGCGAAAGAACGCTCACGGAGTCTGAGAGCTCCTTGCGCCTGGGTCCAGTCTTCGAGCATTCATCGAGCTCCGCCTTCGCCGCCTCGACGCTCTCGCGTGCGATGCCGAGCTTTGAGACCGTCTCCTCGAGGGAGGCTTTCGCCACCCGCACCTGGCCAGCACGCTCCGAGAGGGTCGTCAGGGTCTCAACCTGGGCCGCGACGGCAGAGGCTTCTCCCGCAAGCGCGCCGAGAATCGCCTCGTCGGCGGCGTCTTGCTCGGCAATGAGGGCAAGCATGTCCTCGGCATCCGGAACCTCAGAGGCCCCAAATGCTTCACGTCGCTCGCGGCGCGTAGACGTGGCGGCATCTCCGGCCTCCTCGGCCTCCTCGGCCACCTCGGCCTCGTCAGAAATCGAGATCATGGGGGCAAGTGCCAGGAGACGATTACGCACCGTCTTGCTGTCATCCTCAAGCTTGTCACGGCGACGCTTAAGCGCCTTCTGGAACTCGTCATAGGGAGCAGTGCCAAATAGCTTGCGCAAAATGGCGGCACGCTCCTTTGTGCCCGCGGAAAGCAGGCGGCGGAAATCTCCCTGGGCAATCATCACGATCTGCGAGAACTGCGACCGATCGATGCCGATCAGCTCCAAGATGGCGGCGTCCACATCGCGCGTTCCCGTTATGGGAGCAACCTCCGGCATGCGAAGCTCCGCATCCGCGGTCTGCGTCGTCAGGCCGTCGCCACGAAGCTTGGGACGCTCGTACTCGGGATTGCGGCGAATCGTGTAACGCTGGCCACGATGCTCGAACTCGAGCTCGACGAACGTCGGGGTAGCAGCCGAGGCGAAATCGCTGCGCAGGCTACGTGCGGTGCGATCTTGGCCGCTGGGAGATCCGAACAGGGCAAACGAAACAGCGTCGAAGATCGTGGTCTTGCCGGCACCGGTATCTCCGCAGACGAGGTAGAGACCCGTGGACCCCAAACTCGCGAAATCAACCACGACCTCGCCAGAGTACGGACCGAACGCGCTCATCGTGAGCTTAATGGGCCTCATCTACATCACCTTGATTCGCTCGAGTTCCTCGGTCACGACGGCAAGCTGGCCGTCAGAAAGGGGTGCACCATTCTGGCGCTCATAAAACTCGTTAAAGAGTTCGAGAGGACTTGCTTCGTCAGTAGCGGGAGCGTCATGCATGGTCAGACCCTCCGCACGGGTGCGAGCATTGTCATAGGCAACGCTCATGACGTTGGGATAGACATCGCGAAGGCGCGCCATCGCATCAATCGCAGGATTCTCGTCCGTAAGAAGCACATGCAGATAGTCATGCGAATCCGCCGCGCCAACCACCTCTGGCGAGACGAGACGATCGAGAGGCCCGCGAATACGCCGCAGGTCATGAAGGGGCCTGAGAGGAATGAGCTCTATCGCGGGAGAATCGCCCGCAGCACCCAGCTCGACGAGCACGGCGGACTTCTGACCATCCGCCTCGGAGAGCGAATACTTGAGAATCGACCCCGAATACCTGACACGCTCGCTTCCCACGCGCTGCGGACCATGGATGTGCCCCAGGGCCACGTAGTCGAAAGGCTCAAACACGCCGGCGTCAACGTTGTCCAAACCACCCACAGAGACCTCCGAGTCGCAGCGCTCCGGCGTAAAGGCGCCCGCCGTCACAAACTGGTGAGCCACGGCGACGTTGCGCACGGCACCCGCGCCTTCAATGCGCTCCAGGTCACAAGCCTCAACGACCACGCGCATGGCATCCGTGTAGTTCTCAACCGTTGCATCGGGGAAATAGTGACGAACGGTCGCCGGACGCAGGAAGGGGATAGGCCAGATGCGCACCGGACCCCACTCATCCTCAAGTTCGACGGGATCAACCGAGCCGTTAAAGACGGGAGACACGTACACCCCACGACGTGCGAGCGAGGCCGCCGCATAGCCCACGCGCTCCGCGGAGTCATGGTTGCCAGGAATAACCACGGCCGGCACACCAGACTGCGCCACCTCATCAAAGAACCAGTCGACCATGGAGACCGCCTCCGAGCTGGGAGAGGGCTTGTCATATAGGTCTCCCGCGACGAGCAGGGCGTCAACGGTGCCTCCACGCAGCAGGTCTAGGACCTGCGTGAGAATATGGCGCTGGTCATCCAACATGGAGAACTCGCACACGCGCTTGCCGATGTGCAGGTCTGCGATGTGAAGAAGTCTCATGGTGTCTCCCGGTGTGAGCAGGGTGAATGTCATTGATTAATGATTGTACGGTTATATGCGGACATTAAGGGCGCACCTTACGGGACATCCCATAAGGCCGTTCGGCATCAACACCATCTCGGTATGGTGGCGCCGCGCACCATTGCCACACATATTTGAGGAATGGCTACCCGCACGCACCGCCTCACAAAAGAGAATTACTCAAGCGAGCTCTCGCGCCACATGCGCATACTCCGATTCAAGAGCGGATACACGCAAGAAGAAGTGGCGCAACGAGCCGGCATCTCCACGTACACCTATCAAAAGTTTGAAAAGGGCGAGTCGCGTCCGGGCCATCCGATGAACCCGACGCTTTCGACCCTCATCGCCCTTTCAGACGTCTTTGACATCGACGTGTGCGACCTCTTTACTGTCGACTATGATGCCTTTAGTCCCGTTGACGGGGAGGAGACCCTCACCGGGGCTTCGGACGACTTGACGGACGCGTCTCAGAGCGACGCGCAAAATCACAGCTAATACGCCTGAGCGGCCCAAGCCCCAGGCAGCAAGGGGGCTTGCATGTACGGTCTTCAGGCCGAGGCGCACTTCGACGGCGCCCACTTCCTCACCAACTATTACGGCAAGTGCGAGAACCTCCATGGCCACCGCTGGCGTGTCGTAGCGACCATCGAGGTTGAGGATCTGCAAGATGGCACGAACGGCGAAGGCGCCCTGAGAGATGACGGCACCGTCACGAACGATGGCACCATGCGCGACATGGTCGTCGACTTTGGTGTGTTCAAGCGCATTGTCGCCGAAGTCGCCGACGAGCTTGACCACACCTTCCTTGTGGAGGAGGGCTCGCTTGCGCCCGCAACCGTCACCGCCCTCGAAAGCGAAGGCTTCACGCTCACCATGCTGCCGTTCCGAACCACGGCCGAAAACCTAGCCCGCTGGTTCTTCGATCGCCTTGCCGAGCGTAACCTCCCCGTCTCCCAAATCGAGGTTGACGAGACGCCCAACAACCGCGCCTTCTATGCCCGCGAGGGGCATGTGGGAAGGTAATTACCTGAGGTTTATTCGCCTGCATCGAACAAGCCGTGGCATCATTGTGAGCTCCCCGTTCGCGACTACTTAGTGTCCGCAATCCGTTGCATCATAGGTTCGAGAGATACGAACAACTGTTTGCACGGAGGCGAGGCATGAACACATTTTGCAGCACGGTGGGCATCGGTCCCTCGACCGCGCGTGACCCGTCGGATACGGGTCACGTCTACCTCTGCATCGACCTCAAGAGCTTCTACGCCTCTGTCGAATGCGCCGATCTAGGGCTTGACCCCTTTGAGGAGAACCTCGTCGTAGCAGACACGAGCCGCGGCTCCGGCACCATCTGCTTGGCCCTCTCCCCCGCCATCAAGGCCTGCGGCCTTTCGGGCAGGCCACGTCTTTTCGAGATACCACCCAACATCCGTTATCGAGCGATTAGACCGCACATGCGTCGCTATATGGAGGTCTCGGCGCAAATCTATGGCATATACCTGCGCTTTATTGCCAAGGAAGACATTCATGTCTACTCGGTCGACGAGTGCTTCATAGACGCCACGCCCTATCTGTCCCTCTATGGGACGGATGCCATGGGTCTCGCCCGCATGCTGATGGACGCCGTCCGTGCCGAGACACGCATCTGCGCCACGGCGGGCATTGGCACCAACCTCTTTCTCGCGAAGGTTGCGCTCGACATCCTAGCCAAACACGAGGAGAGCCACATCGGTGTGCTCGACGGCGAGCGCTTCCGTCGCCTGATCTGGTACCACCGTCCCATAACGGACATCTGGCAGATTGGTCCGGGCATCGCAAGACGCCTCGCGCGCTATGGCGTCTATGACCTTGCCGGCGTTGTGCTCATGGACGAGCCTCTGCTCAGGCGCGAATTTGGCATCAATGCGCGTCACCTTATGGAGCATGCGCGAGGCATCGAGAACTGTTCGATCGAGCAAATCCAGGCCTATGAGCCAGAGCGGCACTCCATCAGTACGGGGCAAGTGCTCACGCGCCCCTACACAACGGATGAGGCCCTCACCATCGTCCGCGAGATGGTCGACGAGGCCGTGCTCGATCTCGTGGGCAGTCGCCTCGCCTGCGGGCACGTCTCGTTATGGGTTGGCTACGAGGTTGACCATGCGGAGTGGGAAATCGCGATGATGCGGCGCGGCCCCCATGCGGCCACCTCCCACAAGCTCTTGGCCCACACCTGCTCACGAGAGGCCCTCATGGATGAGCTGGAGCGCATGTACAACGACGTGGTCGATCCTGACCGCAAGGTAAAGCGCCTCACCATCGGCTTTGGTGACCTCGTAAGCCAGGAAGAGGCAGAGGTCACGCTCTTCACAGACCTCGAGGCAGAGGCGGCAGAGCGGCGTCTCGCCGAGGCGGCGCTCGCGGTAAAGAGTAGATTCGGCAAGAACGCGCTCGTGCGTGGCAGGAGCCTGCGCGACGAGGCGACGGGCATGGAAAGGAATGCTCAGGTGGGAGGCCATCATGCATAGGATGTACGCGACAAATGACGCCACGCGCAATACGGACGCCGCACAGTTCATGCCATTTGCGGCCCTCACGAGCTTCGAGGAGCTGGCGGCCGAGCAAGCGAACGCGGGTGAGGCAAGGCGAACCCTCACGGAGGAGCACGCCGAAGAGATATCACGGATGCTCGTGCGCTTACGCAAAGGTGATTTGGTAGAGGCCACCTACTACGGGCGCGATCGCTATCGCACCACGATTGGCAAGGTTCGCCAGGTAGACAGCACATTCCGCATGCTCATACTAATTGGGGAAGGAGGCCAGCCTGACGCGCGCATCCTATTCGAAGACATCTGGAACCTTCGCCCGATAGCAAGCTAAGAATGGTTCCGTCAACTACAACAGCGCGCGAATCTCCGCGAGCGAAGTGGCGAAGTGGATGCCGCGCTGGCGCTCATGGGTGGAAAGCCCCATCTCGATCATGAGGGCCAGCTGCGAGGCGAGAGAGTCGTAGAAGCCGCCGAGGTTATAGAGGATGCACGGAGCGTCGAGGTGACCCAGCGCGACCTCGCTCATGACCTCCGCGATCTCCTCAAGCGTGCCCGTACCACCGGGGAACGCCACGAACGCGTCGCCAAGTTCAATCATCGTGGTCTTACGCTCGGCCATCGTGTCGGTAACGATGAGACGCGTGAGCTCGTCGTACTGGAACTCGCGCTCGATGAACTCGCGCGGCTCGACACCCGTCGCCTCGCCGCCCGCCGCGATAACGCTCTGAGCAAGTTCGCCCATGAGTCCGCTCTTGGAGCCTCCGTAGACCAGCGCGTTGCCAGACTCGCCGATCCACGCGCCAAGCTCTCGCACCGCGGTCTTAAGCGCCGGGTCCCTGCCCTCGCTCGCGCCCAGGTAGACCGTGATATTCATAAGCGTCCTTTCACAAAAGCAAAGCGGTGGCCGGCTAAAGCGCGCGGCCACCGCCTCATCGGAAATCAAACTGTTCCGGGGCTCGTTCGCCCCTGAACGCAATCGCCATGGAACACGCCACGGCATTCGGGCCTCGGGCCTCGGGTATCGAGCTAGAACGTAACGTTGCCAAACTCATTGAGCGTGAGGCCCTCGTTGTGGTCCACGGCATAGTCAAGGTTCCACTGGCTCGTGAAGAGCAGCAGCTTGCCCCCGCGCATGTCCTCGACGCGGCAGGTGTCGCGCGTGAGGTTGAGGGCGCGGACGGCCTTCTCGTCCATATCGCCATCAATCCAGCGAAGCATCTGATACGGAAGGGCCTGACGATAGACCTCGACGTGATACTCGCTCTTGAGGCGCTGCTCGAGGACCTCGAACTGCAGCACGCCCACAACGCCGACGATGACGCTCTCCATGCCGGCGCCAAGCTCGCGGAAGATCTGGATAGCGCCCTCCTGGGCGAGCTCCTCCATGCCCTTCACGAACTGCTTGCGCTTGAGAGTGTCGACCTGCGAAATGCGCGCGAAGTGCTCGGGCGAGAAGGTGGGGATGCCGGAGAAGCGCACGGGAGGCTTACCGGTGCACACCGTGTCGCCAATGGAGAAGATGCCCGGGTCAAACAGTCCGACGATATCGCCGGCATAGGCCTCGTCCACGATGGCACGGTCATCGGCCATCATCGACGTACCCGTGGCGAGCTTGAGCGAGCGCTCGCCCTGCACGTGGTAGGCGGTCATGCCGCGCTCGAACTTACCCGAGCAAATGCGCACGAAGGCGATACGGTCGCGGTGGTTCTTGTCCATGTTCGCCTGGATCTTGAACACGAAACCGCTGAAGTCATCACGCGTGGGAGGCACGGGCTCGCCCGTAAGGCAATCCGTATAGGCACGCGGAGCCGAGGTAAGGCGCAGGAATTCCTTAAGGAACGGCTCGACGCCAAAGTTGGTGAGGGCAGAGCCAAAGAACGCAGGCGACAGCTTGCCACAAGCGACGGCATCGAGATCCAGCTCGTCACCGGCGCCGTCGAGGAGCTCGATGTCATCCATCAGAGCACGATGGTTCTCATCGCCAATCAGCTCGTCCATGGAGGGATCGCCGAGCTCGGCCTCGATCTCTGCGACCTTCTTGGTGGCGTTGGCGCGGCCCTCGCCCTCAAAGGCGATGACGTGACGGGTCTGGCGATCGAAGACGCCGCGGAAGTTGCGGCCACTACCGATGGGCCAGTTCATGGGATACGTGTTGATGCCGAGAACGTTCTCGATCTCCTCCATGAGCTCAAAGGGATCGCGCGCGTCATGGTCGAGCTTGTTGACGAAGGTGAAAATGGGGATGTGCCGCAGCGTGCAGACCTTGAACAACTTCTTGGTCTGGGCCTCGACGCCCTTCGCGCCGTCGATGACCATGACCGCAGCGTCTGCCGCCATGAGGGTTCGATAGGTGTCCTCGGAGAAGTCCTGGTGGCCAGGGGTGTCGAGGATGTTGACGCAGTGGCCCTCATAGGTGAACTGGAGCACCGAAGAGGTGACGGAAATGCCGCGTTCCTTCTCGATGTCCATCCAGTCGGAGACCGCGTGCTTCGAACTGCTCTTGCCCTTGACCGAACCGGCGGTCTGAATGCTGCCGGTGTACAGGAGGAGCTTCTCGGTAAGGGTGGTCTTGCCGGCGTCCGGGTGCGAGATGATCGCGAACGTGCGGCGCGAGGAAATCTGGTCTTCAAGGAAAGACATGCAATTGTTCCTTCATCGTGCGGTTTTGACTCGAACATTGTAGCGAGAAGCAGGGATAACGGCGTGCCGAATGCCGCGCGGCACCCGCAACGCGCCCGTTCGCCCCAGTATCTTCACGTGAGGCGAATCGGCTCGTCAGGCAAGTGCGGTTATCACCCCATCAGGCGAACGGGACATCTTCCTCAAATGCTATTCCTCGCCAGCGTTCGCCCCGGCGGCACGACGGGCGTAATCGAGATAGCCGGACACGCTGTAGTGGTCCGCCCCATCGCTGGCGTGATTGCCCGAGCCGCCAACAACCCCCAGGTAGCCACCGTCGACCTGACCACCATCAGAGTTGACCACAAGAGCATACCAGTGGCCAAACTCATGCTTGGGCTTACGAAGCTGGCAGGCAAGCGTCAGCTTCGTGTCGCCCTCCTGGCGATAGAAGGCGCCGGCGCGACGAAGGGTCTCGAGGCGCTCTCCGTCCATCCAGAAGCACATGAACGGGGTCTCGAACGCATCCGTGAGGGTGCCCGCCCTGCTGTTGTACACATAGCAAAAGAGCGCGCGTTCACGTCCTTGAGCAAGCAGATCAACCTCGGACTCCTTGAGCTTGAACGTCACCGTGGTGATGGCTCCGTGCTGGCCCTCCACCTCGCAGACGTCCGTGACGGCGGTCTTGACCTGGAAGAAGAACGTTTCCGGCTCCACACCAGGATGCTCAAGCTGCTGCTTGAGGTTAAGGGAGACGACGTCGATGCCCATGTCCGCCGGGGGGCGCAGCGCATCGAGACCATTGCGATAGAGCGAGCTCATCAGCTGGTACTCGCCGGTATAGCCGTTATAGAGAAGGTCAAAGAAGTCTGACGACACGATAATTCCTCCGGTTATTCAAGAAACGGAATCAATACGGTGCTGGCGCGCCAGCATGACGACGGGACGATTCGGGACCCACGGTGAATGCGCATCAGCATAGCGACGGGACGATTCGGGGCCACGGTGCTTGCGCATCAGCACGGCGGCGCGACTCGGAGCCGGCGACGCGGCGGCGCAGCTGCCAACCAAACCCGCAGCTACAGGTCTTTGATAAAAAAGTGGTCCATCGCAACGTGCCCGGGACTGACCGGATCGATAGCGCGATAGCCAAGCTTCTCGTAAAGGTTGATCGCCGCCTTAAGCTTCGAATGGGTCTCGAGATACAGAGACCTGTAGCCTAGCTCACGGGCGGCCTCTTCAACCAGCCCAACGAGGCGCGTACCCAAACCATGGCCCTTTGCCTCGTCTGCCAGATAAAGCTTCTGCAACTCAGCCGTGCCCTCGAGGGGCAAGAACTCGGCCAGGCCGCAGCCGCCGAGCACACGCCCGCCGCCATCAACGGCAACGTAGTAACGGCGGCGCGCAGGGTCTTCGTCGTAGAAGCCACTCAAGTGCATGATCTCGGGGTCGAAGAAGGCGGTACCCGGAATGTCGAGCCCGACCGCCGCGAGGTAGTCGCGCGCGATGGTGCCCATCGCCTCGTCGTCATCCGCGGTTATGGGTCTGATCGTCATGCCACCCACAAAGCCTCCTAGCAACCAGATTCACTTAGGAACTGATGGTAGCCGATACGTAACGATCGTTCATAGCCAATGAGTTAGGCACCGCTAGCACGGTTCCGGCGTCCACTGCCGCGCGGCCCCAGTAGGTCCCGCCCGCACGGTCCCGGCGGCCACTGCCGCGCGGCTCCGGCAAGTGCCACCTTGTCACCCATTGCGCCCGGCGTTACCGTGACCTTTATATGGGAATGCCCATGGAAGGCTCTCCCCTTAGAACCCGAATTCGACCGAGGCAGCGCATGGAACCCGAGCAACAGCCACGCAGCGACGAGATCCGCGAGCTCCTTATCGAGCTTCGCACCCATCTGGTCAGCTTCCTCAAGCAAACGTTTAACATCCGCGAGGGCCGCGCGCCCTATGCCGTCATCCGCAAGCGCTTCGTGAATGGTGCCCGCCTTGATGGCACGCATCTCTGCATCCTCATCGTCGCCATGCTCATAGCTTGCATCGGTCTCGACACCGACTCGGACATAGCCATCGTCGGTGCCATGCTCATCTGCCCGCTCATGGGGTCCGTACTCGCCATGGCCTATGGCATCGCCACGCTTGACCGCCGTCTCACGATCGAGGCAGTCCTCGGCCTCGCCGTGCAGATGGCACTCTGCCTCGTAACCTCCACCATCTATTTCAGGCTCTCGCCCATCGCCTCCACAACTGCCGCCCTGGTCGACAACTCGACGCCCACCATCTGGGACCTCGCCGTAGCACTCGCAGGCGGCTTCGCCGGTGGCCTCGGCAACTCGAGAAACCAGGAGCCTGCGACCCTCATCTCGGGCGTTGCCGTGGCAACAGCTCTCATGCCGCCGCTTTGCGCCGCCGGCTACGGCATTGCCATGGTTGACATCTCGTTCTTCCTCGCGGCGCTCTATGAGTTCGGCGTCAACGTCATCTTCATCGCCCTCGCTGCCGAGGCCGTGCTCCTCGCCCTGCGCGCCCCGCTCCATCGCGACCTCAACGACGACGGCGTCATCGACCCCGAGGAAGCCTGGGTCTCAGATATCCTCTCGCGCAAGGTCCGCCGCTACGTGGTCCTGGGCACCATCATCTTCGCCATCCCCTGCGTCATATTCACGGCGGGCTCGATTGGATCGACGGGCGAAGGCGTCGAGGACGGCTACGGCGTCATGGAAACGACGCGCGAGCTCAAGGCCATTCTCCCGGGCTTCGAGAGCTACTCGGTCGGCGTAGACGTCTCATCCGACGACATGGCAAACCCGCAGGTCACGCGTGAGACCGTCGCCCATGTAGTCACGGACGGCTCCCTTGACGAACGCTCTCGCGAGACCACCGAGAGGCTCATCCGCCTCAACGTGCCCCAACTCGACCGCGTGGAATTCACCACGCAAGCGGAGTGACCCGAGCACATCGGTCTGCGGCAGCCCAACGCCCGTCGCAAACCACCCAGATGTGCGCGTCGTCGGACAACCGCCCGGATATGCGCGCCAGCAAGTAGCCACCCACCGGAAAGAGCCCTGTGATCCAATTTGAGAATCAGACTCTCGAATATTCAAGCGCTTGCTAAAATGATGCAATTCTAGCGCCGGCCTCATTGGAGCCATCATGGATAGGACCCAGACGAACACTGCCCTTACGCCCCGACAGTCGCTCGCCGTGGGCATTACCCTCTTCTCGATGTTCTTCGGCGCCGGCAACCTCATTCTGCCTTCGCCGCTGGCCCTCAAAGCGGGAACCAATTGCGTTCCCGCCATGATCGGATTCCTCATAGCGGGCATCGGGCTGCCCGTCCTTGGCATCGTAGCCGTGGCACTCGCGGGCACCGCCCGCGAGCTCGCCGATCGCGTCCACCCCATCTTCTCGAAGGTCTTCGTCGCCGCGATCTACCTCTCGATCGGCCCGTGCCTGGCCATCCCCCGCACCAGCTCGACCGCGTTCGAGATGCTTATCCCCCTGATCCCAGAGGGCGTCTCCGTCGATACCACGCGCCTCGTCTTCTCCATCGCGTTCTTTGCCGTCGCCTTCGGACTCGCCATGCATCCCGGCGCGCTCACGAAGCTGCTCGGCCGTATCACCGGCCCCGCGCTCATCGTCCTGCTCGTGATGGTCGTGGGATCCACGCTCATCGCCCCGGCCGGCACCGCCCAGGCGCCGCAGCCGCCCTATGACAACGTTGCGCCCATCCAGGGTTTCCTCGCGGGCTACCAGACGATGGACTTGCTCGCGTCCCTCACCTTCGGCATCATCATCGCCGAGAACATCCAGGCCCTCGGCGTCACCGATTCGCACGGCATCATGCGCGAGGTCTCCCGCGCCGGCGTGGTCGCGGGCGCGCTCATGGCCCTCGTCTACTGCGGCCTTGCCTTCGTGGGCGTGACCTTCGGCTCCGTCATGCCCGACGCCACCAACGGCGCCGTCATTCTCACCACCGCCGCCACGCTGCACTTTGGCTTTGCCGGCACCGTGATCATCGCCGCCATCTACCTGCTTGCCTGCCTCAACGTGTGCATTGGCCTCATCAGCTGCTGCGGCACCTACTTCTGCGAGAACTTCACCGGCTCCACGGACACCGGTGTCAACGAGAATGGCAGGCAGGCTAACCCGACCTATCGCATCTGGGCCGCCGGCTTCGCCATCTTCTCCTGCTTCGTCTCGAACTTTGGCCTCGATGCCATCCTGACGTTCTCCGTACCGCTGCTGAACGCCCTCTATCCCGTTTCGATCTTGCTCGTCCTCATGGGTATGGCGCACCGCGCGTGCGATCGCTTCCCGCTCGTTTGGCCATGGGCCATCGGCGTGACAACCGTCGCGAGCGTCGTCACGTCCATCCGCGACGCTTTCTTCAAGGGTGCACCGTTAGTTCTCGACTCTCTGCCGCTCGCAGACATCGGCCTCGGCTGGATCCTGCCCGCCGCATGCGCCGCCGTCATTGGCATCGTCATCTCCATGGTTAAAAACGGGGCGACCGAGAAGAACTAGCGGGCGCGGCATCGCAGCCCTGAGCGCCATTGCAAGTGGTCAAAGAAGCAAAGCCCGGATTCCTCGAGCAAGGCGCCATCGGCCCTCACTGGCGTCAACGCCGACGAGCTCGCTCCGCTGCTGTAGCATGGCAGCGTAAGGGTTTACTTCCTAGGAGGAGTCCGAGATGAAGGTTCTTCTTGTCAACGGAAGCTCGCGCAAAGACGGCAACACCGCAACAGCCCTCGCGGAGGTTGCTCGCACGCTCGAGGCGGAGGGTCTAGAGACCGAGACGCTATGGCTCGGCACCAAGCCCGTCAACGACTGCATTGCCTGTGGTAAGTGCTCCGAGCTCGACAATCGTTGCACGTTCGATAACGACGTCGTAAACGAGCTGATCGTGAAGGCCGAGGGGTCAGACGCCTTCGTCTTTGGCACGCCCGTCTATTATGCGCATCCTTCGGGCCGCATCCTGTGCGCCCTCGACCGCGCCTTCTATGCGGGCAAGGACGCCTTCTGCCACAAGCCCGGAGCCGCCATCGCCGTCGCCCGCCGCGGCGGCACCACCGCGTCGTTCGACGTGCTCAACAAGTACTTCACCATCAACCAGATGCCGGTCGTGGCCTCCACGTACTGGAACAACGTCCATGGGTGCACGCCCGGCGAGGCCGTCCAGGACGAGGAAGGTCTGCGCACCATGCGCAACCTCGCCCACAACATGGCCTGGATCCTGCGCTGCATAGAGGCGGGCAAGGCAGCTGGCATCGAAGCTCCAGATGCCGAGCGTGGCCCCTCCACTAACTTCATCCGCTAGGCGGTTCGCGCACCGAGCGAGCCAGTCGCCGGACGTGCCATCCGCTAGACAAATTCCCATCAGACAGACGAAAGAGGGGGTGCCCGGGCATCCCCTCTTTCGTTAGGCCGCTAGGCCATGTCGTCAGGAACGCACGCCCTAGACGCGATCGCCGCCACGCATGCGAAGAACCACGCCTATCGCCACAGGTATGAGCACCGAGACGGCCAACGTCGCGGTATCACTCAGATGAACGGCGGGAATGCCGATCAGCAGGCCAACGCAATACGGGACGAGCCAGATCAGCCACACGCCAACGCTGAGCTTGTGGAAGCCCTCACGGCTCTTCTCGTCGCCACGGAGAAGGACGAAGGTCGCCCAGACGGCGTGGAAGAGCATGAGGACGATGGCAAGCGCACCGGTAATCGCGTGGAGCGGGGAACCTGCGCCATGCGAGGAACGCGCAATGGAAGTCATGATGGTCGTGCCCGTCGTGTCACACGCAAGACCGATCCAAAACAGGATGAGATGCTTCTTCTGCAGCGAGCCGGCGCGGGCCTCTCCAAAGACGCCGATGGTATAGAAGACGAGAGCGAGCGTGATTGCCGTGGATGCCGCCATAACCAGTGGATTCATAAGTTCTGAATGCCTCCCATAATCGATTTCGGACCGGCGAGTCTGTCTCTGCCGGCCAAAAAAGATTGTGAGACCGCCGCAAATGAACATCCACCGCGTCTTGTTCATTCCGCCGCGTCATACAGCGCTCTGCGGAGAAGGCCGAAGAGCACCGGGCACTCCTCCGCATCAGCATGGAGCGCGGCAAGCATGTTGTCGAGCGTGAAACGGCTCACGGCCATCGCATCAAGACCCTCGGGCAAATTTGTCACTATGGCGTAATCTGCCGCGAACACCTCGGCAAGCCCGTGAAGCGCATGATCGAGAATCTCGCGCTCGCGCAGGTGGGCGGCGGCTTTCTCGGAAGCGGAAAGCACCGCGGCGCCGCGCAGCCAACGCTCCCTGAAGCGCTCGACCAATTTGGCCAGCGACGCATAGAGGTCCTCGCAGTAGTCGACGAAGCCCTTGCCGGCATTCAGCGTGCAGAACTCGTCAAAGACGGCACGCTTGAAGTAGAGCTCGATGGCTGCCGTCGTCAGCTCGTCCTTAGACGAGAAGTGGTTGTAAATCGTACCGACGCTCACGTGGCTCGCCCGAGCGAGGGAGCGGACGGAAAGCGCCGAGACACCCTGGGCGTCGGCGATGCGATACGCCTCCTCAAGAAGCTCTTCTCGAGAGGTGACGTTCGAGGTCATGTGACTCCTCCGCTCCGTCAGACAGGCCCGTTACCAGCTCGAACACGACCTGACAAGCCAATCATCTCAGCGTGTCGGCAGCTTCTCCGACTCTCCCCGCGCCAGCGTCCTGCCAGCCAATCCCATTTGCCACGAGCTCCTCCGTGCGGAAGATCTTGCTCACCGCGGCTTCGTACTCGTCAACACGCTTCAGCTTTCTCACCGCTCGCTGCACGGAGATGGGGCTGACGAAGAGTTCCTTGGCGTAGGACCACCACTCCTTCATGCGGAACACCGCGTTGCCGCCAATCCGCTCCTCATACGTATGGAAGAGCACGTCATGGAAGCGCTCGAGCTCATCGACCGTGGCTGCGGGGCCACCCTTGATCATGCGCGGGAGAGCGGGGTTGCCCACGACTCCCCTGCCGAGCATCACATGGCGCGTCTCCGGATAGGCGGCAACCAGGCTCTCAACGTCCGCGACGCTGAAGATGTCTCCATTGTAGGCAACGGGAAACGGCGCCTTCGCCAGCGCCTCGCCGTAGGCTTTCCTACGCGGAGTGCCATCGTAGAAGTCCGCCCGCACGCGCGGGTGGACGATGAGTTCCGCAATGGGACAGCGGCAGTACGTCTCGAGAATCTCCTCGAACTCGTTGTCGTTGGCAAAGCCGATCCTCGTCTTGACGGAGACGGGAAGCGCGGCCCTCACGCAGACATCCTGGAGAAACGCCTCGAGGGAGGCGAGATCACGCAGAAAGCCCGCGCCCCGGCCCTTGTTGGCCACGGTTCCCGATGGACATCCGACATTGAAATTGACCTCGGCATAACCCATCTCCGACAGAAGCTGCGTCGCCCAAACGAACTCGTCGGCGTTCTTGGTCAGGAGCTGGGGCACCACCTCAAGAGCCTCGTCACCCTCCTGGCAGAGTTCCTTGGCGTAACGGTTGGCGAACGGGAGGTCGAGTCTGGGAGGAACGAGGAAGGGCGTGTAGTAGCGGTCAAGATCGCCAAAGCACTCAGCGTGCGCCTTGCGAAACGCGTATCCCGTCACGCCTTCCATGGGTGCCAGCGACAAAATCACGTTGGTCCTCGTCTCCGTTGCAGCCTAGTCACGAACGCCCCATTATATGCGCCACGGAGTTGACAAAGGGACAGTCCCTTTGTCAACTCTCGGACGGGTAACGAACCTGCAAAAGGGACTGTCCCTTTTGCAGGTTTTGCAGGTTTGGTGACGCGCCAGGCAACGGCGCCGAGGCGCCGCCCGCTTTCGCTACTTTGCGGCAAGGCTCGCGCGGAGGATGTCGAGGACCTCGTCACGATTGAGAACGTGATAGCCGCCCTCCATGAAGAACGTCGCGTCGGCGATGGCATCGAGGTTGGACTCGTTGGCGCCCAGCTCGCCGATGCTCATGACGCAGCCGATCTCGCGCATCCAAGTCTCCATGGCGGCAAGACCGGCCGAGGCGAGCTCCTCCGTCGTCTTGCCGGACGCATCGACGCCCCACACGTTGACGGCAAAGCGCGCGAACTTCTCGAGGCCGTAGGGCATGATCAGGCGGTAGTACGGCAGCGCCACCGCGGCGAGCGCCATGCCATGCGTGGCATCCGTCACGGCTCCCACGGCATGGCCGATCATGTGGACCTCCCAGTCCTCGGTCTTGCCGCGAGCCACGAGGCTGTTGAGCGCCCAGGTCGCCGTCCACATGATGTTCGAGCGAGCCTCGTAATCCTCGGGATTTGCCACGGCCGCGCGGCTCGAAACGATGAGGCTGCGCATGAGGCCCTCGGACAGGTAATCACTCGTGTTGTCATCCGTGCCAGAGAAGTACTGTTCGCAGATGTGGCTCATGATATCGAAGATGCCGGCAACCATCTGGTAGCGCGGCAGGCTGTAGGTGAACTCCGGGTTCAACACGGCAAAACGCGGCCAGACGCGGTCATCCGAGTAGACGTGGCCGATCTTCATGCCGCACTCGCGGTTGGTGATGACCGAACCGCAATTCATCTCGGATCCGGTGCCCACCATGGTGAGGACGGAGCCCACGGGCACGACGTCCATATCCGGCGAGGGCTCCTCGGAGCGAGCGTAGTAGACGTCCCAGGGATCCTCGCCCACGGACAGGTTCTTGGAGACGGCGACCGCCTTCGAGTAATCGATGCACGAGCCGCCACCCACCGCGAGGATGAAGTCGACGTCGTTCTCGCGAGCGATGCGCGCGCCCTCGCGAAGCTTCTGGGCAGTGGGGTTGGGCATGACGCCGGCGTCCTCGACGACGGTCTTGCCCGCCGCCTCGAGTGCAGCGATGACCTGGTCATATATGCCGTTCTTCTTGATGGAGCCGCCGCCGTAGACAAGCTGGACGGTCTTGCCGTACTTCTCGAGCTCCGCGGTCAGGGCGGTCATGGCATCCTTGCCAAAGATGAGCTTGGTGGGGTTGTAGTAGGTGAAGTCTCCGAGCATGATTGCGCTCCTTCTCTCTGGGGTAATCTGGATAATTCTCGTGGTTGATTATCCCGCTTCGCATGGCGGGTACGCGATGGCGTGGAAGGGACATAGGGGAACGGCTCGGGAGAGGACGGCACGGTGCACCGCTTCGGTCAACGCCCGACACGATGGCCCGCGATGCGGGAATAATCAGCCGTAGATTTCCCGTCCCAACCCAATGATTGGAGCACCATGAACATGACCCACGAGCTCGAACTCTTCATGAAGCCCACTTGCCCCTACTGCATCAAGGTCATGAACTTCATGAGCGAGAACAACATCACCATACCGCTGCGAGACATCGTGGCCGATGAAAGCGCCGCGGAGACGCTGATCGCCATCGGCGGCAAGCGCCAAGTCCCCTGTCTCTTCATCGATGGCAAGCCGCTCTACGAGTCCGGCGACATCATCGAGTGGCTTCGCAACAACGCCCTCTAGCGAGCACAGCGCACCTGCAAAAGGGACAGTCCCTTTTGCAGGTTGCCCGGAGGTCAGGCCAGTGGGAGTTGACAAAGGGACAGTCCCTTTGTCAACTCTACGGGTGACGATATTGGCCGTGAGCTCGCGTTTTATGGCCGCGCTGGATGGCGAACTTGGGACAGCTGTGTAGACAACGCAAGCAGGCGGCACATGACGGCTTCACCCATGCGGGCATACCGCCACGCATCTTGATCGCGTCCGTGGGACAACGCCTCGCGCACAGGCCGCAGCCCACGCACGCCTCCGCGTCAACGGTGAACTTACTCGTGTCCTCGCAGGTTGGAAGGCCGAGGCGGTGGTAGAGCCTCGCGGCAAAGGTGGGTACCGCGCGAAGCCCGTGGCTGCCCTTGACGCGACCAGCCACCATGTCGGCGCACTTGTCGATCCATTCGTCCGCGCGGGCATTGACCGCGGCAACCCGAGCGCCGTCTGACAGGTCAAACATCGGCGTCCAAGTGTCCGGCATCTGAACGCCAAATTGCGCCCCAACATCAACGCCCTTCTCGTGCAACAGGTCTGCCGCAAAGCGCGTGGTCTGACCCGAGGTCGTGCCAAACGTCGTGGCGGTGAAGACGTAGGCGCTCGCAGGCACGTCGAAGCTCGCGCGCGCCAGGAAGTCAACCGCGGGCGCAGGCATGCCACAGCAATAGGTTGGGCAAATAAACCCGAGGTAACCACCGTCGTCAACAGCAATGCAAGGGTGCTTTTCGTCCTTATATGACTCAATCGAGACGGCCCTGTCGCCAACGCGTGTGGCGATGGCCTCCGCGACATGGCGGCTATTCCCCGTCGCACTGAAATACAAAACCACACGTCCCCCCTCGCGCCATTCGGTCGATTTTGCGAGACCTTCGTGCGGCGCCACTTTGCCGCGCTCGCAATCGTCCCGGTGCTGTTCGTACGCCACGGCGACACGCTCACCATGGGCGATGTCCGCGAGCGCCAGGCGAGCTGGGAGGCCGAGCACACGGAGAAGGGCGAGTAGGGCGCCGCTCGACAGCCGAAGCCCCCCCATGGGTCAAACGAATTCGGGGCGTCACCCAACGGCGGGTGGCGCCTCGTTTTCTTACCTACGCTCGCAGATAGCGTCCGGTGACGCTAACCGGATTCGCCGCTACCTCACCAGGCGTGCCGCAAGCGACGATACGGCCGCCCTGCTCGCCCCCTCCGGGACCCATGTCTATCACATAGTCCGCATTGGCAATAAAGTCCAGGTCATGCTCAATGACCACAACCGTGGCACCCTGCTCCACCAGGCGCTGGAACACGCCGAGAAGGACCTCGACGTCGCACGGGTGCAGGCCAATCGTGGGCTCGTCAAACACGAAGACGGCATCCTCCTGGCCACGGCCCACCTCGCTCGCGAGCTTAAGGCGCTGGGCCTCCCCGCCAGAGAGGGCGGGCGTCGCCTCGCCAAGCGTGAGGTAACCCAGCCCCAGGTCATAGAGGGTCTGGAGCTTCTCGTGGGCACGCTTGATATCCGCGACGTGCGGCAGGGCCTCGTCCACAGAGAGCGCCAGGAGTTCCGGCAGGCTGAGACCGGCACCAACGGCGCCCTTCTCCGCCCTGCGAATACCGGCAGCGCGGTCGCCATACCTACGGCCACGGCAATCTGGGCAAGCGATGTCCACATCCGGCAAGAACTGCACGTCAAGAGAGATCTGGCCCGTGCCGTCGCAGGTGGGACAGCGGAGGCTTCCCGTGTTATACGAGAAGTCGCCAGCCTTGAGGCCGAGCTCGCGCGCGGCGTCCGTGCGCGCGTAGACACGGCGCAGGTCATCGAGCACACCGCTGTAGGTGGCGACGGTCGAGCGCACATTGATGCCGATCGGTGTGGCGTCGATGAGGTTCGCACGGCAAATCCCCTCGGCATCGAGCGCCGTCACGTGGGCGGGAAGCGCCTCTCCTGCCGCGGCCGCCGCAAGCGCCGGTATGAGCGTCTCGAGCACGAGCGTGGTCTTGCCAGAACCCGACACGCCCGTCACGGCAACGAGGCGGCCGCGCGGCACGTCCACCGAGAAGGGCCTCACCGTGTGGAGGCCACTCGACTCAAGGTGAATACGCCCCAGGTCAAACATGGTGTCCTCACTCGCTTGCTCCCGCGCGGAGACGCGACTCTCGCCCACGAGGTAAGGGCCGATAAGCGACTTCGGGTCGCGGGCCACCTCGGCCACGCTTCCCTGCGCCAGCACGCGACCTCCACCAGCGCCTGCCTCGGGACCCATCTCGATGATATGGTCCGCCGCGGCGAGGATCCTCGTGTCGTGGTCGACCATCACGACGGAGTTCCCGTCAGCGATCAAGTCGCGCATAACGCCAAGAAGACCATCGACGTTCGCGGGATGCAGGCCGATCGAGGGCTCGTCCATCACATAGAGCACGCCCGTGGTGCGGTTGCGCACGGATCGCGCGAGCTGCACGCGCTGGCGCTCGCCGGTGGAGAGCGTCAAGCCCGCGCGGTCGAGCGAGAGATAGCCGAGGCCGAGCTCGAGCAGACGGCGTGCCGTACTTTTGAACGAATCGCAGATAGATGCCGCCATCGGGTGCATCTCGGCGGGAAGGCTCTCCGGGACGCCCGCCACCCACTCGTCGAGCTCCGTGAGCGTCATGCGCGTGGCATCGGCTAGGTTGATGCCGCGCACGAGGGGTCCGCGCGCCGCGGCGGACAGGCGCGTTCCTCCGCACTCCGGGCAGGGAGCCTCCACGAGGTACTTCTCGACGCGCTTGAGACCCTTCTCGTCCTTGGCCTTGGCAAGGGAGTTCTCGACTGTGCGCACGGCGTTGTAATAGGTGAAGTCAAGCTCAGCGAAGTCGTCGGTCTTCTTGGACTTATAGAGGATGTGGCGCTTCTCGGCAGGGCCGTCGAAGACCATCTCGCGCTCCGCTGGCGTGAGCTCGCAGAACGGCACGTCCGTGCGCACGCCCATGGCACCGCAGACCTGCTTCATGAGGTCCCACATAAGGGATCCCCACACCACCACGGCACCCTCGTCGATGGTCTTGGACTCGTCCGGGACGAGCGCTGCGCGGTTGACGGTGCGCACGATGCCCGTGCCGCTGCAGACGGGGCAGGCTCCGCCGCTGTTGAACGCGAGGTCCTCGGCACCCGGGCCGAAGAAGCTCTCGCCACACTCGGGACAGACGATGGGCAGCTCGGCCGCAACGTTGAGCGACGGCGGCACGTGGGCGCCGCAGTGCGGGCAGACATGGCTTCCCACGCGCGAGAAGAGCAGGCGCAGGCTGTTGAGCAGTTCGCTTGACGTACCAAACGTCGAACGAACCCCAGGTACGGCAGGTCGCTGGTGGAGGGCGAGCGCCGCGGGCACATAGCGCACGTCATCGACGCTCGCCTTGCCCGCTTGTGAGATACGCCGGCGCGTGTAGGTCGAGAGCGCCTCAAGGTAGCGGCGCGAGCCCTCGGCATAGAGGACGCCGAGCGCCAGCGAGCTCTTACCGGAACCCGACACGCCCGCGATGCCCACGAGCTCGCCCAGCGGGATGTCGACGTCGACGTTCTTCAGGTTATGGACGCGGGCACCCCGCACCTCGATGTGGTCGATCTGGGTCACGCTGCCCCCTCAGACGGCATTGCTTACGCAGGCCATTGTCCCCCACTCGCGAGAGCAGGGTGCGGGAAGTTGCCCCCACACCCCGCATCATCAAATCCGGAAATCATGTTCGCCGCCCTGCTGGCGGCAGTGACAGCAGACCTAGTGGCAGCCTCAGCCACAGCTCTCGTAGCAGCGTCAGCGCCTAGTGGCAGCCGCAACCGCAGCCCTCGTGGCCATCATCATGACCGTGGCCGCCGCAGCCGCAGCCCTCGTGGTCCTCGCCGTGGTCATGACCGTGGCAGTCGCAGGTGGCACCCTCGACCTGCTCGACCTCGCCGGCGAGGAACGCGTCAACAAGGGCGTCGCAGTCACCAGAGCCACCGGCATAGATGGTGATCCCAGCCTGGTTCAACGCGTTGATGGCACCGCCGCCGATGCCGCCGCAGATGAGCGTGTCGACGCCGCCCTCCGCCAAGACACCCGCGAGGGCACCGTGACCGGCGCCGTTGGAGCTCACGACCTCCGCGGAGACGACCTTACCCTCCTCCACGTCATAGATCTTGAACTGCTGGGTCTTGCCAAAGTGCTGGAAGACGTTGCCGTTATCGTACGTGACCGCAATCCTCATGATGCCCTCTCCCTTTGCCGGCCAAGGCTCGGCGTCGCTGCAAGAAGCTGATGCATAGGCGACGTTGCCGCCCGCGATAACGAGGCGGCGGCCATTGACCAGGGCGTCCGCGGTCTTCGCGCGAGCACGCTCGCAAATGGCGGCGATTGTGGCGCGGGCAACGCCCATGCGCTGCGCAGCCTCCGCCTGACTCAGGCGCTCCAGATCAACGAGGCGAAGAACCTCGAGCTCATCGACGGTCAACGTGAGGTCGTCACCGCTCGCCAGGCCATCGGGAGAGAAGCCGAGATACTCGGGGTCGATCCCGACACTCCTGACCTTCTGATGACGTCCTGCCATATGCTCCAACTCCATTCCTGACATATGTCAGGAAATACATTACGCCCGCCGATGTGGATTGCAAGTCATTTCTGGCATACGTCAGAAATAGTATGCCGCGTGGACGGCCGCCGCAGGTTTGTCGCGCCGCGCGGGCCATCCCGCCGCAGGGTCGTCGCACCGCGTAGGCGACCGCCGCGCTGACTCGCCCACGGACAGGCCCACGGGGCGGGTTCGTCCACGGGCAGCCGCCACGGAACGGAACGCGTCGCGCACCCCGCCGCGCGTCTATGCAAGCCCCAGCAGCATGAACACCGTATGGAACAAGAACGCCACCACCCACGCGACACCGATCTGCAGGGCGAAGACCGCAGCGGCGGAGCGCCCTCCCAACTCGGAGCGGACGGTGCCGATCGCCGCCACGCACGGCGGATAGAGCAGCGTGAAGACGAGGAACACAAAGGCGGTCGCCGGCGTGAACAGCTCGGACAGCGTCGCGACCGAAGTCGAGCCAAGCAGCACCGTCAGCGTCGAGATCACGCTCTCCTTGGCGATGAGGCCGCAGACGAGCGCCGTGGAGACACGCCAGTCGCCAAACCCAAGCGGTGCGAGCGCGGGGGCGATCAGGCCGCCCAGCTTGGCAAGCATGCTGTGCGACTGGTCCGTAACGACGTTGAAGCGAATGTCGAACGTTTGGAGGAACCAAATCACGACAGACGCCGCAAAGATGATGGTGAACGCCTTAGTGATGAAGCCCTTCGCCTTATCCCATGCGAGCATGAACGTCGTCTTGACGCTGGGGAGACGATAGTTGGGAAGCTCCATGATAAAGGGGACGGGCTCACCCTTGAACGCGGTGTGGTTGAGGATCACCGCAACGACCATACCAACGATGACACCCAGCACGTAGAGCGCGACCATCGCGGCGACCGTCGCATTGGGGAAGAACGCCGCGCAAAGCAGGCCGTAGACCGGCAGCTTTGCGGAGCAACTCATGAAGGGCGTGAGCATGACCGTCATCTTGCGGTCGTGCTCGGACGGAAGGGTGCGTGTGGACATGATCGCCGGGACGCTGCAGCCAAAGCCCACGAGCATCGGCACGAAGCTGCGCCCGGACAGGCCAAAGCGACGCAGGAACTTATCCATAACGAAGGCCACGCGTGCCATATAGCCCGAGTCCTCAAGAATCGAGAGCAGGAGGAACAGGACCACGATGATGGGCAGGAACGAGATCACGCTGCCAACACCCGTGAGCACGCCATCAACCAGCATCGAGCGGACGACCTCATTCGTGCCAAACGCCGCAAGCGCCACGTCCGCGGCCTCGATACCCACGTCGACGAGGTTCTCGAGCAGACCCTGCAACGCCGCGCCGACCACGCCAAACGTAAGCCAAAACACAAGCGCCATGATGGCGAGAAACGCAGGGACCGCGGTATAACGACCCGTGAGCACGCGATCGATTGCCATGGAACGCTTGTGCTCGCGGCTCTCCCGAGGCTTAACCACGCAGGCGCTGCACACGCTCTCGATGAAGGTAAAGCGCATATCCGCGAGGGCGGAGAAGCGGTCCGTGCCGGACTCCTCCTCCATCTGGCGAATGACGTGTCCGATACCCTGCAGCTCGTTCTCGTCAAGGCCGAGGGCCTTGATTACAAGCTCATCTCCCTCGACGAGTTTGGTTGCCGCAAAGCGAACGGGAATCGACGCGGCACGCGCGTGGTCCTCGATCAGCTTGGCGATGCCGTGGATGCAGCGGTGGAGTGCGCCGTGGTCAGGCGCGTCCTCGGAGCTCGAGCAGAAGTCGACGCGGCCGGGGCGCTCGCCATAGCGCGCGACATGCATCGCATGCTCCACGAGCTCGCCGATACCCTCGTTCTTGGCGGCGGAGATGGGAACCACGGGCACGCCGAGCAGGCTCTCGAGCAGGTTCACGTCGATGGTGCCGCCGTTGGCAGTGACCTCGTCCATCATGTTGAGCGCGATGACCATGGGACGGTCGAGCTCCATGAGCTGGAGCGTCAGATAGAGGTTACGCTCGATGTTCGTGGCATCGACGATGTCGATCACGGCGTCAGGGTTGGCATCGATGATGAACTGGCGGCTTACGATCTCCTCGCCCGTGTAGGGCGAGAGCGAGTAGATGCCCGGGAGGTCCGTGACCGTTGCCTCGGGGTGATTGCGAATCTGTCCGTCCTTGCGATCGACCGTCACGCCGGGGAAGTTGCCGACATGTTGGTTCGAGCCGGTCAGACGGTTGAAGAGCGTGGTCTTGCCGCAGTTCTGGTTGCCGGCGAGCGCGAAGGTGAGGGGCTCGCCCTCCGGCACCGCCTTGGTCGCGCTGCGGGGATGCACGCCCTCGCCCAATGCCGGGTGAGCCGTAGCGCCCGTCTTGGGAGCGACGCGCGGAGCGGTGTCCGTATCATGCACGCCAACGAGCTCGATCCTCGCGGCGGTGTCACGGCGAAGCGTGAGCTCATAGCCGCGCAGACGGATCTCCATGGGGTCGCCCATGGGGGCGTACTTCATCATCGTAACCTCGGTACCGGGCGTAAGGCCCATATCGAGGATATGCTGGCGGAGCGCCGCGTCATCCGCAGACACCGACGCGATCACCGCGTCCTTACCAATTTCAAGCTCATCGAGTTTCATCTTCCAGCCTCCCGGCACAGCATGATAGCGCGAGCAAGGCCCGCCTAACCACAGGCGGCGACGGAGCCGCCTCCCTCGCCGCCATGCCTACCAGCGGCGGAGCCACTCCCCCATCGAGCGGCCCATCTCGGCCATGAAACCACTCGTGTGCTTACGCGTGTAGATGTCGCAGACGCGCTCTCCTGCCTCCGTTGCATGCGGACGGAACATCGCGTCCATCTCCGCGACCTGAGCGTCCATCTCCTCCGGAGTCGCCCGGTGATAGCGCTCTCTCATCACGAGGTTCTTCACCGGATGTCCAATGGCGGGGCGCTCCTTGGCGGGCGTACCCAGGATGAGCATGCTAAGGGGAAGCGTGTGCGGCGGCAGGCCAAGGAGCTCAGAGACCTCCTCCGCATGCTCGAGGATGTCGCCAACGTAGCAGCTACCGAGACCCACGGCCTCGGCTGCGATCACGGCGTTCTGCGCGGCGCACACGGTGTCCTGTAGCGCGAGCCCCAACTCGCCAAGGCCTGGCTCGCAACGCGGCGCCTTGCCCGTACGCTCCGCGAATTCGTCCGTGAAGCAGCCCACGTGCTCGAACAGGTCGATCCACTTGACGTAGTCGGCAACGAACAAGAGCGCCCACGGAGCATGCGAAATCATGGGCTGGCCGTCGCACAGCACGCAGAGGCGGTCGAGCGTCGCCTGCTCGCGGACGTCGATGATCGAGTACATCATCATGGCGCCGGCGGAGGGCGCGCGGCTCGCGGCATGCAGCACGGCAAGCCTCTGCTCGTCCGTCACGGGAATAGCACGACCCTCGGCGTCCTTGGCGAACGAGCGCGTGGACGAACGTCGCTCGATCGCAGTGAGCACGGGGTTTCCCAGCACAGGCGCTTCGTCGTTACCCACCGGCATGCCACCGATGTCCATCGCCCCGCTCAAGGTCGTAGCAGCCCCGTCATCCATAGCCATCACGCATTCGCCTCCGCACATCCGCAGGCGGCATCGCGGCCGCCTTGTATCATTACGTAGAGTACTCCCATAAATACCAAAAGGAGAGGCCGTGCGCATCGTCGAAATCATCTTTAGCCCCACCGGCGGCACCGCGAAGGTCGCCCGCGCCTTCGCCGAGGGCTGGGAGGGCGAAGTCAAGACCATCGGCCTCTCCAATCCCGAGAAGGACTTCTCCACCTACGCTCATGCCGCGTAGCGCCCGGCTATTTGGTAGACTCACCCCGCAACCTGACCGCCTGTGCCTCACGACACAGAAAGGCACCCCACATGGATTGACGTCCCTCTCACCCCGTCATCAACTACGCGCTCCTCGCCCTCGGCTCCGCAATCGCCGCCTTCGCCGTGGAGGAGTTCCTCGTCCCCAACACCATCCTGGACGGTGGCGTCATCGGCGTGAGCATGATGCTCTCGCACGTAACGGGCGTTCCCCTCGCCCTGCTCACGATTATTCTGAACGCGCCCTTCGTCATCCTGGGAGGCATCAAGCTCGGCCGCGGCTTCACCGCACGCGCCGTCTTCTCGATGGCGACGTTCTCCGCGTGCGTCGAGCTCTTCGACGGCTGGGCGAACGCCACCGGCGAGACCCTGCTCGCGGTTTGCTTTGGCGGCGTGCTCCTCGGCCTTGGCGTGGCCATCGTGATCCGCGGGGGTGGCTGCCTCGACGGCACCGAGGCCGTGGCCATCCTCGTCAGCAGGAAGACCAACCTCGCCGTGGGACAGATGGTCCTCGGCATGAACATCGTCATCTACGGCATGGCCGGCATACTCTTTGGCGTCGACCGCGCGCTCTACTCGCTGCTCACCTACTTCATCACGTCGAAGGTGCTCGACATGGTCGAGTCCGAGATGGACCAGGTCAAGGCGGCCCTCATCGTCACGGACGACGCCACGGAGATTTGCAAGCAGATCTACAGCCGCATGGGCCGCACCGTCACCATCATGGACGGCGAGGGCATGCTGAGCGGAAAGAAGAAGGTCCTCTACTGCGTCATCACGAAGTATGAGGTCCGCGAGCTGCGCGAAGTCATTGACTCGGTCGACAACTCAGCATTCGTCTCGATCTCGGACGTCTCTGAGATTATCGGCAACCACGTCAAGAGCACGGAAGCCACCCTCGCGAGCGCGTAGGAAGTTGACAAAGGGACAGTCCCTTTGTCAACTTTCTCGTCAGGCAGGTCTGCCCCTATCGTCTAGACAGCCAAAGCGCGGACAGCAGCGACACGGCGGAGGCGGCCAGCGCAAGATAAGGAGCCGCACTTGCAACGTCCCCCCCGTCTGGGGAACCCAGAAGAGGTCCCGCCCTGCGAGAAGCCGGCGTTAGCGGTGCCGGCCCCGTTCTGGCTGCCGTCCCCCGAGCCGGTCGACAAGCCAGTCTTCTCCGTGAACCCCCAGACGCCAACGAAGGCCACGTTACCCTCATCGGGCTTCCCATGCTGACAAAAACGACGCTCGCGCTGCATCAAGGGTTCGTTGCAACTAAATATGTCCGTCTATCAAATTCTTGCTGCCCGATCTACAGCAATTTAGACTAGCTACACCACTCAACAGGGCACCCACAAACCAAGCGCGGCAGGAATCCCGGCATGCGAAATACAAGCTCGCGCGGTTTTTTTGCTCCCCGAATCCAACTCAGCCCTTTAAAACCGGTTCAGAAACAGGCATTAGACGCTCGTTTTCCCACCGGTTTATTAACGGATAGCGACAGTGAGCAGCCAAATGGCCTCTGGGCAAATAGCTGACTTTCGAGCGAGCAAATCAACTGGGGTTTTGTAACGCTAAAAGAGGGGACTACTCCTCCGGGAATCGTTTGGCTGCTCACAGTCGCTATCCCCTCATTTATTCGTCGCTTATGGTCGAGCCAAATAAGGAGCGCCGCCACTTCCCCACGCACTTATAGTGAACGAGACGCCATATCCACCCGAACAGGCTCGAAGGCAGGCCCCATGGCCCCGACGCAAAATAGATAGTCGTTACGCTCGGGTTTTGCGGGGTCGTCTCCGCCGCAGACAACTGGTTCGCCTCCGCCGCAGACAACTGGTTTGTCTCTCCCGCACTCCCGGCGATCACCCATACGCTCGCCATCGCCTCGACAGCATTGCCATTGCCGGCGGCGGCTACTTTGCGCTCTGAACAATCGACGGCGTGGCGCTTGTCGCCCAGGCGATCGTCGACGCGAGGTTCCTGCCGCGGTAATAAGGCGAGGCGCCAGCGACGAAGCGGCTCGAACGCCGAGGCGTCGCGATCGGCGCCAGTCCCTTCGGCACGCACCTGAGTTCGAACGATTGTTCGATGGATTTCGTGTCAGAAGGGGCAGCTGACGCGCCGGGCTATGTTAAGTTGCTTATCTAAACCAAATTACCCGGCCCCAAACACACAAAGACGCAGCGGCAGGCGCATCGCGCCGCGGCGCTGGGGCCGCAACCAATACGCGCGCCCGATGAGACGCGGGCGCCGGCAAGGGAGCACCGAGAGAGCGAGCATGGCAAACAACACCGCAAACTATGGCAACGACAGTATCCGCCAGCTCAAGGACGAGGAGCGCGTCCGCCTGCGCCCCGCCGTCATCTTCGGCTCGGACGGACTCGACGGCTGCGCGCACGCCGCCTTCGAGATCCTCTCCAACGCGGTCGACGAGGCTCGTCAGGGCTTTGGCAAGCTGATCACCCTCACCGCCTTCGCCGACAAGTCCATCCAGGTGGAGGACAACGGCCGCGGCTGCCCGCTGGACTGGAACCCCACCGAGAAGCGCTTCAACTGGGAGCTCGTCTTCTGCGAGCTCTATGCCGGCGGCAAGTACGACAACAACCAGGGCGGTGACTACGACTTCTCGCTCGGCACCAACGGTCTGGGCTCGTGCGCCACCCAATACGCCTCGGAGTACATGGATGTCACCGTCTGGCGCGACGGCAACAAATACTCGCTGCACTTCAAGAAGGGCAAGGTTGTAGGCTCCAAGAAGAAGGCCCTTGAGGTCGAGCCCACCGATGAGCAGCGCACCGGCACCACCATCAGGTGGCGGCCGGACCTCGAGGTCTTCACCTCGATCGACATCCCCGACGAGTGGTACCGCGAGACCATGCGCCGCCAGGCCGTGGTCAACGCCAACGTCACCTTCCGCCTGCGCATCGAGGGCGAGGACGGCAGCTTCACCGAGGAAGACTTCTGCTACCCCAAGGGCATCGAGGACTACGTGCTCGAGAAGGTCGGCGCCAACTACCTCACCGAACCCTTCTTCATCGAGGCGGACCGCCGTGGCCGCGACCGCGAGGACCTGCCAGACTACAACGTCAAGATCACGGCGTGCCTGTGCTTCTCCCGCACCTTCCAGATGCAGGAGTACTACCACAACTCCTCGTGGCTTGAGAACGGTGGCTCACCCGAGAAGGCGGCCCGCAGCGCCCTGACCAGCGCCCTCGACGCCTACATCAAGAGCCAGGGCAAGTACAACAAGAACGAGAGCTCGATCAAGTGGCAGGACGTCCAGGATTGCCTGGTGCTGGTGACCAACTGCTTCTCCACCCAGACCTCCTATGAGAACCAGACCAAGAAGGCCATCAACAACCGCTTCATCCAGCAGGCGATGACGGCCTTCTTCAAGGAGCGCCTCTCTACCTACCTGATCGAGAACAAGGACGCCGCCAGCAAGATCGTGGACCAGGTGCTCATCAACAAGCGCTCCCGTGAGAACGCCGAGAAGACCCGCCAGAGCATCAAGACCAACCTGCAGCAGAAGACCGACATGGCCAACCGCGTGC
>SAMEA3387473__coassemble_1435_pt1 | contig 26023 bp, 21 predicted proteins | sample SAMEA3387473__metabat2_high_PE_020 | metagenome-assembled genome bin SAMEA3387473 (sample SAMEA3387473) | Felis catus | biome: Faeces | place: United Kingdom | collected 2012
CTCCACAGAGGAATTTGGGCATCTTAATGACACGGTTGCTCTTTTTCGTCTTAGGAGTGGTAATCACGTCCTTGCCCTTGAGCCGCTGATAGGATTTGCTGATGGACAAGCCCGAGCTGCTCGAGTCCATCGCCGCAGCGCTCGGCGTGTCCGTCAACGCCCTCAAGGATTACGGCGTCGAGACCGCAGGCGACCTCATGTCGCTGCTCGTGCGGCTCGAAGACTCCTTCGGCATAGTTCCCTCAGCCGACGGTTCGGGCCTCTCCCTGAACCCCAAGGCGCCGCACGCGCCCAAAGCCGCGATGGCGATCGAGTTGTGGGCAGAGAAGCGCGCACGGCTCGAGAACGGCGAGATCGACGCCGACGAGTACGAGGACTGGAAAGCCTTGCTGTAACGGCTCCCCGCATTTCGCAATCAACGCAACCGAATCAGGACGCCAGGCTAGGCGGTGAGCTCCGCTCGCTCCTGCGTAAGCTGAGTTTTTACTCCCCATTGCATGCAAAGGCATTTCAAGCGTAAATGGGGAGTAAATGACGCGGTGGCTTACATGGCGGCACACGGCAGTACACTGCGGCATTTCCCCTGATTACTCCCGTTTTCATTGAGGCGGCGAGATTCTTTACTCCCCATTAACCACCTGGGGAAACGCCGTACGGAGACCGTAAAAACGCCCGTTGAGTTCGATTTGAGTTTCACGGGCCCCGAAACGGCCTCGTTTCGTTCTCGGGGACAAAAATCGCGCGTCTACTCATTCGGGATAAATCTTTACTCCCGTTCCTCCGAATACCGCCCCGTGCCTTGTCGTCTTGAAATACGGGGAGTAAATCGCGAAATCGCAGGTGAAAGGGAGTAAAACGGCAAAGAAAAAGCCTCCGTCCCAACGCGGGAACGGAGGCCAGATTACCGTATTTACTCACCGCCGTCGCTGGCGGCTTTGCCATGACTCTCGTACGAAACGAAACTCAGCGGCACAGTGCGGCACTCAAAAGTGCAGGTCAGAACCCTATCAGCCTACTCCCACTCGATGGTCGCGGGGGGCTTGCTCGTGATGTCGTAGCAGACGCGGTTGGCGCCGGGGACCTCGGCGACGATGCGGCCGGAGATCCTCGCCAGCACGTCGTAGGGCAGCTTCGCCCAGTCGGCGGTCATGGCGTCGCTGGACTCGACGGCGCGCAGGATGATCGGGCGCTGGTAGGTGCGCTCGTCGCCCATGACGCCCACGCTCTTGATGTCGGGCAGCACGGCGAAGTACTGCCAGCAGCTGTGCTCGGAGTTACGCTCGCCGGTCTTCTCGAAGAGGCGCTCGTTGTAGGCGTCGAGCTCCTCGCGCACGATGGCGTCCGCGTTCTTCAGGATCTCGAGCTTCTCCTTGTCGATCGCGCCAATGATGCGGATGGCCAGGCCCGGACCCGGGAACGGCTGGCGATACACGATGTGCGCCGGCAGGCCCAGCGCCAGGCCCAGTTCGCGGACCTCGTCCTTGAAAAAGTGGTCAAGCGGCTCGATAAGGTCGAAGCTCACGCCCTCGGGGAACGGAATCAGGTTGTGGTGGCTCTTGATCGTGCTCGCCTTGCCGCCCGTCTTGCGCGCGCCGGACTCGATGATGTCGGGGTAGATGGTGCCCTGGGCGAGGTACTTCACGGGCTTGCCGTCGGTCTCGAGCTGCTGGGCGACCGCGAAGAACTCCTTCCAGAACTGCGTGCCGATGATGCGGCGCTTCTCCTCCGGCTCGGTCACGCCGGCCAGAAGCTCGGCGTAGCGGTCCTCGGCGTGAACGTGGATGAAGTCGACGTCGAACTGCTTGGTGAAGACCTCCTCGACCTGCTCGGGCTCGTTCTTGCGGAGCAGGCCGTGGTTGATGAAGACGCAGGTCATCTGCTTGCCGATGGCACGGGCGCCAAGGGCGGCGACCACGGAGGAGTCAACGCCGCCGGAGAGGGCCAGAATGACGCGGTCCTCACCCACCTTCTCGCGGAAGTCCGCCGTCATGGTCTCGACGAGGTTGTCCATCGACCAATTCTTCTCGAGCTTGCAGATGTCGAAGAGGAAGTTCGAGAGGATCTGCTGGCCATACTCGGTGTGCTTGACCTCGGGATGGAACTGCGTGGTGTAGATACGCTTCTCGGCGTTCTCCATCGCGGCCACGGGGCACGTGGCGGTCTTGGCGGTGACGACGAAGCCCTCCGGGACATCGCAGACGGCGTCGAAGTGGCTCATCCACACGGTCTGCTTCACGGGCGTGCTGTTGAACAAGGCGCTCTTGGCCACGCACTCGAGCTCGGCCGGGCCATACTCGCCCACCTCAGGGTGGAAGACCCTGCCGCCTAGGGTCACGGCCGTGATCTGATGGCCGTAGCAGAAGCCAAGCACGGGGACGCCCATCTCGTAGATGGCCGGGTCGACGCGCGGGGCGTCCTCGGCGTTCACGCTCGCGGGACCGCCGGAGAGGATGATAGCGCTGGGGTTCTCTGCAGCGATCTCGGCTGCCGTGGCGTCGCACGGCATGATCTCCGAGTAGACGTTCAGGTCGCGGACGCGGCGCGCGATGAGCTGGCCGTACTGGGCGCCGAAATCGAGGACGATGACCTTCTGCTGGCTGTTCTGCATGGGCTCCTCCGTGGGACGAGGGTTGCAAGGGTCACGAGCGCGTGGGCTCGAGATTTACGAGAATCGCGCGACTTGGAAGCAGGGGCCGCGCCGAATCACTGATCCGGCGCGCGCCGCGGGCGCTAGCAAAGTCACGAATTTGACGCGCACAATAATACGCCAGCCACATCACTGCAACTACGTGCGCGCGCGATTCTTGTTTGTGAACATACGCTAACGTTCCTATGGACTTTTCGCAGCGTCATGCCCGTGCTAGTACCATTGGTTCGTTATAGGCACGTCCATCAAGGGAGCTTGCATGCCCAAACGCAGGAACGAAACCCCCCAGAACCGCACCAGCGACTACTCCCGTGCGGAGGCAATGGAGCGCTACTCCGGAGCCCGTCGCAAGCGCGGTCGCCGCAAGGGTCTCAAGGTGTTCCTCATCGTTCTTGGCGTTGTCGCCGTTCTCGCCTCCACCGCAGCCTGGGCCCTCATGACGCGCGTCTCGGGCAGCTTTGGCATGGCAAGCGACTCCGCACTTCACGGCACCCTGACGGAGGCCGGCTCGGACGATCCGTTCTACATGGTCCTCATCGGTATCGATAAGGACGAGTACCGCTCCGATAGCAGCGAGTACGGGTCTGCCGAGAGTGCCTATCGCACAGACTCCATCCTCCTTGCCCGCGTTGACCCGACGGAAAAGCAGGTCACGCTCGTCTCGATTCACCGCGACACGCTCGTGGACTTCGGCACCTACGGCAAGCAGAAGATCAACTCCGCCTACTCCATCGGCGCCGAGCGCAAGGAAGCAGGCGAGCAGAACGTCTCCGGCGCGTCTTACACCGTTGAGACCATCTCCAAGTTCGCGGGCGTTCCCATCTCCCACTATGCAGAGATCAACCTCGACCAGTTCATCTCCGTCGTCGACACCATCGGCGGCATCGAAGTCAACGTTCCGGTCGACGTCTATGACCCGCAATACACCGGCGCGGACATCAAGGCCGGACAGCAGACCCTGAACGGCGACCAGGCGCTCAAGCTCTGCCGTGCGCGCCACGCCTATGACAAGTACGGCGACGGCGACGTCTACCGTGCCGCCAACCAGCGCATGGTCATCGGCGCCATCCTGAGGAAGATTCTCGCGAGCGACCCGGCAACCATCGCCTCCACGGTCACCACGCTCGCGGATTCCGTCTCTACCGACCTCTCCGTGGCAGACATCCTGTCTCTCGCCACGCAGTTCCAGGGCTTCAACATGGATACCGACATGTTCAGCGGCATGGAGCCCACCAACTCCAAGTACGTGAACGACACCTGGTATGAGATCTGCGACACCCAGGCTTGGCAGAAGATGATGACTCGCGTGAACCAGGGCCTCTCCCCCTACGAGAGCGAGGACGAGGACACTGCGCTGGGCATCGCTGGCACTGGTACCGCCACGAAGAACTCTGACGGCAGCACAGCCGCCTCCTCCTCTGACAGCAGCGGTGAATCCGCAGAAACCGAGTACTCCGGCTCCGTCGAGGTGCTGAACGGCGCCGGCGTCGCGGGCCTTGCCGGCCGAGTTGCGTCCACCCTCTCGAATCACGGCTTTGACACGACTGCCGCCACGGCGGACTCCTTCGACTACTCGTCAACCCGTATCATCTACGTAGGCGACGGCAACCGCGCCAAGGCCGAGGCGGTCGCTGACACGCTTGGCCTCTCGAACGTCGTCGCTGATGACGGCACGTACGCTGGCGAAGCTGACGTCATCGTGGTACTCGGCGCGGACATGGCCAACAACTAGCAGCTTTGGTCGCCAAAGGAGAGCGCTATGTCGCCTAGGCGCGAGCACAGGCAGATGAGCGAGGAAGAGCAGCGCACTAGGGGCGCTGCGGCTCAAGGCCGTCATGCTGAGGGCGCGTTTCAGTCTGGATCGCGTTTCTCGCGCGGCAATGCGACGACCATGCACCGGGCGGGCCATCAGCCGAGCTCGCAAGCCGGCTATCAGGACGCAGGTCAGCCCTCGCGCACGGCTGGCCCACAGACCGCGCGCCAGCCGTACTCTACCGGTGACCCCAATGCTCGCGCGCCGCGGGCTGAGCAACCGCACACCGTCACGCGATCACAGGCGGAGGACGTGAACCGTTACCGCCAGATGCGTCAGGAGCGCGACGACGGAGGCGTCCTGCGCAGACGTCGTCACGCAGGCGGCCCGGATTGTGCGCGCAACGCCTACGGCAACCCACGGGACGAATACGGCGAGCAGGCTGGCGGGGCCAATCTCCACCAGCGTCGCGAGTTCAACCCGCGCCATGCGCTCAAGGTCACAAAGCGCGTTCTTGTTGGCACGCTTGTGGCGCTCCTCGCCTTTGCCGTTCTCATCACGGTGCGCATGAACCTCGGCGTGTCGCTCGAGACGCGCCTCGCGCTCAGGCCCGTCCTTCCGGGTCAGCCCTTCTACATGCTGCTCGTCGGTACCGATAAGGACGCGTACCGCGAAGAGACCGGAGCGACGGGCGGCGTATATCGCACGGATTCGATCATCCTCGCTCGCGTCGACCCCATCGCGGCGAAGCTCACGCTTGTCTCCATCCAACGCGACACGTGCGTCAATCTCGGCGGAGACTACGGAGAGCAAAAGATCAACGCCGCCTATACCTACGGCGGGCCACCCATGCTCATCAAGGCCGTATCAGATCTTGCGGGTGTTCCCATCTCGCATTATGCCGAGATTGACCTCGACCAGTTCATCTCCGTGGTGGATGCCATCGGCGGCATTACGGTAAACGTACCGGTTGACGTGTATGACCCCGACTACACCGGCGCGAATATCAAGGCCGGCGTTCAGGAACTCAACGGTGACGACGCGCTCAAGCTCTGCCGTGCGCGCCACGCCTATGACCGGTACGGCGCCGGCGACTACTTCCGCACAGCGAACCAGCGTATGGTGCTTGGCGCGATTCTCAAGAAGTCTCTCTCAGGCAATCCGTTCATGCTGCTGGCGACCCTAAACGCAGGATCTGCAAGCGTCAATACGGATCTTACGGGCTTCGACTTGTTGTTCCTCGGCGCGCGTTTCGCCGGCTTCGACATGGCGAATAATCTCTATTCTGCACTCGAGCCTACAACGCCGAGCTACGAGAACGGCGTCTGGTACGAGCGTGTCAACCAGAATGCCTGGACTGAGATGATGGACCGCGTCGGCCGAGGTCTGCCGCCCTACGCTGACGGCGCGCAAGACCCCACCTCCGGCATCGCCGCCGGAATCGTGGAATAAGCCGAAGCCGTCCGCTGCGAGGCGCGGTCACGCCATATCGGGAACCGCCCATGAGCCCGCGGTCACGCCATATCGGAAAACGCCCGCGAACCGCGGTCGCGCCATAAAAACGCAGTTCCCGTGTCTTCAGCCCGCTCGAATGCAGAGAGTTTGCGGTGCCGCCGAGAGTGCCGCCATACAACGAATTTGAGATTCTGCGGCTCGATTTCGTGTTTTCACCTCGGTTGGAAAACGCTCAACTGGGGTTTTATTTGTGGTACTCGTAGTCTCATATCCGTTTTTGGACTCAGAATCGCAATATCCGGCCGCAGAATCTCAAATTTGTTGTACGCCCCACCTGCAAACCCGCACAACCTGGCCCGCAATCAGCCCTTCACGCGCCCAATTCCCAAAGCGAAGTCAAATCCAGCCAGACAACCCACCGGGAACAGAAGCTCGCAACCCAGATCGGGCAACCCGCCGCAAAACAGAAGCTCGCAACCCGGACCTACGAGCGTCCGAGCCGCGAGCCATGCTGCAACGTAAAGCGAGGCCGGGCCGGGTGGCCCGGCGCGAAAGGTAAAAGAAGCCCGCAACCGGAGCTACAAGTGTCCGGCCGCGGGCTTCGCCACAACGTATTGCGCAGGTTTTGCCGCCTGGCCTTGAGAGAGGGGCTAAGGGGGATTTGCGAAGCAAATCTGTCCCCTCCGAAAGGCCAGGCGGCAAAACCGTCGTCTGGTCTAAACGTTAAAGCGGAAGTGCATCACGTCGCCATCGGCCACGACGTAGTCCTTGCCCTCCATTCGGAGCTTTCCCGCTGCCTTACAACCAGCCTCGCCACCGAGGGTAACGTAGTCCTCATAGCTAGCGACCTCGGCCTTAATGAAGCCACGCTCGAAATCCGAGTGAATGACACCAGCGGCCTGCGGAGCCTTGGCACCGACGGGAATCGTCCACGCCTTGACCTCCATCTCGCCAGCGGTGAAGTAGCTCTGGAGGCCCAGGAGCTTGTAGGCCGCCTGGGCAAGCACGTCAAGACCCGGCTGCTCGAGGCCGAGGCTCTCGAGATACTCCGCAGCCTCCTCGGCATCGAGGTCGCAAAGCTCGGCTTCGACCTTCGCGCAGATGGGAATGGGCGTGACGCCATCGATGGGCGCGAAATCATCGCCAAGCATATCTTCGTCGACGTTCGCAACGTAGAGGATCGGCTTCATCGTAAGCAGGAAGAGACCCTTCGCGGCAACGCGCTCCTCGTCCGTCATCTCCATAGTGGAGGCACGGTTGCCCTCGTTCAACCAATCGACGAGACGCTTGGCCACATTGAACTTGGGCATGAGCTCCTTGTCGCGCTTCGACTCCTTCTCGAGCTTGGGGAGCTGCTTCTCGAGCGTGGCGAGGTCTGCCAGGATGAGCTCGGTCATGATGGTATCCGCGTCGCCCGCCGGATCGACGAAATCAGCCGTGCGGCCAACCTCACGCATGACGTTGGGATCCTTGAAATAGCGAACGACCTCGCAGATGGCATCGGTCTCGCGGATGTTTGCGAGGAACTGGTTGCCGAGGCCCTCTCCCTCGCTCGCGCCCTTCACGAGACCGGCGATGTCAACAAACTCGACCGCCGCAGGCACGATACGGCCCGGATGCACGATGTCCGCGAGCTTCTGGAGGCGGGAATCCGGCACGTCGACGATGCCGACGTTGGGGTCAATCGTGGCGAAGGGGTAGTTCGCCGCCAGGCCACCCTTCTTGGTGAGTGCGGTGAAGAGGGTCGACTTGCCGACGTTGGGGAGTCCCACGATGCCGATTGAGAGTGCCACGTTTGATCCTTCCGTGCTTTCCGAGGCGAGGCCTCGAGGTTTGGTGTCGCTCGGCGCGGGCACAGGGCCACGCGCCGGAGTGTACTAGTTATCCGTGTCGAGCTTCTCGAGGATGTCGAGGCCGCGCCTGAGCTGAGCCATACCCTGCTTCTTGAGCTTCTCCATCTCGGCCTTTTGCTCGGCTTGGCGCTTCTTACGCTCGACCTCTTCCTTATCGGGAACGACGAGCTCCGCGCCTTCGTATTTCTCCCAGGTAAGGGCATGTTCGCCGCAAGCCTTGAGGCAGGCGCCACACTCGATGCAGTAGGCGCTCTCGACCTTGAAGATGCCGTTCTCCGCAAGCTCGCACGCACGCGTGGCGCAAACGTCGACGCAGTCGCCGCAGAGGTTGCAACGCTCAGGGTCGCAGGTGGGGCGCTGCGGAGAAAGACGGACGGCGAGCTTGGGATGGCGCTGGAGCGTCGTCATGACAAGCTGACGGCGTTGGGTAAGCACGCGACGGCGCTGGGTGGGCGCCGGAGCGGCACCGCCCTCGACCGCGTGGGTGATGGCGTTGATGCGGCGGGTGTTCTCGTCAAGCTTCTGCTTGATGGTGCGAGCGGCGGCAAGGGCGGGGTTGGCGACGCTGATGGCGGCCATGCCCTGCTTGCTCATGCTCTCGAGGAACTCCTTGCGCTCGAAATCGTGGTTCTTGGTGTAGTCGAGGTCCTTCTCGTCCACCTCGAGACCGATGCCCTTGCCGGAGAGCTGCTCGGCGAGTTCAATCTGAGTGCCAAGCATCTCTTCGCCCGTGGTGTTGCGACAGCGATCGCAGATACCAAGGGGCAGGTAGACGCTCACGTTCTTGTAGTCCGCGAGGATGGCGAACCAGACCTCGGCGGGAACGTCGCCGATGCACGGCAGGACGACCTCGTTCTCCTGCGGCATGCGGCCGATGGCGCGTGTGCAGGTGACATACGCGTGCTCATAGGCACTAGCGGCACGCACGATGCGCTCATACAGGCGGCGCGGATTGATCTGGGGCGAGGTGAAGGAACCTGCGGGGCAGGCCGTCACGCACAGGCCGCACTTACGGCAGCTGTCGAGGACCTCGATCGAACCCTCGGAGAAATCAATCGCCTTGACCGGGCAGACGTCCGTACAGGCATGACAGAGCTTGGTGCTCTTGCCCTGGCAGGCGATGCAGCTGTTCACGTTGACGCGGGGGCGGTCCTTGTAGTCAGACGGGTTCCACGTCTCCACTTCCTCGGGATTCGCCGCGAGGGCATTCGTGATGTCCTCGACTGGATTGGAAAGCGACTGCCAGTCATTCTTGATGTCGATGAGCTCATCGAGCAGGTCGCGCTTCTCGGCCATGTCTCTCCCCTCGCAACCACACCGCTCCCCAGCGGCATAACTGTTTAATCATACCCAAGAACAGCTGAGGATGCCCCTCCGTAAAGGACATCCTCAGCGTCAACAGCTCAATCTATGCGGATTGCCAAGCAGCAGAGGACCCGGGCCGTACCGCGGCAAACATCCAAGCACAAGCAGCTCAAGCCGTACGCATCGCTAAACAGCAGAGGCCCCGGGCCCTGCCGTAGCAAACATTCCGCAGCGCAAAATGCGCGAGGACGTTTGCGAGGCAAGGCCCGGGGCCTCGTCAGGTGGTTAGCCGATCGGGCTTAGTACATGCCGCCACCCTGGCCGCCCTGGGCAGCCGCGGCGGAGATGGCCTCCTCGATGGTGGTGTCCTTGGGCTCGTCGGTGACCGTGGCCTCGGTGATGAGGATCAGGCTGGCGACGGAGGCGGCGTTCTGCAGCGTCACGCGGGAGACCTTGACCGGGTCAAGCACGCCCATCTCAATCATGTCGCCCCACTCGCCGTTGGCGGAGTTGAGACCCTGGCCGGCGGGGAGGTTCTTGATCTTCTCGACGACGACGGAGCCCTCGAAACCGGCGTTCTCGGCGATCTTCTTGACCGGGGCGGTCAGCGCCTTGCGGACGATCTCGACGCCGATCTTCTCCTCATCCGTGGCTTCGACCTTGTCAAGCTCAGGCAGAGCCTCGAGGAACGCGACGCCACCGCCGGCAACGATGCCCTCCTCGACGGCCGCACGGGTGGCCTGCAGGGCGTCCTCGATGCGGTGCTTGATCTCCTTGAGCTCGACCTCGGTGGCAGCGCCGACCTTGATGACGGCCACACCGCCGGAGAGCTTGGCGAGACGCTCCTGGAGCTTCTCGCGGTCAAAGTCGGAGTCGGTGTGCTCGAGCTCGCCCTTGATCTGGGCAACACGCTCGTCGATGGCAGCCTTGGAGCCGGCGCCGGAGACGATGGTGGTGTTGTCCTTGGTGATCTTGACAGCCTTGGCGCGGCCGAGCATCTCGGCGGTGGTGTCGGCGAGCTTGATGCCAAGCTCCTCCATGGCAACCTGGCCGCCGGTGAGGACGGCAATGTCCTCGAGCATGCGCTTGCGACGATCACCGTAGCCGGGGGCCTTCACGGCGGCGATCTTCAGCGTGCCGCGGAGCTTGTTGAGGATGAGCGTGGCCAGGGCCTCGCCCTCGACGTCCTCGGCGATGATGAGCAGCGAGGAGCCAGACTTCTGAACGGCCTCGAGCACCGGCAGGATGTCCTGGATGTTGGAGACCTTCTGGTCGGTCATGAGGATGTAGGGGTTCTCGAGCTCGGCGACCATAGCGGAGTTGTCGGTCGCGAAGTACGGGGAGATGTAGCCCTTGTCGAACTGCATGCCCTCGACCGTGTCGACGGAGATGCCAAAGTTGGTCTTGTCCTCGTCAACGGTGATGACGCCGTCCTTGCCCACGACCTCCATGGCGTCGGAGATCTTCTGGCCAACCTGCGGGTCAGAGGCGGAGATGGTGCCGACGGAGGCAATCTGCTCCTTGGTGTCGACGTTCTTGGCGGAGGCCTTCATGGAGTCGACAACGGCGGTGACGGCCTTGTCGATGCCGCGGCGGATGGCCAGCGGGTCGGCGCCGGCGGCGACGTTGCGCAGACCCTCGTTCACGATGACCTGGGCGAGCAGGGTCGCGGTGGTGGTGCCGTCACCCACGGTGTCGTTGGTCTTGGTGGCGACTTCCTTGACGAGCTGGGCACCCATGTTCTCCACGTGGTCCTTCAGCTCGATCTCCTTGGCGACGGAGACGCCGTCGTTGGTGATGGTGGGGGCACCGAAGTTGCGCTCGAGGGCGACGTAGCGGCCCTTGGGGCCCATGGTGGCGGTAACGGCGTCAGCCAGGGTGTTAACGCCCTTGGCGAGCTTGGCACGAGCATCGGTGCCGAACGTAATGTTCTTGGCCATTGGTGGCTTCCTTTCGAGTTGACCGCGCTTCGCCGAGTCTTGGGACGCGCGGTTGAAGTTTCATGGAATGCGGGCGTTACCCGCGAAAGAACTAGGCCTCGATGACGGCGTAGATGTCGTCAGCGCGGAGAAGCAGGTAATCCTCGCCATCGACCTTGACGTCGCTGCCGCCGAACTTGCCGTAGTAGACCTCGTCGCCAACCTTGACGTCCGGAGCAATGCGCTCGCCGTGATCGGTGACCTTGCCGGCACCAACAGCGACAACCTCACCCTTCTGCGGCTTCTCCTGAGCACCGCTGGAGATGTAGAGGCCGGTCGAGGTCTTCTCCTCCTTGGGAGCGGGCTTGACCAGGACGCGGTCACCGAGCGGCTTAAGAGTCGTCATATCCAAGAACCTCCTTCTGGGCACCCTTTTGGGCGCACGATTATCCAACGTGCGATTGCGATTGACGCATCGCCAATTCCAACGTTGAGAATGATACCCAGACGATCCGACTTATACCAGACGGATTGAAAAAATCTTCTGCGAACGCGCTTAGATTTTGTGATAGCGGCTCGAGTAAAGAACGTGAGCGCCCCTATGCAGGGAAAATGCTACCTCGCAATCAAATTTGGCAAATCCGCAAACGGTAATTTCCTTGGCGCGATTAATGAATTAAGGGCCCGCACGTCAGCCTCGTTCGGCCCGTTATATCCGTCATGGCAGAAGTTCGATGAGAGCCCGCGGATTGCTTACCAAACATCGAGGTAGATGTGCTGTAGACACCCACGCTGACAACTTCATATGCGCTGTCTACAGACAAAACGCCGTCTCGGACGGACGATACCGGCAGGCCGAAAGGAGCGAGCCATGAGAAACCTCACCCGCATTGACCGCGATGGCGCCAAAGTGCCCAGAAGCCCGATGACAGCGATGGTGCGCACATCCCTGAGCGATTGTCTGGGCAGCAAGGCGCTCATTGTCGTGCTCATCCTCGCACAGGCGCTCTTCTTGCTCCCGGGACTCGTGGGCTATCCAACGCTCTCCGACCTGGCGATCGGCCAGAAGCAGGCTAGCCAAACCCTGGAAATCCTGTTGACCGGAATGGAGAGCGGCGCCTACGACTCGGCACCGGACGCGCTCAAGGACATCAACGCGCGCCAGCTCGAAGCGCTCACGGCCGCCTCAAACGCGCCCTATCCGAGCAAGGAGTTCTTCACCGCCTACGCGCAGTATTACGACGTAGAGATCGAATGCGCAAAGCTCGGCCACACCGAATCGACTCCAAGTCTGTACGCTCGCTCTGAACTCATCCATCGATTGGCCAGTCTTGAAAACCCCGAGGTATACGCCAGCGCGACAGAGATGCCGACCACGTACTATCTAGCATTTGTAGTGGGCCTCATGCCGGGAATCATTCTGCTGCTGCCAGTGGCGCTGCTCACGAGCGGTTCCCAAAGGAGGCTCGGAGGCAGAACTCTATTCTCCATGGCGCCAGTCTCGCGAGCATCCGAGCGCCTGGCATGCACTGCCGTTGCGTCCGTTCTGTCGCTTGCGTGCCTCGCGGCCGCGCTTCTCCCGGCAGCACTTCTCGCAGCGATAAGGAACGGCATCGGCGACTTCGCATACCCCGTAGTGAGCATCGCCGATGGGGTCGTGAGCTCAAGCACCATCGGGGATGTGCTCGCACAGGACGCCGCGCTCATGACGTTTGCGTCGCTCATGGTGGTCGCACTCGTCGCGATGGCAGAATCCATCCGAGCACGCTGCGGGTTGGGAGTTGCGTTCGCGCTGCTCGTCTGCCCCCTGATTCCCATTTACACGTCTCAGTCGACAAGATGGAGAGCGGTTGCGCGGCATCTTCCCAGCTCATACATCTCGTGCGGGAGCGTCGTAGGACTGCCAGTCTATGCAAACGGACTTGATATCCGGGCGATTCCAGGCACCACGTGGGAGCTTGGGCTCGTGACGCTCTTCCTATTCGCAATCGCTCTCCTGGCCATCGCCCTCTTTGCGGATATGGCTCGCGAGCGCACGGCAACAAAGCGTCTAGCGAGGCGATTCTCATGACTGGCTTCCTCAACCTTTATGCACGACGCGGAGACAGGCTTATCCTGGACAACGTCAGCATCGAAATACCCACCGGCACCGTCACGGGGCTCGTCGCCCCCAACGGAAGCGGCAAGACAACGCTGCTCGAGTCAATCTGTGAGCCATGGAGCAGGCACGTCACATGCAAGATCGACGCCGGGAATGCATCGATCACACGCAATCCGAGCGCCGTCGAATGGAAAAGGTCGTCTTTTTACCTGTCATCGCCATCCGTCCTGAGTCTGCGCGCCTCCGTTCGGCAGAACATCGAATTTGCCAGAGATTGTTGGGGATCGCAGGTAGACGCAGCGAAGCTATCCTCCCGTCTTGGTATTGAGGGATTCCTCGATCTTCCCGTCCGAAAGTGTTCGCAAGGAATGGCACAGCTCGCCTCCATTGCCACCGCCATGGCAACGGGAGCAGACCTGCTCCTTTTCGACGAGCCCATGAGCGCGCTTGACCCCACCAATGTCGGAACCGTCACAAGAGCCATGCGGTCCTACGTGCGAACCGGCCGCTCGATCGTTCTGTCGAGCCACAACCTCGCAAACGTTGACCTTTCCTGCGACCGCGTTGCCTTCATCGTCAACAAGCAGATTGAGCTTCACGACCGCGCAAGGGGCCGCACCGACACCTGCGCCGCCCGCTACCACGAGCTTTACGAGAAGGGAGGAAACGCACCAGCGCACTAAAGGGAACCGACAGAAGGAGCGAGCATGCTAAGCAGAACCAAAAAAGCCATGCTCACGCCCTAGCGGCTCTCATAACGACCTGGTAGAGCCTAGCCGCCCGGCAATCGCCGGGCGGCTTTCATTTCACAGCACCCCGACACAGGTCAACAAGCTCGACGAGGGAGTGAATACCGAGCTTGCGATAGGCAGTTCGACGGGCGGAGTTAACGGCGCCGGGAGAGAGGCAGCGTTTGGAGCAGATCTCGGAACCGCCGCAACCAGTGGCCAGAAGCGTTACCACATCTACCTCGGTTTCGTTGAGTCCGCGACTCACGAGATAGGCAGACAACCTACGTCCCCGTTCCCCATCAGCACTCATCCCGGCACTACTTGACACCCACTCAAGTTCGTCCCTCACCGAGAGAAAGAGCGAGACAGCCCCGACAATTACGTACGCCCCAAAGACAAGGCCCGCAAGCATGGCATATGCCATAGCGGCCTCGCCATTCGAAATGAGCGCGAGAAGCGCCGGCAGACGAGGCACGAGCCCCAACGAGTAGCCACCGAGAAGCATTCCAGTCCAAGACACGAGAACGCCAGCACCGGAGTGCGCAGGTGCCGCACCTCATAGCCGGCGAACCGGACAACGGTCACGGTCAACGTGAGAACCAGGGCAAGTAGCGGGATAAGCCCTAGCAACGATCCCACAAAACAGACCGCCGGCGCCACACGAAGAGCAGCGCGCGACACGTCACCTCCAGGGCTCACAAACCCGTAAAACACCAGGCAGAGACCCAGTAACATTACTGCCACGTAGTCCGTAGCCCAGTCTTGGCCGAGCGCCCAACCCACCACTACGGCAATGCAAATCACCGCGAGAATCAGAATGCGCCACGAGCGAGAGGCCTCGTCACCCGCATGGCGCGACTCATCCATGGGTGTCCCGGCTCGCAGCTCGTCAATCGATGCCACGCGCAGTTTGTCTAACGCACGCGACTGCAAATTCCTCACCGTAGAGGCGCTAATCCCCATTTGAACGGCAACCTTGGCAGAGGAGAGCCCCACCAGGCGAAGCCGCAGAGCCTCAGACTCACGCGGCGACAGCCCAGAACCTTCAAACGCCGTTCCGATGCGCCCGGTGTCCGCTATTACCTCATCGCATTCCTCCGCCTTGCGCGCAGAAGAGGCGGCTCCAATGGCCATTACCGCCAACGAAAGCGCAAGCAGCACGAAAGGAACCGACATACCCCAAACCAGGGCACGACCAAGCACGGGAAAGAGCGAGCTGAGCAGCCACGCAAGAAATAGCCCCGCGCAGTAACCGCGGAATATTGAACGTGCCGAACAAACCCGCAGACGCGTTGCAATAGCTCCAAGGCCAAGGGTCACAACGGACCAGGCGACCGGCGGCAACAGCATGGCCAATCCGCAGGAAGGCACCCCCGAGCTCAGCGGCCGCATCCCCGGCATATCGCCCAGTCCGCCCAGCGTGAACGCCCCTAGCAGCAGCTCGTCATCCGGCCCAGCCGCGGCAGCCGAAACTCTAACGAGCGTCCAGTTGGGCATGAGGCGGGCAGACAATCCAAGCAACGCGGCTGCAAGCAGCGCGCACCCCACCGTCCACACACGCTCGCCATGTTCGCCAGCGGGGAAGTCAGCCAACCATATATCCGCAGGCAAACGATGCAAGCGCTGCACACAGGCAGCCAACGCAGAACAGCGCCAGAGCACTAGAGACGCACGGGGTGGAGTTCACACTCTCCCATGAGAATCCAACCGCTCCCCACCAGCAACCAGACAGGTAAGCGAGCATCGCCAACACACCGGCCACGGCAAGCACGCCCTCGTACTCTCTGCGGATACGCGGCGCCATACATCCCGCAAGCCCAGCCAGGGCCATCGCGGGCATTAGTGTGGAGAACGCAAGCGATAGCCCGTCGCAGGCAAACGGACTCGGGGGCGCAAGCACCTGAGGCGCCCCAACAAGCAGGGCAAGCCACACAAACGGCATGAAGGTCGAGAGACGGTGGCAAGGGTATGTCCGCCTCGAATCCATTTGCTACCCCAGTCCGTCAAGCTCACGTTGCCATAGCGTGCAGACGGCATCGCTCGGCATGCGCAGGTCGCCGCGCGGGCTCACGGCCACGCTGCCGACCTTGGGGCCGTCGGGCAGGCAGCTGCGCTTGAACTGCTGTGAGAAGAAGCGCCAGTAGAACTTGCGCAGCCACTTCATGATCGTCTCGGCATCATAGGTGCCAACCGCGGCGTCATCGGCATCCGCGGCGCCGCTCGCGTAGCGGCCGCCGGCGCTGCCGTCGTCGCCAGCGTGGCCGTCGCTGCCGCCGCGGTCGCCAGCAAAGGCTTCGAGCGCCAGGCGATAGACCTTCGCCGGACCAAAGCCGCAGCGCAACACGTTATAGAGGAAGAAGTCATGGAGCTCGTAGGGACCCACGAGGTCCTCGGTCTTCTGGGAGATCTTGCCATCGCCCGTGGCGGGCAGGAGCTCCGGCGAGACCGGCGTGCCAAGCACGTCGTCAAGCACGGCGGCGAGTGCGGCATCGCCCTTCGCGCGGGCCTCGTCGGCGACGTAGCGCACGAGGTGGCGCACGAGCGTCTTGGGCACGCCGGCGTTCACGCCGTACATGCTCATGTGATCCGCGTTGTAGGTGGCCCAGCCGAGGGCAAGCTCGGAGAGGTCACCCGTGCCGACCACGAGGCCGCCCTCCCTGTTCGCGACGTCCATGAGGATCTGCGTGCGCTCGCGGGCCTGCGCGTTCTCATAGGTCACGGAGTGGTCCGCCTCGTCATGGCCGATGTCCGCGAAGTGCTGGCGAACCGCCGCGGCGATGCTCACCTCGCGCAGCTCGCAACCAAGCGCCTCGGACATGGCGCGGGCGTTGTCGTGCGTGCGATTCGTGGTGCCGAAGCCGGGCATCGTGATGGCGAGGATACCGGAACGATCGAGGTCGAGCAGGTCGAAGGCTCGGGCGCAGACGAGCAGCGCCAGCGTGGAGTCAAGGCCGCCAGAGACGCCGATGACCGCGCGGGCGGAGCGGGTGTGGGAGAGGCGCTTCGCCAGCCCATGGGCTTGGATGGCAAAGATCGACTCGCATCGCTCGGCACGACGGGCGCGGTCTGCCGGGACGAAGGGGTGCGGGTCCACGTAGCGCGCGTCGAGGGACGTCTCGCACGGCTCGAGCGAAAAGAGCGTGGTGACGTAGCCCGAGGCCATCGGGTCGACCTCGAACGTCGACATACGCAGGCGGTCGTGGGCAATAAGTCCGAGGTCAACGATGGAAGTGACACCGGTCCAGGCAGGGCCTTCGGTGCGAACGAGCAGCTCGTCATCGAGGGGGTTGGCCTCGCCGAGGACGCGGCCGTTCTCCGCGATGAGGCAGTGCCCACCATAGACGACGTCCTGGGTGGACTCTCCCCAACCGGCGCTCGCGTAGGCGTAGGCACAGACGAGGCGGGCGCTCGTGGCACTCACGAGGTCGCGGCGATAGTCCGCCTTGCCCACGAGCTCGTTCGAGGCGGAGAGGTTGCAGATGAGCGTCGCGCCCGCCATGGCGGCGGCGGTGCTCGGCGGGTTGGGGACCCAGAGGTCCTCGCAGATCTCCGCCGCGACGACGAGCCCGGGAACGTCCTCGCACTCGAAGAGCTGCTCGGCGCCAAACGGCACCTCGTCGAAGCCCGCAAAGTTCACGAGCGTCACGTCCTCGGAACCGGCGGAGAAGCGCCTGCCCTCGTAGAACTCGCCATAGGTAGGGATGTTGCGCTTGGGTACGAGGCCGAGGAGCTCGCCGCGCGAAAGGACGGCGGCGCAGTTGTAGAGCTTGGAGGCGACGCGCACCGGCACGCCCACGAGAACAAGGGCGTCTGCCTCGGCCGTTTTGGCGGCAAGGGTCGCCAGACCCTCCTCGGCGGCGCGCAGCAGGGCGTCTTGCCAGAAGAGGTCCTCGCAGGTGTAGGATGTGATCGCGAGCTCGGGCAGTACGATGACCCGAGCATCGGAGGCAAGCACGGCCGCCGCGCTCGACTCAACGTTGAACTCGACGTCCGCCACACGCACTGCCGGCGTCAGCGCCGCAACCTTAATGAATCCGTCTCGCATCTCATACCTCCCAAAAGTTGACAAAGGGACAGTCCCTTTGTCAACTTTTCGCTATCGTCCCGCGGCCGATGCCGGTCAGCCTCTCGATCTGACGCACGGACAGGCCTGCATCCTTAAGGTCAAAGAGTAGCGCATTGCGGCGCGGACGCTCCATCGCTTTGATGTCTCCCGGGGCGATATCTCCAAGGATGCGCCGCACGACCTCACGCGCCTCGCCATCGGCGATCCTCGAGCGCTGGCCAAAGCGATAGTCGTCCCCGCTCTCGGCCTGGAACGCGCGGAACCCTTCCCTGCCGCCGCACATGCCGAGCACCAGCGCGACGGTCGCGACCCTCCGGACGCCCGATGCACCTTGGATGCCCGACGCGTACTCGTGGTAGCTGCTCCACGGATACTCGTCGGCCGGGCACATGCCCGCCTTAGCCGGATTGTTGTGGATGTAGCGAACCGCCTGCAGCAGATGGGCTTCGTCCTCGACCGGCTGGCTCTTGAACCTCTGCTGGAAGACATGGCCGATGTGGCTCGCCTTCGCGTTGAAGCGCATGGCATAGCCCGTGACGAGCGACTTCATGAAATCGCTGAGGCGACCGCCCTGGTCCTCGAGGAGGAGATGCACGTGGTTCGACATGAGGCAGTAGGCGTGGACGAGAACGTCGCACTTCTCCGCCGCCGCGGCGACAAGCTCGAGAAACGCGCGATAGTCGCTTGCATCCTCGAACAGGTCTTGGCCGCCGTTGCCCTTCGCGACCACGTGATAGAAGCCGGATTCTGACCTTGCGCGCGCAACCCTCGGCATAAGAACGCCTCCCCACCCGTCGATTAAGGTGAAGAGGCTTATACCCGTTCGCTTCGCAAAAAACCTGACAAAACGGCATCACTTTGTGCAGGTAGAACGCCAGAAGTTGACAAAGGGACTGTCCCTTTGTCAACTTTTACAGGCTCATGTTGGGGGTGGCGTCCATGGATGGGTCGGAGAACTCGCCGAGGTCGAACTTGCGCTTGGCCACGAGGGCGATCATCGCAGCGTTGTCGGTGCAGGCAGTGAGGGGCGGCACGGTGACACGCACGTGCATGCGCCCGAACTTGCGCTTGTATGTCTCACGGAGCTGGGGGTTCGCCGCGACGCCGCCGCCGACGCAGAAGTCACGAGCACCGGTCTTCGAGACGGCCTCGGCCGCCTTCGCCACCTGCACGTCGATGACCGCAGCCTCGAAGCTCGCCGCGAGGTCCGGCAGGTTGATGGCGTGCCCAGCGCGGTTCTCGTTATTGATATAGGTGATGACGCTGGTCTTGAGGCCCGAGAGCGAGAAGCTGTAATCGCCGCTGTGCATCATCGCGCGCGGGAAGTGAATCGCCTTGTGGTTGCCCTTCTCGGCCAGGCGGCTGATGACGGGGCCACCCGGATAACCCAGGCCCAGCGCCTTGGCAACCTTGTCGAAGGCCTCGCCCACGGCGTCATCGATGGTCTGGCCGAGAACCTCGTAATCGCCCCAGTCGCGCACGTGAACGAGCATCGTGTGGCCGCCCGAGACGAGGCTCGCCACGAAGGGCGGCCTGAGGTCTGGAGTCTCGAAGAGGTTCGCGAAGAGGTGCCCCTCGAGGTGGTTCACGCCAATAAGCGGCAGGTCAGCGGCTGAGGCGAGGCCCTTGGCAAACGCGATGCCTACCACGAGCGCGCCCACGAGACCCGGCCCCTGGGTGACGCCCACGGCGGCGAGGTCCGCCGGAACGAGCGTGTCGACACCAAAGTGAGCGCCAGCCTTCGCCATCGTCTCTTCGTAGACGCCGACGATCGCCTCCGTGTGCTTACGGCTCGCAATCTCCGGAACCACGCCGCCAAAGCGTGCGTGGAAGTCGATCTGGGTGGCGACGACGTTGGCGACGATCTCGCCCGCACCGTCGATGACGGCCATGGCGGTCTCGTCACAGCTGCTCTCGATGGCAAGGATGAGGGGGCCGGCGGCAGCAATTGCCTCGTGCGCGGCGTCTTCGCGCGGAGCGGCCGCGATGGGCCACGGGCGGACGGAGGCGTGCGGATCGGGCGTGTCGTGGCGGCTTGGCGTCACGAGCGGAAGCTGTGTCTCCATGATGAGAGCGTCGTGACCCTGTCCATAGTAGTTGGGCCTACGGCCGACCTCGGCATAGCCGAGACCCGCATAAAGCGCCTGAGCTGCGGCGTTATCAACGTCCACCTCAAGCACAGAGGTCGAGGCGCCCAGCATCTGCGCGTCATAGGTCACACGGGCGAGCAGCCTCGCAGCGATACCCTCACGGCGACGCGAGGGGGCCACGGCGACGTTGTCGATCTGGATCTCTCCGCCGGCGACGACGCCTCCGGCGTACCCCACGATGGAGCCCTCGTCATGGGCGACCCACCAGATGTGGCCGGGAAGCGCGAGGTCATCCGCAAAGAGGTTCTCGCTCCAGGGCGTGTGATTCGAATCGCCAAAGACCTCGAGCTCAAGCGCCGCGAGCGCCGCCGGGTCATTGGCATTGGCAGGACGGAGCTGGAGGTGACGGTCTGCGAGCGCGTCATCGCATCCCGTGGTGGTGACGGTTGCGGGAGAGGCGAGGCCGAGGCGCTTCGCCTCGTTCTCCTCGGCGTCGGAGAGACGCGTGTAGACGGGGAGCACGAGCGCGGGGTCACCTCTGTTTGCCGGCGCGGCGTTCTCGCCGTCGAACGTCCCAGCCGCCGCGGCGGTACGAATCAGACCCTCGCCCGTCGGGCGCCAGGCGTCCTCGCTCGCAAAACGCGCGAAGCCAGCCTCCTCATACTGGGCGCGGTACTTGGCAAGGCCGTCGCCCGCGAGGATAATCTCCCCAGCATCCGGACGCTCCGCCCAAGCAACGACGGCGTCCGCCGCCTTGACGACGGTCTCCACCTCGAAAAGGCGTACGGGTCCGCTCTCGTCAACCTGATATAGGCCGGGATAGACCTCGCGGCGCATAGCATCGCCAACGACGCCCACGAGGCCACGCACGCCAGACTTCCAGACGCCCCAGGCGACGGCATCGAGAGTCGAGGCGCCAAAGAGCGGACGCTCGAGGCCACAGGCAAGGCCCTTGGCGGTCGCGATGCCGATGCGCACTCCCGTAAAGCTGCCGGGGCCACGCCCCACAAGGACGCAATCCACATCCCCGCGCGTAAGGCCGGCGCGGCCGAGCACGCTGGTGCACGTGTTCACAAGCTCCTCGTTCGCATGGCGACGGCACAGGTGATCGCCCGCGGCAAGCAGCTCGACGCATTCGCCCTCGACGCGCCCAACGGCGCATGCGAGCATATCCGTCGAGGTATCGACGGAGAGAACGATGTGTGAAGATGCGGCTAGGCTCATGGGTTACGGCCCCTCTCGGCAGTGCGTTTAACCCATCAAGTGTAGCCGTCTAGCACGCGCGACGCACGCGCGGGCATCAAGCGCTATGCCAACGACATGCACGGCGCCGGGCGGCATCCCAGCACACAGAGCGTGCGCCCGCGACACGCGCTCGCGACGTGCACGCAACGCGCTCGCGGCGCAGGCCCTATCCCAGCGCGGCCACGATCTTTTCGCCGCGCGCATCGTGCGCTACGAGGCGAATCTCGCGGCGAGGCTCCTCGCCCGGCGCCGCGCCTTCCTCGTCACGCGTCACGAACACGTCAAGGCGCTCGTCGCCCAATTCGTCAGAGAATTGCTCTCCCCATTCGATGACGCAGACGCCGTCGCCGCCAAGCACATCCCACACGCCGGCGTCGCCGAGCTCCTCGGCATCATGCAGACGATAGAGGTCGAAGTGGTAGAGCGGCATACGCGCGCCCTCGTGCACGGCCTCGAGAGCGAACGTCGGGCTCGTAATCTCGTCCTCGACACCCATGGCGGCGGCGATGCCCTTCGTGAGCTGCGTCTTGCCGGCACCGAGGTCTCCCGTGAGCACCAGGACGTCGCCCGGTTCGAGCGCAGCTCCCAGGCGCTTACCCAGCTCGAACGTCTCCTCGGGGCTCGCGCTCTCGAAGCATCCGTTCATCGCGCCGCCTCCTCCGGAAGGCCCGCGCCTGCGGGTGCCTTCTTGCCGGCAGCGTCCGCGACCGGCCTCACGTTGTGGGCGGTCGCCGCAGCAGCCGTGACCTCGCCGCGCGGATTGGCGGCAAGCCAAGCACCCACGCGCGCAAGGTCTTCCTCGAGCAAGGGTTGCCAATCGGAGTGGTAGATGCAGGCAGCCGGGTGGAACGTGGGCGCCACGACGAAGTGACCTTGCTGGTAGAGCTTGCCGCGCAGCTGCGTCACGCCGCGATCGGTCTTGAGAACCCACTGCGAGGCAAAGTTGCCCAGGCAGACAATGACGTCAGGCCAGACGGAACGAATCTGCTCACGCAGGAAGGGCGAACACGCCTCGATCTCGTCCGGCTTGGGGTTGCGGTTTCCGGGCGGGCGGCACTTCACGACGTTGGCGATGTATATCTCCTCACGCGTGAGACCCGCGATGGAGAGGAGGGAATCCAGCTTCTTACCGGCGGCGCCCACGAAGGGCTCGCCCTTGAGGTCCTCGTTCTTGCCCGGGCCCTCGCCCACGAACATCACGCGAGCATGGGGGTCTCCGGTTCCAAAGACGAGGTGGGAGCGCGTCTGCCCGAGCTCGCAGCGCTTGCAGTCGCCGAGCAGGTTCTCGATCTCCTCGAGCATGACCTCGCCAGGCTTCTGGTTGACGTGGCCGGGGATCTTCATGACGGACACGAGGAAAACCTCCTAGATGTAAACCTTCTCGAGGCGGGCGCCAAAGTTGCACGTCACCTCATAGTTGATGGTTCCGCGCAGGCCAGCGATCTCCTCGGCGGTGATGCGCTCGTCGCCGTCCACGCCCATGACGGTCACGAGGTCACCGTAGTGGACCTCGCCCATCGGGCGAGCGGCGCGAGTCGTGTTGACGTCCACGGCGAACATGCACTGGTCCATGCAGATGTTTCCCACCTGTGGACAACGAGTGCCGTGAACCAGGACGTCCATCTTGCCGGAAAGCGAACGCGCGAGACCGTCCGCGTAGCCAATCGGGAAGGTCGCGATCTGAACGTTCTGCCTGGCGACGGAGTAGGTCTGTCCATAGCCCACGCCAGAGCCTACCGGCGGATACACGACGCGCGTCACGCGGGCGCGCACGCTCATGACCGGGTCGAGGGAGATGTGGGGGCGCGTGGACTCCGCAGGCTGCATGCCATAAAGGCCTACGCCCACGCGACACATGTCGAGGTGGGTCTCCGGATGGAGCACCGTAGCCGGCGTGTTATCGCAGTGAACAAGACCGCAGTCAACGCCAGCGGCGCGCATCTCGGCGACGGCCTCGGTAAAGCGGCGATACTGCAGACCGAAGGTCCAGTCGTTGGGGACATCCGCCGTGGCAAAGTGCGTGAAGGTGCCCGCACACGAGAGACCGCGGTGGAAATCGATGCTATGGCGGAATTCGAGGGCGTCCTTCCAGCCAACGCCAATGCGAGTCATGCCCGTCTCGATGGCGAGATGGTACTTGCCCACCTTGTCGAACGCCGCGGCGCACTCCCCATAGGCAAGGGCGAACTCGGGCGTGTAGACGCTCGGCATGATGTCGTTCTCAATGAGGGTCTGGACGCACTCCATCGGAGGCTCGGAGAGGATGAGGATGGGCCAGGTGAGGCCTGCGCGGCGCAGTTCGAGGCCCTCCTCCACCGTGGCGACGGCGAACTGGTCCGCGCCGGCGGCATGCATGACCTTCACGCACTCGACGGCGCCGTGTCCATAGGCATCCGCCTTGACGACGGCCATCATACGCACGCCCGGCTCGAGCTTCTCCTTGAACGCGCGCGTATTGCGACGCAGCGCGCCCTTGTCGATCTCGACCCAGGACCAACGCGTGTCCGGGCACCTATGCTGAACCATGGGTATGCGCCTCCGTGTCGCCGGCAAGGCCGGCCCTCAACCACCGACATCGCCGGCGGTGCCGCTGTCCTACTGTTCTTCGCCCTCCGCCTCAGGGGCAATATCCGCGCCGCTGAAGGTCGCACGATCCTCGACCGCATCAAGCGCGACACCGACGGAATCGATTATATCCGCCGCCATAACGCCCCTCGAACCGAAGCGCTCCTGGGCGATAGACGCGGCGCACCCGTGGACCTCGCAGGCGAGGGCCGTGAGCGTGGGAAGGTTCTCCGTCTCGATGCCACGGGAGAGCAAACCAGCCATGATGCCGGCAAGCACGTCGCCCGAGCCGGCAGTCGCGAGGCAAGCGGGGCCCGGCTTGGGCAGCAGAGCCACCTCAACGCCGACGCAGGCCGTGGCGGTGCCCTTGGCAACCACCACGATCTCGCTGCCGCCATCAGCCCAGACCACGCGACGCGCCGCATCGAGGGCCGAAGTCAGGGTGTCAGGAGAGGCGTCGCCGGTGAGGCCCACGAGCCTACCCAGCTCGCGACGGTGCGGGGTGAGGACGAGGGGAGCGCTGCGACGCAGGAGCTCGGGGAACTCGTCCAGGGCATTGTTCGTGAGGCGCGCGATGCTGTTGAGGCCGTCCGCGTCGACGACGAGTGGTGTCTTGCCCTCGAGCAGCGTGGAGACGACACCCACGGTGCCGCCCGTCACGCACATGCCAGGACCCACGAGCACTGCCGAACGACGCGCGGCAAGCTCCGCCACCTGGGCACGCGCGGCATTGGAGAAGGTGCCGTCCGTATCCGCCGGAAGGCCCACGACGGGAATCTCCAGCAGGTGCGTGCGTACGAGGTTCGCGACGGGCTCCGGCACGGCGAGCGTCACGTAGCCGGCGCCGGCACGCGCAGCGGCCTTGGCGGCCATGATCGCAGCGCCCGGGAAGCGAGTAGAACCGCCAACCACGAGGACACTGCCACGTGTGTACTTATCCACCACGCACGTGGGAGGCTGGAGAACGTCAATGTAATCCGCCGTCTCACAGCGCCAGGCCACGGGATCCGCCTCGTACACGAGCTTGGCCGTCTGCTCTGCGAGCGGAGCCACCACAATGGAGCCGCAGACGTCGCGGCCATCGTCAGAGAGAAGACCGGGCTTCAGGGCGAGCATCGTGATCGTGACGTCGGCGACTACCACCGCGCCCGGGGCACGGCCGGTCTGCGCGGACAGGCCACTCGGCACGTCAACGGAGACCACGCGGGCTCCGGAGGAATTCAGCGCGTCAATCCAGATGGAGAGCGGGGCGACGGGAGCGTCATGAAAGCCCGTGCCGAGCATGGCGTCAAGCACGACGTCAGCCGCACCGAGCAGCTGGTCGAGCTCGTCTCGGGAGGGACCCACCAGATACTTCACGCCAGACTCGATGGCGGCGCGGGCCACCATGGGGGCGAGGTCGCCGTGGAGGTTCTCCGGCTCGCAAGGCGTCACCACACGGACGTCAATGCCTGAAGCCTTGAGGTCCTCAGCGGCAACCCAGCCGTCTCCGCCATTGTTGCCAAAGCCCGCAAGGACGACGACGCGCGAGACGTCGCCCAAGTGCATGACTTCCTGAGCCGCCGCGCCACCAGCGCGATGCATGAGCTCGGAGACGCTCACCCCCGCATCGGAGAGGCGCCTCTCGACCGCGCGGATATCCTCAATATTAAGAACCGGCTGCATACCCGATCACCTTCCGTTATCGACACGCTCGAGCTCATCGATAATCGAGCGCGCCTCCTTGAACGACTCCGCCAGCTCGCGACGGGGATCGCGTGCATCATCAACCTTGGGGGCCGTCTCCGCCGTCGTGGCGACGGCATTCGCAACTGCCATCTCACGAGTGAACGACAGCGAAATGGCGACGGACAAAACGCCGCGCTCTTGGGCGATCTCAGCCGCACGGCCTCTGAGGACCGCCTGGGGCCTGCCCGTGGCATCCCTCGAGACGCTCACGTCATCAAAGCGCACGCCCTTGCCAAAGCCGCAGCCCAGCGCCTTGAGAACCGCCTCGCGGGCGGCAAAGCGGCACGCGTAATGCGCCGCCGGACGCGTGCTGTGCTCGCAATACTCGCGCTCCTCGTCCGTGAACACGCGGAGGGCGAAACGCGGGGTACGCGACAAGATCTTCTCCATGCGCGAGATCTCGACGATATCGACGCCAACTCCTGCCAGTGCCATGAGCCTCCCAGCCTCTCGGTATCTCATCTAGTCTAGCGCGAGAAGACCGCTTCGAGGAGGAGGCTCGCAAGGAGCGGACTAGGATGACAACAAAAAAGGGAGGGGCAGCTCGCCCCTCCCTCGACATAAC
>SAMEA3387473__coassemble_1444_pt1 | contig 24867 bp, 19 predicted proteins | sample SAMEA3387473__metabat2_high_PE_020 | metagenome-assembled genome bin SAMEA3387473 (sample SAMEA3387473) | Felis catus | biome: Faeces | place: United Kingdom | collected 2012
ACGTCATGCGCGAGCACGGCTGCAAGTCCATCATCTTCTCCAGCTCCGCCACCGTATACGGTGACCCGGACTCCCTGCCCCTCACCGAGGCCAGCCCCAAGAAGAACGCCACCAACCCCTATGGCTGGACCAAGTGGATGATCGAGCAGATCCTGACCGACCTCCACACCGCTGACCCCGAGTGGAACGTCGTCCTCCTCCGCTACTTCAACCCCATCGGAGCCCATCCCTCCGGACTCATGGGCGAGGACCCCAAGGGCATTCCCAACAACCTCGTGCCCTACGTCGCGCAGACCGCCATCGGCAAGCGCGAGGCCGTCCACGTCTTCGGCGATGACTACGACACGCCCGACGGCACCGGCGTCCGCGACTACATCCACGTCTGCGATCTCGCCACCGGCCACGCCGCGGCCCTCGCGTGGATGAACGGCAAGACGGGCGTCGAGATCTTCAACCTCGGCACCGGCAAGGGAACCTCCGTGCTCGAGATCATCAAGGCCTTCTCCCGCGCCTGCGGCAAGGACATCCCCTACGTCATCGACCCGCGCCGCCCCGGCGACGTCACCTCGAACTACGCGGACTGCTCCAAGGCCAAGGCCGAGATGGGCTGGGAAGCCAAGTACGACATCAACGACATGTGCCGCGACTCCTGGAACTGGCAGTCCAAGAACCCCAACGGCTACGAGGGCTAGGACGGCCGCGTGAGCAACACCTTCCCCGGATATCTGAAGGAGCGCCTGCCCCTCGTGGAGCAGGCGCTCTCCCGCGTCGCGGCAGCCCCACTTGACGGCACCTCCTGCGCGACGGCAGACCTCAACCGCTACCTCTACGCGCCCCTTGCCCACTTCACCTCGGGCGGAGGCAAACGCGTGAGGCCGGTCCTCTGCCTGCTCGGCGCCGAGGCCGTAGGCGCCGCGCCAGAGCGTGCCCTTTCCGCGGGCATCGCCATCGAACTCTTCCAGAGCGCCGCGCTCGTCCACGATGACATCGCGGACGAGTCCGAGCTCCGCCGCGGCGAGCCGTGCCTCTACGTCACGGAGGGAACGGGCGTCGCCATCAACATGGGAGACCTCGCCCTCACGCAGGTGTTCGAGGTCGTCATGGAGGACGCCGCGCTCGACGCGCCCACCAAGCTGTCGCTTCTGCGCAGCCTCGCCACGATGGAGCGCCACACCCTCGAGGGGCAGGCGCTCGACCTCGGCTGGGCTCGCGACGGGCGCTGGGATATCACGAGCGCGGACTACACCTTCATGGTCACGAGCAAGACGGCCTACTACACGGCCGCCTACCCGCTCTACCTCGGCGCCATCGCCGGTGGTGCCAGCGAGGACGTCGCACGCGAACTCTACGCGATCGGTATCGAGGCGGGTGTCACCTTCCAGCTGCAGGATGACCTGCTGAACCTCGTCGGCGACGCAGACGCCCAGGGCAAGGACTTCAGGAGCGACATCACGGAGGGCAAGCGCACGCTCGCCGTGGTCCACGCTCTCGAAAACCTTGGCACCGCAGAGCGCGACGAGCTCGTGTCGCTCCTGACCGCAGGCGTAACCGCATCCGATGACCTCGCGCGCGCCGTTGAGCTCATCGAGGCGGGCGGCGGTATCGAGCATTGCCGCTCTCTTGCCGAGAGGGGCGCGGAGAAGACCAAGCGCCTGGCAACAGAGGCGGCGGAAAAGGGCCACATTACGTTTGAGGCTCGCGACCTACTCTGCTCTATGGCAGACTTCTTTGTAGAGCGCGCGGCTTAGCCGCAAGCAGGAATGGGGCCCGTAAGGCCCACGAAACACCTTAGAGGCACGGCGCCCCCCAGGCGGCCGCGCAGGCACACAAGGAGTACTTTGATGGATCCGATTCGCGAGGGCATGACCGGCTCGATGGTCGAGGACGTCCAGGATCGCCTAGCATCGCTTGACTACGAGATCGACGAGACGGAGCGCTCCGCATCCGAGTTTGGCTCGTCCACCGCAAACGCCGTGGCTCGCTTCCGCATCGAACACGGCCTGTCCATCTCGGCGGAAGTTGACCTGCCCTGCTGGTCCGTCCTCGTCGACGAGTGCTACCAGATGGGTGATCGCACCCTCTACCTGCGTCTCCCCAACTTCCACGGCAACGACGTCCGCTGCCTGCAGAACGCGCTCAACGTCCTCGGCTTCTCCTGTGGCGAGGCCGATGGCTACTATGGGCCCCACACGGAGGGCGCCGTCAAGCTCTTCCAGGAGAACGTCGGCATGCTCGCAGACGGCATCGCCTTCGCTGACACCTTCGACGCCATCGAACGCCTTCGCCACGTCTGGGCCGGCAAGCCCGCTCAGGGCCCTCATCCCATGAGTGGCATGAGCTTCGCCCGTGCCGCGCTCGTTCTCGACGAGGTCGCCGTGGCACTCACCGCCGAAGACCCGATCTCGCGTAATGTCGCCGGCCGCATCTGGAACATCGCTCGCGCCATGTCCGATGACACCGGTCTTCGCCTCGTCGATTCGACCGCCGACGCCCTCCCGACCGACCGCGCCGTTATCGTCCTTGCCGTGACACCGCGTCCTGCTGTCTCCTCCGTCGCCAACGTGACCATGGCAGACGACGGCGACCTCGCCCTGCGCCTGCGCACGGCTCTCGAGAGCTCGCGCACGAAGCCTCCCGTGGTTCGTATCGAGCTGCCCGCAGACCCCAATTTCGACGGCTCCTTCACCATCAACGACGCCCAGATGCTCGCCGTCTCGCTTGTCGACACGCTCTGCGCGGCACTTTCCTAGCGGATAAGGCACTGCTGCCACACATAGCTCTTCTACCGCTGACATTAAGGCTCGAGACCCACTTTCCAATTGGGTCTCGAGCCTTTTCCCTTACATATCCGTCACCTGCTGAGTTCTCAGCATCAGGCCAAGCACTGTCCGATATGCTTGCCTGGATTGCACGCTGCCCAAAATGACCCCGACCCCCACGGAGGCCACATGCAACTCGGCAACCATGAGCAGGAGACCCAGAAGCTGGACGTCATCTCCCCCAGCCCTCTCGCAGCCCCTGATCCCAATGACCCCCTGGCAGACCTCGATCCCGAGGAGCGCGAGGCCTACGAGCAGTTGAAGCGCATGCGTGCCGAGCGTCGCCGCAAGAAGCTGATCAGAAGGGGTGTCGTCGTTGGCATCATCGCCGCACTCGTCGTGGGTTTCTTCGTCTTCCGCGCCGTCACGGCAAACAAACCGGATGACAGCATCCAGGTCGTCACCACCCCTGCCTACACCGGCCCTTTCACGACTGAGGTCACCGGGTCCGGCTCCATCAAGCCCTCCTCCTCGTATGTGGTTCAGCCCCAGATCGACGGCACGATTGACTCCGTCAACGTCGTTGCCGGCCAGACGGTCAAGGCGGGCGACGTCCTCTTCACCATCAGGAACGATGACCTTGACCGCGCCATCAACGAGGCAGGACGTGGCGTTCGTACCGCCAAGCAAGGCGTTGACGAGGCAAACCAAGGGGTCGAGCAAGCGAGGCAGGCCGTCAACGCCGCGGAGGAGGCCGTCAACAAGGCACAGAATCTGCTGAACGCGAATCCTGACGACACGGATCTGCAGGCAGCCCTCGAAGGCGCGCAGGCCGAGCTCGAGAGCGCCCGCAATGCGCTCGCCGAGGCCCAGCGCGCGCCCGAGTCCGCCCAAATCTCGCTCGAGGCGGCCAACGACGCATACAGCCAGGCGGTCGAGCGTGCCGATCAGCGCACCGTCAAATCCCCCATCGACGGCACCATCGTCGAGCTCAACGCCCAACCCGGCGCTACCGTTGGCCAGGCGGTTGCCAGCGCGGGCACCCAGGGCACCGGCTCGCTTTGCCTGGTCGCCAATCTCTCCCAGATGAACGTGACGCTCCAGATCAGCGAGGTCGATATCAACAAGCTTTCCCTTGACCAGACCGCGAACGTCACCTTCTCCGCCGTTCCAAACCTCACGCTCTCCGCGACCGTCAAGTCCATCGCCTCAACCTCCAGCGGCAACGATGCTAGTGGTAACGGCTATGGTGGAGGCGGCGGTGCCACCTATGCCGTCGAGCTCGTCATCCCCACGCCAGATCAGCGCCTCAAACCCGGCATGACGGCAGACGTCTCCATCATCACGAACTCCATAGACTCCGCCCTCGTCGTCCCCTCCGCTGCCGTGACGGACTTCGGCGACGGCACCGGCGTCGTCTACGTCGAGGATGACGAGAAGGCCCACACCGCACACACCGTCCACGTTGAGATTCTCGGTGACAACGGCTCGGAGACCGCCGTCAAGCCCACGGAGGGCGCGATCAGTGACGGCGACCTCGTCATCATCTCCGGCATGGAAGCCGCGACCATAGACGATATGGATGCCGACACCATGGGCGACGTTGCCGGAAACGCCGCAGACGTTGCTTCCGACGACACCTCCGGAAGCTCCCCCGACGCATCCGTCGAGGGCGAGACGACTGTGGCGCGATAACCATGTCCGTCATCGACGTCAAGAACATCCACCGCATCTTCGAGACGGGCGCCGGCTTCAACCACGTTCTCCGCGGAGTGTCCCTCACGGTCAACAAGGGCGAATTCGTCGCCATTATGGGGCCCTCAGGTTCGGGCAAGTCGACCCTCATGAGCATCCTCGGGCTGCTCGACACACCCACCACGGGCACGTATCGCCTCGAGGGAGTCGACATCTCGACCCTCTCTGACGACGACCTCTCCTTCGTGCGTGGCAGGCGCATCGGCTTCGTGTTCCAGAGCTTCAACCTCCTGCCGCGTGCCACGGTGCTGCGCAACGTCATGTTGCCGCTTGCCTATGCCGAGGTAGACCGCCGCGAACGCGAGCCCCGCGCGATTCGTGCGCTCACGGCCGTCGACATTGCGCCGGACCACTTCGACCACCTGACCAACGAGCTCTCCGGCGGACAGATGCAGCGCGTCGCCATCGCACGCGCCCTCGTCAGCGACCCAGCGATCATCCTCGCGGACGAGCCGACGGGCAACCTCGACTCCGCGACCGGCGAGATGGTCATGCAGACCTTCGAGCGCCTTCGCGACCGCGGCAAGACCATCGTCCTCATCACGCACGACCCAAACGTCGCCGCACGTGCGGACCGCGCCCTGCACATCCTCGATGGGCGCCTTGCAGACGGTGCCTTCTCGGGCGGCGGACGCGTCGGCGGCACGCTCGGGACGCGTACGGGCGATGGGACCGCCGCCACCGCTGTGAACCTCCGGCCCATTGCATCGTTCGCCCCAGTCAGCGACACGTCGCTCCCCAGTCGAATTCCGGAGGTGTAAGAGATGACGCCCCGTGACCTCGCAACCGAGACAACGAGCGCGCTTGACGCCAACCGAGGGCGGAGTCTCCTCACGGTCCTCGGCATCGTGATCGGCATCGCCGCCGTCATTGCCATGACCTCGCTCATCGGAGGAGTCCGTAACTCACTCGTTGGAGAACTCGGCCTCGACGCCGCCCGGCGTGTCTCCATCTACACGCCCTACGGCCTCACGAAATCGAACATCGACACGCTCGAGCAGACAATCCCCGAGTACGAATTCATCGCCGGCGGTGCCTCGACGGCGGCAGACGTGACGACGGATAAGGGCTCCATATACATGCAGATATCCGGTGGTGATAACGATTATCTAACCGCCACCGGCATCAAACCCGCGAAGGGACGCACGTGGACGGCAGACGAGGAGAGCCGCGGCGCTCAGGTCTGCATCGTCACACCCGATGTCATACGTCAGCTCTTTGGCAATCCAGAGGCTGACTTCGCCGGCAAGACCATCAAGATCCAGAACTCCTCCTATACCATCGTGGGAGTCACGAGTCAGAGCTCGATGACCTCGATGGGGGACGGAAGCGGTTTCGCATGGGTACCACTCAAGTGCGCACAGACGCGCCTAGGCGCAGACTCGAGCGCGCTTTCCGAGGTCGTTGGCTTCGCGAAGGAGAGTGTCGACATGAACGCCCTCGTCGAGAAGACGAAGACGCAGGTCGCACGCATTCAGCACATCGCCGATGAAGACATTGAGGACATAATCTACGTCTACTCCATGAAGGAGAGCATCGAGGCGCTGGATAACTTCATGAACTCCTTCGCGCTCATCGCTGGCTCCATCGCGAGCATATCGTTGCTGGTAGGCGGCATTGGCATCATGAACATGATGCTCACCAACGTAACCGAGCGTATCCGCGAGATCGGCCTTCGCCGCGCCCTCGGCGCCACGCGCACGGACATCACGGCGCAGTTCCTCGCGGAGTCCATCGCCATCAGCCTGGCCGGCGGCGTCATCGGCATCATTGCGGGCTACGCGGGCTCATGGGCGCTCGCATGGATTGCCAGCTCAACCGGGCTTGTCGCAGAGTTAGGCGGCTCCGGTGGCGCGATGCTCGTGCCAGCCATCTCGCTCAGCGCCGTTGGTTTCGCCACTGGCGTATGCGTGTTCATCGGCCTCGTGTTTGGCTACTACCCGGCGCGTCGCGCTGCCCGTCTCGACCCGGTAGAGGCGCTGCGCTACCAGTAGCGAGAGCGGGCGCACGCCCGCAGGCGCGAAGCAGCCGTGACACACCGCGCCGCGCGCGTTGCGCGCTGAAGTGCCATACAGGACGCACCGCGCGGCACGCTGTCACATATCGCAACCCAAACAAACGGGGCGCCGGTCATATGGCCGACGCCCCGCATTCGTCTCGTTAGTTGTCGCCATCCGCGACGCCTGCGCCCACTGCCCGCGGCAGTTAGTTGTCGCCATCCGCGACGCCTGCGCCCACTGCCCGCGGCACGTAGCCGCACAGGCACGCCCGAGCTAGTTGCCCGCGCTAGTTGCCCGCAGCAGCCAGGCCCGAACCGCTCGCAGGCGAGGACGGGCCACCTGCAGGGGCGCCCCAACCCACACCAGGAAGCTCGCGCGAGCTCAAGTGCTCGCGCTCCGTGCGCTCGGGAATCTCGCCCTTCGTCTTGGTGAAGGAGAGCTTGCCGTCCTCCCCGACGTCGACGAGCACGATATCACCCGGAACCCAGCCGCCCTCGAGCAGACTCTCCGCAAGCGGGTCCTCGATGAGCGTCTGGATTGCGCGACGCAGCGGACGAGCGCCATAGATGGGATCGGTGCCCTCCTTGGCGAGCAGATCCTTTGCAGCGTCCGTGAGCTCAATGGACATGCCATTGCCGATGAGGCGGTTGCGCAGGTCCGTAATCATGAGGTCGACGATACCGCGAATCTCGGCGTTCGTGAGCGACTTGAAGACCACGATCTCATCGACACGGTTCAGGAACTCCGGACGGAAGAGCTTCTTGAGCTCGCCCATCGCACGGCTCTTGATCTCCGTGTCGGAGAGGGCTCCCGCGTTCGCGCCAAAGCCCATGGAGCTCGGCTTGGCGATCTCGCGCGCACCGGCGTTGCTCGTCATGATGATGACGGTGTTGGAAAAATCGACCTTGCGGCCCTGGCCATCAGTCAGGCGACCCTCGTCGAGGATCTGCAGCAGGATGTTGAAGACATCAGGGTGAGCCTTCTCGATCTCATCGAACAGCACGACGGAGTAGGGCCTGCGACGGACGGCCTTAGTGAGCTCGCCACCCTCGTCATAGCCCACGTATCCCGGAGGCGCGCCCACGAGCTTGCTCACGGCGAACTTCTCCATGTACTCGCTCATGTCGAAGCTGATGAGCGCGTCCTCGGAACCAAAGAGGAACTCCGCGAGCGACTTGGCGAGCTCGGTCTTGCCCACGCCCGAGGGACCCAGGAAGATGAACGAACCACCAGGACGACGCGGGTCCTTAAGCGGCGAGCGGCTACGACGGATGGCGCGAGCAACGGCACTCACGGCCTCCTCCTGGCCAATGACGCGCTGGTGGAGAACGCTTTCGCTGCGCAGGAGCTTCGATGCCTCGGCCTCGGAGAGGTTCGAGACGGGCACACCCGTGATCGAGGAGACGACGTCTGCGATGGCGGCCTCATCGACGGTCACGACGTTGGCGTCCATACGCTTGTGCCACGCATCCTCGAGCTCGACGCGACGAGCGAGAAGCTCCTTCTCGCGGTCGCGCAGGCGAGCGGCGTCCTCGAACTCCTGCCTGTCAGCGGCGGCCTTCTTGTCAGCACGGACACGAGTGAGGTCCTCGTCCACCTCGGCGATCTCCGGCGGAAGCGTCATGTTGTGGACGCGCGTGCGGGCGCCCGCCTCGTCGAGAACGTCAATCGCCTTGTCAGGCAGGAAGCGGTCCTGGACGTAGCGGTTCGAGAGCGTGACGGCGGCAACCACCGCTTCGGGCGTGTAGCGCACGTGGTGGTGCGCCTCGTAGGACGCCTGAAGGCCCTGGATGATCTTGATCGTATCCTCTGGGCTGGGCTCGTTGATGTTCACCGGCTGGAAGCGGCGCTCGAGCGCGGAGTCCTTCTCGATGTGCTTGCGGTACTCCTCCGCCGTGGTGGCACCGATGACCTGGATTTCGCCGCGGGACAGCGGCGGCTTCAGGATGCTCGCCGCATCGATGGATCCCTCCGCAGAGCCAGCGCCGATAATGGTGTGCATCTCGTCGATGAAGAGGATGACCTTGCCGTCCTTCTCCACCTCGGCGATGACCTTCTTGAGGCGATCCTCGAACTCGCCGCGGTACTTGGAGCCCGCGACGAGGGCGGAGACGTCAAGCGTCCAGATCTGCTTGCCGCGGAGCATGTCGGGCACGGTGCCGGCCGCGACGAGCTGCGTCAGGCCCTCGACGATGGCAGTCTTGCCAACGCCCGGGTCTCCGAGGATGAGCGGATTGTTCTTCTGGCGGCGTGCGAGCACCTGCATCACGCGCTCGATCTCGCGATCGCGGCCGATGACCGGGTCAAGCTTGCCCTCCGCGGCGAGCGCCGTGAGGTTGCGCCCGTACTTCTCGAGCATCGAGGCGTCATCGCTCGCGGAGGAGGAGCCACGCGCCGGGCCGACGGACACACCATCCGGGCCAATGCGGACCTCCTGCGCCTGCGAGGATGCACCATCGGCCGGAGTGTTCTTCTCGATGAGCTCGTTGACGGCATTGCGGACGGCATCGCCCGAGATGCCAAGGCGGCTCAGCGTCTCCATCGCCACGCCGTTGCCCTCGCGCACGATGCCAAGCAGCAGGTGTTCGGTCGAGATATAGGTGGCGCCGCGACTCATGGTCTCGCGATAGGCACCCTCGAGCACGCGCTTGGCGCGCGGCGTGAACGGGATGTGACCGCCAGGCACGGGCTCATACGCGCGATCCGTGACCTGACGCACGGCCTCGAGCGCCTCGTCATACGTAACGTCGAGCTGGGCAAGGGCTTGGGCGGCGATGCCCTCTCCCTCCTTTATGAGGGCGAGAAGCAGGTGCTCCGTGCCAACGTACATCTGTCCCAGGGTACGAGCCTCTTCTTGGGCGAGGCTCATGACCTTGCGGGCCTTGTCTGTGAACTTGTCGAACATGCGAAGGTTCCCCCTCGGTCGTTCTTCCTGCAAAACCAACGTGCCCATGCGGCCTCATGGCAGCACGGGCACGTTGTTAGCTTATACCCTCGAGCCGGGTAGGCAAAACCGCGACGTCTATATCGCTCGCCTGTGGGCGGTGCCCACGCAGTGCCAACGATTCGTTCGGCTAACACCACCCGACGCCACCCGGCAATTGGCCTTACGACGTATGGCGCCAGCGAGAATCCGTGAGGGTGCGCGCAATTCCAAGGCCAAGGGGCAAAAACGTCACGATAAGAATTGCACGAACGAGCCAGCCAAGCATATCCACCGTGTCGAAGATGCACATGTAGTACATCGCTCGATACAGATAAAGGCCCGGCACCATGATGACAATCGAGGGCACCGTAAGCGCGATGCGCGGAAACGTCAGAACTTCCTCAACGCCGCTTGCTAAAAGTCCCGAGATGAGAGCCCCGATAAAAGCAGCCGCCTCGGGCGGAACGCCAGAGGTCAGGCCAAGCGATGGAACGAGTACGTTCAGGTCTACGAGGGACAAGCGGATTGTATTCGACACCGCACCGATGCAACCCGCAGTCGCGGCCATTCGAATTGGGCTGTTGAACATCACGGAGAAGCCGAAGACTCCCACGAAGCTCATCGCCATGCGTAGCGCTGTGAGTTGGAGCATCCCAAGACCTTGCGGAGCAAAATCATCAGGAGAAAGGCCGACGCACTCCGCCACCATCCAGCCAACAAGTGTGGCAACCACGATAATCGAGACGGCATACGCCAAACGCTCCATACCACTACGCATGTCGAGCTTCGAGATGTCGAGTCCGGCGGTGATAAGCGGGAACCCCGGAATTACAAAGAGCATCGCCCCGATGTAGCCTTCCTTATGTGCCATCGCAGTCGGGTCGAAACCACTAAGCGCGAGCAGGGCAAATAGATATGACACACATGCAACGGCAACTCCCACCGCGAGCGAACTGAACTGTCCGAGGCGTTTGCCAAGCATGTTCGAGCGCACAAAGTTACCAATGCCTGCGCCCACGAGCGCACACAGCATCTCGACAGGGCCGCCGCCGAGCAGAAAAACGAAGGCGCCACAGGCAGCGCCCGCAGCGAGCCCCTGTTGCCAGGGGCGATAGTCTGGCCTTGCGTGCTCGACGTCTTCCAGCATCTGGTGGTACTCATGAACCGTAAAGTTACGTCCATACGTCTCGATTTCGCGAAGAAAGCTCTCCATCATCCAGATACGATGTGTATTAACGCCGGTGGAAGACAGGCTCACAACCTCATTGAAGATGTGATGCCCCTCGATGCATGTGCACTCGAAGGAGAGAAGCGATAGGTCGACGTGAATCGTGATGCCAAGCACGGCGGCGACACGGTTCATCGTGTCACGCACACGCCAGGCACCCGTGCCGCTCGCGAGCATAAGCATGCCCGTACGACACACGATCGTGGACTTATCAGCAATTGGCGCCTTCACCGCAAGCTCGTCGCCCGCCTCGACAACGTCCTTCCAAACCGTTTTCATATGCAGAGCGTTTGCTCGAACACCGTGGTGATGGACGACTGGAGACTGTATGGGCCTTGTATGCTTGACCGTCCTCGCGTTAGCAGGGCGCGCCGTCGCAGCATCTGGCTCGTCATCGATAATGTCGAAGTCGTCTAGAGGCTCAAGGGCACGATGCCCTGGGACGTCGTCCTCGTCAGCATCATCCGCCCCGTCGAACATGTTGATGCCCTCGAGAGCCGCTTCGCGCACGACCTCGCGTTCCGCGTCGCTCACGGCTTCGCGTTCTGCGCCACGCTCTCGTGCGACCCCGTGCTCCGCCTCGGATGCTCGCCTAAACACCCGTTCCGCCTCAGACTCGCATTCATCTTCGCGCCTAGTCATAGGCAACCTCCCAGCCAAAGGGGTGGCTCGGCTGGGGTCACTCCTGCCCGTTTTCCGCACGCAACAGTACCACTTTACATAGCTGAAAGTTCGCGAGGCGTTACTCTCAATGGCAGCGCATGAGCAATCCCCCTGTGCAACGACACGCTTAAGACGCATATGCATGCCGATTTGCAACGTCTACGACTCGTGATACGCATCATGCCGGCCCACGGGCAATGCCGCGCGTCGGCATCACAGAGCAGCAAAGAGCCCGCCGCTGCCGAAAGGGCAGCAACGGGCTCGAAACACGCTATGAATCACAAATCACCCGCGACATCACGGCCGCAAGACGCATGTGTCAGCGACTCGAACGCGACGGCACTCGACGCAACCGGCTTAGCACAGCTTGGCACCGGCGGGGATGCGATCGCTCACCATGAGGAGGTTGAGGCACTCCTTGCCGTCCTCCTCGTGAACGGCGGAGATGAGCATGCCACAGGAGTCAATGCCCATCATCTTGCGCGGGGGCAGGTTGGTGATCGCGATAAGCGTCTTGCCCACCAACTCCTCGGGCTCGTAATACCCGTGAATGCCGGAGAGGATCACGCGGTCGGTACCAGAGCCGTCATCGAGCACGAAGCGCAGGAGCTTCTTGCTCTTCTTCACGGCGTCGCACTCCTTGACCTTCACGACGCGGAAGTCGGACTTGCTGAAGGTCTCGAAGTCGACGAAGTCCTCGAACAGCGGCTCGACCTTCACCTTGGAGAAGTCGATGGGCTCGACCTCGGCAGCGGCTGCCAGCTCTGCGGCCTTGGCCTCGGCGGCACCGTTCTTGGCACCCGCCTCGGGCTTCATGTGCGGGAAGAGGAGGACGTCGCGGATGGACGACTGGTTGGTGAGCAGCATGACGACGCGGTCGATGCCGATGCCGATGCCACCCGCCGGCGGCATGCCGTACTCGAGCGCGCGCACGTAGTCGGCATCGAATTGCATGGCCTCGTCATCGCCGGAATCACGCTCGGCAATCTCGGCATGGAAGCGCTCTGCCTGGTCGATCGGGTCATTGAGCTCGGAAAACGCATTGGCGTACTCGTGGCCGGCAATGACGAGCTCGAAGCGGTGCGTGAGGCGCGGCTCAGCGTCATAGCGCTTGGCAAGCGGGCTCACCTCGACGGGATAGTCAACGACGAACGTCGGGTTCACGAGCGAGGGCTCGCCAATCTCGTCGTAGAGCTCAGCGATGAGCTTGCCGGTGCCCCACTCGGGCTTGGTCTCGATCTTGTTGGCAGCGCAGAGCTCGCGCAGGTGCTCGATCGGGGTGTCGAGGTCGACATCCTCCCCAAGGGCGTTGGAGACGACCTTGGTCATCGGAATGGAGGGCCAGATGCCGGAGAGATCAATCGTGGTGCCCTGGTAATCAATCTGCTCGGGGTTACCGATGGCAGCGTTCGCGGCCTTGATGACGCCCTCGGCGAGCTCCTTCATGCCCTCGAGGTCAGAGTAGGCGCGATAGGCCTCCATCGTGGTGAACTCGGGGTTGTGGGTCTGGTCCATGCCCTCGTTGCGGAAGATGCGGCCGATTTCGTAGACGCGTTCGAAACCGCCCACAAGCAGGCGCTTCAGCGGAAGCTCGGTCGCGATGCGCAGGAAGCACTCCTGGTTGAGGGCATTGAAGTGCGTGATGAACGGCTTGGCCGTGGCACCGCCCTGGATGGTCTGGAGGATCGGAGTCTCGACCTCCATGTAGGCGTCCTCCTCCATGTAGCGGCGAAATGCCGTGACGATGGCGGAGCGCTTGCGGAAGGTCTCGCGGACGTCATCGTTCACGATGAGGTCGACGTAACGCTGACGATAGCGGGTCTCCTTGTCAGAGAGGCCGTGGAACTTCTCGGGCAGCGGGCGGACGGACTTGGTGAGCAGGCGCACGGACTTGGGCGAAAGCGAAAGCTCGCCGCGACGGGTGCGGACCACGTTGCCGGTAGCCTCGACGATATCGCCGAGGTCGAACTGACGGATGGCGGCCATACCCTCCTCGCCCAGGTTATCGATGCGGCAGAAGAGCTGCATGCGAGCAGTGGCGTCCTGGAGGACGACAAAGGCGACCTTACCCTGGCCACGCTTGGCGCGGATGCGACCGGCGACGGTCCAGACGGTCTCGTCCTCACCCTCGGCCTCAAGGTGATCATAACGCTCGAGAAGGTCCGAGACGTGAGCGGTTACGTCGCAGTGCTCAGGGTACGGATCGCCACCGGCATCGATGATGGCCTGCCTACGCGCGATGCGCATCGCGCGTTCGTCGGTAGCGGCGGACTCGGCGGCCACGTTCTTGGTCTCGTCAGACATGCTCTTGTCTCCTTCTGCCCACGCTCTTCCGCGCAGGCACTCGCCAGACACAGGGTGCCGGCTGGCTGCAACAAACAAAACGCCCCTCCCGCGACGGGCACGGAAGGGGCGACTACGTACTAGGCTCGGGCGCTTGCCCGTGCGACCACTCGCCCTAGCGCGAGATTTTGGTGATCGTGTAGGAGCGCGTGGTGCCAGAGGGACTAGTGACCTCGACGACATCGCCCTTGGCGCGACCCATCAGCGCGGAGCCCACCGGGCTCTCGTTCGAGATCTTATGCTCGAGGGAGTTGGTCTCGGTGGTGCCAACGATGGTGAAGGCGACCTTCTTATCCTTGCCAACCTCCTGAATCTCGACGGTGCAACCGATGGAGACGGCGAGAACGTGACCGGCGTTCTCGGAGACCTTAGCGGTCGAGAGAATCTTGCGAATCTCGGCGATGCGGGAGGCGTTCTTGGACTGCTCCTCCTTGGCGTCATCGTACTCGGAGTTCTCGGAGAGGTCGCCGAAGTCGCGAGCGACCTTGATGCGCTCGATGATCTCGGCATCGTGGTCTCCCTCACGCCAAGCGAGCTCGTCGAGGAGCTTCTGGCGGCCTTCGGGGGTAAGGATAATCTCGTTCTCAGCCATGGTTCGCTTTCTTGCCGAAGGGCGGTTGGTACAGTGGTGCGAAGGCTCGCATGCCTACACACGCGAGCCTAAAAGAAACTAGTTAGTCGAGCTTGGCGCCGCAGCTATTGCAGAACTTGTTGTCCGCCGGGTTCTTGGCGCCGCAAGCACCGCAGAACTTGCCGTCGTCAGCGTCGACGTCAGCATCCTCAGCGTCAGCGGGCTTCTCAACGACGACATCGGCGGCCTCGGTGGCCTTGTCCTTGCCGGCCTCAGCCTCGGCCTCGTCCATGCCCTCGCGGATGCTCTTGGCGGTCTTGCCAAGGGACTTGCCGAGCTTCGGGAGGTTCTTCGGGCCAAAGATCACCAGGACGACGACCAGGATGACGATCAGCTCGGGCATACCAAGACCAAAAATCATGTGTAGTTCCTCTCAACGACAGCCTTTACGGCGTGGTCTACAAGCAAGGCGGCTCCAGTGGAACCGTGCAACTGTGTAAGTATACTAGCCCCAGCGCGATTCCGCAGCGACTACTTAGACAATGCGCGTTCGTGCCCGCAATTTCCACGTTGATTGGCATGTACCCACTTTGGTAGCGCGCCAATCCCCTGATCCGTCGGAGACCCATGCCCACCGTCCTCATCGTCTTCATCGCCCTTACGATTGCCGGGTTTCTCATCCACCTCCTCTGCATGCGCCTGCTTGCGTGGCGCGGCGTCACCGTGAGGCGCACGCGCTTTGGCGTGACGTTCATCTTCGACACGGAAGATGCGGACGGCACTCCCGTGCGCATGCTTAATGTCAATGGAGCCTTCCAGAGCGTCGCCTATGCCACGGACGAGCTTTGGAGCGAACTTCCCGTCTCCTACCAGCGCGAACAGGCCCGCATCATCTCTGAGCTGCCGCGCCTGCGCCGCGTGGCGGTCGTTGGCGGCGGTGGGTTCTCGATGCCCAAGTGGCTCGTGGACCATCTCCCTCCCGTCCGCGTGAGCGTGGCGGAGATTGACCCCAAGATCGTCGAGATTGCGCGCGAGAGCTTTGGTCTCAATCGCCTCGAGCGAGAGCATGGGGAGGATGGGCGCTTCGAGCTCGCCGTCGAGGACGGCTGGAGCTGGCTGAGGTCGCAGGAGGAGGGTTTCGACCTCATCATCAACGAGGCGTTCTCCGGCTCAAAACCGCTTGGCCCGCTGACCGGGGAGGAGGGCGTCCGTGTCGTGCGCGACCACCTGTGCGAGGGCGGCACCTACCTCGCGACGCTGAGGCTTCCGCTCGAGGGCCGCAAGGCGCGCCCCCTGGAGAAGACCTGCAACGCCTTCGCCACCGGCTTCGCGCACGCGTGGCTCGTGCCCGAGGCGGCCGACGAGCCCACCAAACCCGGCAACAACACGCTCGTCGCAAGCGACACGGATCTTGTAGCCGCCGGCTGCGAGAGGCTCGCCGGCTTCGAGTGGCGCCGCGGCGCGAGGTAGGGCGAACGACGAGAGCGCGCGGCGGGGCGCTGACACAGGGGTGCAGCGGGACACGGTAGGGCGAACGACGAGAGCACGCGAGATAACAGATTCACCGGGCCCGCTCTCGTATCGGAGCGAGCGCGGCGCTCTCGGATTAAGGCGATCGCAAACAAAAAAGCCAGGAGCCGAAGCACCTGGCCTGTCATTTCGTGGTCGGGTTGACTGGATTCGAACCAGCGACCCCCGCGTCCCGAACGCGGTGCTCTACCAAACTGAGCCACAACCCGTTGCGAGAGAGAAGTCTAGCACACTGTGCGATTCGTGCAAGCGAGAAATATCAACGGAGTTAAGTGAGCAACTTATGAGCCGAAAAGCTACTCCGCGCTTCCGGCGATAGCAGCCCACGCTCGCCAACCGTGATGCTCTCGCGCGGCTTCGGCAATGCGCTCCGCCGCGTCCCCGCTTTCGCAGATCGCGAACGAACACGCACCGGAGCCCGTCACCATCGAAGCGATAATGCCATCCTGCCTTGTAAGCCACTCACTCACTGCCCAGACATCGCCGCACAGGTGACACGCCGCAGGAGCTAGGTTGTTGAAGAGGTTGGCCGCCATAGCGGTGACATCGCCGGCGGCGAGGGCCTCGCACACCACCTCGTAGCTCGCAGGATCCTCGCCCGCACGATCGAACTCGTCATACGCCTCCTTGGTGGAGACGCCGCCGGCGGCTGGCATGACGAGGGCAACGGGCGTCGAGAACTCCGGGAAGGTGCGCTCGAGCACGTCTCCGGCACCCAGGTACAGACCCGGGCGTGGATCGAGGAAAAACGCAACGTCGGCGCCAACGCGCCTCGCCACGGCCACGACGCGCTCGTCGCGCACGGAGACGCCCCAACGCTCGCAAAGAGCACGCAGGGTGGCGCCCGCATCCGCAGACGAGCCTCCCAGGCCCGCCTTCTCCGGGATGCGCGCCGTAATCTCAATACGGACCTCGGGCCTGATGCCCAGAACATCCGCAAGGGACGTCACCGCTCGCCAGACCGTCGTCCTCTCGGGGGCGACCTCAAGAGCGGGCGTATGAACGACCTCGAGCTCAGGAGCATCGCTTACGACAACGGTGTCACAAAGCGCCACCGGCACCATCACAGAATCGACGCGATGATAACCGCGGTCGTCCTTCTCGTGATGGATGCCAAGGTGGAGGTTGACCTTACAAGGGGTCTCGACGACCTGCCGCGACATAAGCGGACGCTACTCCTCGAGATCGGCAGCGACGTAGTCGAAGAGACGCTCGCCGGACTCGCTGTCAAACAGCTCGACAGTACCGGTAAGCACGTCAACGTACTGGTAGGACTGGCGGGCCTTGCGACCGCGGCGCTCCTCGACCTCGAGGACGAACAGCGACGGGTGCGCCTGGACGAGGGTGCCGGTGCGCTCGACGATGCGAGAGCGACCCATGTTGGCCTTGACCTTCAGGCGCTCGCCCTTGAGGCCCTCGAGCTTCTCGCGGATTTCATCAACCCTGTTGACGGAAGGGACTTCGTTCTCCATGCTACGCTCTCTATCCTGACCGCCTGAAATAACCTCATGTTTGGAAGGAGTTAACGAGGGTAGACTGCGGCCACTCTGATTCATGCGAATTGCTATCGTACTGTCTGCCTATCAACGCCTCAACATCCCGGGCGAAAGGAACGCAGAATGAACATGGAGCGTGCGGGTCGCGTACTCGACAACCTCGAAGACATGGGCATGAGCCAGGTGCTCGTCACCGACCCGATGTCCATCTGGTATCTCACTGGCTACTGGAACCTCCCCTACGAGCGCTTCTATGCCCTCTACCTCGCCCGCACGGACGGGGGCGTCAAGACGGTCATGTTCTGTAACCGCCTCTTCCCGGATGCCACCGCAACAGGCTGCGAGATCATGATCTTCGATGACACCGAGGACCCGATTCCGCTCGTCGCCGAGACCTGCGACGGGAGCTCGCCGCTCGGTGTCGACAAGGCGCTCGCCGCCCGCTGGCTGCTCCCCCTCATGGACACCCACGCCGCAAGCGAGTTCCGCCTGGGCTCGCCCGCCGTCGACCTCGCGCGCTCCATCAAGGATGCCAGCGAGCTTGACCTCATGCGCGCCGCCTCCGCCACGAACGACAAGGCGATGGAGTGGCTGCGCTCCCAGCTGCGCGAGGGCGTGACCGAGCACGAAATCGCGAGCGGCCTTCTCGCCGAGTACCGCCGCCTTGGCGCCCAGGAGCACAGTTTCACGCCGATCGTGAGCTTCGGCGCCAACGCCGCAGACCCGCACCACGAGCCGGACGAGACGCAGCTCCACCGTGGCGACCTCGTGCTGTTCGACGTGGGCTGCAAGCGCGACTCGTACTGCTCCGACATGACGCGCACGTTCTTCTTCGGCGCCGAGCCCAGCGAACGCGACCGCGAGATCTACGAGACGGTGCGTCGCGCCAATGAGGCCGCCGAGGCCATCGTGCGTCCCGGCGTGACGTTCGCCGAGATTGACCTCACCGCCCGTCGCATCATCGAGGAAGCCGGCTACGGCGAGTACTTCACGCACCGCCTGGGTCACCAGATCGGCCTGGAGGACCACGAGCCCGGGGACGTCTCCTCGGCTCACGACGAGCCCGTACGCGCCGGTCAGTGCTTCTCCATCGAGCCAGGCATCTATCTGCCAGGCGAGATGGGCGTGCGTATCGAAGACCTGCTCATCGTCACGGAGGATGGCTGCGAGGTCATGAACAGCTATCCCAAGGAGCTCACCGTCATCGAGTAGCAGGGGGCCGAAGAGAAAGCCAAGCGGGCCGAGGCGCGAGCGGTCTCGCCTCGGCCCGCTCATGTGTGCTTCGCGAGGGAGTTGGCGACAGAGCCGCTACGCGGCGGCTAGCCCTCCAGCACGTACTTGCGGATGGCCCAGACCGCGCCGTCCTCGTCCACGGATGGCGCGATTACGTCCGCCGCAGTCTTCACGTCATCGCTTGCCTGGCCCATGGCCACGCCGATGCCCGCATGGCGCAGCATGTGGACGTCATTGCCGCCATCGCCGATGGCCATGCACTCGGCCGGCGTGATGCCCAGACGCGCGCAGAAGGCGTCAATCGCATCGCCCTTGCCGCAGCCCGCGCTGACGATGTCGAGGAAGTTAGGAGACCAGCGCACGTTTTCGAGCCCGTCTATGCCGCCGAGGAGCTCCTCGTCCGATTCAGGCGCGACGTCAACCACGATCTGCAGAACGTTCGCGCAGTCGACATCGTCCCACGAGCGGACCTCGTGCCCGGGCTTGTAGCGAAGGGAGCGGGCGAGTTCATCCGGGTCGCCGCAGAAGTACAGGGCGTCCGGCTCCGTGAAGGACGTGGAGAGGCCGCGCCCGCGAAGACGCTCCACCAGAGCTGCCACGCACTTCTCGGGCATGGGCTTGCTCGAAATGACCTCGCCTGAGGCCATGAAGCAGTACTCGCCATTGGCGGTGGCATAGCCGTCGAAGTCAAAGCTCGCGTCCATGCCGATGCTGTCCTTATAGCGGCCGGTCACGATGAACGAGGCCACGCCGCGGCGATGGGCCTCCTCGAGGGCGGCTTTCGTGCTGGGGCGCATATCGGTCGCATCGAACGGAACGAGCGTGCCATCAATGTCCAGAAACAGCGCCTTGATTGCCATATGGTGCTCCATCTCTCGTACGTATCCCCTGGTACGCCGCAAAAAGTTGACAAAGGGACAGTCCCTTTGTCATCCCCGCCTCGCTCAACGGGTACGGCGAGCCCCGGACTAGCTTAAAAGTTGAAAAAGGGACTGTCCCTTTGTCAACTCCGCCCGTCCGCCCACACCCATCCCGCGCAACGAAAGGGGCCCAAGGCGCAATGCCCTGGGCCCGGACTTGGCTCTTATCGGCTTGCTTTGACCGATTCTAGTACAGGCCCTCGCACATCGAGAGTGCGGCATCATCGGCAACGACAACGCAGTTGGGATGAAGCTGCAGGATGGATGCCGGGCAGCTGGGCGCGATCGGACCGAAGCACATGTCATGAACAGCCTGGGCCTTCTTCTCGCCGTTAGCGACAACGAGAATCATGCGGGAGTACATGATGGTCTGCGTACCCATGGTGTAAGCCTGGCGCGGGACGTCCTCCTCCTTCTCGAAGAGGCGACTGTTGGCCTGGATGGTGCTCTCCGTCAGGTCGACGCAGTGGGTGCCGGCGCTGAAGTGGTCATCGGGCTCGTTGAAGCCGATGTGGCCGTTGTTGCCAATGCCCAGAAGCTGGAGGTCGGTATAGCCGGCCTCGGCGACGATCTTGTCGTACTCGGCGCAGGCAGCGGCGGCATCCGGGTTGGAGCCATCCGGCACGTGAGTGTTAGCGAGGTCGATGTTGACGTGATCGAACAGGTTGTCACGCATGAAGAAGTGATAGCTCTGCGGGTCATCATGGTCGAGGCCGCGGTACTCGTCCAGGTTGTACGTGCTGACCTCGGAGAAATCGCAGTCGCCGTTTTTGCAGGCCTCAACGAGGTTCTGGTAGGTGCCGATAGGCGTGGTGCCGGTGGCGAGGCCGAGCACGCAGTTCGGCTTCAGGATGACCTGAGCGGCGATGATGCTCGCCGCTCTGCGGCTCATGTCCTCGTAATCCTTGGCGTGAATGATCTTCATGGCGCGTCCCTTCTCTAACGGGATGGGGTGCTATCCTTTGCGCCCCACCTGCGGCCCGCGTCGGCCGCAACCAACGTGAGACGCGGCCACCAGGGCGAGGTCGCGCAACTATGAGGATTTCGCGCCACGTCGAGGCCCCTGCCCGTCCATGGCGGATTGGGGCGTTGCCCCAAGCGTTTCCATGATGAACCGATGTGTCCCAAGCCTCAAGCAATAATTCGGGGAAAGGCGGAAGTTGCCGGCGAAGCCCACGAGAGTTGACAAAGGGACTGTCCCTTTGTCAACTCTTGCAACGCCACCTGCAAAAGGGACTGTCCCTTTTGCAGGTTTTTCTAGGCGAGCTGGCGGGCGAGGTCGGTGAGGGCGCGGGCGCGGTGGGAGATGGCGTTCTTCTCCGCGGGCTCGAGCTCGGCCATGGTGCGGCCCGGGGTGTCGACGGGCCAGAAGAGCGGGTCGTAGCCAAAGCCGTTGGCGCCACGCGGCTCGCGGCCAATCATGCCCTCGCAGTCGCCTTCGCCGCAGATGACGGTGCCGTCAGCCTGGATCAGGACCACGCTCGAGTGGAAGCGCGCGGTGCGCTCCCTCTCCGGCACGTTCCCCATCTCGCGCATGAGCTTCTCGTTGTTGCGCTGGTCGTCGCCATGGACGCCAGCCCAACGCGCGCTCATGATGCCCGGCTCGCCGGACAACGCATCGACGACGAGGCCGGAGTCGTCAGCCACGGCGGCAAACCCCGTCTGCTCGAGCGCGGCCTCGGCCTTGATGATGGCGTTCTGCGTGAAGGTGTCACCGTTCTCCACCGGATCGGGGAAATCGCCGAGCTCGCCAAGCGCGTAGAAGGAGACGCTCGGCATGAGCGGGGCGAGGATGGCCTCGATCTCTGTCACCTTGTGGGGATTGCCCGTGGCGACGACGACGGTCTTTGCGGGGTCAAGCGTGGCGATGTCTACCTTGGCCATGGTTGCTCCTTTTCGTGTGCGCGTGTTCGTGTGCGCGTGTAATGGGAAGTGCGTTGGGATGGCCGGCACCGGCTCGGCGGGTGCGCCACGCAACGGGCGCACACCTAACTCGTAGCCTACGCCATGAAGCCCGTGACCTCGTTCTGGAGGTCGCACAGGCGCTTGATGCCAGCCTCTCCCATGTCGAGCAGCTCGTTTAGCTGGGCCCGGGAAAGGGTCGAGTGCTCGCCGGTTCCCTGGATCTCGACGATGCCGCCGTCCGCTGTCCCCACGAGGTTGAGGTCGACATCGGCGTGCGAGTCCTCGGGGTAGTCGAGGTCGAGCATCGGCGTGCCGGCGACGACACCCATGCTGATGGCGGCGACCTGGCCCGTAAGCGGCAGCCTCTTGATCTTGCCTTGCTCCACGAAGTTCATCAGCGCATCGTGCAGCGCCACCCAACCGCCGGTGATGCTCGCGGTACGCGTGCCGCCATCCGCCTGAAGAACGTCGCAGTCGACGGTAATGGTGAATTCGCCCAGGTGGTCGAGGTCGCACACGGCGCGAAGGCTACGGCCGATGAGGCGCTCGATCTCCATCGAACGGCCCTTGCGGCCCTTGTACTCGCGCTTCGTGCGAGAGCTCGTGGAGGCGGGCAGCATCGCGTACTCTGCGGTGAGCCAGCCCTTGCGGCTCGCCTTGCGCCACGCCGGCAATGCCTCTTCGATCGTGGCGGTGCACATGACGCGCGTGTCGCCGAACTCCGCGAGGCACGAGCCGTGGGCATTCTTCATGACGTCGCGCGTGAGCGTGATGGGGCGCAGCTGGTCGAGGGCGCGGCCCTCGGGCCTGCGCTGCGTGAAATCCTGCATGAGAGTCTCCTTGCTAGTCAACGAGCGACTCGAGCGTGTCTAGCTCGATGTGCTCGATCGAATCGAGCGAATGCCCGAAGATGAACTTACCCGCGACGGCAAACGACGTGATGTCATCCGAGGTGGTGGCAAAGCGGTACTTGGGCTCGCCGCCAGCGCCGAGGTTGGGCGAGGCAGGATCTGCGAGCTCGCCACGACGGCCGAGAATCTCCGCCACCTCGCGAGCCGTTTCCTCCGCCGAGCTCACGGTGCGGACGTCCGGACCCAGGGCGCTCGAGATCTCGTGAGCGAGCAGCGGGAAGTGCGTGCAGCCAAGAACGACCGTATCGATGCCGTGGCCAAGAAGCGGGGCAACGTTTCTGCGCGCCAGCTCGCGAACCTCCGGCGTGTCGAAGACGTCAACGCTATCCATCCAGTCCTCGTGCAGATAGGTGCCCGTGGCAAGCTCGCGCTCGACGAAGTCGACGAACGAACCGGCAGCGCTCTGCGTGACGCGCACGCCGGCATCGAGGTTGTGGATGGCGCGCTCGTAGGCACCCGAGTCGACCGTGCCCTGTGTGGCAAGCACGCCAACGCGACGCGAACGGGTGGCCTGAATCGCGGCGCGGGCACCCGGCTCGATCACGCCGATGACCGGTACCTTGAGCGCGCGCTGGATGACATCGAGGCCGGCGGCCGTGGCGGTGTTGCACGCGATGACGACGAGCTTTACGTCATGGCGCTCGAGCCAGCGGCCAACCTGGCGCACGAATAGGCGAACCTCCGCCTGGGGACGCGGGCCATAGGGGCATCGCTTGGTGTCGCCAACGTAATAGATCGACTCGGCCGGGAGAAGCGACGCGATGCAGCGGGCAACGGTGAGGCCGCCAATGCCGGAGTCAAAGATGCCGATGGGTTTGTTGTCCTCGGAAGTGATGGCCGCGCGAGGCGACGTCACGGCTGCGGGATCGAACCCGTCATCGAGCACGCTCATGGACTCGCTCCCCTCTCACCGGGACCGACGGTATCCGGAACCGGTGGCGGCATATGAAAAAAGGCCGGAGACAATGTCTCCGGCCTGCGGTTACATGGTGGGCGATGAGGGATTCGAACCCCCGACCTTGTGCGTGTAAGGCACCTGCGCTAGCCACTGCGCCAATCGCCCGCAGGCATGGGAAGTGTAGCACAGGACAGCCCACGGCTCACTCCGCCACGGCATACCCACGACCCGTTGCTCCCCGCGACACGCGCCCGGTCCAGCTCGAGCCAGGGCTCGAGGCACGACCAGCCATCCCCGTGACGCGTGCCCGGCCCGGTTAGAGGCGCACGCGCCAGCCTTCTACCGCACCCACAACCGTCCCTCCATCGCGCGCCGCGTATACTTGGAACGTTGAATACGCGCCGGTACAGCCCGGCCGCACGTTAGGAGACGTCTCATGACCAGCGCCACCACCTTGCTCGAGCTCTGTGACCTGCTCGACGCCAACGATATTCTCGTAAGCGGCATTTCCGAGGAGGCAGACGCGGACGTGACCGGAGCCGCCTGCGACTCGCGTTGCGTCCGCGAGGGCAACGTCTTCTTCTGCAAGGGGCGAGCCTTCAAGCCGGCCTTCCTCACCTCCGCCCTCGAGACGGGCGCCGTCGCCTACATCTGCGACCCGGACCACGCCGAAGAGCTCGCTGTCACCGCGCCTTCCACGCCCGCGATCGTGACCAGCGACATGCGCCTCGCCATGGCCCTCGCTTCCGCCGCCGCCTTTGGCAGGCCCGACCTCGACGTTCCCCAGGTGGGCATCACGGGCACCAAGGGAAAGTCGACCACCGCGTACATGCTGCGCTACATCATCGACGCCGAGAACGGCGAGAAGACCTGCGGCATCATCGGCTCAATTGACACCTATGACGGCGCGGAGGACATCGAGTCCACGAACACCACGCCCGAGGCGCCCGACCTCTGGCGCCACCTCGCCAACGCCCGCGATCAGCACCTCTCCGCCATGGTGATGGAGATCTCGAGCCAGGCGCTCAAGTATGACCGCAGCCTCGGCCTCTCGCTCGACGTCGCGGCGTTCCTCAACATCGGCGCAGACCACATCTCCGCCGTCGAGCACCCCACCTTCGAGGACTACTTCGCCAGCAAGCTCAAGATCTTCTCCCAGTGCGACAACGCCGTGATCAACCTCGGCACCGCCCACCTCGAGCGCGTCCTTGACGCGGCGCGCGCTACCGGCGTCGAAAGCATCGTCACCGTCTCGACCTCTGGCGCCGATCCCGTCGAGTGTGGCAGCTGTGACATGGTCTACCCAGACATCTGGGCGACCGACATCAAGCCCCTGGGCACCCAGCTCACCTTCGTCGCCCACGGCACGGATGCCGAGGAGGACGAGGACGAGCCCACCGAGTGGCAGTTCCCTGTCACCATCAACTTCCCCGGCCTCTTCAACGTGGAGAACGCCCTCGTCGCCATCGCCTGCGCCAAGTTGCTCGGCGTAAGCGACGCCGCCATCGTAGCGGGCCTCGCCGCCTGCCGCGTTCCCGGCCGCATGGAACTCATCGGCAAGCCGGATTCCAAGGTGCTCTGCGTCGTCGACTACGCGCACAACACCCTCTCCTACCAGAAGTTCTTTGCGTCCATGACCGAGGAGTTCCCCGGTAGGCGCATCATCGCCCTCATCGGCGCGCCCGGCGGCAAGGCGTTCGAGCGCCGCGTCGAGCTCCCGCGCGAGGCC
>SAMEA3387473__coassemble_1459_pt1 | contig 23342 bp, 18 predicted proteins | sample SAMEA3387473__metabat2_high_PE_020 | metagenome-assembled genome bin SAMEA3387473 (sample SAMEA3387473) | Felis catus | biome: Faeces | place: United Kingdom | collected 2012
GCGATGGCGCGGTCCTTGTTGTTAAGGACGCAGTTGCCCTCGCACTGGTTCTCCTGCGGGCAGACGCGGCCGCAGACGGAGGGAAGAAGGCTCGCCTCGCGAATGATGTCGAGGCCGCCACCGAAGTCTCCCTCGCGGATCTTCTCGATGAAGCCGGGGATGTTGATGTTGACCGGGCAGCCCTGGACGCACTTGGGGTTCTTGCAGTCGAGGCAGCGGTTGGCCTCGGCCACGGCGTCGGCCATGGAGTAGCCGCGGTCGACCGGACGGAAGTCCTGCGCACGCTCCTCAGGAAGCTCCTCGACGTAAGGGGTGCGGGGAGCCTTCATGTTGGGCTTGTACTTACCGTTTACCTGTGGCATGCGCAGCTCTCCTCCTTGTAAGCCTCGAGGGACTCGCCCTCTTCGGCGCGGTACGAACCCTGACGGGCGCGAAGGTCATCCCAGTCGACCTGGGTGGCGTCGAAATCCGGGCCGTCGACGCAGGCGAAGCGGGTCTTGCCGCCAACCTCGACGCGGCAGCAGCCGCACATGCCGGTGCCGTCGACCATGATCGGGTTCAGGCTGGCGATGATCGGGAGGTTGTACTTCTGGGCCGTAAGGGCGGAGAACTTCATCATCGGGACGGGGCCAACGCAGAAGGCGCCGTCGACGGCACCCTCCTGGCAGAGGCGCTCGAGCGGAGCGGTGACAACGCCCTTCTCGCCCTCAGAGCCGTCGTCCGTGGTGATGTAGAGACCCTCGAGCGGGAGCGCCTTGAACTGGTCGGTTAGGATGAGCAGGTCCTTGGTGCGCGCGCCCATGATGACGGAGACCTTCTTGCCCTCCTCACAGAAGGTGCGGGCAACGGGGTAGGCGATGGCCAGGCCGACGCCGCCGCCGAGCACGACGACGCGATCGCCCTCGATCTCGGTGGGGTTGCCCAGGGGGCCGGTGACGTCCTGAAGCTCGTCACCCTCGTTGTAGGCGGAAAGCATCTCGGTGGTCTTGCCGATCACCATGAAGATGAACTCGACCCAACCCTCCTCGGCGTTCCAGCCGGCGAGGGTGAACGGGACGCGCTCGCCCTGCTCGTTCGCACGGACCATGAGAAACTGGCCGGCGTGAGCCTTCTTCGCCATCTGCGGCGCCTCTACGCGAAACTCGAACACCTTCTCCGAGAACTGCGTCTTTTTGAGGATCTTGTACATGCAGATCTCCTCTCCTGTCTTGCTTCGTGCGCCTGAGCGCCGACCTTTTGCCCCGAGTCGACGTGCGTTGGCGCGTGTTTGCACACACGACGTAATTCTATCGCGCTGCGTGCGTTCGGATATCGGAATTGTCTTGACAATAATGCCTGTGACCTGTGGGTATTTAGCTAAATGTCCATGCGTAAGAGGTCAACTTTTTGGCCGGTGGCGCGCTGACCTGCGACGGCGCCCGGGCGTTGCGCCGGGGGAGAAAAAAGCCCGCGAGCAGCGTCATGCCGCTCGCGGGCGAATACCTACCGTTCATGGCTCAGCGGCCGTGCGCTACCTGCTGCCCGGCTTGCCGGCCCCGTTGATGTGGTCGCGGGCAAAGATGACGCCTCGCTCGAGGCACGTCTCGACGGCGTCCGCCGCGTCAACGGCGGCGAGGCGGACGTCTTCCATCTCGCCGGTGCGGTACTCCTTGAGCACCCAGTCCACGACGGGCATACGTCCCGGGGGCATACCGATGCCCACGCGGATGCGGGAGAAGTCCTTGGTGCCGAGCTTGTTGATGATGGACTTGAGGCCGTTGTGGCCGGCGTGGCCACCGCCGAACTTCACGCGGATCACCCCGGGGTCGAGGTCGAGCTCGTCATGGATGACGAGGACCTCGTCGGGGGCGACGTGATACTCGGTGCAGAGCTTGGAGATGGGGCCGCCGCTCGTGTTCATGTAGCTCTGCGGCTTTGCGAGCACCACCTCGCGCGGTCCCTCCTCGCCGCGGACGCGCACGACGGCTACCTCGGCTCCGCACTGGCTCTTCCAGTAGCCGGCTCCCAGGCGCTCGCCCAGCACGTCGATGGCGCGGAAACCTGCGTTGTGGCGGGTGTTCGCGTATTCGTCGCCGGGATTGCCGAGACCTGCGACCAGGCGGATGGTTCCGGGTTGTGCTTGCGGCTTTGCGGGCATGATGCTCCTTCATGAGAAAGGCCGCGCGCCCAGGTGAGCGCGCGGCCCTGTTGCTTGCTTAGGGACGCCTTAGAGCGCGAAACGGCCGCCGACCATGCCGGAGACGCTCGTCTCGGTGAAGACATGGTAGATGCACTCGGCGATCTCGTTGGCGACGCTGATCGTGGAGACCTTGCCCTGGAGGTTCTCCTCGGGCTGGGGCACGGAGTCGGTTACGACGCATTCGACGATGGGGGCGTCATTCAGGCGCTCGATGGCCGGGCCGGAGAAGATGCCGTGGGTAGCGCACACGTAGATGTCGCCGGCGCCCATGGACTTGAGCTCGCGGATGGCGGCGCAGAGCGTGCCTGCGGTGTCGATCATGTCATCGTTGATGATGCAGGTCTTGTCCTTGATGTCGCCAATGATGCCCATGACCTCGGCCTGGTTGTGGTGCGGACGGCCCTTGTGGGCGATCGCGAGGTCGCAGCCGAGCTGATCGGACAGCTTCTTGCAGGCCTTGGCGCGGCCCACATCGGGGGAGACGACGACGGTGTTCTCCCAGTCGAAGTTCTTATTCATGAAATACTGGCCGAAGAGCGGGAGCGCGGTGAGGTGGTTGACGGGAACGTCGAAGAAGCCCTCGATCTGGCCCTGGTGCAGGTCAAGCGTGATGACGCGGTCAACGCCGGCGCACTCGAGCAGGTTAGCGACGAGGCGAGCGGTGATCGGCTCGCGCGGGCCGGCCTTGCGATCCTGACGGGCGTAGGCGTAGTGGGGGATGACCGCGGTGACGGAGCGGGCGGAGGCGCGGTGTGCGGCGTCGGCGACGATGAGGGTCTCCATCATGAGGTCGTTGACGTTCTTGCCAACGATGGACTGGACGAAGAACACGTCGCAACCGCGGACGGTCTCGTCAAAGCGAGCGTAGATTTCGCCGTTGGCGAACTGCTCGAGCACGAGGCCATCAACCTCGACGCCCAAAATCTTCGCGATATCTGCAGCGAGCTTGGGGTTGCTCGATCCGCTGTAGATCCTCAGGCGCTTCTTGATGGTAACAAGCTGGTCGAGGTCTTCGTACATCTGAGTGCCGCCCTTTCGTAAGAGAGTACGTGGCCAAAAAACTGCCGGTGGGGGAATCCGACTACGGCGTCGAAACGTCGCATACACCTCTATGGTACTTCATACAAACCGCCGCGGGTGCTTGCCGCGGCGGTCGATTGCCTTATTTCTGTGCGCGAAGAGCCCCGAAGTGCTTCGAAGCCCAGCCTGCGATCTCGGTCTGGCGGGCGCGGCCGATGGCGAGCGCGTCTGCGGAGACGGGCTTGGTGATGACGGATCCGGCGGCGACGAGGGCACCGTCGCCAATCTCGCCCGGGGCTACGATCATGGTGTCCGAGCCGACGAAGACGTCGTTGCCGATGACCGTCTTGTGCTTGTGGACGCCATCATAGTTGCAGGTAATGGAGCCGGCTCCCATGTTGACGCCACTGCCCATCGTGGTATCGCCGATGTAGGAGAGGTGCGGCACCTTGGAGCCCTCGCCGATCGTGGACTTCTTGATCTCGACGTGCGTGCCGGCCTTGGAGCCGTTGAGCATGTGGGTGCCGGGGCGCAGGTAGGCACGCGGGCCGCAATCGACGGCGTTCTCGAGCTTGGCGTCGATGGCGACGGTCTCGTCGATGATGCAGCCGTTGCCGGCACTCGTGTTGGTGAGGCGGCTGTTGGGGCCGAGCTGGCAATCCGTGCCGATGTGGCACTCGCCGATGAGGTGGGTCTGGGGCCAGACGACGGTGTCGCGGCCGATGGTGGCGTCCGGGCCGATCCAGGCCTGAGCGGGGTCGATGAAGGTGACGCCCTCGGCCATCCAGTGCTCGTTGATGCGGTCGCGTGCGATGGCGGTGAGCTGGGCGAGCTGGGCGCGGGAGTTCACGCCGAGGCCCTCGCGGTAGTCATCGCAGTGGAAGGCGCGAACGGCCTGGCCGTGGGACTTGAGGATCTCGAGCATGTCGGGCAGGTAGTACTCGCCCTGGGCGTTGTCGCAGCCGATCTCGCCGATGTGGGCGGCGAGCTGGGCGCCGTCGAAGGCGTAGCAGCCGGCATTGCACTCGAGGAGCGTCGCTGCCTGCTCGGGCGTGCAGTCCTTCTGCTCGATGTTGCGTTCGATGGTTCCGTCCTCTGCGAGGACGATGCGGCCATAGCCGAACGGGTCGGGCGGGGTGATGGTAAAGGCGGTCGCCGCGGCGTTACCGGCGGAGACGGACTCGGCGAAGGAGCGAATGGTCTCGGCGGTGACCAGCGGAAGGTCGCCGTTGAGGACCACGACGGGACCCTCGTTGATGCCGGTGGCCTCGAGAGCGACCTTGACGGCGTGGCCCGTGCCCTTGCGCTCGGCCTGCTCGACGCACTCGACCGTAGCGGCGGAGCCGGCGTAGGCGGTGTCGACGATGGAGCGGACCTCGTCAGCGTGGCTGCCGACAACGATGACCACGCGGTCACAGCCGCCTGCGATGGCGGCGTCCGCCACCCAGCGGATCATCGGCTTGCCGAGAATCTCGTGGGAGACCTTGGCGTGACTGGACTTCATGCGTGTGCCCTCGCCGGCAGCGAGGATGATTGCGGTGGCGTTTGCCATGGAGTTGCCTTCCGTTGGGGCGGGATCCGCCTTGGGACGCGATCATCGTCATGATAGCGCACGGATGTGGAGAGTCCGGAAAGGGTTGCGTGAACGGATGGGGGGGAGGCAGCGTGCCTTCTGCCGCGTCCGCGGCGCCATACCGGGCGCGCATGCTTCTTCGATGGACTCGTCCGAGTTGCCCGGTAGCATAAGGTGGCTCATCTGCGCCGCGTAGAAGCGAAAGGTCGCACATGCTGCGTAGAAACGAAAAAGTTGCACATCCGTGCCGTATGGGAACAAAAAACCAGCGCATCGCTGGGGTACTAGGATTCGAACCTAGGTAACGGGAATCAAAATCCCGGGTCCTAACCACTGGACGATACCCCAGCGACACGCTGGCCGGTTAAGTGTAGCAGCTTGCGGCGACGTTGGGTGCGAAGAGCCGCCTGCAGCTGCGATTGATAGGGTACGAAGTGCCGTCTGAGGCTGTGATCGATGGGATGTGGTGGCATTTCGGGGTGTGAAATCGGCTCTTAAAAATAGAGGATAGCTACTGTGAGCAGCCAAATGACGTGTGGGCGAGTAGATGGTCGCCCCGAGTCGCGTCTCAACTGGGGTTTTGTTGCGAGAAAAAGAGGGGTCTACTCGGCAGATTGCAGTTTGGCTGCTCACAGTAGCTATCCGTTAATTCTGAGACGGCATTTTGGGCAAATTGGTGGGCGGTTTGGCGGGCGATGAGGGCTTTTGGGCGTAGCTTGGCCCTTCTTCCGCCGTCGAGCGCAGTTTGTGCCCGCCTATCGTCGAACGAGACCTGATCCCGCGCCACCTCAAGGGACGCTGTGATTGTCCCACGGGCTACTTGCCCGGGGCGTGCGGCCGCCCCCGGTTACTTGCCGAGGAGGAAACGCTCCACGAAGTCGGCGAGGCCGTCCTGCTCGTTCGTTAGGTCGAGCGTGAAGTCCGCGGCGGCACGGGCGACGTCCGAGGCATTCCCCATGGCGATGCCCAGACCCGCCGCCTCGAGCATCTCGACGTCATTGCCGGAGTCGCCGATGGTGCATACCTGCTCGAGGCCAAAGCCCAGGTGATGGGCGAGCTCCTCGAGGCCGCACGCCTTGCTCACGCCGAAGGCGTCCCACTCGATGTTGTTCACTGCGGCCGGGTTTACCGTGAGCCCGGAGTTCGCGGGAAGCGAGAGGAAGTCCTCCTCGCGCCATGGGTCGATGAAGTTGATGCCGACCTTGAGTACGCCCACGCCCAAGCGTTCGACCCTATCGGCGATGTCCTCCGCGCCGTCATAGCCGTTACGCGGGGTAAACGTGGCGGCAACGCGATCGAACTCCTCGCGGTTCACGGCACAGCCATAGCGCGTGCCGGGCTCGTCGTCGATGCAGACATAGGCGGAGATACCCGGCTTCATGAGGGTGCGAAGGAGGTCGGCCGCGGTCCTCGCGTCGATGGTCTTGCGACAGAAGAACTCGCCCGTGCGCAGGTCGCGGACGATGGCTCCGCAGGCGGCTACGAGGTAGTGGAAGTCATCCATGCCGATCTCGGGCATGGGAAGGCCCTGCCAGGCACGGCCCGTGGTGGGGACGGCCTCGATGCCGCGGGCGAGAAGCTCGCGAATCGCGTTTTGCGTGCGTTCCGAGACACTCTTGTCGTCTCGCATCAGGGTTCCGTCAAGGTCGAAGGCGAACAGCCTGATGTTCTTGGCCTTCTCGGCCAGCTCTTGCTCTGTGAGTGTCATGCGATGCCCCCCGTTTCGCGTGTGCCGTCGCGCACATGATAACCGCTTGGGGGAGTTGACGGCGAGAGAGGCTGGTGGCTGTTCGGCTGGGCCCCGCCCATGTATGCGTGTGGTACCTTACGTGCGGTGATGGGCTGCGGAGGAGGGCCGGGGACTTGTCTCGATTCGTCGCAACCGAGGTTAACGAGCGCGTGGCGTGCAACCCGCTTGCCGTCGCGTGCCGTTGACGGCGGGCATCATTCCGCGGCTACGCCCGCCATCGCGATGGAGTGCGTCGAGGGGGTTGACCTCTTTGGTCTCCGCGCGCTTATCTCGGATGAGAGGGGTAGTGTGGCGAGTGTCGACGCGCTCGGCGTGGCACGCCACCTTGTCTTGGCTCTCCTGTGTTGCTCGGTGGAGTCGCGCTCTGACGCACGCTCTCTCTCGACGGTTTCTCATCGCGACGTGAGCGCGGGCAACGTGCGCCTTGTTCTCAAGATGCGCTCGGCCGTCCATCTCCCCTCTGAGTTCGTGACGACCGAGGAGGACCGCGAGCTCGACACCCTGATCGCGCGCTACCCCGCCGGGGCGTTCGCGCGTTTGGGAGGCAAGAGGGCGCTCCTTGCCATGCCCAGCTGGCTTCGGTGAGTCCCGGTCCGGGAGAGATTCCTGGTGCGGGATAACTCCCGGACCGGGGAGAGGTTCCCCCGCTACAGGAGCGAATCGTTGCGGCTCAGATAGACCTTCTTCATGCAGGAGACGATGGCTGCGTAGCCGAGCACCATTGCGGCGAGGACGCCCCAGAACACCACCGGCAGGCTGCAGAAGTCGAGTGCCGCGCCCGGCGCGCTCGCCGGCAGGAGCGTCGCCACGGCGATTCCCATAGAGCCGAGCATCACGAGCGGCAGCGACGCGCAGCTGCCCACGAACGGGGTCTTCTCAGTACGGATCAGGTGCACGACAAGGGTCTGCGTCCACATGCTCTCGACGAACCAGCCGGCCTGGAAGGTGCCGACGAACAGCGCCTGACCCGTGGCATCGAGCGCGCCCCAGGCGCCGTCGGCGACGGCGGGGCACACGAAGAAGAACAGCACCGCGAAGGTGAGGATGTTGAAGATCGAGCTTAGGGGGCCAAACGCGACCATGAAGCGGCGCACGGAGGCCGTGTCCCAGCGACGCGGGCTGCGGATGGCGTCCTCGTCGACGTTGTCCCATGGGATGGCCGTGCAGGTGAGGTCGTAGATCAGATTAAGCAGGAGCAGCTGGACGGCCGTCATGGGGAGGAACGGCAGCAGCGCCGCCGCCACGAGGACGCTCGCGATGTTGCCGAAGTTCGAGCTGACCGTCATCTTCACGTACTTGATCATGTTCGCGTAGGTGCGACGGCCGCACTCGATACCGCGCTCGAGGACCATGAGGTCCTTTTCAAGCAGGATGATGTCGGCGGCCTCGCGGGCCACGTCAACGGCGGAGTCCCCCGTGAGGACCTTCGTCTCCACGCCGTGCTCTAGGAGGGCCTTGACGGCGGCGGAGCTCTCCTTGGGCGGATCGAGGAAGGCGAGGTAGCCGATGAGGACCATGTCCCGCTCGTCATCGACCGTGAGGATGCCGGTGCCGGCGGGGTTGTCCTTGCGGGCGACGCCGAGGACGCGCATGCCCTCGTCGGCGAGGTCCGCGCCACGGGAGACGACCTTCTCCGCGAGCTCATCGGTCAGGGGGAGGACCTGCCCGTCGACTTCGACGCGCGAGCAGATGCCGAGGACCTCCTCGAGGGCGCCCTTAGTCACCATACGCGTGCGGCCCCTGGCGTCGCCCACCACCACGGAGAGACGACGGCGCTCGAAGTCGAACGGTAGCTCGTCGATGCCGTGGTAGTACTCGGTCAGCTCCTCCGCTGTTACGGGGGTTCCCTTCGTCAGGGCATCGACCTCGTCGGTGCCCTCCGCGAGGGCGCGCTCGATGATCGCGTTGTCGACGAGGTTCTTCACGCCGGTCGAGAAGTAGCTGTTGAGGAAGGCATAGCGCAGGACGCGGGCGTCCTCGCGGCCGTTGACGTCGAGGTGGCGCTCGAGCACGATACGGTCCTCGGTGAGGGTGCCGGTCTTGTCGGTGCAGAGGACGTCGATGGCGCCGAGGTCCTGGATCGAGTCGAGGCGCTTGACGATGACGCGGGAGTGGCTGAGGTTGATGGCACCCTTGCCGAGGCAGGTGGTGACGAGCATGGGCAGCATCTCGGGCGTGAGGCCGACGGCGACGGAGAGCGAGAAGAGCAGGGCGTCAACCCAGTCGCCCTTGGTGAAGTCAGAGATGACGAAGACCACCGGCAGCATGATGAGCATGAGGCGCATGAGCAGGCGGCTCGTCGACTTGATTCCCACGTCGAACGAGGTCTCGCGCTTGCGGCCGACGAGCGTGCCCGTTGCCTCGCCAAACATCGTGCGGGCGCCCGTGGCGGCGACGGTGCTCTTCTCGTCCTGGACGAATCGCAGCACGCCGGAGACGAGCACCATGGCGCCGATGATGAGCGGGGTGGAGAGGTCGCGCTCGGTGCCGGTGGCGAAGACCCAGTCGGTCAGGACCGAGACGATGGCGATGAAGATAAGGATGTAGGTGAAGGGGTCCGCGAAGGACGCAAGGAAGCGGGCCGGCAGAGGGCGCTTGGCCGCCTGGGCGACGGAGTTCGCGCCGTAGAACTCGCGGGCGGTGCCGACCTGGTCAGACGCGAGGCCTTCTTCGGAGCTGTTTATCTCGCAGAATAGCTTCGAGGCACGACGTGTGCATGCGCGCGATTATCTAGCTATCTAGCGTTTGGCCGTTCAGCTGTGCGGTTGTCTTGCCGACAAGCTGTTTAGCTGCCGCTATGCGCGATGGGCGGCCGCCATCTCGAGGGCGGGCGCCTCATCCATGGACTTTAGGGTCTTGGGTTCGTGACCGTTACTGCGACTATGACTGGAACCGTCGAACATGACGCACCTCCTTTGTGCCGGGGGCAGTACCCATCGTTGCCGTATCGGCTAAATGGTAACAAATTGGGGGAGTTTGGTTACGTAAGGTTATCGTAAGTCTGTCATTCCTAATTGTTACTAAACAAGGCACGTTTATGCGTTGGCATGGGTGATAGGATGGGGCGGCAAGATAAATGGCAAGGATTGGGGTCTCATGAACGTTAGTGACAACATTGCATACGTCGGCGTGAACGACCACGACATCGACCTATTCGAGGGCCAGTACGACGTGCGCGCCAATGGCATGTCCTATAACTCCTACGTCGTCTTTGGCGACGAGAAGGTCGCCGTAACGGATACCGTCGACGTTCACTTCACTGACGAGTGGCTGGCGAACCTCGACTCCGCGCTTGCGGGTCGCACGCCTGATTACCTCGTCGTTCATCACATGGAGCCCGACCACTCTGCGAGCATCGCCGTTTTCATGGAGCGCTACCCCGAGGCGACCATCGTTGCCTCGGCGCCGGCGTTCAAGATGATGGTTGCCTACTTCGGCACTGACTATCCTGAGCGTAAGCTCGTGGTCAAGGAGGGCGCCACGCTCGAGCTGGGCGGTCGCAGCCTCACCTTCATCGGCGCGCCCAACGTGCACTGGCCCGAGGTGCTCTTCTCCTATGTGCCCGAGGACAAGGTGCTCTTCTCCGCTGACGGCTTCGGCAAGTTCGGTGCACTCGACTCCGAGGACCCGAAGGGCTGGGCGCACGAGGCGAGGCGCTACTACTTCGGTATCGTGGGCAAGTTTGGCAAGAACGTCCAGGCCGTGCTCAAGAAGGCCGCGAAGCTTGACATCGCGCACATCTGCCCGCTTCATGGTCCCGTGCTTTCTGAGAATCTTGGCTACTACCTCGATCTTTACAACACGTGGTCGAGCTATGAGCCGGAGGATAAGGGCGTGACCATCGCCTACTCCTCCGTCTATGGCAACACGAAGCAGGCGGCGCTCGAGCTCGCAGACGCGCTCAAAGCCCGCGGCCAGGAGGTTTCGGTCTTCGACCTCGCTCGTGACGACATGTCTGAGGCCGTTGAGAATGCCTTCCGCTATGACCGTCTCGTGCTGGCGAGCATCACCTACGCGGGCAGCATCTTCCCGCATATGAGCACGTTCCTTCACACGCTCGCCGAGCACGCCTACCAGAACCGTCGCGTCGCCCTCGTCGAGGCCGGTTCCTGGGCGCCGATGGCCGCCAAGGTCATGCGCTCCCAGTTCGAGGCGATGAAGGCCATCGATATCTGCGAGAACGTCGTTACTGTCAGGGGTGCCGTCAACGACGAGACGCGTGCCCAGATCGAGGCGCTTGCCGAGGAGCTCGCGCGATAGGATAGCAAGTGGAAGAGATGACCAAGACGGCGGGAGCTTCCGCGCTGTCGCCTGCACGTCGCCGTATCTGCGTAGGCCTGCTCGTCGTTCTCGGCTTCTCTTTGGGTTGCTCTGAGTTTGCCGTCATAGGCGTCGAGCAGGAGATTGCCGACGCCTATGGCGTGACGCTTGCGGAGGCGGGCCAGCTCATCAGCTTTTTTGCTATGACGTATGCGTTCCTGACCCCGCTGCTCACCCTTGCGACGGGCCGCTTCAAGCGCTTCCATCTCGTCGTTGCCTACTCGGTGGTGTTCTGCGTCGCCAACCTCGTTCAGTCGCTTGCCCCGACGTTTGGCATTCTCCTCGCGAGCCGCGTGCTTATCGGTGCCGTCTCTGGAACGTTTTTGGGCGTGGGCATCACGTTCATCCCCGAGCTCGTCGACCCGAAGCGGACGTCCGCGATGATCAGCGTGGTCTACGCCGCGTTCTCCGTGGCGATGGTTGTCGCGGCCTCCGCCGGCAAGGCCCTGGCCGCGCTCTCGGACTGGCGCATCATCATGTGGGCTGCGCTCGCGCTCGCCCTCGTGACGTGTGGCGCTCTCGTCGCGTTGCTTCCGCGCGAGGGCGCCACGGACGAGCCGGCGACTGCCGGCGAGCAGGTGCGCCTCCTCTTCGAGCCGCAGGTCATGACGGGTATCGCCATCTTCGTCTTTGGCGTTGGCTCGACCTACGTGTTCTATGGGTATGTCACGCCTTACCTCGAGACGGTCCTCGGGATGTTTCCGCTTGCCGCGAGCGCCACGCTGATGGCGTATGGCACGGGCACGTTTGCATCGAACCTGCTCTCCGGCTGGGTTGACTCTCGCTTCGGAATTCGAGCGCTGTGCGTGACCTTCCCCATGCTATCCGTCGTGCTGTTCACGCTCTGGCTTGCGGGTTCCTCGCAGCCGCTTGGCCTCGCGTGTGTCATGGCGATATTGCTGCTCATGTATATCGCGTCCGTGCCCTGCATCTCGATGTTCATGAACACGGCAATGCGCAAGCACCCCAAGGCGCTCACACTCGCGAGCTCACTCGAGGCGACGGCGTTCAATATCGGCATCGCATTTGGCACGGCGGTCGGCGGAGTCATTGTGAGCAACCTCGGGCTTGTGAACGTTGGTGCCGTGGGCGCCGTGTTAGCGCTGGTGGCGCTTGGGCTCGTGCTGGTCACCATTCCGCTCGAGCGTCGTTCGAGGGCGGAAGCCTAGCATGGGGGAACGCTCGACAGACGCCTGTCGTCGCGCGCCGGGTGTGGACGGACCGGGCGCCGGGGGCCGCTGGCCCTCGTGGCTGCCACGCCCCGTTCGCCTCTCGGGTGGGTGGGGCTTCGTGCGCCAGGTCCGCGACCACGATGGCGAGCCCGTGCGGGTGCTGCAGACAGGAGGCGTCTACCAAAGCGCTACCTACCTCGACGAGCGCCGCATGGAGCCCGTGTTCTCCTACTACCGCGCCTTTGACCACGCCTTCACGCTGCGCCCCGACACGCGTCGCGTCCTCATGATCGGCGGCGGTGGCTACGCGTGGCCCAAGCACGTGCTCGCGACGCGCGATGATGTCTCGCTCGACGCGGTAGAGATCGACGCGTCCGTGACCGAGGTCGCACGCCGCTGGTTCTTCCTCGACGAGGCGATGTCCGCCCATCCGGGTCGCTGCTGCCTCATCACGGAAGACGGGCGAGCCTTCCTCGAGGAAGGTGCCGCCTCTGGGCGCGAGCCGTATGGTGCGGTCGTGCTCGACGCGTTCGACGGGTTCGAGCCCGTGCGCGCGCTCGCGACCGTCGAAGCCGCGCGGGCGGTGCACGCCAACCTTGTGTCGGATGGCTTGGCGCTCGCAAATGTCGTCTCCGCGGAGGCGGGGACGGACATCGAGTTCCTCCGAGACATTGCCGCATCGTTTGCCGAGGTATTCGCCCATGTGCACGTGATACCCTGCGAGGACGACCCCTTTGCGGTGGAGGACAACTATCTGCTCGTTGCGACTGATGCCAGCTGGCCAGCCCCGGATGCGATTCCCTTCGACGAGGAGTTCCTCGGCGAGCCGATGTACGACTAGCGGGACCCGTCCCGTCTGATGCCGGGCTTACGCCTGGATGTTCCGTCTCCTAGCTGAACCAGGGGATGTCGACGCCGGGAACTCCGCCTCCCGACGGAAGCTCCGCGCTCGTGGCGTAGGGCTCCCATTCGTTAACGCGCCTCCTCATTCCCTCGACGTCGAGCACACCTTCCGCAAACCCCTTGCGAACGAGCTCGTCGGGGAGCAGGCTGTCATATTTCTCGAACACGGGGACCTCCGTCGGGCCGAGGAGGTCGATGGGGTCGAAGGGCTTGTTCGCCTCGTCGATGAGAGTTCGGAAGAACTCGCCGGGACCCGTGCTCATGCGGAACTGCAGGTAGTAGGGGCGAGTTGGGTCAAACCCCTTGATGTCGAGCGATTTGGCGCACTTGTGCTTGATGAGGCGCTCGAGGGCGAGGAACGCGTAGCTTCCAAGCCAGGGGAAGAGCGCCCACGTGTCCTCCCCCAGGTTGATGAGGGGCGAGCGATCTATGTCCGCTCCGGCGGCTGCGCGGCGCGCGACGGCGAGGCGTACCGTCGCGTTGCGCATGAGGAACGGATAGTTGCAGCGCTCCTCAAGGACGCGACGCATGCGCTCGAGCACGTGCGTGTGGATATCGCCGGCGCACTCGCCAAAATAGGCGGGCACGCGGCCCTTGATCTTTGTGACGTAGACGACGAGACGCTTGTGATCGACCTCGTCGACCATCCAGGTGGCGCCGGCGATGGCGACCTTGCCGCCCGGGGGCGGCGGCGCGACGAGCGTGCCAAGGTCTGCTGAGTCGCTGCGGACGGTGTACTCGATGTTCTCCTGAAAGACGCCGTAGAACTTGTACGAGTTGACGACGCGTTCTCCGGCGAGACCGACGATGAGTGTCCCCGCCTCCGTGAGCTCGAGGTAGTCTGTCTCGAGGAGATGGCGGAGCAGTACCTTGAAGTCGTCCGGGCTCACGCGCCTGAACACGGTTAGGTTGAGCACCCTGCCCGCAAGCTCGCTCGCGGAGAGCTCACCCTCGCTGGCGAGCGTGGCGAGCGTTTGGTGAAGCAGGAGGCTGTAGGGGAGGCGGCCGAGGCGAGGCGGCTCTACCCAGCGCTCCTCTAGGTAGAGTTGGACGAGGGCGATGCCTTGGAGCAACTTCCACGGGATGGTCTCCGGGAGGAGAGCCCTGACATCAGGATGATCCTCGCGCATGACAAACCACATCTCGGGAGGGCGATCCCGGCGGCCGGTGCGGCCCATGCGCTGGAGAAACGCGCTCACCGTGAAGGGGGCGTCGATCTGGAAGGCACGCTCGAGACGCCCGATATCAATCCCCAGTTCAAGGGTAGCCGTGGTGACCGTGGTCATGCACTGCGTCTCGTCGCGCATGAGGTCTTCCGCGGACTCGCGAATCGAGCTCGAGAGGTTGCCATGGTGGATCAGGAAGCGATCCGGCTCGTGCACGAGCTCGCAGTAACGACGGAGCTCTGTACAGTAGGCTTCCGCGTCCTCGCGGGAGTTGGCGAAGAGCAGGCATTTCTTGTTGCGCGAGTGCTCGAAGACATAACCGAGCCCGGGGTCGGCCTCCTTGGGGGCGGCGTCTGTGGCGACGTCGAGCGTGGAACAGATGAAGAAGTCGTCGTCAATCTCATCGGGCTCGATGGGGGACGGGGTGGCGAGGGAGGTTTCGTCGTCTCTTGAGGCGGCGGTGAGGCTGGACATGGGAGTGCCGTCTTCGTTCGTGGCTTCGACGCCGCCCTCGTTTTTGGAGCTAGTGCAGGCGTTACTTGCGGGCCCGGCGTTACTTGCGGGTCCGGCGCTGCTGCTTGCGGGCCCGGCGCTGCTGCTTGACGCCTTGCGAGCGTCCGCTGCCCTTCGCGAGGCGTCGAAATCGCGAAGCGAGCACAGCGCCTCGGCGAGCGAGGCGTCTCCTGCCTGGTCTCCATCGAGGTAGAAGTGCTCCATCGAGAGATTCCATACACGCTCGGGCTCCTGAACGCGCGGAACCACCCACCCGCGGCCCGTGCCTGCGGACAGGAATGCGCCGACGGCGTCTGGGTCGCCAATCGTGGCAGAAAGCCCGATGCGGCGCGGGTTGACGCCCGCGATGCGACCGAGGCGTTCGATGAGCGAAATCGTTTGGCCGCCACGGTCTCCGCGCAGAAGCGAGTGGACCTCGTCGATTACGACGAAGCGAAGGTCGCTGAACAGATGCGGGATGGCCGAGTGCTTATGGAGTAGAAGCGCCTCGAGTGACTCTGGCGTGATTTGGAGGATGCCGCCCGGCTTCTTGAGGAGCTTGGCCTTGTGGCTCGAGGAGACGTCCCCGTGCCAACGCCAGACGGGGATGTGCGCCTCGTCGCAGAGTTCCTCCAGGCGGAGGAACTGATCATTGATGAGGGCCTTGAGGGGGCCGATGTATATGGCTCCCACGCTCGCGGGAGGGTTCTCGTCGAAGAGCGTGAGGATGGGAAAGAACGCGGCCTCCGTCTTGCCAGAGGCGGTCGAGGCGGTGAGCAGGACGTTGTCATCCGTGTTGAAGATCGCCTCGGCAGCGGCCACCTGGATGCCACGGAGGTTCTCCCACTCATGGTCATAGATGAAGTCCTGGATGAAGGGCGCATAGCGAGAGAAGGTATCCATCAGAGCTTGAACCCGGAGAAGTCTCTGTTGGATGTGCCTTCGGCAGGACGGCTCGTGCCCGCGATGGTGGAGGCTGCGCCAACGGCTGTCGAGCCCAATGGCGCGACGCCTGCGAGCGTTACGCCCCCGCTCTGCGTTGCCACGCTCGCCGTGTTACCGGCCGCCGACGCGGTGATGATCGGTGCGCTGGCGTCACTTGGCATGCCGCCGGTGCCGGACCCATCGTTTGCGAGAATGCTCTCGATCGTGGTGCCGGGGTTCTGGTGGAGGATGTCGAGAAGCTCGACGAAGTCGCGGATGACCTCGCGCGGGGTGAGATGGGTATCCGTGCCGACACGCCCGTACTCGAGCTGGAGGAACCTGACGAGGTCCTCCGTGCCAAGCGTGCGCTCATACCCGAAGTAGCCCGCATGAATATCCGAGAGCTTCTCCGTCAGGACGAGAAGCTCCTCATAGGTGAGGGGATTCAGCTTGATAACGGGCGCGAGCATGTCATACATGCCCTCGCGGGCGAAGCGGCCCTCTGCCAAGCGCGAGCGCAGGGCTTCGTACGAGTAGACTCCGCGGCGGCGGTCCTCGATTGATTGCGGAGTGCCGCCCATGATGATGCTCAGGTGGTGTGCCTTGCCCTGGAGCGTGTCGTTGTACATCGTGAGGATCTTCTCGTAGTTGTACTGGCGCGTGATGGCGTTGGGAATCTTGTAGAGGTTCACCAGCTCATCGATGAGGACGAGCATGCCCTGATAGCCGGCGCCCACGAGGAACTGTGCGAGGAGCTTGAGGTAGTCATACCAGTCATCATCGCCGATGCAGCAGGAGATGCCGAGCTCGCCACGGGCTTCGGTCTTGGTGCGATACTCGCCGCGGAGCCATCTGAGGACGGCAGCACGGCGCTCGTCATCCCCCTGGGCGCTGGCCTCGTGGTAGGCGCGCAGGATGCGGGCGAAGTCGAACCCGTGGACCATCTCCTCGAGCGGGGCGCATGCTGCGGCGAGGGCTGCCTCCGCGCCGGCGGGGGAGGCGTCTATGGTGGCGACCCAGCGATCGAGCACGAGCTGGAGCGCGCCACCCTCCGGACGCGTCTTGGTCGAGAGGTTGCGAATGAGCTCACGATAGGTAGCGAGGCCCTGCCCGGCGGTGCCCTGGAGGCGACGCTCTGGCGAGAGGTCTGCGTCCGCAACGACGAAGCCCTTGCCCATCGCGTGCGTGCGGATCGTCTGGAGCAGGAAGCTCTTGCCTGCGCCGTAGCGGCCTACGAGGAAGCGGAAGCTGGCACCGCCGTTCGCGATGAGGTCGAGGTCATGGAGGAGGGCGCGAATTTCAGTCTCGCGGCCGACCGTCACGTAGGGCAGACCGATGCGCGGCACCACGCCGCCCTTGAGCGAGTTGATGATGACGGCGGCGATGCGCTTGGGCACGCGCGGCTTGGCGGTGGGCGCATCGGCGGATAGCGCCATTTGGCTTGTGTTTTCACTCATAGGAGAGGGCCTCCCTCACGTCTTCTACGTAGTCGTCGATGATAGCGGGCATGCCGGACACTAAACCGTCGAACTCGAGCGCGGTATCTCCAAGCAAGTCGAAGAGTTTCTCGTTGATGGAGTCCACGAGCATGTCGAGCGATGTGCCTGCGGGAACCTCCCATGGGGTGCCATCGAGAAGTGACTGAAGAAGCTCGAGCTCAATGGCGGTGAGGCCATAGGGCGCCGGCGTTGTTTCCGCGGAAGAATCTTCGGTGGGTGCTACGACCTGCGGTGCGGGGGCTGTGGGCGATGCCGCCTCAGCCGCGGGTGACACGGCCACTGCTGCCACCGACGCTGCCGCGGGTGACGCCGCCGCTGCCGCTGACGTCACTGCCGCGTCCGACGCAGCCTCATCCTCTCGCTCTTCGTCGATGAGGAGTGAATCGCACGTTGCGTTTGCCGCGGCGCGAATGCCGGCGAGCTGGGAGAGGTCGACCCGAACGGCCCTTGCCTCGCGATCCGCCTCCCAGGCGAGGCGGTTCTCTATCTGCTCCGCGACGATCTTGTCGAGGTACTTGGGCGCGTCCTTCTTGGTGAGCGGATGGGGATAGTCAATCGCGACGCGCAGGCGCTGGTCGATCAAGCGGAGAATGGCTCCGAGCTTGGAGCTGCGTCTGGCGGTGGTCAGGAACCCCTCGTGATACCAGCGCCCCTTGGCGCAACCGTAGCGATTGCAAGGGCTTATCTCGTAAATCGTGTCTTCGTGGGGGCTACCTGTCCAGAAGACGGCGTTCATGAAGATGACGTAGGGGAAGGCCTGTGATCTGCCGAAAAGATCTTCGACAAGGCTGGATTTGCGGTGCTTCTCGTAATAGAGGGCAAGCTCGGCGATAACGGAGCAGGTTACATGGCGGAGCGTCTCCGGACGGTCGCGATAGAGGCGGCTTACGCGTGGCCGGTAGGTGGCCAGCGTATCGAGTGCGGCGAAGAGATGCTCCTCCTCCGGCCTGTCTGCGCCAGCGAGAGCCATTGCCCGCACATCTTGTTTGCGAGGCTTTTTCTGGGGCGTCGCCGTCATCCAAGAGCCGAGGGACTCCGTGAGGCTGACGAGCGCTTCGTCAAAGGCGGTATTTACGTACGGAGCGAGGTAGGACGCGTCAAGCCCGTGCCAGACCGCGTAATCGCGGAGCCAACGCGTTACGTAACGTTGCAGCTCGGGGTAGGTGTCCTCGTGAGTCTTCCAGAAATGCTCGATGGCAAGGAAACCCTGCTCATCCCTAGTGAGGCCTTCGCGGCTGCGCCCGATGGGCTCGTGTTCGATGCCAATGCTGCCGATTAGCTCATAGAGGTGAACGAACGCAAAGGAGAGGGGCGCCTTGGGGGTCTCTTCTCCGCGGCGGATGGCACTTCTCCATGAGAAATAGCCTCTGAGCTGGCGGTCATTCATATCCACGTAAGTGGGGAAATAGCGTTCGAACGAGCCGTGATACTCGACGTCGTCCTCGTAATCCTCCATGAAGAGCGCTTGCTTGGTGAAGAGCTGGGCGCCAATCATCCCACGACCTTCGGGCGAGAGCGCCATCTCGCGCATCTCTTGTATGCGCGGGGGGACGTAGCTGGCCATTTGGGAGCCGCGCATGAGGATGGGCTCATCCGTGAAGACGCGGTCCACGAAGTTGCTGCGGCGGAGGTTGGGGCTCTGGAGGAGCATGTCAAGCACTTCTTGAGCGGTAGATATCATCATGCCTCCCTCCCGAGCCGTCTTAGGGAGGCTTATGATAGCACTGATTGCGAACATCTGTTTGACTTGCTTCACCCAGGCGGCGCGATGAGAGCTAGGCCTCGGGCCGGAGTCGGGCCTTGGGATCGCTTGAACCACGCCTCGGGCCGGAGCCAGGCCTTGGGCCACTTGAGCCTAGAACCAGGGGAGCCCCGCGCATGCGGCGGCGATAAGCACGGCAGGCAGCATGTTTGTCGGCTTGAAGGTGCGAGGCCAGATGACGTTGATTCCCACGCAGAAGATGAGGGCTGAGCCTACGAGGGTGAGGTTGGCGAGCGCCGCATCAGACAGGGCTGGGGCGATGAGCGTGGCGAGTGCCGTGACGAGTCCCTGGAAAACGCTAACCGAGAGCGCGGAGAAGATGCAGCCCTTGCCCATGGACGCCGTCATCGCGCAGACGATGATCGCGTCGAAGGAGCCTTTGAGCGCGAGAGTGGACCAGTCGCCGGCAAGGCCGTCTTGGATGGAGCCCACAATGGCCATCGCGCCAATCGAGAGGGTGAGCGATGCGGTGACGAAGCAGTCGACGAAGCGGGGATCGCCGGAGCTGCCAGTGTGATCGCGCAACCATTTTCCAAGGTCATCGAAGCGTGCGTCGATGTTGATGACCTCGCCGATGACCGTACCGAGCGCCATCGAGACGACAAGCATCATCGTGCCCGTCGTGGAGAGGCGAACGGTCCCGTCTTCCGTAACGGTGGCGACGAGCATGTGCTGGAGCGTGCCTGCGATGCCAACGAATACGATGCAGACGCCGCATGCGCGGAGAAACGCGTCTTGCAGGTGCTCCGTGACGAGCGAGCTTGCGGCGAGGCCGATGAGTCCGCCGACAATGATGAGGACGACGTTGATGAGGATACCGAGACCGGGTATGTGGCTCCTTAACTGGTTTGCGGTCCTTTAGTATACAGACGGCCGACAAGCGGCATCTTCGCTCGCGCCTCGATTCTTGCGATGCGTGCGGTATGGGTGGCGCGTATAGTAGCCTTACGCCCGAGAAACGGAGGATGCATGGTCTACCCTGACAGGATCTTGGCGCTGTCAGAGGTTGACGAGCTCCCTACCCGCGTTCATTACACCGATAACCCCGCGGACCTAATCTATAATTTCCACCTGCGGGTTCGTTCGAATATCGATCATATTCTGGGCGATGAGAACAACTTGGCTCGCATCCCGGAGCAACTTCGCGGCAAGGGAAACGAGTGCTTGCTGCGTCGGGCCTTTGAGGGCGCCATTGCGGAGGCCGAGCGTCGCGCGGCTGCGAACTACACCATTGCGGCGACGCAGTATTACAACGGTCGCATCCAGCTGCTTCTGCCACTTCGCCTTACGGGTGGCCAACCGGAGCTCGCGTTGACTATCCGCCGTGAGGACGGGTTCTATTCTGCGCGAACGTGTCTTACGCTCGATATGGCATATAACAATGTGCGCCAGATTTGCCGTCCGATGGCGAGTTGGCTGGCGAAGTAGGGCCAGGAAACTGAGCGTGTGCCAGACGGGGCGCGGCAAAGCCGCGCCCCGTCTGTTTTTAACCGGGTTTGACGCCCTGAAACGACGTCGCTTGATGACCAAGAGCCATGTTGTGCGCTATGCGAAGCGCTGAGAAACTAGCGGATAGCGACTGTGAGCAGCCAAATCAGGCCCTGTCGAGTAGTCCCTCCGTTTCAACTCTTTCTGACCTGCGGTTTTGCAAGGTTTTAAGAGGGGACTACTTGACAATACTCCATTTGGCTGCTCACTGTGGCTATCCGTTATTAAAAAGTGAGCCCTGACGGGGCGCCGAACGGCATCTTGGTACGCTGCGCTGCGTGCGAACGCCGTGTGTACCCCGCTGGGTCAACGCCTGAACGCCAACGAGGACGCTAACGCCAACAATATATGTGCGCAAACAATATATGTGCGTGAAGGGGCTGGCGTTGGAATTGACACGCATCTTGCGCTTGGCGCCGGGCGTTCGCGCTTCACGTCGGCTGGCGTGCGCAAGCATCAGCCGCACACCCCCGCGCCAGCCAGGTCGTGCCTCTTGTGCGGCCTGCCGCTCCGAAATCCCTAGAAAGAGCCGTTGCCAGAAGCCTTCTGCTGCTCGAGGCGCTTCTTGTGGATAGCGCGACGCGCGTTGAGCCAACACAGCAGAACCGTAAAGGCCTGGTCAACCTCCTCGTCCGTGTACTGAGACCTCACGATGGACATCGACTCGCCAAAGTGAATCGCATCGTAGTGCTCATGCGCGGCGTTGAGCTCGAGGCCCTTCTCGCTCAGCTCGAGGAACTGGCGGTTGTCCATACCCTCCGCTTTGTTCTTGAGGATAAGGCCGCGCGCGACGAGCCTGTTCACGATTTGGGAGAACGCGCCCTTGGTCTTGCCAAACGCGAGCGCCATGTCGGTGAGCGTGACACAGGGGTGATCGGCGATGTACTTGATGACGTGGGTCTCCCAGGCGGTGTATGCCTCGCCGGTGCCGTAGTCATGGGGCTTCTTCGTTCCGGAATAGAAAGAAGACACCTGATGGAGGATGTCACATGCCGTGACGTCGTCAATGGGGTGGCGAATGCCGTCATTGGGTACTGGCTGCGTCATATGCAACCTCCCTTCATTTGAGGTAACCATACGAGTCTACTACTAAAACATGCAGTATTAATAAGGGAATGGCGATACCGTTCGCGGTCGATAAACTACCGTTCATAGTTTAAGCGTAAAACAACGCAAGTTAGTGTCTAAACTACGGCGATGTAGATGCTAAACAACGCCATGGCAAGCCAGTTCGCATCTGGTCGTTTTATAACCTCAAAGAAAAAGAGGAAGTGAGTCGATGAGTCCTGCAATCTCTATTCTTCTGACGCTGATTTACATCGCGTTCGTCGTGCGCTGCGTCCTGAAGAAGGTCAACTCCGTCTTCATCTTCATGATGTCCGGCATCGCTGTTCTGATGGCCTATTCCGCCTTCACCGGCACCTCCGTCCTCGGTGAGGACACCACCGGTAACATCCTCCTCGACTGCATCGTGTTCGCGAAGAACTGCTTCTCCAAGAACATGAGCGGCGTCGGCCTCACGCTTATGATGGTCACCGGCTACGCGATGTACATGACGCACATCGGTGCCTCTACCAAGCTGGCCTTCCTCGCCACCAAGCCTCTCGGTGGCATCAAGAACCCCTACATCGTTCTGAGCTTCCTGTTCCTCATCGGCTGCGCTCTTAAGCTCGTTATCCCCAGCGCTTCCGGCCACGCGATGCTCCTTATGTCCATCGCCTTCCCGATCATGATCTCCCTCGGCATCAGCCCGCTCTCCGCGTGCACCGCCGTCGTCATGGGCAGCTTCCTTGACTGGGGCCCCAACGACTCCTCCGCCATCTTCGCCGCTGAGAAGGTCGTTGGTATCCCGATGATTGACTACTTCATGCAGTGGCAGCTCCCCGTCGGCGTCATCCTGTCCGTCATCGCCGCCATCCTTCTTCCCATGTGGCTCAACCACTGCGACAAGAAGGCCGCCGCTGCCGAGGGTGTCCAGGAGCTTCAGCACGAGGCCGTCAAGGATTCTGACTGCCCGGTTTGGTACTCCATCTTCCCGGTTGCCCCGCTCGTCATCATCATTGCCTGCGCCTTCAGCCCCATCAAGATGGACGTCGCCGTCGCGAACCTGCTCTGCCTGCTCGTCGTCTTCCTCATCGAGCTTGCCCGTAAGCGCGACAAGGTCGTCACCGACGACATGAGCTTCGTCATGAAGGAGATGGGTGGCGCCTTCGCTCGCGTCGTCTCCATCCTTTCTGCCGCCGCCATCTTCGCTGAGGGCATCAAGCTCCTCGGTGGCCTGACGGTCGTCTCCGACCTCCTCGCCGAGGCCAACGGTGCCCCGATCATCGTCGTCCTCTGCATGTCCTTCATCACGTTCTTCGGCGCCTTCATCCTCGGCTCCGGCAACGCCTCTTGGTACGCCTTCGGCCCGCTCGTCCCGGATATGTGCGCCACCATGGGCATGGCCACCCAGAGCATCGCCGTCCCGATGCAGCTCGCCACCGCTATGGGCCGCTCCATGTCCCCCGTCGCCGGTGTCATCATCGCCACCGCTGGTATGGGCGGCATCGACCTGCAGGATCTTTCCAAGAGCTGCATGCTCCCCTGCATCGCCATGTTCCTGTTGAACGTCATCATCGGCTACGGCTGGACCCTGTTCTTCTAGGCCACTCGAAATTAGCCCGGCCTAACCACCAGTACTTTTTAGGTAGTGTGTTGTTTTGCAGTCCGTTCTAACTCAGAAAGAAAAGGAGCAAATCATGAGCCACGTTTACGATTTCGATAAGGGCGTTGATCGCCGCGGCACCGACGCCAAGAAGTTCGACCCGTCCCTCTGCCCGGACGACGTCCTCCCCTTCTGGATCGCCGACTCCGAGTTCCAGAGCCCGGTTGAGCTCACCGAGGCCCTCCACAAGCGCGTCGACATGCTCCACTACGGTTACCCCTACATCGACACCGCTTTCGAGAACGCCGTTGCTCGTTGGTACAAGGTTCGTCACAACACCGTGCTGAACCCCGACTACATCGACTTCTCGCCGAACGTCATCATGGCCATGATCTGGGTCGTCAAGGAGTTCTCCGCCGTCGGCGATAAGGTCCTCCTCCAGACCCC
>SAMEA3387473__coassemble_1498_pt1 | contig 21130 bp, 21 predicted proteins | sample SAMEA3387473__metabat2_high_PE_020 | metagenome-assembled genome bin SAMEA3387473 (sample SAMEA3387473) | Felis catus | biome: Faeces | place: United Kingdom | collected 2012
GGAATGGATAAAAAAATAGCCGGGGGACTCCCCCGGCACTTGGAGGTAGCTTAATCAGCCACCAACAACCTTATAGCATGCGCTGGCGTTGAATACAAGAGGGGTGGGATGAAGCTGCTGATGATGGCGTTCCTTGGATGATGCAAGCTTGTGGCGGCACCCCAACCTGAAGGGAAAGCTCGCTATGCGCGGCAGTACCGCGATAAACCTCTCCATGCTGGATATCTTCCGTCTCCGCATGTTTTCCGAACGAGTTCGAAGGCCGGAGCAAGCGGTTCGAAGATTGACAGAGGGACCTCGAAGACCAGCTGCTGCCAATGCTGCATTCGAGGGACGAGGAGCCGACGCTGGCAGGCTTGATGGACAACGCGGAGAGGTTCACATCGGCCTACATTCTGCCGCGAGACGACGAGAGACTCTATTTGGAGTTGTTCGCCAAGGGGGAATACCGTCCCGAACTGCTCTTCGGCGAGTGCGATATCGCCCGGGCCGCCGCCGCGAGCCCGGAAGCTCAATGGAAGCTCGCTAACTTGAAGAAGATGAAGCGGTAATGACATGCGCGGTAGAGTGCGCGGCAGAGTGGGAATAGAGACTATTTTAGTTATGGGGGCATAAATCATTTTGACGATAATGAATACCCCAATAAACTCTGATTTGACATGCCGGCTCCAATGGAGGTTGAAGCCGGCATGCGTTTATTCCCCAGGGAAAACTACCTGAATAAGATCCGTGGCTTCTAACGGGCGACTTCCCGAAAAGGGAGGGCTCATCTTCTAATTACGCCAACGTCCCAGATCGCGAGCACACGCGTCGCGACGAGCCACGTTGCTCGCCGCCCGTCCGCGCCGCCGAGAGCAGGGCGCCCAAGTCGGCCTGGATCGTCTCCGCCTTACTCCCGAGCTGCAGCGGGGCCGAGCCGCTCGAGATGTTGACGCTCAGCAGGTGCGCTCCGGCAGCTTCGCGGCCATGCTCCAGAACGGGAGCGTGATGATGCCGGGGGTCATCTCGCCCGCGCCGAGCCCCAGCAAAAGCACGCGGCCATCGCCGCGCTCGCGCACGAAGCGCTCGTATCGCCCGAGGTCCTCGTGCTATGCCGCGCCCTGCAGAAACGTGTCGTCGCGCACCCACGGCACAAACTGCCAGCCGCAGTGCGGGCATCGGGGGACGTCCTCGCTGCGAACCTCGAATCCCGCCATGCCCGCGAGCATGCGCTCGACGTGGGGACCCGCGTCGAAGAGCTCGTCGCAGCATGGCTGCTTGCGTTGAAGGTGCGCGAAGCTTCAGCTGCTCATTATCCGCAACCTGCGCGTGCGCCCCTGGCGTTTCAACGAGTTGCGCCGCGACCTCGAGGGGATCTCCCAGAAGGTGCTCACCGACAGCCTGCGACAGATGGAGGATGACGGGCTGGTCTTTCGTCATGACTATGGGGAGAATCCTCCCCGCGTCGAGTATGGCCTCACCGAACTCGGCCGCCAGATGATGCTCGTCATGGACTCGCTCGCAGACTTCGGCGCTTATTACAAGACGATTGCTTCGCAGCGGACGCGCTGCTTGGGGGCGCGTCCCGTGGCGGGAGTAAGCGGTCGGGCGGCTTGTGTCCGCAGAGCGTGGCGCGTGATGGGCAGTGGCGCATGGAGCATTGCCGGAGGTGATGGGCGGCGACGTTGAGCGCCACGTTTTGCGCGTCCGTCGCATCGACCGCCAGGAATTGCGCGTTTTTCGGCCCTCTGGCACGCAAAACGTGGCGCGCGATGGCGCACGGCGAACGCGCGCACGCAGAACATGGCGCACGGCGGCGGCGCGCAGAACGCGGCGCGGGATGGGTGGACGCAAGCGTGTGCACGCAGAACGTGGCGCACGGCGAGCACGCCCGCCCGTCGCAGCTACTTGCCGGCCGCGCGGCGCAGGCGGTCGCGAAGCTTCTGCAGTGGGCTTGGCCCGGACGCGGCCTCCTCGTTCGGCGAGGTAAAGATATCGCGATCCAGGTGGACGCCCATGGCCTTGACGAGCGCCGCGCCGTCCTCGGGAATCAAGGTGAGAACCTGGCCGGAGTCGGTGTGGAGCGCGAGCTCGCGGATATCGCCGCGGAAGATGTCGGCCTCGACGCTCGTGATTTCGTCCCAGGCAACGCGCAGCTGGCGCACGCCGTCGCAGGTCTCGAACTCGATGCCCGAGTCACCGCAAAGAAGCGCCCCGGGCTTGGGCATAATTCCGCTGGTCAGGCAGTTGCAGCCGACCTTCTCTTCTACAACCTCGTTGAACGCCATGCGCTGCGCCCCCTTACTGTCGGATGCTCGGCTTCACGCCGGTGGCAAGAAGCTGAACGATCTCGGCCTCGGTCGCGTTCGAAAGGTCGCCCGAGACCGTCGCCTTGAACGCCGAGGCCATCGTGGCGAAGTCGACGAGGAACTGTGGCTCACAACGGCTCATCTCGCAGTGGATGACGCTCGCGGAAAAGACGTTGCCGCAGCTGGAGATGTCGGCGAGCGCCACGTGCTGGGGGAGCGAGAGGTACGTCTCGCCGCGCGTGACCTTGGCACCACGGATGCGCGCGACGTCGTAGCGGTCGATCTGGCGCACGACGAAGCACAGGGATTGCAGGGAGTGGTCGTTGAGCATGCCGCGCGCCCAGTTGAGGCAGAAGTCAAAGAGATCGGGCTCCTCGACGCTCGCGTGCTCGATGGAGATGATGTCGTCCTCGGACGCTATGAGCTCGTCGACGTATGGCATGATCTTGCCCATTTTTGAGAGCGCTTCCTCGCGCGTCCACATGGTCTCGCGGTAGTTGAGGTCTATGAAGGTCTTGATGCCGCGGCCCTTGCAGGCGCGTAGCGCGTCGACGCACGCGTGGAACATCTCGTCCGAGATCGCGGGCACGACGCCCGAGAAGAAGAACGCCTTGACGCCGTTCAAGAGGCTGTCCCAGTCGAAGGTCTCACGACGAGCGTTGGCCATCGAGGTGTCGGAGCGGTCGTAGGTGACGACGGTCGGCCTGATGGAGCGTCCGCGCTCGGTGTAGTAGAGGCCCATGCGGTGATTCGAGCGCAAGATCTTCGAGGTGTTGATGCCGTAGCGTGCGAGGTTCATGATCGCGTTCGTGCCGAGGCGGTTCTCGGGGACCACGCTCGCGAACGAGACGTCCTCTCCGAGCTGTGCCAGCGTGGTCGCGACCACGACCTCGGCGCCGCTGTAGGAGATGTCTAGGCTCCTGGCGTCGTCAAGACGCTCGTGAGCGACAGTGGAAAGCCTGATAAGGGGTTCGCCGAAGCAAAGAATACTCATGGTTACACTCCCAGAATAATCACGAGTGAGGTCATGATGATGCCCGCGAGGATGGTCAATGCGTTCGCCATTCCGGCCAGGCCCTTATCGCCGCCGGCCCACAGGGTATAGACCGGCCCCATGGAGGGCGCCGGCGCCCAGGCGAGGACGGCGACGACCTTGCGGGTCACAGGGTCGAAGGGCAGCAGGAACAGCGCGGTCAACGAAAGCAGCGTTGAGAAGGCGAATCGCCAGCTCAGTAGGCGAACAAGTTCAACAACTTTTGCCTTGTTGACCGTGAACCTAATCATAAGTCCGATCATGAACATCGCCAAAAAAGAATTTGCGTTTGCAATGGGGTCGATGAGCGTGATGGCCACCGGCGGAATCCGCAGGCCGAAGAGGCCCATGACGATGAGGACCACATAGCAGTCGAACGCCACCGACGAGAAGAGCGCTCGCGCAAAGACCTTGGCTTTGTCGCGGAAGCACTGATAGCCGGTACCGAGCACGCATGCGCGGATGAGCGCCCAGGTACCTCCGGTGCACATGAGGGAGTTTCCAGCGTCGAACAGGCAGGTTGCGACCGCCCCCTGCGCGGGGAAGAAGGCTTGGACGAAGGCGAGCGCGAAGCAACCGATGTTGAAACCGGCGACGTTCGACTGCTGGAGAACTCGCTCCTCCTGCGGCTTGTTGGCATATGCGGCCAGCGAGAGGAAGAACGGCAGGGCGTTCGCGACGAAGCCGAGGGCAATGAGAGGCAAAAGCGACCGGTCGAGCTCGGATGCCTCGAAGGCGCGGATGATGGCGCAGGGGAGCGTCAGGTTGAACACGATCTTCGAGATCAGGCGGTCGGCGCCCTCCCCAAACTTGCCGCTGTGGCCCGCAGCCACGCCTATGAGGATGATGACGACGAAGGACGCGACTTTGGCTAAGACGGCGAGCATAACGGGATGTGACTCCAAACATGAGAGCGCGACAAAGGAGAGGGCAGGCTGGCGCCTGCCCTCGAAGGAAAGGCTATGGGGTGCTTAGTACTTGGGCTTCCTGATCCGGCTGACTTTCTCAGGGTGGAAGCGCTTGACCGCGGCGAGTCCGTCCTGCGCGTTGAAGCGGTCGCTCGCCTTCTTGAACTGGATGCGGATCGGGGCGAAGCCCATGTCCATGTTTGCCTGGGCGAGGCGTGCCTGGCGGCGGTTGCGGGTCTTGACCCACTCGTCGAAGTCCAGGGGGACCGCGCACAGGAAGGTGTCGTCCTTGAGCTTTAGCAGATGTACGTCCGCGATCTGGTCCCACGGAGTGAAGCCCGAACCCATGGAGTCGGTGTTGTCCGTGATGCCATTCTCGTCGATGACGATGGCGTTGCGGCGACGGGCGATCTTTACGATGTTCGACCCGATGATGAAGGCCGATGCGGGGAGCATGATCCAGCCCATGCAGACCTTCATGACGAGCAGGTTCTCCGCGTAGGGCAGCGGCTGCGTAAGCACGATGATCGCGCCGAGCAGAAGGCAAATTCCCATAAACAGATAAGAAACGATGAGAACGACGTTCGCGTTGATGGCGAGCTTCTCACCTTCCAGGGCGCGGGACATCTATGGCTCCTTCCTTAATGCGTGCGGCCGCATGCGGGTAACTGCGTTGGCCGAATCATAGGCAATTTGAGAGTCCGGGATAGGGCTTGACTCGCCAAATGTGAAGAAAGTGTGTGCGTAGATTGACATAACCTAGCAAATCTTAATTGCTATGGGAGTTATGTCGAACAAAACAAGAACAAGATATGATGAAGACATGAAGAAACACCGAAAACGGTAGTTCCACCACTCAAATCCTGTGTTGGAAATATGATTCATGCCAACGAACCTCCACACGAGTAGAACCCCAAAGAGGGCGGAGGCGCTGGTCAGGTTAGGTTCTGCACATCGAAGGAAAGAACGGAGAGGAGAAGGAGAATGGCAAGCAAGAAGTTCATCGTTGGCGTCACCGCTTGTCAGATCGGCATTGCCCACACGTTTATGGCTGCCGAGTCTCTGCAGCAGGCCATCGAGGCCCGCGGCTGCGAGGCCAAGATTGAGACCCAGGGCGCGACGGGTGCCGAGAACGTCATCACCGACGAGGACCTCGCTCGTGCCGACGCCGCTATCATCGCGGCCGACGTCAAGATCAAGCACGAGGAGCGCTTTGATCCCATCCCCACGCTGAGCTGCAAGACCAATGAGGTCATGACGGTGGAGACTGCTCTTGGCATCGTTGACGAGGTTCTGGAGGCGATTGAGTAACCATGGCTGAGATTAAGCGCAAGAACGCAAAGAAGAAGAGCGCCGGCCGTCAGGCTTGGGACGCGGTGCTCACCGGTATTTCCTACATGATCCCGTTCATCGTTGGCGGCGGCGTGCTTTGGGGCATCGCCAAGGCCATGGGCGGCTACAACATCGCGGCTGACATGAAGGCCCTGGTTGTCGATGGCGGCAGCTACAAGGATTACTCGCTCGCCATGGTGATCTACTCCATCGGCTCCGCGATCTTCGACGTGTGCGTGCCCATCATCGGTGCCTACACCGCCTACGCCCTCTCCGATAAGCCCGGCCTCGCTCCCGGCTTCGCTGTCGGTGTCATCTCCAACACCATCAAGGCCGGCTTCCTCGGCGCCGTCGTCGGCGGCATCGTCGCTGGCTACATCGTGAACTTCCTCAAGGATGCCTCGAAGAAGGTCCCGAGCTCCGTCCAGTCCGTGTTCCCGATCCTCATCATCCCGGTCGTCGGTACCGCGCTGACCTCCCTGCTCATGTGGTACGTCATCGGCGTGCCCATCGGCTGGTTCATGACCGCCATCACCTCCATGCTCACCAACCTTCAGGGCATTGGCGGTGCTGTCTTTGGCGCGGCCATCGGCATCGGCATGTCTACCGACCAGGGCGGCCCGATCTCCAAGGCAGTCGCTCTTGTTGCCAACGGCCTCAACGCCGACGGCATCCTCGGGCCCGCGGCCTGCAAGATGTGCGGCGGCATGCAGAACCCGCTCGGTGTCTGCTTCGCCCAGATCATCGACCGCTTCGCCGGTAAGAAGAAGTTCACCGAGAAGGAGCGCTCGACCACTGTCTCCGGCCTCGTCCTCGCATGCTGCTACATCCAGGAGTACGTCATTCCGTTCCTGGTCCAGGACACCTGGCGCTGCATCATCCCCTGCATGGTCGGTGGCGCTATCTCCGGCGGCCTCTGCGGCTACTTCGCCCTTGAGTCTGCGGCTGTCCACGGCGGCGTCTTCGTCATCCCGATGATGAGCAACCCGCTCCAGTTCGTTGCCTTCTGGTTCATCGGCGCTGCCGTCAACGGCACCCTGTACTTCCTCCTCCGCAAGCCCGTCAGCGAGGATGGCGACATGGCTGGCAACGGCGTTCTCGACCAGCTCCTCGGCTAGTTCCCCGCACGTTCGCTCCGCCAGGGCGGGGAGACTCCACGGCGTGTCTCCCCGCCCTTATTTATACCTAACGCCGTACCCGTAAGCCGCTTTCGGCTGGTCGAACGAGCTTCCGCCGGCGAGTCAGGCGCATATATAAGCAAGGAAGGACTCAGGCATGTACACCTCCATGAAGGAAATTCTCCAGCACGCAAGCGTCAACCACTACGCGGTCCCCGCGCCGAACTGCCCCAGCTACAACATGGTCAAGGCCGCCTGCATGGCCGCCGAGGCCAAGAAGTCCGCGGTCATCCTCGACCTGTCTCCCCGTCAGTTCAAGATGAACGCCACCCCCGAGGTCTGGGCCCCCATGGTCAAGGCCATCGCAGAGCCCCTGAACGTCCCCGTGGCGCTTAACCTCGACCACGGCGCGGAGTTCGAGGACATCTGCCGCTGCATCAAGGCCGGCTTCTCGAGCGTCATGTGCGACGCCTCCAGCCTGCCCTTCGAAGAGAATATCCGCCGCGTCCAGCAGGTCGTGGCCTTTGCCCACTCCCACGGCGCCTCGGTCGAGGCCGAGCTCGGCCACGTCGGCCAGGCCGCCGAGGGCGACGGCCGTTCCGACGACATGTACACCAAGGTGGACATGGCCGTCGAGTTCGTCGAGCGCACCGGCTGCGACTGCCTTGCGGTTGCCATCGGCACCGCTCACGGCAAGTACCCTGCCGACTACGTGCCCCAGCTCGACTTCGAGCGCCTCGCCGAGATCAAGGCCGCCCTCGGCCAGGACTACCCGCTCGTCCTCCACGGCGGCTCCGGCGCAGGCGACGAGAACTTCCAGAAGGCCGTGGCCGGCGGCATCAACAAGGTCAACCTCTGGACTGACTACTCCCGCGCCTACGTCGGCGCCGTCCGCGAGTTCCTCGCGAAGAACGAGAACCCCGACTACATCTTCGTCGCGACCGACGCCGAGGAGAAGGCCTCCAAGTGGCTCGAGCGCTACATGGACCTCTTCGGCTCCGCGGGCCGTTACCAGTTCTCCGACGACAAGATGGAAGAGACGGATTAATTCCAATGACGCGGTTCCTTTTCGCATGTGACTCATTCAAGGGCACCATCTCCTCGGCTCGCTCCGCTGAGCTTCTGGCCGAGGAAGCCGCAGCCTTCTTTCCAAACGCGACCTTCTCCTCCTTGGAGGTCGCCGACGGCGGAGAAGGCACGGTTGACGCCCTGGTGGCCTCCCTCGGCGGCGAGCGCGTGACGCTTAGCGTCGCGGACCCGCTGGGCCGCCCCGTCGAGGCGAGCTACGGGATTCTGCCGGGTGGCCTCGCGGTCATCGAGATGGCCGCCGCCTCCGGCCTGCCCCTGCTCTCGCTTGCGGAGAGGAACCCGCTTCGCACCAGCACCTACGGCACCGGCGAGCTCATCGCCGACGCCATCGCCCGCGGCGTGTGTGACATCACGCTCGCCATCGGCGGCTCGGCCACCAACGACTGCGGCATGGGCGCCATGCGTGCCCTCGGCGCGCGCTTTGTGGGCGAGTCGGGAGAAGAGCTCGAGGGCGTGGGCGCTGACCTCGCGCGCGTTCGCCGCATCGACCTTTCCGGTATGGACGAGCGCGTGGCAGAGACGAACTTCCACGTGATGTGCGACGTCGACAACCCGCTTGTTGGGTCCCGGGGCGCCACCTACACCTTCGGCCCCCAGAAGGGCGCCGACCCCGACTGCGCCGATGCGCTCGAGACGGGCATGGCAAGCTTCGCCGACGTCCTCGCGGCCACCTTCAGCGTGGACGTCTCGGATCAGGCGGGCATGGGCGCCGCCGGCGGCCTCGGCGCGGCCGCGCGACTCTTCCTCGATGCCGAGGTCGTGGGCGGCGTCGATCGCGTGCTCGACCTCGTGGGCTTTGACGAGGCGCTCGCGGGCTGCGACCTGTGCGTCACCGGGGAGGGTCACGCTGATTCCCAGTCCGCCCACGGCAAGGTCGTCTCGGGTGTCGCCGCGCGCTGCCACGCGGCGGGCGTGCCCTGTGTCGCCGTGGTCGGGGGCATGAGCGCCGACGCCCCCGAGCTATTTGGCTGCGGCGTCGACGCGCTCGTTCCCACGGTGATCGACGTCTCCTCGATCGAGGAGGTCCTCGCGGCGGCGGAGACGAACTTCCGCCTGGCCGCCCAGCGCACGTTCGCGCTTCTTTCCGTCGGCAAGGGTCTGGGGGTGACGCGATGATCAGCGGTGCTTCTTGTTGGAACCTATCCGTCCAGCAGGGCATGTCTTTTGTGGACGCGGGCGGACACGACGTGTACACCTTCGACGCCGCCGAGCCCACGCTCTACGCGCAGCTCGCCGCCACCGCCGCAAGGACGCCCGATGCCATCGCCATCGTCGACGACTGGGGCCACAGAACCACGTTCTCCGAGCTCAAGCGCCACGCTGACGACCTTGCCGGTTACCTGTGCGCCAACGCCGGCGTCCGCCCTGGCGACCGCGTGGGCCTGCTGATGCACGCCGACGCCGAGTTCGCCGTCGCACTCTACGCGATCTCGAAGGCCGGCTGCACCTGCGTGCCGATCCCCACCAAGTACCGCGTGCCGGAGGTCGCCGCCATCGTGAGCGCGGCAGACCTGAAGGCGCTCGTCATTGGCGAGGAGTTCGAGTCGTGGAGGCAGAGCCTGCCCGTGCGCCCCTCCGAGACCGTGGTCGCGGCCGATTGCAAAAAGGGCTACGGGTTTCCGCAGTCGCAGGGCTTTGCGCCCGTGTGCGAGCCGTGCGGTAGTCCCGAGGACGCCGCGATCATGATGTTCACCAGCGGGACCACCTCGAGCGCCAAGGGCGTCGTGCTCTCCAACCGCAACGTCGTGCATGCCACGATGGTCTACCAGCGGCTCATGGGCACCAGCCCCTCAGACCGCTGCCTCATCCCGATCCCCATCTACCACGTGACGGGCCTCATCGCGCTTCTTGCCCAGTTCATCTATGTGGGCGCGACGACCTACCTTCACCGCTTCTTTGACGCGAGACGCGTGCTTGCCTGCGTGCGCGACGACCAGATCACCTACCTGCATGGCTCGCCGACGTCGTTTGCCGAGCTCGTGTCCCTGCGAGACGAGTTCCCCTCGTTGCCTTCGGTGCGCTGCATGCTTTCCGGCTCGAGCTACGAGCCCGTGTCCACGATGCGCCGCTTCCACGAGTGGATGCCCACGGCCACCTTCCAAGTGGTCTACGGCATGACCGAGACTGCGAGCCCGGCGCTACTCTTCCCGCTCGACTCGCCGACCTCCGTCTACGCCGGTGCCACCGGCAAGCCGGTCCCCGGCGTGGACGCGAAGATTGTCGACGAGGCCGGCGCCGAGGTGGCCTGTGACCAGACCGGTGAGCTGGTCCTGCGCGGCGCGTGCGTGACCAGCAGCTACTTCCGCCATGACGACGGAGAGATCGAGCCCGACGGCTGGCTGCATACCGGCGACCTCGCCTACGCGAACGAGGAGGGCATGGTCTGGGTCGTCGACCGCAAGAAGGACATGATCAACCGCGGCGGCGAGAAAGTCTGGTGCTCGGCGCTCGAGGAGGTCCTCTGCGAGCTCGACGACGTGGCCGAGGCCTGCGTAGCGGGTCTTCCCGACAAGCTCTATGGCGAGGTTCCCGTGGCCGCCGTCGTGCGCGCCGCCGGCTCCAAGATCACGTCCCGCGAGATCCAGGAGGTGCTCGCGTCCCGGATCGCCCACTTCAAGATTCCCGTCGCCTTCGCCTTCGTGGACAAGATCCCCCAGACGAGGGGCGATAAGCCCAACAGGGCCGCCGTCCGCGACGCGGTCCTCGCAACCCTCGGCAAGCAATCGACCCAGGAAGGAAACCACGAGCATGGCAGGTAAGTCCCTCAAGGCAAACTTCGTCACCCCGCAGCAGGTCGCGGAGGGCATCGAGGACGGGCAGACCATCTGCACCATCGGCATGACGCTCGTCTCGGCATCCGAGTCCAACCTCAAGGCCATCGAGGAGCGCTTCCTTACCACCGGCCACCCCAAGAACCTCACGCTGCTGCACTCCTGCGGCCAGTCCGACCGCCAGCGCGGTATCCAGCACCTTGCGCACGAGGGTCTCGTCACCCGAATCATCGGCTCCCACTGGGGCCTCCAGCCGCGCTGGATGGACATGATCGCAAACAACCAGGTCGAGGCATATTGTCTGCCCCAGGGCCAGATCGCGCAGCTCTATCGCTCGATGGCCTGCGGCCTTCCCGGCAAGATGAGCAAGGTCGGCCTGGGCACCTTCATCGACCCGCGCATCGAGGGCGGCAAGATGAACGACCGCACCAAGCCCCTGCCCGACATCTCCGAGATCATCACCATTCGTGGCGAGGAGTACATGTTCTACCACGAGGTGCCGATCGACGTGTGCCTCATCCGCGGCACCGTCTGCGACGAGATGGGCAACCTCACCACCACCGATGAGGCCATGAAGCTCGAGGTCTTCAACGCGGTTCTTGCCACCAAGCGCTACGGCGGCAAGGTCGTCGCCCAGGTCCGCGAGGTCGCCGAGACCGGCACCATCAATCCCAAGGACGTCACCGTCCCGGGCGTCTTCATCGACGAGGTCGTTGTCTGCCCCAACCCCGAGGAGGACCACCGCATGACCTCCTCGATCTACTTTGACCCCTCCTACGTGGGTAAGCTGCGCGTCCCGCAGTCCGCCGTCGAGCCCGCGCCCTTCAACGAGCGCAAGTTCATCGCTCGACGCGGCTGCAAGGAGCTCTACCCCGGCTGCGTCGTCAACCTAGGCACCGGCATCCCCAACGACATGGTCGGACGCGTCTGTGCCGAGGAGAGCCTCTCGGACAAGGTCATGGTCACCGTCGAGAGCGGCATCTACGGCGGCGTCCAGCTGGGCGGCATCGACTTTGGTATCGGCCAGAACCTGCTTGCCATGGTCAGCCACCCCGAGCAGTTCGACTACTACGACGGCGCGGGCGTCGACGTGACCTACATGGGCATGGGCGAGCTCGACGGCGAGGGCAACGTCAACTCCACGAAGATGGGTCCGCGCTGCGCCGGTGCCGGCGGCTTCGTCGACATCACGCAGAACGCCAAGACCGTCGTCTTCCTCGGCACCTTCACCGCCAAGGGCGCCAAGTACTCCTTCGAGGACGGCAAGCTCACCATCCTGCAGGAGGGCGCCATCAAGAAGATGGTCTCCCACGTCGGCCAGCTGTCGTTCAACGGCCCGGCCGCCCGCGAGAAGGGTCAGCGCGTGGTCATCGTCACCGAGCGCGCCGTCTTCGAGCTCGTTCCCGAGGGCGTCAAGCTGGTCGAGATCGCCCCCGGCATCGACCTTCAGACCCAGGTCCTCGACATGATGGACTTCGCGCCCATCGTCGCCGACGACCTCAAGCTCATGGACGCCTCGCTGTTCAAGCAGGATGGCCCCTCCGGCCTTCTTGCCAGCTTCGAATAGGACGAGGGGACAGCTCCCTTGCGATGGGACACCCCCGCCTTATCACGCAGAAGATTACCCCGGGTCCGACAAGAAGCCTCGGCATCTGGGTTGCTCGTTTTAAACCAATCGCAGTTCAGGTACATCGTTCGAAAGGAACCGAAATGGATGCAACCAAGGTAGCGGTCATCGGCAGCGGTCTTATGGGCGGCGGCATCGCCCAGGCGTGCGCCCAGGCCGGCTTCACCGTCGTCAACATCGACATCGCCCAGGAGCCGCTCGACAAGGCCGAGGCCCTCGTCGGCAAGCTCCTCCAGAAGAAGGTCGACAAGAACAAGATGACCGCCGAGGAGCGCCAGACCATTCTCGACCGCCTCTCGTATAGCACCGACTACTCCGAGGTCGCCGGCGCCAAGTTCGTCATCGAGGCCGTTCCCGAGCGCCTCGACTTCAAGCAGTCCACCTTCCAGAAGGTCGACGAGTACGCTGACGACGACGCCGTGCTGCTGACCAACACCTCCGGCATCAGCATCGACGAGATCGCCGCCTCCACCAAGCGCCCCGAGTCCGTCCTCGGCCTGCACTTCTTCTATCCCGCTCCGGTCATGAAGCTCGTCGAGATCATCCGCGGCGAGAAGACCTCCGACGAGGCCGCCGCCAAGACGCACGAGTTCGCCGACGCCCTCGGCAAGGTCTCCGTCGACGCTCCCAACACCCCGGGCTTCATCGTCAATCGCGTCATCAACCCCTACGAGAACATGGGCGCCTGGCTCGTTTCCGAGGGCGTCTCGGCCAAGGACGTCGACACGGCCATGAAGCTCGCCTGCAACCACCCCATGGGTCCCTGCGAGCTCATGGACTTCTCCGGCATCGACGTCGTCTACGCCTCGCTCATGAACCTCTACGAGGGCTACGACCACGATGACCTCTACCGCCCGGCCCCCGTGTTCAAGGAGCTCATCGACGCCGGCAACCTCGGTCGCAAGACCGGCAAGGGCTTCTACGACTACTCCGAGTAGCGTCCCGGACCCACCCGCGCGCCCCGCGGCGCCCGACAACCAGCCAATCCCGCAAAGGAGCATCGCCATGAGCAACCGCAAGTTCGAGAACAGGCCCGACGACATCGTCATCGTCTCGGGCGCCCGCACCGCCGTCGCCAAGTTCGGCGGCAGCCTCAAGACCCTCTCTGCCATCGACATGGGCGCCATCGTCGTCGCCGAGGCCGTCAAGCGCGCCGGCATCGACTCTGCTGTCGTCGACGAGTGCATCATCGGCCAGGTCGGCTCCTGGGGCCCCAACGGCTTCGTCGCCCGCGCCATCAGCCTGAAGGCCGGCCTGCCCAACGAGACCTGCGCCTACTCCGTCAACCGCCAGTGCGGCTCGGGCCTGCAGTCCATCGCCGACGGCATCATGGAGATCAAGTGCGGCCAGTCCGAGGTCGTCGTGGCCGGCGGCTCCGAGTCCCTCTCGCAGCTCCCGTACTACGTGCCCTCCGCCCGCTGGGGCGCCCGCATGGGCCACAAGCAGTTCGAGGACGGCGTGATTGACATCCTCACCTGGCCTCTTGACATGTCCCACAACGGCATCACCGCCGAGAACGTCGCGAAGAAGTTCAACGTCACCCGCGATGAGCAGGACGCCTTCGCCGCCCAGTCCCAGCAGCGCGCCTGCAAGGCCGTTGCCGAGGGTGTGTTCAAGGATGAGATCGTCCCCGTCGAGATCCACGGACGCAAGGGCGCCGTCACCGTCTTCGACACCGATGAGAACCCGCGTGAGGGCGTGACCGCCGAGAGCCTTGCCCGCCTGAAGCCCTGCTTCGTCACCGACGGCACCGGCACCGTCACCGCCGCCAACTCCTCCTCGCTCAACGACGCCGCCGCCGCGGTGGTCATCATGACCCGCGCCAAGGCCGAGGAGCTCGGCTGCACCCCCATGGTCTGCATCCGCGACTTCGCCGTCGCCGGCTACCAGGCCTCCCTCATGGGTTACTCCCCGTACTTCTCCTCCAAGAAGCTCGCCGAGAAGCTCGACCTCGACCTGACCGCGATCGACTTCTTCGAGCTCAACGAGGCCTTCGCCTCCCAGGCCTTCGCGGTCTCCCGCGACCTCGGCCTCGATCCCGAGAAGGTCAACATCTACGGCGGCGGCATCTCCATCGGCCACCCGATCGGCGCCACCGGCACCATCCTGGCCATCAAGTGCGCCTACGAGCTCGCCCAGCGTCACCCCGAGAAGCAGGATGCCATGGTCTCCATGTGCATCGGCGGCGGCCAGGGCATCTCGATGTACTTCACCAAGGAGTAACTGCTCCCGCGTAGTTTCGATTCAGTCACCCTCAGACGAAAGGAAACGCCAGCAATGGTCAACTTCGAGTATCTCGTTCCCACCAAGATGGTCTTCGGCAAGGGCACCGAGGAGGAGGCCGGCCGCCTTATCAAGGAGTTCGGTGGCCATAAGGCCCTGATCCACTGGGGCGGCGACTACGTGCGCACCACCGGCCTGCTCGAGCGCATCGAGCGCGGCCTTGCTGCCGAGGGCATCGAGTACGTCGAGATGGACGGTGTCGTCCCCAACCCGCGCCTCTCGCTCGTCAAGGAGGGTGTCGAGCTCTGCAAGAAGGAGGGCGTCGACTTCGTCCTCGCCATCGGCGGTGGCTCCGCCATCGACTCCTCCAAGGCGATCGCCTACGGCCTGGCCAACGACTTCGAGCTCGAGGACCTCTTCCTCGGCAAGGTGAGCACCGATAAGATCGCGAAGATCGGCGCCATCTCGACCCTGGCCGGCACCGGCTCCGAGACCTCGAACTCCACCGTCATCAACATCGACACCATGGGCGAGACCATGCTCAAGCGCTCTTACAACCACGAGTGCGCCCGCCCGCTGTTCGCGATCATGAACCCCGAGCTCACCTACTCGCTGCCCGCGTTCCAGACCGCGGCCCCCGGCGCCGACATCATGATGCACACCATGGAGCGCTACTTCACCACCGAGCAGCACGTCGAGCTCTCCGACGAGCTGGCCGAGGGTCTCATGCGCACCGTCAAGACCTTCGTGGCCGAGGCGCTCGCCAACCCGACGAACTACGCCGCCCGCGCCAACCTCCTGCTGGCCGGTGCCAAGTCCCACGACGGCCTCACCGGCCTCGGCCGTGTCGGCGACTTCGCCTGCCACGCCATCGAGCACGAGATCGGCGCCATGTTCGACGTTGCCCACGGCGCCGGCCTGACCGCCATCTGGTCCAGCTGGGCCAAGTACGTCATCGACGTCGACCCCGAGCGCTTCGCCCAGTTTGCCGTCAACGTCTGGGGCGTCCAGAACAACTTCCACGACCCCAAGGAGACCGGCCTGCGCGGCATCGAGGCCTGGGACGAGTGGTGCCACTCCATCAACCTGCCCACCAGCCTCTCTGAACTCGGCATCGACCCGACCGACGAGCAGATCCACGAGATGGCCCAGGGTGCCGTCGACGCCCGTGGCGGCGACCACGCCGGCGCCTTCAAGTTCCTCTACGTTGAGGATATCGAGAACATCCTCAAGGCCGCCCGCTAGGCCTTAGGGCCCGTATGGGTCGACGGGGCGCGCGGTGCCCTTCCGTGCCGTGCGTCCCGTCGCTTGTTCCAGCCCGCGACCGCCCGAGGACCACGCCTGTGCCCGCTCCGGGTACGGCGACTAAGGAAGATGATGCTCGACAGGAAACGAAATGGCCTTTTGGCAGTCTCCACGGCGCTGCTGCTGTTCCTGGGCCTGATCTACGCCTACTCCGTGCTGCTCGCGCCGCTCAAGGTCGAGTTCGGCTGGTCCGTCGCGCAGATGACGCTCGTCTTTGCGCTGTCCATCTGCTCGTTCACGCTGGGCAGCCTCGCCGTGGGTCCGCTCGTCCGCGCAAAGAAGAACGCGATCGCCCTTCTTGCCGGCGCGGCCATGCTCGCCGCGGGCTTTTTGGGGACCGCGCTCGCCTCGGGCACCTGGGCGCTCTTTGCGGCCTACGCCTCTTACGGCGTTGCCGCGAGCTTCGGGATCGGTTGGGTCTACAACGTGGTGATTCCCACGGTGACCTCGTGGTTCCCCGATAAGTGCGGGTTTGCCCAGGGAGTCTGCCTCATGGGCTTTGGCGCGGGTGGGTTCGTTCTGGGGCCCCTCGCCACGCAGCTCTACTCGATGTTTCCGTGGCGGGCGACGCTGATGGGCTTCGCCGTCGCCTTCGCCGCGCTCGTGGCGGAAAGCGCCCTTGTGCTCAAAGCGCCCGGCGATGAGGAGGCTGCCGAGCTCGCGGCGCGCGCTGCCGGCGCGGGGGAGACGGGCGTGGAGGCTGCCGACGATCGCCTCGTTTCTTCGGGGCAGATGTTGCGCACGCCGACGTTCTGGCTGCTCTACGCCTTCCTGTTCATGCTCGGAAGCATCGGCATGGGCATTACCGGCATCGGGCGCGAGCTGCCCTTGTCGCTCGGCGCGAGCGACCTCGCCGCGGCCGTGGTCATCGGCTTCGTCAACGTGGGCAGTGGCGTCGGTAGGCTCTCGTGCGGTATCGCCCTCGATCGACTCGGCCGCCGCAAGACCATGCGGATCATCGGCTGCGGCGGCACCGTGGCGCCGCTCGTCATGATCGCGTCGCTTCTTACCGGCAGCCTGGCCGTCCAGGCCGTGGCCTGCCTTCTTACCGGCATGAGCTGGGGCGCCGCCGTGGTCATCATGCCGTTCGTGTCCCGCACCGAATGGGGACAGGCAAACATGGCCCAGAACATGGCCATGGTGAACACCTACAGCATCTTCGCGTCGCTCGTGGGGTCCTTCGGGGCTGGGATGCTGTACGGCGCCTGCGCGTCGTTGCTCCCGGTACTGGGGATAATGACCGCGTTCGGCGTGGCGAGCGTCCTGCTCGCGAGCAAACTGCAGTAAGGTCCGGGCCGCGCGGCCCGAGTCGTTAGATCAAACGTTGTGAGTATTCACAGAGGGGAGAGTCCCATGAGCGACTTCGTGAAGGAAGAGAACGTCTTTGTTGGCCAGAGCGCGCAAAGCCGGGAGGAGGTTCTCCGCTTCCTCGCCGACCGTGCGGGCGAGCTGGGCGTCACCGCCGACCCCGACGCCGTCTACCAGGCGTTCCTCGATCGCGAGGACATGGGCGAGACAGGCATGACCGACGGCTTCGCCGTGCCTCACGCAAAGAGCGTCGCCATCGACCACGCCGCCGTCATCGTCTTCAAGAACGATCACGCCCTCGACTGGCCGAGCTTCGACAACAAGCCGGTCGACATCGCGCTGGCGCTGCTCGTTCCTGATTCCGAGGCCGGCACGACCCACGTCAAGCTGCTGTCCAAGACCGCCGTGCTCCTTATGCGCGAGGAGTTCAAGAACCTCCTGCGCGCCTCTGACGACCGCAAGGCTATAGCAGACGCTATCAACGAGGGCATCGAGTCGTAAAAAGAAACCCCAGTTGAACTGGGGTTTCTTTTTGTAGATGTACGAGTGGGACGTCGGCGTGGTCTAGGACGCGCGTTTCTCCGGCGTCTCCACCGGCGCGCGTTTCGGCCACGTCGGCCCCGAGGCTCTCGCCGGCGGCGGGCGAGCGACGCGACGGCGGCTAGAGGGCGCTCATGCGGGCGCTCATGTCGAGCGGCTTGGCGAAGTGCAGGCAGGTGGTGGCCAGGCCGTCGACGCCGGTTGCGGCGTATTCGGCCGCGTTGCTCGGGTTGACTCCGCCTGCGGCGATGAGCGTCACCTGGGGGTTGATGGCCTTGAGTTGCGGCACCAGCCGCGCGACCTCGGCGGGGGAGACCTTGTCGAGCTGCACGCCGTTGACGCCGGCCTCCACCAGGCGCACGGCGTCTTCGACGCTCGACTCGATGAAGAGCTTCTTCTCGCAGATCTTCGCCTTGATCTGGGGCAGGTCCTCGATGAACTTCTCGATGCCACCGTAGAAGGCGAGGTGGCGGTCGAAGACGAGCATCGTCTCGCTCAGGCCGAGGCGGTGCGGGAAGGCGCCGCCCAGCATGAGGGCCTTCGTGTCGAGCGGCTTGGTGCCGGGCATGAGCTTGCGGGTGGTGAGAACCTCGCAGCGGGGGTTCACGGCGTGGACGGCGCCGACCATCTGCTTGGCCTTGGTTGCGAGCGCGCAGTAGTACTCGAAGATGTTCTGGCAGACCTTCCATCCCATGTGGAGGCCCGCCGCCGGTCCCTCGACCGTCATGAAGGTGTCGCCGGGCTCGATCGCGCTGCCGCTGGGGAGCGCGTCCACCACGGAGCAGCCCAGCTTGGCAAAGACGCGCGAGGCTTCCTCGGTTCCGCAGAGCAGGGCGGCGTCGCGCGTGTAGTACTCGATGCGGCCAAGCTGCTCCCCGATGCCGAGGACGTGCGTGGTCAGGTCGACCCCGCTGGGGATGTCAGAAGCGATGAGCTCGTCGATATAGCTGTCAGGGATGTACATCTCGTCTCCTCCTCCGCCACGCTCGCGTGGCCGTCCGTTTCCGTGGTTGGCGCCGCGACGCTTGCCGGCGCCGAGCGTCCGCCGGCGTCCCGCCTTCGCTCGTGGCTCGTCAGTCCTTCTCGTCCCTGGGTGCCGCCTCGTCCTCGCGCCCCAGGAACGCCATTACCCGCGGAGGGAACTCACGCATGAACAGCTCGTCGGCGGGGCAGACCGCCTGCAGCGCCCCGTCGAGGATGATGCCGGCGCGATGCCCGAGGTTGCGGGCCTCGTTGAAGTCGTGCGTGACGAAGACGACGGTGCAGCCGAAGCGGTCGTGGACGTCGCGCAGGGTCTCGTACGTGTGCTTCTTCGTGGTGGGGTCGAGTGCCGAGAAGGGCTCGTCGAGCAGCAGAATCTCAGGCTGGAGCACGAGAGCGCGGGCGAGGGCCGTGCGTTGGCTCTCTCCTCCGCTGATGATGCCGGGGTAGCGGTCGGCGATGTGGCCGATGGAGAAGAGCTCGAGCATCTCTTCCACGCGCTGGGCCGCCTGGGCCTTGGGCACGCGCTCCATCTTGAGGCCGTAGCCGATGTTCTCCGCGACCGTCATGTGCGGGAAGAGCGCGTGGTCCTGGTAGACGATGCCGAGCCGGCGCTGCTGGACGGGCAGCTTGCGGACGTCCTTGCCGTCGAGCAGAATGCGCCCCTCTTCCAGGGGGAAGGCTCCGGCAATCGCTTCGAGCAAGACGGTCTTGCCGGCGCCCGTCTCTCCCACGATGGCGAAGATCTCGTGCGGCGAGACGTCCAGCTCGTCGACGCGCAGCGAGAAGCTCCCGCGTTGCACCAGCATGTCGCGGATCTCGATGCTTCCGCCCTTCATCGCGGGTCCTCGCATTCCTCGCAGGGCCTCGAGCGCCTCAGCCCCAGGCCTCGCTTCGCCCTGCCCACGCGGCTCGCGCCCGTGGGGCGATCGAGCAGGTTCGCGACCACGAGCGTGAAGGCGGAGACCAGCAGCATGATCATCGCGGTGGCCATGGCCGTCTCGGTGTCGCCGGTGGAGATGCTGAGGTAGATGCTGCCGGGGAGGGTCTCGGTCTTCATGCGCGTCACGCCCACGAGCATGAGCGTCGCGCCGAACTCACCCATGCCGCGCGCCCAGGTGAGGACGAAGGCGCTGATGATCTGGTTACGGCACATGGGCAGGATGATGGTGCGGAAGACGTCCCACGGCATCGCGCCGAGGGTCTGTGCCACGAACTCCAGGCGCGGGTTCACGCCGGCGAGGGCCGTGCGCATCATTCGGATGGCGAAGGGCAGGTTGACGATCGTCTGGGCGAAGACGATGCCCGCGGGCGAGAAGACCACGGGAAGGCCCGCCGCCTTGAGCGCCTTGCCGAACGGCGAGGAGAAGATCAGCAGTAGGGCGAAGCCCAGCAGGATGTAGGGCAGCGAGAGCGTGAGCTCCATCAGAAGCTCTGCCAGGCGCTTGTCGGGAAAGTCCACGTGCGAGAGCGCGTAGGCGGTCGGCAGGGAGAGCACGAGGCAGATCGCGGTGGAGATGCTCGAGGTCACCATGCTCATGCGCAGGGAGAACAGCACCTCCTTCGACCTGATGGCCTCGCCGAAGTGCGAGATGCCGCCCGCCACAATGGCAAGGATGGCGCTCCCGATGAACAGGAGCACCATCCCCGTGACTACCATGCAGATTGTTGGGAAGATGCTGCGCTTGCAGCCGCGGCGACGCTTGGCCTTAAGGGCAGCGGACATGGGCTACACCAGCTCGTAGCCGTACTTGACCCAGATGTCCCTGGCGGTGTCGCTCTGCAGGAACTCGGTGAAGGCCTTGACGGCCTCCTCGTCGGAGGCGAAGGAGAGCTGGGCGCAGGGAATGGTCTTGATGTAGTTCTCCATGCCGGTGTTCTCGAGGATGGTCAGGCCGTCCGCGCCGGCGTTCTCCTTCCAGATGATGGCGGCGTCGCCCTCGCCCCTGGCCAGGGCCTCGGCGATCTGCGGGGCGGTGGTGGAGGTGGTGATGGCGCCGGACGCCTTGACCTGCTCGAGGATGCCTGCGTCAGTCATGGCCTTGATGGCGATCTTGCCGATGGGGGTCGACTCGGGGTCGCCCAGCAGGAGGGTGTCGCAGTTGGTGAGGTCGCTGACGGTCTGGATGCCCTTGGGGTTGCCCTCGGGGACGACCAGAACGGGGATGTGCTTGACGAGGTCCGTGCTGTTGGCGACGTGGTCCTGGACGGGCTTGAGCTCGTCGCCGGAGCCGGCGATGAAGAAGTCGCCCTCCTGGGTGGTGTTGATCTGGGTCTGGATCTGGGCGGCGTTCGCGAAGGTGATGTTCATCTCGCAGCCGGTCTCCTCGGCGAAGGCGTCCGCGATCTCCTGGAACGGCTTGGTCATGCCGGCGCCGCAGTAGATGTTGAGGGCCTTGCCCTCGAGGTTCACCGCGGTGGTCTGCGGCTGTCCGCCCTTGTCGGAGGAGCAGCCGGTGAGCGCGCCGACGCTGAGGGTGGCGCCGAGCGCCACGGTCGCGATGGCGGCGATGTACTGCTTGAACTTCTTCATGGGAGATCACCTTTCGTGCTTCTCCATGCTACCAGCTGCTTTGTTGGCGTGCGTGAGTATGCACGCTTTATAAC
>SAMEA3387473__coassemble_1521_pt1 | contig 19941 bp, 17 predicted proteins | sample SAMEA3387473__metabat2_high_PE_020 | metagenome-assembled genome bin SAMEA3387473 (sample SAMEA3387473) | Felis catus | biome: Faeces | place: United Kingdom | collected 2012
GCCGGTGGCAGGATCCGCCGCGAGCGCCGCGACGTCCACCCGCACGACCTCGACGGGGATGCCGAGGCTGGCGCAGAGCTCGCGCACGAAGGCCTCGTCGCCGTCCGCCGCGTCACCCCTGAGCTGGTGGTTCACGTGGAGCACGTGGAGGCGCTCGCGGGCGATGCGCGCGAGGCCGCGGCCGTCATCGATGTCGAGCTCGTCCGTCGCGGCGAGCAGGAGGAGAGCCGTGGAGTCCGCGCCGCCGGAGACCATGAGGACGACGGGGCCGGCCGCCTCGGCATCTGCGCGGCCGGCGCGCACGGGCGACGTCGCCGCCGCGTATCTCCTGCTCACACTTGTCATGGCACTCCCCTCGTGCGCCGCGCGCCCATGTCTGCCATCGCGCGTATCCTATACAGGTCAAGTTTACGTCGAGAGGAACCCTCACATGCAAGATGGAGCGCGCCGATGATGCCGCGGATGCACCTTCACGTTCTAGCCAGCGGCTCGAAGGGCAATGCGTCCGTGGTGGAGGGTCCTGACGGTTCCGTCCTCATCGATGACGGGCTTTCGCGCAGGGAGCTCCTCCGCCGCGCGGACGAGCTGGACGTCGACATGGACCGCATCTGTTGCGTCGTCGTCACGCACGAGCACGCGGATCACGTGAGTGGCCTCACCGTCTTCTGCAACAAGTATGAGGGCCGCCTCGTCGCCACGGCCGGCACCGCGGGCGGACGCAAGTACCTCGCGCAGCTGCCGTTCGAGCTTGTTGGTGACGCGGACGAGTTCGAGGCGGGCGGCATGCGCGTGCGCACCTTCCCCACCTCGCACGACGTGGCAGACCCGTTTGGTCTTCGCTTCGACTGCGGCGCGGGCGAGGATGCGGATTCCCTCGGCTTCTGCACGGACACGGGCACGCTGGAAGACCGCGCGCTCGAGCTGCTCTCCGGCGTGCGCATTCTTGCGCTCGAGAGCAACCATGACGCGCGTATGCTCGCGACCGGCCCCTACCCGGGCTTTCTCAAGCAGCGCGTCGCGGGAGACCGCGGCCACCTCTCGAATGACCAGGCTGCGGCGGCGCTGCGCGAGCTCGTCGGACCGGACACGGAGACCGTCGTCGCCATGCACCTCTCGGAGGAGAACAACCGGCCAAGCGTTGCCGTCCGCACGCTCGCGGCCGCCGTTGGCGCGGAGGCCGCAAACTCCACCTTTACGGAGGCCCGCACGGTGGACGGCCACCTCACCATCTGTGCCGCAGCCCAGGCCCGGCCGATGTCGGTGTGGTAGCGGGGTCGGGCGGGGCGGCCCAGCCCGACCGCCCCGCAATGGAAAGCCTGCCAGAGCTGCGCCTTACAGGCTCGCCTTGCCCGCAACGATTCTCCTGATCCCCTGGATGTCAGAGATCTCCTCGAGCACCGCCACAATCTCATCTGACTGGAAGAATTCCCCACGGCGACGGTTGCCCAGCGGCCTCAGGATCCCGTACTCGCAGGCTCGCTCAACCAGAGAGAGCGAGGCGCGAGGCGTGATTCCCAGGCGCTTCGCCAGATAGGCGATGCTCACGACGGGCTGCTCGACGAGCACTCCGGGGAGGCGGTGAATGCTCGCCCCCCTGCGCTCGGTGATCATGGCCTTCCACTCCTCGATCACGCTGTCCATCTTGACGGCAGCGAGTCCTCCCACAACGATCGCGAGCTCAAGCGCGTCAACCAGCTGCTCGACAATCGCAACCGGGTTGCCCTGCTGGTATGCGGCGATGGCTGCCATGTAGGCGTCGATGTCATGGAGCAGACCAGCGGAGAGTGGCAATGTGACCCGGCTCAGCACGCCTTCGTCTCGCAGAATCTTGTGAAGAAGAGCGCGGCCCGTCCTGCCGTTGCCATCCACGAACGGGTGAATCGTCTCGAACTGGGCATGGAAGATCGCCGCTTTGGTGATGGGAGGGATGTCATCCCTGGCCGCAAAGGAGACCAGGTCATCAAGATATGCAGCGACCCTCTCGTATCGAGGCGGAACATAGAGCGCTCCATGCGGGCTGAAGGACGAGCCCCCGACCCAGACCTGCTCTGACCTGAGAGCGCCGCCGAATGTCACCCCGTCTCGGTTGATCAGGGTGCGATGAATCTCGAGAATTCCCGCGACCTCGAGCGGACCCTCGAGCGACAACGCGCTCTTCATCGCAGCAATGTTGCCAGCGATGAGCTGGGCGTTATGCGGAGCGTCAGGCGCGAGCTCTGCCAGGGCCACGTTTCGCGCGCTTGAGGTGAGGCTCTCGATCTGGGAGCTTGCGGACGATTCGCTCCTGAGCAGCATGGCGGGGAGATTGTATCCGCGCATGCGCTGCTCCGCGTCAAAGCGAGCGAGGGACATGAGCAGGCCGGAAGCCCTCTCTGTCAACGCAGCGGGCAACGCGACATCCCTATCCGCGATGAGGAGCGGGACCGCCGCCTCATACGTGGAGGACATCTTCCTACGCTGGGTTTTCGAGATAAACGGGAGAGCATCCGGGTCGCTCTCCCAAGGCAGGGTCTCGAACCCGATCGCCGGCCACTGCCGCTCCATGGCGCCCTCGCTTCCGTTAGTTGTTTGCTAATGGAAGCGAATACGATTTTGCTTCCGTTGGCACCATTGTAACGGAAGTGAATGTGATTTCGCTTCCGTTAGCAACCTGCCAGCGGAAGCGAATCGGCACCAGTCCCTACTGCCCCTGCTTCGCGTACCTGGCCTCGGTGGCCGCCTTCGCGGGGCGCCACCAGGCCTCGTTGGCCACGTACCAGTTGTCCTCTCAAACGGCTCGTTGCCCCAACGGTCGGCTCAATTACACCAGCCGAAATCAACGCATTGAGCCTATACCTGACCTGGCTCACGCTAAGGCCGGTCTCCGACACGAGCTCGCGAACGGACATTTCGCCATTCGACCCGAGCAAGCCCAGCACGCAACCCTCGCCCTTCTTCGCCACCTGTCAGTCACAGTCGCCCCAATCACTCACATTTCTCACTGAGATTAAGAGTGATTGGGGCGATATCAATAAGACGGCCGTGGCGAGCGAGAAGTCGAGCCAATTATCCACGCATAGGAGAAAAGCCGCCTGCGACGATGGCGTTGTGGGGCTCGAACGTGTTGGACATCGCTACGAGAACTTCCTCATCGGGTCACGTCGACAGTCCTCGAGAAACTCGACCCCCACGGTCCCCGCCGTCTCGTCGATGGTGTAGTAAATGCCATAGTGCCCGGTAAACGTCACGCGAACCTCATGGTCGGGCATCGCAGACTCGTAAACGGGCTCGTAAACCTCGCCCATCGCCGGGGCAACCTCGAGCATGCGAAGCCTCCTCGCGACGCGCCTCGCATCGTCGCGGGAGGGAATGCCGAGCAACCTCTCCTTGACGGACCTCGCGAGAAGGACCTCGTAGTGTCGCAGACCATCATCCCGCCCAGACGAGCTCACAGCGGCCACTTATCCGCAAGCTGGGAGAGCGTCTCGTCAAGAGATGCCGACTCGCCACGCCTCAGCTCGTCATGGCCTCGGGTAATTCCAGCGTAGACGCTCTTTTCGCGCTCGATAATCGCCTTGCGATAGCTCATCTCACGATCGTACTCGGCCGCGTCGAGGAGAACGACCGCCGCCTTGCCGCGGCGAGTCAAGTAGATGGGTTCCTTCGTCCGCATCGCCTCGTCCACGAGCGCGGCAGTGTTCCTCTGAAGCTCCGTCACCGGCAGCACGGTTGGCATACGGTCTCCTCGAAAAGATAGTCCTGATACATATTGTTTTATGTATCAGGACACATGCTACAACCTATAGTGAATGCAGTCCCTATACTCCGCGAACAGCTTCCTATTCAACTCATCGCCCCCGTCAAGATTTGCACTGTAAAACACGGGCGGATGCTCCATGCCGGCGTCAACGAGCTTCTGCACGAGCGCCGCTACGATGGCATCGAGCATGGCCGCGCCCACCACGGTCGACGTCGGCGACACCTTCTGGTCCATGCCGTCAATCTCAACAGCAGCATCGCCCACGTCGCCATGGTTGTCGAGCACGATATCCGCCAGCTCGAACAGGCGCTTGCCATTCGGATGGCGCGACGTCACAGACTGCGAGTACGCGAGGTTCGTGACCGCAATGACCTTGACCCCCGCTTCGCGCGCCGCCATCGCAATCTCGATGCCCACGGGATTTCGACCAGAGACCGAATGGACAATCAGCACGTCACCCGCCTTGAACTCCGCCCTGTCCTTCGCAATCCGTGCACCATAGCCCATGAGCCGCTCCATCGAGCTCGTATGCGTAATTGGCGAGGTATCCAACATGAGCTCGGGCGCAAAGATGGGATTCACCAACATGCAGCCACCCGCTCGATAAAACAACTCCTCCGTCAGGATTCCCGCATGGCTCGCGCCAAACACCCAGATGGAATGCTTGCCCCACACGCAGTCAAACAGCGCGTCAACGCACTGTTCCATGTGGTCGCGCTCTTTCTCCGCCACCGTGGCGAGCAAATCCCGGACGATGCCAAAGTACTTGAACTCCATAAGTCCTCCCCTAAGTGAGCGGGCGCACCCGAGAAGCCCCAGATGCGCCCGCAATCTCAATAAGCAAACAGACAAGTCACGCTAGCCACATGTCTACGCGATGAGCTTTGCCACAGCGCCAACGACCATGCCCCACAGGTCAAAGTCCTGGCCGCCGTAGACGAGCATCCACTGCTGGATGGTGTTGTTGAAGAAGTACGCACCGAAGCCCACGAGAAACACGGCGATGATGCCGCTCACAGCCGCACCGATGATTGCGCCGCGAACGCCGCCCGTGGCATTGCCCACGATGGAGGCGCAGCCGATCTCAAAGAAGCAGGTGGAGATCAGTGGGATGACAACCGTGGGGAAGATGCCCATGGCCCCGGTGACGAGAATGGTCGCGCAGGAGGTGACCATGGCAACGATAAAGCCAATGAGCAGAGCGTTGGGCGCATACGGGAAGATGACGGGCACGTCAAGCGCGGGAATGGCGTCAGGCACGACCTTCTCGGCAATGCCCTGGAAGGCAGGCACGATCTCCGCGATGAGCATACGAACGCCCTGGAGCATGACGGTGATGCCCACGCCAAAGTAGATGGCGTGCGTGAAGATGTAGGTGAAGATGCCTGTCTTGCCCTCGGCAAAGCCCCAGACAACCGCCGGGTCCTGGCCATTCGCAACCAAAATGAAGTACATGACGATATAGGTGATGGCAATCGTGAAGGAGCCCGTGATGGCAATCTCGCGCAGGAATCCGAGGCTCTTGGGGAACTTGAGGTCCTCGGTGGAGTGGCTCTTGTCACCAAAGGCCTTACCGAGAAGACCGGAGATCACGGACAGACAGGTCGTAGGGTGGCCGATGGTGAAGGAGTCATCACCCGTAACCTCCTTAACGAACGGACGCATGAGGTTGGGCGAGACGATCATGTAGAGCGCCGTGAAGATGGCGGCGAGAATGATGAGCTTGCCACCCGTAAGCCCGGCGTCAACGCCCGCGGCGATGAAGACAAACGGGAACCAATAGAGCATGTGACCCGTCAGGAAGATGGACTTCCACTTGGTGAAGCGCGCGACAAGCACGTTGATGGCGAAGGCCACAATCATGACGATGCCAATCTCGGTGCCATACTCAGCGCCGATGTCGACGGTCGTGCTCGGAATGGCCTGCGGCATCACGGTGTTGAACGCCGCAGAGATGCCGTCGATCGAGTTGCCCGTGATGAGCCCCGTGCCCGTCGACAGGACGAAGAAGCCCACGGCAGTCATGACGGTGCCACGCACAATCTCGCTAAACGGCTTCTTCTGCAGAATCAGGCCGATGCAGGCGATGAGCGCGATGAAGATGGCACCTTGCCCAAAGATCTCGTTGATTACGAAGTTGAGAACGGCTTCCATGGTCTATCTCCCCTTCCCTACTGCTTGTCGTAGGACTCGAGGTAGGCAAGCGTCTTCTGCTCCACCTCGGCCTTGTTCATGAAGTTGTCGACCTCAATGACGGGGACTTTGGCACGGTCCTTGATGCGCTCTCCCAGCTCGCGAGAGATGAAGATGACGTCGCAGTCGTTGGCGCAACAAGTGTTGACGTCTCCGCAGAACGCCTCAATCTCGATGTCGTGAGCCTTGGCGATCTTCTGGATGTTGGTGCGCAGGAGCAACGAGCTCCCGCACCCATACCCACAGACCGTCTGAATCCTTGGCACGCTCATAGGCCTTCCACCTTTCCTCCTCTGCGGCGATGCGACTCACGCACCACCGCGCCGGCAAACTAACCTCACCCATTAAGAAGCGCATACATTGCCTTCGGTGACTCCGCACTCATCAGGGAATCGAGAAAACCATCGTCAAGCAGCTTTTCGGCAATTCGCTGGAGCCTAGCAACGTGGGACTCGGAGTCCGTGCATGCCAGACACATCACGATGCGCACCGGGTCGTGGTCGCAGTGAAACTCGATGTCGGAGTCAAAACGGGCGATGGAGAGGTCACTGGCCATCACGCCATCCCCTGGCGCCGCGTGCGCAAGCGCAAGCCCTGGCATGATGACGATGTAAGGGCCGAGCCTGTTCACGCTCTCAACCATGCGCTCCACATACGTCTGGGCGATTGACCCCCTGTCCACAAGGGGCTCGGCCGCGATGCGGATGGACTCCTCCCAACTGTCCGCATGCACTCCAAGCTGAATGCTCTCAAGGGCAATGCTCTCCATCCCTAACTCCTCCCGTAGCGGTTGTCATCACTGGCAAGAAAGGCCGAACTAGTCGTGCAGCGCGAGAATCGACTCGACGTCGGTGCATCTCTCGAACGCTCGGATGCTCTCCCCGCGCTCGAAAATCGACGCAAGGTTGAGAAGCTCGCTTTGCTCCTTATCCCTGATCCCAAGCACAACGACCACTCGAATTCGCTTGGATTCCCCAGAGGGACCAAAGTCAATGGGCTCGTTCAGGACAAGGACCGCAATGCAGTTCCGCTTGATTCCGTCGTCCACGCCCGCATGCACATAGGCAACGCCCGGGGTGAGAACCATATAGGGGCCATAGTTCTCCACCGCAGCAACCATCTGGTCCACATAGTGCTTGTCGATAAGGCCATAGCGGAGGAGCGGGCACGCCGCCAGACGAATCGCCTCGTGCCAGCGCGTGCAAGAAACGCCCACCTGAACGGCGGTCGGGTCAACCAGATCGCGAACGTAATGCCTCGAAGAATCCCCGCTGAGCGAATAGGCGCTCAAAAAGCCGGAGCAGAGCTTCTGGTACGAGGCATTCGAGATTCCCTGCTTGACAGCATCGAGGCTGGCTTGACTCAGGATGGGGTCAACCTCGAGAACAGGGACGTCCGGATACGAGAATCCCGACGTCGACACAATAAGGTCGATGTCATTCCGCGTGAGAAACTCCCCGGCGCCCTCCGCAGACAGAGGACCAAAGACGTTGCAGTCAACGAGGATGTGGGAGAGCCTCGTCATGAGGATTGAGCTCGAGGCGAGGCCGAAGGAACAGACGAACAGAACGTTGAGAGCAACGGCCTCGCGAACGCTCGTCTCGTAAATCGCGTCGAGGTACATGGCGATATAGGCGACCTCGTTCTCGTCGAACATGACGCCATAACGCCCCTCGATACCAGCAAGCTGCTTGCGCGTAAAGTCATACAGCAGCGGTATGGAGCTAGTAATCTGAACGGGGATCTCACCTTGGATCTTGATTCCGTTTCTGGAACGATAGAGAGCCGCACGCACATGCCGGGTGAACCCGTCAATCACATGCTCGAGCGAGGCCTCGTCAACCTCATGAATCTCGCCCAAAGCATCAATGAGCAACCGAGAGATATCCTCCGCTTCGTCATCGCGACCAGTCGGAAGAGAATCGCTGCCGCCAGTGACGCTCAGACGTTGAGACAGCAGGATAGAGACGAGAAAGATGGCCTCGGCTTTGGTGGGGACAAAGGGCTGAACCTGGACGAGATAGTCTTGCATCTCACAATCGACATCGGTGGTTGTGTCACGGCCGTCCTCAAGAACGCAGCCGGACGCAGCGCGAGAAAGCATGAAGGCGATCGCAAGCTGCAACCGCCCACTATTGGCAAACCCAATATCGCAAGCAAGCTCGACCTGCTTCACCAAGTTTGTTGCCTCCTCAATGTGAGAAGCGGCAACGCTCGAGGCAATAGGGGCCAACAAGTCGTATAGAGAATCGTCTGAAGTGAGCCCCAGAAAGCAGCGGCGCCTATCGATCTCTGGTCCCTCAACCCGAGAGCCAACGCCAGGCTCACGGACCAAGCGCAGGCCATTACTGGAAAAGAACGCATCAACATCTGCGAATCGTGCCGATACGGTTTGTCTCGACACCCCGCAATAGTCCGCAATGGCCAAAAAGGTAACGACCGGGTAGCAGACGAGCATCATCTCGGCAACGGCATTGCGCTCGGCCGACGAAAGCACGCGAGAGTCCGTCTTACCGAGCGAGGCGACAATTGAGGCCCGGACAGTGGGTGCGGCGTCAAGCCGAATGCCCCTTCCGGCGCTGCGGCTTAGCGTGACATCAGAAGCGGAGAGATAGGCCTCGATGGCCCCAAGATCGGCGCGAATGGTACGAGGGGAAACCTCAAAGTTGCACGCCAACATCTCCACCGTGACGAACTCAGTCCGCTGGCAAAGATAACGCAAGCACGCATGTTGCCTCTCCGTGAGCTGAACCATCCCGCACCTCCTTACAACAATCATGGAAGTAGCGAGAATACCCTTCAACACCAGAAGTCTTCACTTGATGCGGCAACTTTTATGTCTGAAGAGGTCAGGAAGGTTAAAGACCGGTTGACGGAAAGCTGTTTCATGCCTGAGCACAGTCGTTTGAGAAAGATGCAAGCGGGCCGCTTGCGTCCATCTGAGGGCAATCGAGATTCATCTACCGATACGCCCCCATTAGCCCCTCAACAGAATCAGGCAGATCGTGCGGAAATGTTGGTGTAAGCAGGAAGAGCCAGCCGCTAAAGGAAACGGCCATTGCCTAGAATCTGAAATCGCGACAAGACAGGTTCTAGAGAAAGGCAATGACCGCAGCGAGCAGTATAGCGGAGGCAACGATAAGCGCCGCCACGGATATGTCCCGGTTCGCGGACGGCTCGACCAACCTGCAGGAGGTACTCCGGCAGCTGGCCGAGGCCGACCAACTCTGCGAGGCCACGGGTAACAGCAGGAACGGCTATCGCGAGCGCATGCTCATGACGTGCGTGGGGACGCTGACGCTCAGGGTGCCGAAGCTCCACTCGGGGAGCTTCTTCCCCGAGGACGTGCTCGAGCGCTACCAGCGTGTCGACCGGGCCGTCGTGGCCGCCGTGGCCGAGATGTACGCCACGGGCACCAGCACCAGGAAGGTGCAGAGAACGGCCACGGCCATGGGCATCGAGAGGATATCGAGGGACCAGGTCAGCGCCATCTGAGCCAGCCTCGACTCAGGGGTCGAGGAGCTCTCCACCAGGCCGCTCGGAGACCTTCCCACGCCCTACCTGTGGCTCGATGCCACCTACGTGAAGTGCCGCCGCTCCGGGCGCGTGGCGTCGACGGCCGTGGTCACCGCGACAGGCTGCGACTCGGAGGGGTGGAGGCACGTGCTGGGCGTGGGCGTCGTCGACACCGAGAGCTACGACTCAACGGTCGGCGTTCCTCGGCAGGGTCAGGGAGCGGGGCGCGCGGGGAGTGAGGCTCGCCACCTCCGACGCCCACGAGGGCCTCATGCGCGCGGTCGAGGAGACCTTCCAGGGCGCCGCCTGGCAGAGGTGCGCCGTCCACCTCATGCGCGGCTGCGCGAGGGCCGCGTCGGACTCTAGGCGCAGGTCGCGCGTAGTGCAGGCGCTCCCGTCGGTGGCGTCGCTGGAGCGCCTGGCGGGCGCCGTCATGTGCGACCAGGACGAGGAATGGTCGTGCTCGAGATACTTCTCGGAGCGCGTCATGTCCGAGCTCCCCGATGAGCCGGGCGCGCGGCAGGCCGCGGCGCCCACCGGAAAGCAGCTCGCGGCCTTCCGGCTCGTGGCCAGGAGGGCCATCGAGGCAAGCCTCGAGCGTGCGGGCGAGCTGGAGGCGGCGTAGCATCGCAAGATGATCGAGGGTTCGGGGGCGATGGCCCGACCGGCGGACTTGCCGCTACACCAACTTGCTCGACACCACCCTGCTCGAACGACAGAGCGCCTCATCAGAAGGGCGCACCGGACGATCAAGAATGGTCATCGCCGCCGTTCGTCAGTTGGGACAAATTAGGCTCTTGTTGGCCAGCGGTGCAAAAGCCAGCATTGAGCAAGAGCAAATAATCGATATCGCTCTTCATGCGTTTTGCCACTGGAATCCACATGCCCAGCTCAAATATCGGAAGGCTCCATGCAAATGCAGTCATGCACCAATAGGCAATAAGGCAATATAATCCAGACAATGAGACCAAGAAAACAGCTTTCTGTGCAAGACGATCAGCACCAAGCTCCTCAATCAATGCCTCGTCGAAGAGAAACCCTTGGGCAGCCGAAACAGCAAACGCGACAAGGGTAATCGACAGGGTATTTAGGACGGCGCCTCTCAAATTAGAACCCGCGCTTTCGGCAGACTTGATATGCTCGTCCAGGCACCTACTTGCCGCCTTTAGCGCCAATTCATAATCTAGCCCGAGCTCATTAATCTTGCTCCCTAGCACAGCGCCTAGAAGATGGTACCGGTCTTCAATTTGGAGCCCAGAGCCAGACGGAGCAGACTTCCATACCCTAAAAAGGAGTTTAACCAATCCTTCCACTGCGCACCCATCCTTTTGTAATCGACTGATACATGCGCGGTAACGATACGAGCTATTTCGGACAATAACTTGACAGTACTTGTTGCATGGCGCTCTAGGCCGACTCTCAATAGAACGCGTGCGGGTTAGAGCCCTCTTGGCCCCCTAACTCGCACGCCGGCGGCACCCGCCTGGCCTATCCCCTTTTCACCTGGCAATACCCGCTCGCCTGGTCAAGGTTCACGTTGTAATACGGATCACCCGCCTCTCGAACGCCGGGCCACTTCTCGTCAAACAGAGCAATGTCGCTCTCGGAGAAATCCGGCGCGTTTTCAGCACTCACGAAATAGTGCTCCGGGCACACGTCGCTAGTACGCAACTTCACCGTGCACGTCTGGGCGACACGAAGCCCCCGCTCAAGCACCCTGTGGCAGAAATCAGCAGCGCCAACCTCGCTCTCAAAGCGCTCGTCAAAGCCACCAAAGGCTTCAAATAAATCCCTGGAGACCGTGAGCCCCTGCACACTGCAGGCGCTCACATTCTGCAGCGCACGGAGGTTGCACTGATAGCCAGGGAAATCATCTTCGTATCCACGATACAAAGGCATGATTCGTTCGCTCGTCACCGCGACACCGTAAGTTTTGTTCCTACCACCCCTATACAGCGTCTTAGGAGCCGACACGCCAACGCCATCGAGCGAGCAGAGTCCAACAAGCTGCTCGAGTGGCTCGGGAGTATCGAAGAAACAACCGGCATCGAGGAACAAGACGTAGTCCCCGCTTGCCTTCGCGGCACCAGCATTAAGGCGCTCGTAGAGCCCCGCATCCGCCGCGCACTCAACAGCCTCGATTCGTTCGTCAAATCTGGCGCAATCCTCCTCAGCCCCCACAAGGAGAAGCTCGACATTCTCGTACGAATTATTCTGCACAAATGACTCAACGAACTGGTCGAGGGAATCAAATGCAAGCTTGCGCCCGTCGTCAGGCTCGCCCAGCCAAGGTCGCACGTCGACAACCACGCTTACCATGCCCTCGAGGTCCCTAAGCCAAGGGTTATGCAACAGGTAGATTCCAGACGAAACGATGCTCCCTTCGATCCCCCGTCGCTCATAATGAGCCGTCTGCGCCCTCCGGCAAGAATACAGGCTGTAAGGCTTGGAGTCCGGATTTGTCGCGGTTGAGTTCTCGCTGATACGCCAGTGATACATCACGCGCGGAATATGGCAAACCTCTCTCGCCTTTTCCGAGCACCACAAAGCCATGTTGTAATCCTGAGAGCCATCGAACTCCGCACCGGGCCTCGGCATTTCCTCAATAATCGACTTCTTAATCGTCATCAGGTGGATGATGCCGTTCTTGCACAGCATGAGCTCAGGAGAATAATCAGGCTTGAAAAAGGGGTTCTGGTGGTTAAAGGTCCCCGCTTTCTTTCCCTCAATGACAAGATCTTCGTCGCAGTAGAGGAAGTCGATCTCGGGTCGCTCGTTAATCGCCTTCACATACTCGAACAGCAAATCAGCATCGATATAGTCATCATGGTCCAGGAAACAACAAAAATCACCCATAGCGGCATCAATGCCGGCATTGGTGTTCTCCGTAATGCCAAGGTTTGACTCAAGCGTCACAACCGTCACTCGACTGTCACGAACCTCTAAGGCGTGAACGGCAGACGCAAGAGCCGGAAGCTCCGGACTCGCATTAACGAGAATGAGCTGCAGGTCACCGTAGGTCTGGCCAAGAACCGAGTCAGCCATGACCTTCAGATAGTCAAGCGGCGTTTTATAGAGCGGGACAATCAGGCTGAATGTCGGTTGTATCTTGAAGTCCGCAGCAACCCTACGCTGACGGTCAAGCTCCTCCGAAGACGCTTTGTGCTTCTCAAACCAAGCGGCATAGGCGGCGTCAGTCCAAGCGTCGACGGGAAACGGATTGGGATCGGCGGGCCCCATTACCCTCGCGGCCTTCTTTGCGACGCGATAGACCTTTCGTGCAGCATTAACCATGGTTCCCATGGACTTCCCCAGACCTTCGGATAACAAAGCGCCCCGCCATCTTCGTGACGGGGCGCCACTCTTCAATTAGTTTACTCGGAAGCAGGCTTACTTCTGATCTCCGTCGGCGAGAAGCCCCTCGAGATACTCCGAGAGCTCCGCCTCCCAGTCGGGCATGTGGAAGCCGGCAGCCTCGAGCTTGGAGAGGTCGAGCGCCGAGAAGTGCGGGCGCGGGGCAACGGGGCCGGCGGCGCTCGCATAATACTCGGTGGTGCTTACGGAGGCAACGGCATCGCCATTGCCGTTAGCAGCTTCAAAGACCGTTCTGGCGATATCAGCCCAGCTCCTGACAGCGCCAGACCCCGTGCAGTCATATACGCCATAGGGGGCGTTGGCGTTCAACAGATGGAAGACCGCCGCCGCCATATCACGCGTAAAGGTAAGACGGCCCAGCTGATCGTCCACGACGGTGGCCCCATTGAGCTTGTCCTCGGGATTGGCAACGCGGTCACTGAGCGACTTCATGGTCTTCACGAAGTTGTGCCCATCGCCAATGACCCAGGAGCTGCGGAGAATGTAGTGCCTGGGACACCCCTCCACGGCGAGGTCACCGGCGGCCTTGGACTGCCCGTATACGCTAATGGGGCTGAGCGCCTCGTCCTCATCGTGGAGCTCACGCGTACCGTCAAAGACATAGTCACTCGAGATGTGCACGAGCGTGATGTCGTGGTTCGCACAAGTGCGGGCAAGCAGGGCCGGGCCGGTCGCGTTGGCGGCCCAGCAGGTCACTCGACCCTCCGGGGTCTCGGCCTTGTCCACGGCGGTATAGGCTCCGCAGTTGATAACGGTGCCGTAGAGCGACCAGTCGTACTGGTCATACGCCTCAGGGTCGGAGAAGTCGAACGTGTCGATGTCGCAGAAGTCGAACGTGTCGAGAAGGCCTTGCTCCTCCGCAAGCGCACGGACGGCACGACCCAGCTGGCCGTTGCAACCCGTCACAAGCGCGCGCCTGGGCTCCATGGGAACAACGTCCTTCAGCATCGGATGATGCTTGTCCGCCTCGGAAATCGTCGCCTCGGAAAGCGGGATGGGCCACTCGATGCCGAGCTCCGGATCTGCAAGGTTCACGAAGGTATAGGTCTTCTTGAGCTCGGCCGACCAATGAGCATTCACCAGGTAGGTGTAGGCCGTGCCATCCTCAAGGGCCTGGAAGGAGTTCCCCACGCCGCGCGGCACATAAATGGCCTTGGACGGATCGAGCGTACAGGTATAGACGTTGCCATACGTCGGGCTGCCGGCGCGAAGGTCCACCCACGCCCCAAAGACGGAGCCGCGAGCGATTGAGATGAACTTATCCCAGGGCTCCGCATGGATGCCACGGGTTACACCACGCTCGTCGTTGTAGCTAATGTTGTTCTGGACGATGCGGAGATCAGGAATACCGAGCTCCGTCATCTTCGCGCGCTGCCAGTTCTCCTTGAACCAACCGCGTGAGTCACCGTGAACGGACAGGTCGAGAACCTTCAGGCCCTCAATCCCGGTCTCGGCGACAGAGAGCTGCTTCTCAAAACCAATCTCAGACATGACTCTCCCCCCTACTGCCCCTGCTTCGCGTACCTGGCCTCGGTGGCCGCCTTCGCGGGGCGCCACCAGGCCTCGTTCGCCACGTACCACGCGATCGTCTGGCTCAGGCCCTCGGCGAAGTCCGTGTGCCTGGGCTCCCAGCCGAGCTCGCGGCGGAGCTTGGCCGGGTCGATGGCGTAGCGGCGGTCGTGGCCGGGGCGGTCGCGCACCCAGTCGAAGTCGTCCGGGTCCCTGCCCATGGCCTCGAGGATCATGCGCAGGACCGTGACGTTGCTCCGCTCGCCGTCCGCGCCGATGAGGTAGGTCTCGCCCATGCGGCCCCTCGTGAGGATGTCCCACACGGCGGAGGAGTGGTCCTCGGTGTGGATCCAGTCGCGGACGTTCTCGCCCGTGCCGTAGAGCTTGGGGCGCACCCCGTCGATGACGTTGGTGATCTGGCGGGGGATGAACTTCTCCACGTGCTGGTAGGGGCCGTAGTTGTTCGAGCAGTTCGAGATCGTGGTGCGCAGGCCGTAGGTGCGGGTCCAGGCGCGGACGAGCATGTCGGAGCTCGCCTTGGTGGAGGAGTACGGGCTGCTCGGGTGGTAGGGGGTCTCCTCGGTGAAGCGCGCCGGGTCGTCGAGCGCGAGGTCGCCGTAGACCTCGTCGGTGCTCACGTGGTGGTAGCGGACGCCGTACTTCCTCACGGCCTCGAGCAGGCGGAAGGTGCCCTCGACGTTGGTCCGCAGGAACGGCTCCGGGTCCGCGATGGAGTTGTCGTTGTGGGACTCCGCCGCGTAGTGGACGATGGCGTCGTGCCCGGGGACGAGCTCGTCGAGCAGGGCCGCGTCGCAGACGTCGCCCACGACGAGCTCGACGCGGTCTGCCGGGAGGCCGGCGATGTTCTCGGGGTTGCCCGCGTAGGTGAGCTTGTCGAGCACGGTCACGTGCACGTCCGGATGGTTGTTCACCACGTAGTGCACGAAGTTGCTGCCGATGAACCCGCAGCCACCCGTGACGATGATGTTGTGGGGCTCGAACGCCTCCGCCATACTAGTACTCCCTCTTCGAAGCAATAATCTCTCCGGCAGCTACCTTCTTGAGGTGCTGGCCGTACACGCTCTTGCCATAGGCCTTGGCAGCCTCCTCGAGCTGTTCGGTCGTCGTCCAGCCGTTCTCCCAGGCGATTTCCTCGGGAACCGAGACGGGCAGATCCTGCGAGTGCTCGACGGCGCGCACAAATTCGCTCGCCTCATGCAGGCTCTCCATGGTGCCGGTATCAAGCCAGGCATAACCCCGCCCGAGAGTCACGACGGAGAGCGTCCCGTCCTCCAGATACATCTGGTTAAGGGTGGTGATCTCCAACTCACCGCGGGGCGAGGGGGTCACCCTTGCCGCACGCGAGGCGACGTCGCCAGGATAGAAATAAAGACCCGTCACGGCATAGGAACTCTTCGGGTGCTCCGGCTTCTCCTCGATGGAGACCGCACGACCCTCGCGATCGAACTCGACAACGCCAAAGCGCTCAGGATCATCGACGTGGTAGCCAAACACCGTTGCGCGGCCCACCTCAGCGTTCTCGACAGCGCGGCGCAGATGACGCGACAACCCATTGCCGTAGAAGATGTTATCGCCAAGGACCAGGGCGCACGGCTCGCCACCAATGAACTCTTCGCCGATGGTGAACGCCTGGGCCAGGCCGTCGGGGCTGGGCTGCTCGGCGTAGGAGAGCGAGACCCCGTAGCGCGAGCCGTCCCCGAGCAGGCGCTCGAAGTTGGGCAGGTCGGCCGGGGTGGAGATGACCAGGATGTCGCGGATGCCCGCCAGCATGAGGGTGGAGAGCGGGTAGTAAATCATGGGCTTGTCGTAGACCGGCAGCAGCTGCTTGCTGGTCACGAGCGTAAGCGGGTACAGACGCGTGCCCGACCCACCGGCAAGAATGATGCCCTTCATGGAAGCCTCCATATACTCGCAAAAAGCTATTTAGTATACATGGACACAATAGAGCTACGAATTGACTCCCAGTCACGCTCGGCCGCGGTTTTCAACCCATTCGCATATAGCCTGTCTCTAAGAGACTTATCCGATGCAATCCTCTCGATTGCATCCACCCCCGCTTCGTAATCGCCGCCGTGATAAAGCAGGCAATTCACTCCATCAACAAGATATTCGGAGTTTCCCTCGTTAGGCCGCGCAACAACATAGCCGCCAGTTGCCATCATTTCCAACGGTGGATAGGAGAAGCTCTCGAGAACGCTGGTCTTAAGAAGAATGTGGCAACTCTTATAAACGTCAGCGACCTTGTCATGAGGAACTGCACCCAGGTTATTATCAATCCGATAGAAAGGCTTGGTCTTTGCCGTATACGACATGTACCAAATCTCATATCTAGCGGGATCGAGACGATTAGTAATCAAAAAACTTTCGTCAACGTTTTTATACTCAGACTCACAGTCACCCTCGACAAGGATGCGAATCTTTCCATCCCATAATTCCCTCTTCTGCGGAGCGAAGGCGTGCCCCTCAATACCATTGGGGACATAACGGCAATAGCAGCCAAAATCCTCTCTTAGCCAAGTCTCGCACCACTTTGAAATGGTCAAATAGCGAAGCGAGTCATCGAAATAAGTCGCATTGGCTTCAAGCCTAAGCGGACTAGCCGGCTTCATAAAGTCGGTCTCGAAATTCTGCACAAGATAGTATTTGTTGCCCATTTTTGGATAACGCTTGAGAAAATCCACAGTGTCCCAGAGCGTTGCAATGCCATTGTCAATGGTAGCGCTAAACGGACATTTATCTAATTTTCCACTTGGAACGCAACGATTCAGGACAGGGAAAATGTGACCAAAGCACTCGAACCACTTGAAACGGTCATCGGTGTTAACGAGAAGAACGTCTTTCCCAGCGTCTTGGAGCATCGAAGCATGACGAAGCGCTACAAGCACCCCGCCGCTTGTTTTGAGGCTAGGCATCACGAATGCAAAGTTCTGTGTAATCTCTTTCCTTACTATCGATCGGATGTTCGATGCGGCATTAACTGTCGTGCAGTTCCGAATGCAATAGGAATATGCCGCCTCGCCAATCGAGCGTCTAAGCTCCGAGTCATCAATCAGCTGCAGGAGAGCAGATTTCCACTCCTCCTCCGTGCTGCAAAGAAGGCCCGTGCCGGAGGATATCATTTTCTTAAATGCTCCGACTCGACTCGCAACGGTTGGAACCTTAACAAGAGACGCCTCAATCCACTTGTTCTCTGATTTCGCCCTGTTAAAAAGGGTGTCCCTAAGCGGCGCAATATTAATGTCGCACGACGCAATGATGTTGGGCATCCTGCGCCAGTCAGAAAATGGAACGGTAACGATCCGGTCATAAAATGGGGCTAAATCGTCTGGAAGCGACAGCTCGCCCATCAGAAGAAGCGTAACGTTAGGACGACACCTTAGAACCGAGATAACAGCAGGCAAAATAAGCTCAAAGTCATCATTGTGCGTAATACTGCCGCTAAAATAGCCAATACGAACCTCTGACCTTGCGGCTTTTTCATCACGCCTGGTGACTGCTTTATCGTAAATCTTTAGATCACGCTGAGGAACTTCACCACGCTTAAACGCAGGAAGCACGTCACGACGATATATCGCTATCTCCGAATACTCGCGCATAAGTTCTGACGCCGTATTCCGGTTCACATAGACACGCGGGACGAACTTAGATAGTTCCATCGCAAGATCTTCCGTGGTCGTGATGGCGCCGTCACAAAGCTTAAGCGTCTCCCCCATCCTTATAACGCCGTCGTCATAAGCACGCTTATCCACGGCATTCATGGCGGCTACGTACGGAATTTGGTCCGTATAGCTGGTATCAATAACGAGATCGTCTATGTCGTATAAAACAGTTTTGTTTAGCCTCTTCGCCAACGCAACAAACGATCTAACTTCGTCAGTTATGGGACACCGAAAGATAACGAACATGCGAGCATGACGAGCAGTGTCGTCATCAAGATCCCAAGCATCAACGGCGCTTGCGGAATAACCCGCAGCGGTCAATTGCTCAATTTGATGAGCAACTCTGTAGCGAATTGGGTGAGGAACAGATGGATCGCAGCCATTGATGAAGATGACGTCAAATAATGAGTTATTTGGCTTTGCAGGGGAGATAGATATCGCCCTTATATTTCGCCTGATGACCTCATGCACCTTTGTGGCAGCATGCAAGACGCCCTCTTCGCGAATCGTATACTCAAGCCCTTCTTTCAAAGATTTAACTGACACAAAGGCTCCTTCTAAAAATACTGAATAATGCACAGCATATCGATAGAGAAGATCGCCGCCATTGCAAATGCCAAACCAGTCTGTTTGAACTGAACAACTGCGGTGCTTCTGCTCTCAAGCGTAGAGAACAAAGGCAGGAAGATTAGGGGAATAAGATATCGTCCCTGAACACCCATAAAAATGTCAGTACGACCGTCAACCGTAACCGTCCACCCTCTCATCGACAGGCAAATCAGGACTATGTTAACCCCAGCAATAAGCCACAGAAGAGCACGGTCATCGCTACGGAAGGGGCTACGATGCTCCTCTTTACCGTCAAGCGACACCACGGCGAGCAGTACTAGATAGGCCCAAAAGCAGGGTCTCCATACATTAATCGAGAGTGCGCCGAGGTTGTAGCCAGCAAAAGACTCCACCCAAAATGGACCCATCTCCCATATTGTCTTAAGCATCACCTTAATGAAGGAGGCAGGCGATCTCAAAAGATCGAAGCCCAGCCGCATAAATGGACCTCGATAAAGTGCGATCGTCAGAATCGACATAACGACACCTATGGCGATCACGCACGCCCAGATGCGGCTTCTCTTCCACGTGCCAACGCGCTCCGGAATAAGAAGAAGCAGCAAAAGCAGCATCGGAGAATACGCAAATGTCTTCGACAGGCAAAGAAGGACGGACAGGGCTGCTAAACAGACCGCAAGGCGTTTAGATACCCTTTTTACGCTATATGCTGAAATAATAACAATTACAAAGGCAAACAGAACGACGTTAATAACGGCGTCCCCTGAGCACGACGATTCCTGCTGAATCAACATAGGATTCAAAAAATATACCAGGAGAAGTCTCTTGCCAAATTTCGCATACCTGATAAGCAAAAAGGCAGCCATAAGGAAAAAAGTAAGATTCGCAAAGCGAGCGAGGTAAAAGGCAATGTACTCATTGACGCCAAGCGCCCGACATATATACATCGGGACTGAGGCAATAATATATACAAATGGAAGGTAGCTCGACAAGCAGCGACCGCACAAAAATGTGTTCTCCCAATTCGGAGTACTAGTAAGAAGAGAGTACATATCTGCGAAAGAACGAGGGGTATTGGCCTCATTTAACGCGGCGGGGACCATAAAACCAGACTCCGAGCGGCTAAACAATGCCGCTACCTGCCAGACGTGCGGATATTCATCCGGAACGTTGCCGGGAAGAATATACAGGCAAAATGCGACACCTGCGGGAACCCCAACGAGCAGAAATAGAATGCTGCTATCATTAGCGTGCCTATTAACAAGCCCCACGAACAAGAAGGCGAGACCAAGCAAAAGGACAATGCAGAATACAATAGGAGCCAATCCGCATTTGTGGGCTGCGTAGAACAGAGTTATAGCG
>SAMEA3387473__coassemble_1525_pt1 | contig 19805 bp, 19 predicted proteins | sample SAMEA3387473__metabat2_high_PE_020 | metagenome-assembled genome bin SAMEA3387473 (sample SAMEA3387473) | Felis catus | biome: Faeces | place: United Kingdom | collected 2012
GAGCGTTTGACTACGAATCAAAAGGTCATAGGTTCGAATCCTATATGCCGCACCATTAAATTGACGCAGGTGGTTGTCTTTGGACGGCCACCTGTTTTTTGTGTCGAGGCCAAGCCATTATCCAGCTTGAATCGAGCCGAGGCGCCTTATCCCGAAGAGAATCGAACCCCACCCCGAATAGAGCCGAGCCTCCATGGCCTAGGAAAGCGTCAAGGGGGCTCGGCCGGGCTACCAATCACGCCCGCGCACGGATCCAACAGGCAGCCCGTCGCAAGCGGCTACTCGAATAAGGCGCCCATCAGCGCCTCATCGCCCTCGAAGCGAAATGCCGTTGCATCCGGACCAAACGCTCGATAGGCATAGGGCACCTTCGCCGCATCAAGGATGTCGAGGAGATCCGAAAACTGCACCTCATCATCCGCAAAGAGCGCCGTGAGCAGCGCGGGCAGAGTTCTCTCGACGCTGGGGAGAGGACCAGCCAGCACCTCAATGAGCGCAGGCAGATTCTGGGCTGTCACGCACGCACAGCCGACGTGCCACGGCGCGTCATAGACATCGAGCGTGGTATCGCCCTCCGTACGGCAAACGACAAGCACCCCTTCCGGCCTCTCGACAAGGCCCATCTGGACCGTCTCCCGAGAAGAGCAACGCCTTGCCAGGACCGTGCATCCATCAGACGTGATCGTGATGTCGCGCATACCATCTCCCATCCCTCGGCCTCTGATAGACAGAGGATACCGCCCCTATCTGACACTAAATCGAACTAATGTTTGCTTACGCAAACGCTCTACCTCGTGTTATCCATTCCAGATTAGTCATAAAAAGAGGGGCTGCCGCCTAAGCGACAGCCCCTCCTCAAAAAATCGCACTCGCTACGTTGCGAATCTTGCGTGGCTGAGCCCATCTAGTCGATGGAGACCTTGGTGACGTTGGCCTTCTCGTTCTGCTTCGGGACGTTGACGGTCAGGACGCCGTCGGCGAGCTTTGCGGACAAGCCGCTCGTAGCAGCATCCTTCAGGAAGACGCCGCGCGTGCAAGTGTACTCGCCGGTCTCACGCTGCAGATAGTTCTTTGCCTTCTGCTCGTCAGAGTCCTTCTTATCAACCGTGATGGAAAGACGACCCTCGTTGAGCTCGACATCGATCTGATCGCGCGTGACGCCAGGAACGTGAGCGCTGACCACATAGGCATCGCCAGCATCCTCGACATCCATCTTGAAGTCTACCGCCGCAGTGGCCGGAGCGAGGAAGTTGTCGAAGACGTCATCGAACGGGAATGCCACACGCGCGAGACGGTTGTAACGATCATACGGAATCATGCTTGCCATGGTTACCACTCCTTTTGTGGTTGTGGGCACCTCGCATTGCCTGTGCCCCTTGTGTCGCTGGTATATGTTCCCGCGGTTCGGGGTTCTAAACACAACAATGCAAGATTTCTTAGTCTTTTTTGCTAATAAAATCTAAGTCTGTCTATATAAGGTCTCACAAGCGAACAAGAGCCCGCGCAAGCTTCCGTCGCTCCGCCGCCCTCCCCTCCCCGCTCCAACGCCACGCCCGCGCGGAGCATTCGCATCGAGACGTACGAACGGCACTATCCCAGCATGGGTAAAGGTCATGAGAAATTGAGCCATACCAACCCTGAGGGGGTACACTCACAGGGACTGAGACATGCTCCAAAAGGGGACTGGAATGACGAACGATCAAGACCGCAATTCCACGGATGAAATCGACGCCATAGGCGTCGAGGCACAGGAGCCCTCTGGGGAGGGCCAAGAGGAGCGTCCCGCATATCCGCAGGAGTCTTTTGAGCGAGATAGCGAGGGGCGTCCCGCGTACGTGCGTCAACCCACGCCTCATCGCCGCCAGCCGCCCGTGAATGACCTCCAGGCGGACGAGGCCTACGAGAACAACTACTCCTTCGACTCAAGCTACACGCTCAAGAATCGCGTCACGTCCTCGAGGGGCGTCTATCGCCACTCCCGCTCCCAGCAGGAGAAGGTGCGCCAGGAGCTCAAGTACGGCCAGTATCTCTCCGTCCCAAAAGGCAACCGCGAGATCTTCGGCTCGCATGAAAAAGAGCAGAAGCGCCGCATCGCGATCATCGGCATCGCCGTGATCGCCGTCATCGCCATCCTGCTCATCGTCCTCTGGCCCAAGTAGGGCACCGCGACACACGGGGCGAGAGGCCCGGAGGCGTAGGCTCTACGCTCAGAAGACGTTGAGCCCCCACCAAAGCCCCTTTTCGGCTCGCCCCGCCCACAGAATGCAAAGAGCCCGCCGGCCGGCGCACAAACCGGTCTGACGGGCTCTCTTAAGCGTTACGGCTCTAATGGGCGCAGCGGCTGCGATGCCGCGGGGCGCGGGCGCACGGTGGGTGCGGAGCCGCGACGCGGGAGGTGATGTGCGCAGGGCTAGCGGGGATGCTTCCTCACTACGACCACGGGTCGCGCTCGAAGAGGGGCTCAGGCGTCGGCCCGCGATCCGAGAAGGGATCGTAGCCGTCGTCATCCTCGTTCTCCGCACGGAGGAAGGGATCAGTCTCGGGAGCCTTGCGCGCCTCAGGCTGCGCGGCGGGCACGCCCGCCTGCGACGTGGAAATCTCCATGGGCTCTTCCGGGGTTGGCACTACTCCACCTCATCTGCCGTGACGGGTACGTCTGACGCGGCAGCACGCTCGGCGAAGAACTCGTTGTTACCGCGGACATCGATCTTAACCGAGTCACCCTCGTGGAGCTCGCCGGCAATGATGAGGTTGGCGACATTGTCCACGACCTGGCGCTGAATCAGGCGCTTGAGCGGACGCGCGCCATAGACCGGGTCGAGGCCATCGAGGGCCAGCGCCTCGATCGCGGCAGGCGTGAGCGTAAGCGAGATGCGCTCGTTGTCGAGACGCTCGCGAACGCCTTTGAGCTGAATGTCCACGATCTTCTCGATGTCTGCCAGACCAAGCGGATGGAAGACGACGATGTCATCGATACGGTTCAGGAACTCCGGCTTGAAGGTGGCGCGCAGCGCGTCATTGACCTTCCTGTCGACGACGGCCTTGTCATCTCCGTTCTGCTCGCCCGCGGCGATTACCTGGCTTCCGACGTTGCTCGTCATGATGATGATCGTGTTCTTGAAGCTCACGACACGACCCTGCCCGTCAGTCAGGCGACCATCGTCAAGCACCTGCAGGAGGATGTTGAAGACGTCGGGATGCGCCTTCTCCATCTCGTCCATGAGGATGACGGAGTACGGGCGACGACGCACGGCCTCTGTCAGCTGGCCGCCCTCGTCATAGCCCACGTATCCGGGAGGGGCACCGATGAGGCGCTGGACGCTGAACTTCTCCATGTACTCAGACATGTCGATACGCACGAGGGCGCGCTCGTCATCGAACAGGTAGTCTGCAAGCGCCTTCGCGAGCTCGGTCTTGCCCACACCGGTGGGGCCGAGGAAGAAGAAGCTGCCGAGCGGACGGTTGGGGTCTGCCAGGCCAGCGCGGCTACGACGAACGGCCGCGGCGACCGCGTTCACGGCGGCGTCCTGGCCCACGACGCGCTTGTGCAGCTCCGCCTCGAGGTTCTTGAGCTTCTCGACCTCGCCCTGCATCATCTTCGACACGGGCACGCCGGTCCAGGCGCTCACGACCTCGGCGATCTCCTCGCTCGTGACCTCCTCCTTGAGAAGGCCGCCCTCCTGCTGCTTGGCGTTAAGCGCGGCTTCCGCCTCGTCATAGCGCCTCTGCAGGTCTGGAATCGTGGAGTAGCGGAGCTCCGAGGCGTGGGCGAGGTCACCCGCGCGGGTGGCACGCTCCTCCTCGGTCTTGGCATCATCGATCTGACGCTTGAGGTCCTGCACCTGGTCGATGGCGCCCTTCTCGTTCTGCCACTTTGCCTTCATGCCATCGAGCTTCTCGCGGGTGGTGGCAATCTCCTTGCGGAGGGTCTCGAGGCGCTCCTTGCTGGCGGCGTCCTCCTCCTTCATGAGGGCCTGCTCCTCGATCTGCATCTGGGTGAGCTGACGGTCAACGGCGTCGATGTCGGAGGGCATGCTGTCAAGCTCCATGCGCAGGCGGCTCGCCGACTCGTCGACCAGGTCAATCGCCTTGTCGGGGAGGAAGCGATCCGCGATGTAGCGGTTGGAGAGGTCTGCAGCGGAGACGAGGGCGGCGTCGGTAATGCGCACGCCATGATGCATCTCGTACTTCTCCTTCAGGCCACGCAGGATGGAGATGGTGTCCTCCACCGTGGGCTCCGACACGAGCACCGTCTGGAAACGACGGGCGAGGGCAGCGTCCTTCTCGATGTACTTGCGGTACTCATCGAGTGTCGTGGCGCCAATGGCGTGAAGCTCGCCGCGGGCGAGGGCCGGCTTCAGAATGTTGCCGGCATCCATAGAGCCCTCCGTCGCACCCGCACCGACGATGGTGTGGAGCTCATCGATGAACAGGATGACGCGACCGTCCGCCTTAGCGACCTCCTTGAGCACGCTCTTGAGACGGTCCTCGAACTCGCCACGATACTTGGCACCAGCAACCAGGGCACTCATATCGAGCTCAACGAGCTCCTTGTCCTTCAGCGTGGAAGGGACGTCGCCCGCGACGATACGCTCCGCGAGGCCCTCGACGATGGCGGTCTTGCCCACGCCGGGCTCGCCGATGAGCACGGGGTTGTTCTTGGTGCGGCGCGAGAGCACCTGGATGGTGCGGCGAATCTCCTCGACACGGCCGATGACCGGGTCGAGCTTGCCCTGACGGGCGAGGTCCGTCACGTTGCGGCCATAGCGCTCGAGCGCCTCGAACTCAGGCTTGGAATCCTGGCTGGTCACACGCTCGTCACCGCGAAGGTCATTGTAGGCCTCCTGGATGCGCTTGCCCGTGAGGCCCGCGTCCTTGAGGATGCGGCCGGCATCAGAGCGATCGTCTGCAAGAGCGCAGAGGAGGTGCTCGCTCGTGACATAGGAGTCACCCATCTTGGCGGCGAGCTTCTCCGCGGCGTCAACGACCTTGACGAATTCGTTGGCGAGACCAACCTGCTGGCCCGAACCGGTCACCTTGGGCTCGCGCGCGATCTGATCATCGACCGCCTTCGCGACGGCGTCAGGATCTGCCCCGACGCGCTCGATTATGGAGCTCAGGTTACGTTCCCCGGAGTCGAGCAGGGCTTTGAGCAGGTGGATGGACTCGACGGAGCCAGCCTGCGCATCCGAGGCGATGCCGATGGCGGCCTGAAGAGCCTCCTGGGCCGTGACGGCCATTTTATCTAGCCTCATAGTTATCACCCCTCTTGGGTGCCCGCCGCGACGGTATCCTCGCGGCGGACTCGCTGTTTATCGCTGTTGATTGTACCCCGCAAGCGCCGCCTGCAAACATAAATCTAAGTGTCGGTGTTATAGATTTCCTAATCCGACAACACGCAGGATTCGCAAGTTGACAAAGGGACTGTCCCTTTGTCAACTGATAAGGCCGCGGCACCCGGGAGGGGCGCCGCGGCCTGGTGTTGCGGATATCTTGGACGCGTTATTCGTCCTACGGCTTCTCGACACTGCCGCCGAGGAGGCCGCGCATGACCTTCTCGGGCGTCATGCCCTCGTAAGGGGCAAGGGCCGTGATGCGCTCGCGGGTCTTGAACTCGCGCACCTGGTCCTCGAGTTCGCGCACGCGGTCGCGGAACTCGTCAATCTCGCGCTCCATCTCCTCCTCGTGCTCGCGCATGTCGAGGATGCGCACCACACCGGCGAGGTTAATGCCCTCGTCCGTAAGGCGACCGATGAGCTCAAGGCGCTCGATGTCAGCCTGGGAGTACAGGCGGGTGTTGCCGCGAGAGCGGCCGGGGTTCACGAGGCCCTTCTGCTCGTAGACGCGCAACGTCTGCGGATGCATGCCCGTGAGTTCGGCGGCGACACTGATCATGTAGAGCGGCTTGTTGCGGCTCTCCTCTTTCTTGTGGGCCATGGCGACCCTCCCTCTCCCAAAGCCCGCCGGGCGTCGCTGGCGAGCGGCTGCTCTCTAGCGTCCCTACTCCTTGGCGCCGATGTACTTGTCTACCTCGGCATGATAGCTGCGCTCGTCCGCATCGCGAAGAGCCTCGAGCGCATCGCGCTCCTTGGTGGTGAGGCGAGTCGGGACCTTGGCGCGAACGGTGACGAACAACGCGCCCCATGAGCCCTTGCGCTTCACGCTGGGAGCTCCCAGATCGCGGAAGCGGAAGGTACGACCATCCTGGGTGCCCGCCGGGACACGCAGGCGCACCGTGGCCCCAGACGGCGTGGGGACGTCAACCGAGGCACCCAGAGCAAGATCCCACACGCTCATGGGAAGCTCCATCTTCACGTCCGCGCCATCGCGCTTGAAGATCGGGTGCTCCGCGACGCTCGTCGTGATGACGAGGTCGCCGCGACCGCCGCCGTTCCTGCCGTACTCACCGCGGTCATGGTAGCGAAGTTTCATGCCGTCATAGGCTCCCGCCGGCACCTTCACGGTGAGCCTTGCGCGCTCGCCGGATGACGGAACCATGTAAGAGACGTCGCGGCTCGTGCCCTTGAAGGCCTCCTCCGGAGTGAGGCTGATGGTGAGCGTCAAATCGCCGCCACGCATCGACCTGCGCGCCTGAGAGGCACCCGCGGCACCGCCAAATATCTGGGAGAAATCAAAGTTGGCCCCGAAGGCGCCGTCTCCGCTCCGCACGCTGTTGAAGATGTCAGACCAGTTGCCACCCACATTCGTGGTATACGAGTAGCCGCCACCCGGAGCACCGTAGCCACCCCCGGGAATGCCGCCGAACATGAGCATCTGATCGTACTCACGGCGCTTCTTCTCATCAGAGAGGGTCTCGTACGCCTCGCTGATCTCCTTGAACTTCTGCTCGTCTCCGCCGGCATCGGGGTGATACTTCACCGCGAGCTTGCGGAATGCCTTCTTGATCTCGTCGGCACTGGCGTCTTTCTTGACGCCAAGTACGTCGTAGAACGTCCTCTGTGCCATGGCGAAGGGCACCCCCTTTCCTAGTCACTTGGCCGGCATGAAGGAGCTTGCCCTCACGCCGGCCTGATTGCGTACAGAAGCGTGCGCCCGGGATTCCGCCCGGGCGCACGCTTAAACCTACTTAGCTTCGGCGTCTGCCTCAGGCTTTGCCTCGTCTTCCTTGGACTCGACTGGGCGCTTCGGGCCACCGTAGGTCACCGTGACCATGGCCGGCCTCACGACCTTGCCGCCAAGGCGATAGCCCTTCTGGTAGACGTCGCGGACCGTCTCGTCATAGGCCTCCGCGTCCTCAACACGACCCACGGCCTGGTGGTCCTGGGGGTCGAAGGGGTCGCCGGCAGGGTCGATGACCTCGGCGCCCTGCTTCTCAAGGACGGAAACGACCTTGGCATGAACGGCGGTGACACCGTCCACGAGCTGCTTGGCAACCTCGTTCTCCTCGGCGGCGCTTGCATGCGCAATCGCACGCTCGAGGTCGTCGATTGCCGGCAGGAGATCCTTCACGAGGCCCTCGCAGGCACGCTCGCGCTCGATTGCGCGCTCGCGGTCCATGCGGCGACGGTAGTTGTCCCAATCGGCCTGGAGCCTTGAGAGGCGATCGGTCGCGGCAGCAGCCTCGGCCTTGGCGGCGTCGATCTCATCCGAGACGCCGGCGAGCTTCTTGGCGAGCTCGTCGCGCTCGGCGCGAAGACCGTCCGCCTCGGACTTGAAGTCCTCGTCCGCAGCGGCCTCGCCCGCCTTGATAGCGGCCTCTACGCGGGCGCGCTCTGCCGCCTCGTCATCGGCATCATCCTCGGCAGCGTCCTTTGCCACCTCGTCAGGCTCGATCACTTCGGCCTCGACAGCCTCGGGCTTCTCAACCTGATCGGGCTTCTCCTCGCCTTCGACCTCGATGTCGACCTTCACGTCGCCCCCCTTGGGGTCCGGCGCGGGAGCCGGAGCGACTCCCGCCTGGTTGTTCTTACTGGTGGTGCGAGCCATCGTGACTCACTTCCCGCTTACTGGTTGTTCTGATCGTCGTCGACGACCTCGTAGTCAGCATCGACCACGTCGTCAGAGCCGCCCTGGGCGCCACCCTGAGCGCCAGCCTGGCCAGCGTCAGCCTGAGCGCTGGAGTAGACGACCTCAGCGAGCTTGTGGCCAACCTCCTGGAGCTTCTCGCCGGCAGCCTTGATGGCGTCGATGTCAGTACCCTCGAGGGCCTTCTTGGCCTCGGCGACGGCATCGTCAGCCTGCTGCTTCATGTCAGCGGGGACCTTGTCGCCAAGCTCCTTGACGGTCTGCTCGGTCGAGTAGGCGAGGCTGTCAGTCTGGTTGCGGACCTCGATCTCGTCCTTGTGCTTCTTGTCCTCCTCGGCGTGGGACTCGGCGTCCTTGACCATGCGGTCGACTTCGTCGTCAGAGAGGGCGGTGGAACCGGAGATGGTGATCTGCTGCTCCTTGCCGGTGCCCTTGTCCTTGGCGGTGACCTTCACGATGCCGTTGGCGTCGATGTCGAAGGTGACCTCGATCTGCGGCACGCCACGGCGCGCGGCGGGGATGCCGGTGAGCTGGAACTTGCCGAGGCTCTTGTTGTCGGCAGCCATCTCGCGCTCGCCCTGGAGGACGTTGATCTCGACGCTGGTCTGGTTGTCAGCGGCGGTGGAGTAGACCTCAGTCTTGGACGTCGGGATGGTGGTGTTGCGGTCGATCATCTTGGTCATGACGCCGCCCATGGTCTCGACGCCAAGGGACAGCGGGGTCACGTCGAGCAGGAGGATGCCCTCGACATCGCCGGTGAGCACGCCGCCCTGGACGGCAGCGCCGTCAGCGACGACCTCGTCCGGGTTCACGGACATGTTGGGCTGCTTGCCGGTGATCTGCTTGACGAGCTCCTGGACAGCGGGCATACGAGTGGAGCCGCCGACGAGGATGACCTCAGAGACGTCAGAGATCTGCATGTTGGCGTCGTGCAGGGCCTTGGTGACAGGGGCCTTGCAGCGATCAAGCAGGTCACGCGTGATCTTTTCGAACTCAGCGCGGGTCAGCGTGTAGTTGAGGTGCAGAGGACCAGACTGGTTCATCGTGATGAACGGCAGGTTGATGGTGGTCTGCTGGCCAGCGGAGAGCTCCTTCTTGGCGTTCTCGGCGGCCTCCTTGAGGCGCTGGAGGGCCATCGGGTCCTTGCGGAGGTCGACGCCGTTCTCCTGCTGGAACTTGTCAGCCATCCAGTCGATCACGCGCTGATCCCAGTCATCGCCGCCGAGGTGGTTGTCACCGTTGGTGGCGAGAACCTCGAAGACGCCGTCAGCGAGGTCGAGCAGGGAGACGTCGAAGGTGCCGCCGCCGAGGTCGAAGACGAGAACCTTCTGCTCCGTGCCCTTCTTGTCGAGGCCATAGGCGAGGGCCGCGGCGGTGGGCTCGTTGACGATACGCTTGACGTTGAGGCCAGCGATCTTGCCGGCGTCCTTGGTGGCCTGACGCTGGGCGTCATTGAAGTAGGCAGGGACGGTGATGACGGCGTCCGTCACGGTCTCACCGAGGTACTTCTCGGCGTCAGCCTTCATCTTGGCAAGGACCATAGCGGAGACCTGCTCGGGCGTGAAGTCCTCGCCGTCAATCTCGACGACGGCGCGGCCGCCCTGGCCCTCCTTGACCGTGTACGGGACGGTCTTGAGCTCAGAGGTGCACTCAGAGTACTTGCGGCCCATGAAGCGCTTGATGGAGAAGACGGTGTTCTGCGGGTTGGTGACGGCCTGGTTCTTAGCCGACTTACCGACGATACGATCGCCCTCGGCGCGGAAGCCGACGACGGACGGAGTGGTGCGGTCGCCCTCGGCGTTCACGATGATGGTGGGCTGGCCACCCTCGAGGACTGCCATGGCGGAGTTGGTGGTACCGAGGTCAATGCCGAGAATCTTGCTCATAGTTGGCACGTTCCTTTCTTCTTGCGCGCGAATGCGTGATGCCTCCGCGCTCGCTTGGCCGGCCAGCCAGGTGCCCTGCCGGCCTGCCCGCATCTGCGGACGCGTTTGTTACTGCACACTATATATCCTTTGCGCGCTCAACTTATACAAAATCTAAGTCGCTTTACGATAGATTTCTTGTTTTGGACACTTTAGGGATCACCGTGAGGCAAATCCCCAGCTCTGGGCAGTGCATGCACTCCAAGCCGCCGCCGGCCGTTCGTCCCGGTTAAATACCCTATTAAAGGTGGGGTTTTACCTCGAAGTATGCCGTTCGCGAATGCAAGCCATGCAATTTTCGACAACGTCTTGCATTCGCGCCGCTGATTGGTATTCTCACGTAAAGGAGCAGCTAGAGAGGTTACCAAGATTTACTTTTTGGCTGCCCCAGCAGCTGGGATCACATTGCTATGGCATTTTTGGAGAAGGGATCTATCATGGCTCACCCCGTAATCGATACTGACGAGTGCGTCGCCTGCGGCGTTTGCGTTGACACCTGCCCGTGCGATGTCCTCGAGCTCGGCGACGACTCCGCTCAGGTCAAGGACGAGGACTCCTGCGTCGCCTGCGGCTCCTGCCAGGAGGCCTGCCCGGCCGGCGCGATCACCGAGATCGCTGAGGACTAACCAGCTAGGGGACGCTCGGATTCATCCGGGCGATTTGCCGGGCTACTGAGAGGTGGCCCGGCTTGGGCGAACGCCCGGCGCCACAAGAAGCTTTCGGGCTAGGCGCAAAAAGTGAGAGGGAGGCGAACCGCAAGGCTCGCCTCCCTCTCCTGTTATATGTCGGCGGCGCGCGACGCCATGGGCGCGAGACGCATGTCCTCGCGCGTTCGCACGGGTCCGGGCACGCAGATGCGCGAGCACGCAAGCACGCGGGCGCGAGACGGCGTTTCCGCCACCCCGCGCCCAGACTTCCTACAGGTTGCGCAGGGCGTCGACCAAAGACACCTTGCCCTCGGCGACCTCGCTCGCCTGCTTGATGACCCTTGCCGGCACGCCAGCCACCACGGCACCCGCCGGCACGTCCTCGACGCAGACGGCTCCCGCGGCGACCACGGCGCCCTCGCCCACGCGAACGCCCTCAAGCACGACGGCGTTCGCGCCGATAAGCACGTTGTCCTCGATGATGACGGGCGTGGCACTCGCCGGCTCGACGACGCCCGCAAGCACGGTGCCGGCGCCGATGTGGCAATTCTTGCCCACCGTGGCACGACCACCCAGCACGGCGCCCATGTCGATCATCGTGCCGTCACCGATAACAGATCCGATGTTGATGACGGCGCCCATCATGATGACGGCGTTGTCGCCGATCTCCACCTTGTCGCGGATGATGGCGCCGGGCTCGATGCGGGCGTGAATGCCCTTCTTGTCGAGCATCGGCACGCCGGTGTTGCGGCCGTCGTTCTCAACCACCATGTCCTCGATGGAGTCAGCGGCGGCGTCGAGCACCGGCTCGAGAAGAGCCCAGTCACCAAAGACGACCTTGTTCTTGTCCGTGCCAAAGACGTGGTCAGCGCAGGAAAGATCGACGGAGGCGCCCTCCTTCAGACGGACATAGACCTTGACCGGCGTCTTCTTGGGAGCCGTCGCGATGTAGTTGATGATCTGTTGTGCGTCCATGCGGCGCGTCCTTTCGTAGTGAGTCGCCCGACTCCGCCCGCACCGATGCGAGCGACGGAGACGAGCGAGCGCTCCAAGCCCGCACGACGGGACATACCCCACCGCACGGGCAACAGTCGATTCCTATCCGAACATAACCTCGTCGAACCCATAGAAGCCCGGCTCGCGTCCCGCCATCTTGCGCGCGGCGGCGAGGGCGCCGTTCACGAAGATCTGGCGGCTCGTGGCACGGTGCGTGAGCGAGACCTCCTCGTCCGTCCCAAAGAAGCTCACGGTGTGCACGCCGGCGACGGTGCCGCCGCGCAGCGCGTGAACGCCGACCTCGCGCGGGTTGCGCTTGCCCAGCATGCCCTCGCGGCCATAGACGGGATAATACTCGCCACGTCCTTCATCCGCCTCGGTCTTGACCACGGCGTCGAGCAGCAGCTTCGCCGTTCCGCTCGGGGCGTCGACCTTCTGGTTGTGGTGCGTCTCGACGATCTCCACGTCGAACCCGGCAAGTTCGCGCGCGGCAAGCGCCGTGGCGTGGCGCAGCGCCGCGATGCCCAGCGAGTAGTTGCCAGAGTGCAGCACGGCAGCCGCACCGGCAAGCTCACGAAGCTCGGCCATCTGGTCGTCGGAGTAGCCTGTGGTGCCCGAGACGAGCGCGGCACCACAGCGACGCACGTATGCGCACACGGCGGGAAGCGTCGCGACGTTGGAGAAGTCGATCAGCACATCAGCCGCGGGAGCGGAATCCGCCACGGAGAGGTCGAAGCCAATCTGCGTGACGACCTCAAACGCAGGCGAGCCGTCCTCGTGGCGAGCCACCTCAGCCGTGGAGCGGATGAGCGAGCCCATGCGACCCTCGCCCATGATGGCGAGCCTGATAGGCGCCTTCTGCGCAGCCATCTCGTTAGTCAAGGAGCCCAGCCCCCTTCATGGCCTCGACGAGCTTGGCCTTGGGGCCCTCGCTCATGGGATACAGCGGCAGGCGGTAGTTGGCGTCGATCATGCCCATCTGGGCGAGCGCTTCCTTGACCGGGATCGGGTTCACCTCGCCGAACAGGGCGGAAATGAGCGGCTGGCCCTCGACCTGGATGCGCGTGGCACGCGCAACGTCGCCATCGAGGTAGGCGCGGCACATCTCGTGGACGAGAGCCGGCTGGACGTCGGCCCAGACGCTGATCGTGCCGGAGCCGCCAAGAGCCATGAGCGGCACGGTGAGCGCGTCCTCGCCGGAGTACAGGCGGAAGTCATCGGACAGGCAATGGGCGATGCTCGCGGCATAGGCCATGTTGCCGCTCGCCTCCTTGATGCCCATCACGTTGGGATGGGCGGCGAGGCGCTCGACATTGCGCACGGAGATGGAGCAACCCGTGCGACCAGGGATGTTATAGAGGATGCAAGGGATGCCCACCGCATCGGCGGTCTGCTTGAGGTGCTGGTAGATGCCCTCTTCGTTCGACTTGTTGTAGTAGGGCGAGATGATGAGCAGGGCGTCGGCGCCAAGTTCCTGGTACTTGAGGCTCTTGGCCGTCTGAGCGGCGGTGCTGTTGGAACCCGAGCCTGCGATGACGGGGATGCGGCCCGCGATGTGGTCCACGACGAACTTGACGACGGAGTTATCCTCCTCGTCCGTCATCGTGGCGCTCTCGCCCGTGGTGCCGAGCGTGAGGATTGCGTCCGTGCCATTCTCGACGTGGAACTCGAGCAGACGCTCGAGCTGGTCGAAGTTGACCGAGCCATCCTCGTTGAACGGCGTGATGAGGGCTACAATCGAGCCTTCGAGCTTGCGTACGTCCATGGTTTTCTCCTTATGTGATTGCTCGGCATGGTTGTCGAGCAAGCCTGATACCTGGTTGTTTGGCCTCTCGGCCGGTTATCGAGCGAGCCTTGCGGCCAGACGCCCGACGCCCGCCGCACGACCCGGCCCGCACGACCGCGCGAGGCTACTTGATCCCCGCGAGCCCCTCGGACTCGGCCGCGAGGCGTGCGCGAACGCCCGGGAGCACGTCGAACGTGGCGAAGTAGTCCGCCGGGGTCTCGGCGCGGCGAATGAGCTCGTCTCCCCCGTCCTCGCGGAGGAGCACCTCGGCGGCACGCAGGCGGCCGTTGTAGTTGTAGCCCATCGAATAGCCGTGAGCGCCCGAGTCATGGATGACGAGGAGGTCTTCCACCTCGATCTTTGGCAGGTGACGGTCGACGGCGAACTTGTCGTTGTTCTCGCAGAGGTTGCCCGTCACGTCATAGGTCTCGCTCGCCTCGGCGCGCGTCTTGTCCGCACCGCCAGGCTGGCCCACGACGCTCACGTGGTGGTAGGCGCCATACATCGCGGGGCGGATAAGGTCGACGGCGCTCGCGTCGACGCCGATGTAGTCCTTGTAGATGCGCTTCTCGTGGATGGCGCGCGTCACGACGCAGCCATAGGGCGCCAGCACGAAGCGGCCCATCTCGGTATAGATCGCAACGTCCCCCATGCCGGCGGGAACGAGAATCTCCTCGTAGGCGGCGCGCACGCCCTCGCCGATCGCGCGGATGTCGTTCGCGGTCTGGCCGGGCAGGTAGGGCACGCCCACGCCGCCGGAGAGGTTGACGAACGCCACGTGCGCGCCCGTCTTCTCCTTGAGCTCGACGGCAAGCTTGAACAGGATGCGCGCGAGCTTGGGGTAGTAGTCGTTCGTCACGGTGTTGCTCGCGAGGAACGCGTGGATGCCGAAGTTCTTGGCACCCTTGGCCTTGAGCTGGGAGAACGCCTCGAAGAGCTGCTCCGTCGTCATGCCGTACTTGGAGTCGCCGGGGTTATCCATGATGCCATTGGCGAGCTGGAAGAGGCCGCCCGGGTTGAAGCGGCAGCTCACGGTCTCGGGGATGGGCCCGGCGACGCGCTCGAAGAAGTCGATGTGGCTGATGTCATCGAAGTTGACGATCGCCCCCAGCTTGCGGGCGAGGGCGAAGTCCGCTGCGGGCGTGTCGTTGCTCGAGAACATGATGTTCTGGCCGGTAGCACCCACGGCCTCGGCGATCATGAGCTCCGTGTAGCTCGAGCAATCGCAACCGCAGCCGTACTCGCGCAGGATGGAGATCAGCGCGGGGTTAGGGTTGGCCTTCACGGCGAAGTACTCGCGAAAGCCGGGGTTCCACGAGAAGGCCTCGCGAATGGCCTCCATGTTGCGGCGAATGCCCGCCTCGTCATACAGATGGAAGGGCGTGGGGTACTTCTCCGCCAGGGACTCAAGCGTGGCCTTGCTGGCGAAGGGGACCTTGAGGTCATACCCATGATTTGGGAGACGGTCGAGGTCAGCGGTGGTGCGGACCTCCGACGTCTCACCTTGCGCTGCCCCAGCGGGCAGACGGGTGTCTTCCGGCGCGCTCATGCGGCTCCAATCGATAGCGCTCCTGCAGGGACGGTGAGCCACGCCCGCGGCGCGGCCACTGCAGACAGTCCGGCGGGTCTCCCCCGACGGCCCACCCGGTTCGCCGCGCCCGACGCCCAGGTTCGGCGGGGTTGCCCACGCAGGGGGTCGACGCCTGCCGGCTCGCCCGTGCGCCCTCTCTCCCGCACCTCTATCAGTGGGGCAACCCTACCACAAACATGCCCCCGAAGCAGCGAAAACCATATCCGGTAAAATAAGGTTTACGAGACGTCGACATGATATTCCCTCAAGGAGGAGCCATGCTCATCACGAGAAGGGCGTTCTTGCTCAGCGCCGCCACCGCGGCATTCGGCCTCGCCGCTTGCCAGAAGCAGGGGGCCTCTTGGAGTGCCGAGGCGGATGACTCTCTCGACTACCTCGCTCGCGAGGGCGCGGACGGCGACTCATCCGTCCTGACCGGCGACGCCTGGGGCCCACGCGAGGGCTTCATCCAGCTCCAGCTTTGCGGCGCGTCCATCCCCGGCCAGAAGATCGAGTCCGTCTCCGAGAAGGACGGCACACTCACGGTGACGCTCGAGGTGCAGGACGGTCCCCAGACGATGGACCTCCTCATCACCGAATGGCGCCTCACACCCGAAGACGCCGCCAGGGTCTCTTCCATCGAGCGAGTCATGATCGACTACGGCGGAGGCGACGTCCGTGAGGCGGAGCGGGCCGACTAGCCGAGTGACCCACCTCGGGCGCGCGGCGTCTCGAGCGGGCGCCCCCGGGCGCACGTCGCACGTCGCTCAAGGCTGTCGCGCCCGTCGCCTTTCCGGCCGCAGCAATCCCGGCGTGGCGTATATTCTCGTAACGAAAACGATGCGCGCGGCACCCGCAGGCGCCGCGCGAACTCGAGCCGCACGCGCTCGCCAACGCCACGCAACGGAGGTCCCATGACCGATCTTGAGCTGCTCACGAAGTTTCGCCGCGACCTACATCGCATACCGGAGCTTTCCTTTGACCTCCCCGAGACATGCGCCTACGTGCGCGATGTTCTCGAGAGCCTCTCCTGCGAGGTGATCGCCCCTTGTGAGAGCTGCGTCGCCGCCTTCTTCGACGTCGACGCCGCCTGCGGGCGTGAGCCCGGCGGCCCCGCTACCGCCATCCGCGCAGACATGGACGCCCTCCCCATCACCGAGAACAGCGGCGTCGAGTTCTGCTCGGCCAAGCCCGGCCACATGCACGCCTGCGGCCACGACGGCCACATGGCCATGGCCCTCGCCGCGGCCTGCTGGGTGGACGAGGTACTGAGAGGCGTCCGCGAGGGAGCCGCCTGCCCCTTGCCGCGCAACGTCCTGTTCGTGTTCCAGCCCGCGGAGGAGACCACCGGCGGTGCCCGCATCGTCTGCGAGAGCGGCGTGTTCGAGCGCTACCGCGCAGACCGCATCTTCGGCTTCCACGTCTGGCCGGACCTTCCCGCCGGCGTCATCGCCACGCGCCCGGGCGCCCTTCTCGCCCGTGCGAGCGAGACCCACGTGACCATCCACGGCACCTCGAGCCACATCGCCAAGAGCGCGGATGGCCACGATGCGCTGCTCGCCGGCGTGCACTTCCTCACCGGCGTCGAGGCTCTCATGGCGGAGCTCTCCGCCGAGGAGCCGTGCCTGCTCAAGTTCGGCCTCATGCAGAGCGGCACGGTCTGCAACGCCATCAGCGCGGAGACGAAGGTCGCCGGCAGCCTACGCGTCTTTTCGGACGAGATGTTCGACCGCGCCCGCGCCGGCGTCGAGCAGCACCTCGCGGACGCCTGTGCCACCTACGGCTGCACCTATGACCTCGACTTTGCCGAGGGCTACCCGCCCGTTACGAACGACGCGGCCCTCTATAACCTCGCGAAGTCCGCCCTCGGAGACACGCTCGAGCTCGTGCCCGAGCCCCTCCTCATCGCCGAGGACTTCGCCTTCTACCAGCGCCACCTCCCGGGCCTGTTCATGCTGCTCGGCACTGGCATCGGCATCCCGCTTCACTCGGACGAATTCCGCATGGACGAGGACGTGCTCATCCGCGGACTCGAAACCTATCGCGCCCTTCTGCGGTGCGAGTAAGGAGAACCTCATGAAGTTCCTCATCGCAAGCGACATCCACGGCTCCGCCGCCTGGTGCCGTCGCCTCATGGACGCCCTCGACGCCGAGCAGCCCGACCGCCTGCTCCTCCTCGGCGACATCCTCTACCACGGCCCGCGCAACGACCTCCCCGAGGGCTACGCGCCCAAGGAGGTTATCGCCATGCTCAACCCGCTCGCGTCGAGCATCATCGCCGTCCGCGGCAACTGCGAGGCGGAGGTCGACCAGATGGTCCTCGACTTCCCCTGCATGGCGGACTACACCGCCATCTTCGACCCCGCGGCCGCGCTCGCCGCGGATGGTTCCGCACGCGAGAAGCCCGGCTGCGAGCTCTTCCTCACGCACGGCCACGTCTACGGAGCGGGCTTCCACAACAGCGTCGACAAGCTGCCGGAGCTTCCCGCCGGCTCCATCCTGCTCTACGGCCACACGCACAAGAAGGTAAGCGAGCCCGCACCCACGCACGAGGGCGTCTGGGCGTTCAACCCCGGCAGCGTCTCCATCCCCAAGGACGGCACGCACAGCTATGGTGTCTACGAGAACGGTGCCGTTCGCCAGGTCGTCATGGAGGCATAGCGCCCACGGACGTGACATTGCGCAGGCGGCCAACGTCATTGGGCGGACGCCACATGTGCCAACGCGCAAGCGCCGCGCGGACCAGCGCATGAACGAGATAACGCTCCGGACCCATCTGGATCCGGAGCGTTCGTCGTTTGGGACCACCAGGCGAGGCCGCCGGACAGCGCCTCCTCTAGAACTTTGTCGGGATGCCACCCTTTGCGAGGAGCGCCTCGGTATGCTCGCGAAGCTCGCGGACGACCTCGGGGATGCGCTCGAACTCGTAAGGCGTCGTCTGGTAGACGTAGTTGATCCAGTTGCGGTAGAGCAGGTTGGCATGGCTGCGCCAAGTGAAAATGGGCTGCTTCTCCGGGTCATCGTCGGGGAAGTAGTTCACCGGCAGCTGGATGGGCAGGCCCGCGTGGAAGTCGCGCCAGTACTCGTCCGCCAGGGTGTCGCGGCCGTACTCGAAGTGGCCGAGCGCGTAGATCTCGCAGAAGTCGCGGGTGGCGATGAGGGCCGGACCGCTCGTCTCGCCGCGGCTGAGCACCTGGAGCGACGGATCGGCGTCGATCTCCTTCTCATCGGGCGCGGCGTGGCGACTGTGCGGCATGTTGTGAACCTCGTCGAAGCCGTTCGTGAGGAAGTTGTACTCATCGCAGAGACGCTGCGGGAACACGCCAAAGAGCTTGCTGCCCAGCAAACGCTTGTGAACACCGTGAAGGTGATAGAGGCCCGCGAACGCGCCCCAGCAAAGGAACATCGTGGAGAGCACGTGCTCCTGGGCCCAGTCCATGATGCGGCAAAGCTCGTCCCAATAGTCGACGCTCTCGAACGGCATCTGCTCGACGGGTGCGCCCGTGATGATGAGGCCGTCATAGTTGTTGGACTTGAGCTCGTCGAACGTGTCGTAGAACTTCACGAGATGGTCCGCCGCGTGCGTGGCCTCATGGCTCGAGACGCGCATGAAGTCGACACTCACCTGGATGGGTGACTTCGAAATCAGGCGGAGGATCTGCGTCTCCGTCTCGATCTTCGTAGGCATCAGGTTGAGCAGGGCAATGCGCAGCGGACGAATCTGCTGCTTGCTAGCCACGTCCTCCTCGAGGGCGAAAATGCGCTCCTGCTGGAGGATGCGCTTGGCGGGCAGGCCGTCTGGGATGTTGATGGGCATTGGAGCAAAAGACCTTTCTGGGCCCTGGCGCCCGGCGAATGAGACCCGGCGCGAGCCATGGTGCCGGACGGTCTGCCGCCGGCAAGCATAGATACGAAGCTAAATGGTACCGCAGGCGACCAAGCATATGCGAGACGGACGCGGCGAGCGGCCCAGCTATGGACTCGCAGCGACACACCGCAGCCGTTACGCCCGCGCGACAGATGCAGGCGCCCGTCTTTCGCCGCGCAATGCGCGACAAATCCCCAGGTGCCAAAAACGCTCCATCTGTTTACCGTTTCCCGCGATATCAATCGTCGCGAACGGGGTATCTCCGAGGCATGCAGATATATTCGCCCATCCGGGCAAGAGAGGGGAACACCATGTCTGAGTTCATCGATACGCTTGAGTCGCGCCGCAGCTGCCGCAAGTACACTGACCAGCCCGTCGAGCCCGAGAAGCTCCAGCAGATCGTCGAGGCCGGCCTCTGGGCGGCGAGCGGCATGGGCAGGCAGGGCACGCACCTCGTCGTCGTAACTGATCCGGATACGGTCGCCGAGCTCAGCCACATGAACGCCGCCATCATGGGCAGCGAAGGCGATCCGTTCTACGGTGCCAAGACCGTCATCGTTGTCCTCTCCAACCCCGCGAACGCCACCTGCGTCGAGGATGGTGCCCTCGTCATGGGCAACCTTATGGCAGCCGCCCACAGCCTTGGCGTCGCCTCCTGCTGGATTCATCGTGCCAAGGAGGAGTTCGAGAGCGAGGAGGGCAAGGCCCTGCTCGCCAAGTGGGGCGTCGAGGGCGAGTGGCGCGGCGTCGGCCACTGTATCCTCGGCTACGCAGACGAGGGCGGCGAGAAGCCCGCTGTCGAGCGCCTCGCGGGCCGCGTCACCTACGTAAAGTAGCCAGGCGCCCCAAAGCCCGAGCAGACGCCGCCGGCCCGCCATCAACTCGTCGGGGCATCTCCGCGCCACCCGGGCACCGCGCAACACATCTCCCAGCCGCCGCCCGCGCGATGCAGGCGGCGGCTCTTTTCCCTGGAGGCTGTGTTAACCCGCTAATTGCATCTCTGTCCGCACGGGGCCGTAACCTCTGG
>SAMEA3387473__coassemble_1558_pt1 | contig 18636 bp, 19 predicted proteins | sample SAMEA3387473__metabat2_high_PE_020 | metagenome-assembled genome bin SAMEA3387473 (sample SAMEA3387473) | Felis catus | biome: Faeces | place: United Kingdom | collected 2012
CTGTCTCTTCGATCTCGTCGATCGCAGTATCCGGTTCTCAAGGTTCGCCCGCGCCCCGCCCGCCCGTCCCGTGGGACCTGCCGGCCGCGGCGCAGGGATGAAATATACGCGCCCACGGGGACGGCCGCAAGGGGGCGGGGGCGTCTCCACGGGACGCACACAACTCGGGAGGACAGGGTTTTAGAAGCGGAGCGTGGCGGATCCGGTTTGCCGCCTTGTTTTCTCCCTGGTAGTGGTTTGATAGCGAGTCATTTCTCACCTCATTGGCATGAGGTTCAGTTGCTCTCTCCTCTCGCCACCACGCAGCGCGGATAGAGAAGCGGGACATCGGTACATCCGATGCCCCGCTTCTCGCAGATTCTTTTGCCACCCTACTTACTACGGGAGCTTTACTCCTTGCCCAACTCAAGCGGCTCAAGCGCTAGCGCCGCCCCCACGTCTAAAAGAGCGTCACGATCGGCTTTGGTAGGCGCCTCTGCGCACACAAGCGCGGTGGGCGAAGAAGCGCTCGGCCGAACGAGCACCCATGCGTCGCCTTCGAGCTCCACTCGAAGACTTCCCGCGGAGTGCGAAACGGAAACGGCCTTCATCCCCGCCATTTCCGCAGGATTCAATCCGGGGAGATAGTTTCTCAGCATCTGGATGGCTCCTGCGCCCATGCGAACCTCGCGGCGCCCGTAGTACATTCGCCCGAGCTCCTCATCGAGAGCATCAGATATCACGGAGAGCGGCCTGCCATCGCGGGCAATGCAGTCTGCCAGAACGGCGGCCGCAGCAAGAGCATCGCGCTCGAGTCCAAGTGCGGGTATCCCGACCCCGCCCAAGGCATCACCCGCACACGCGACGTTGCCGGCGAGCATCTCCTCACGCATCCACATATAGCCGGCTGGGGTAACCGTCAACTGAAGACCGAGACGCGCCGCCTGCCTTCGCACGACAGATGAGACGAAAATCGGGACTACCATGCGCCCCGTAATCCCACGCTCTCGCACGAGGTAGTCCATTATGAGTGCGAGCATCTTATGGGGCGTGACATATCGTCCGAGTTCATCAATGAGAGCTATGCGCTCACCCGCACCGTCTATTGCAACGCCCCACGCGGCGCCCCGGTCGCCAACTGCCTGTTCACACTCGTCAATCCACGGTTCCGCGGCGTCAGGATGAAGACCGCCGAAATCCTCCTCGTCATCCGCATGAATCTCGATGACACGCGCACCGAGCGAGCCCAGAAGACGGGCGGCATGCCCGCACATAGAACCGTACATCGGGTCGCACACGACGAGAGGGGCCTGCACGGCAATGGCGTCACCGTCGATAAAGCCCGAGGTACGCTCAAGATAGCGTGTCATAAGGTCAACAGGCTCAGCTTCGCCTCGCGCAGAGGGTAGCTCTGGCACGACATGGCTCTCGAGAACATCCGTGTCGCCGGACGTGGCAGGCGACCCGTCTGCCATACAGACGCGAATCCCAAAGTAGTCTGCAGGCTTATTCCCCGCCGTAAGCATGATTCCGCCAATGGCCTTGGAGTCCAGCCTCACGGCCTCGGCGAGCACGCACGAGGGGCAACAGGCGTCTGAGACATAGCACGTAATACCGCGTCCGGCGACAACCTCAGCCATTTCAGGCGCAAGCGAACGAGACAAAGCCCGTGAATCAAAGCCAACGTAGACGCGAGCATCGGGATTCAGCTCATGGGCGAGTTCGCCAACAGCGTCCGCGATGCGCAGCGCGTCCTCGTATGGATCTCCGTCACCGACGCGCGCTTCCCACGCATCGCCAGTGAAGTTGATGACGTTCATAGCCGTATATCCTCCAAGATGACGGCAGGACAGTAAGCGGCCCCACGGGCGCGAAGCCGCGCGGGGTCGCATCGATACACGTGCAGCACAAAGGCCCGGACAGCTAGCGGACGAGATCCGCCGCCGCGCCAAGGGCCTCGAGAAACTCCGCACGAGTCGAGGGATCCTCAAGCGCGGCACGAGCGGCAACACCAGCCCAGGCAGCCGGGGTCCCCGTGTCACGACCCTCATCAACATCGACCACGATGGCGTACATCTCCTCCTCGTCGAGAAGGCGGAGCATGGCGTCAGTGAGCTGAACCTCGCCGCCGGCACCGGGGCCCTGCGTCGCAAGAAGCTCCATTACGCGGGGAGAAAGCAGGTAGCGACCCACGATGAAGAGATGGCTGGGAGCGTCCTCGGGAGCAGGCTTCTCGACCATATTGCCCACGAGCCAGACGGCACCCGGGGCCTCGGGGTCACCGCCGGAAACGCACTTCCCCCCGATAATGCCGTAACGCGAGACCTCGTCAGCCGGAACGACGCCCACCGCGATGACCGAGGCGCCGTCATGGGCATCAGAGACCTCCTTCATGCGACGACACATCTCGTGATCGGGCACGAAATAGTCGCCTAGAAGAATAAGGAAAGGATCGTCGTCCATGGCGGGCGCGGCCCGCAACACCGCGTGACCGAGGCCCAAAGGCTCATCCTGATAGACAAAAGATACAGGCAGCGAAGCAGCGTGCTCGACATCTGCCGCAAGGTCTTCCTTGCCACGCGAACGCAGGAGCTCTTCTAGCTCTCCATTCTTGGCAAAGTGCTCTTCAATGGCGGGCTTATCGTGAGAGTTGACGATGACAACGCCGTCAACCCCTTCAACCGCAAGGGCCTCCTCAACGACATGCTGAATCACGGGCAGACCCTGAACGGGCAGGAGCTCCTTGGGAACCGCCTTGGTGGCAGGAAGAAAGCGAGTGCCAAGACCAGCGGCAGGGATGATTGCCTTCACGATGCTCCATTCTCCGACGCGCAACCCACACGCGCGGGACCGACGCCAAGCGCGCAACGGTCCATGACCTGGTGTGTGGGATGGTACCGCCGCCACGCTGCGGTTGGGTGGTCTTCATACAAAGAGCGGGGTGCGTTCGGTAGACGTGAATGCATCCCGCTCATACGGTTCTAATTTGGGCGTCTGCGCACGCCGGCCTCACACAGCCGCCAGACAGCAGCCTATTCGCTATCGATGGCAACGCCCTGACGCTCTAGATAATCCATGAGGCGCCGAGTCGTGTCCTCGGACAGGGCGTGTTCCATGAGGCACGCCTCTTCGTCCGCAACGTCCTTCTCCACGCCCAGCTCGTGACTTAGGAAGCTCCTAAGCATGCGGTGGCGACGCCAAACGCGCGCGGCATACTCGCGGCCCTCTTCCGTCAGCTCGACACGGCCATAGCGAGTCTGCTCGACGAAACCGCCTTCCTTTAGAGCGGAGAGCGCCTTGTTGACGCTCGCCTTCGAGACGTCAAGTCGCTCCGAAACGTCGACCGAGCGAACGGCATTGTCGCCAGGATGCTCGAGCAGAACGCAGTAGATCGCCTCGAGATAGTCCTCACCGGCGTTCGAAAGCTCATGCCCCTCGTTCTTAGCCCTCATGCCAATACCTCCAGCTTGGAAACGCCCCCTGTAAGCCACGGTAGAACGTACGGCTTACTATGCATACAGATTATTTTACCGAGGATCCACCCGCGACAACGATGCCGCATATGACGGCAAGAACCACCCCAAGGGTAACCGCGACCACGATGATCAAGCGCCTCCTGCTCGTGCGGCGAACCATGCGCTCGTGGTAAGAGGACCCCGAAGTCGTGCGGTCGAAGTCGTAGAAGCCAGTCTTGCCCGGATCCCATTCAGAGTGCGCGGGCATGCGTTAGTCCTCGATCTCGACGTCAGGAACCGTATCGCGCCACACCTTCGCGCCGAGCGCGCCAAGCTTGTCTACGAAGTGCTCATAGCCGCGCTCGATGTGATGGATGGCCGAAACTGTGGTCTCCCCCTCCGCCACAAGACCGGCGAGCACAAGCGCTGCTCCGCCGCGCAAATCGGGGGACTCAACCTGGGCTCCGGAAAGGCCCTCGACGCCACGGACGATGGCATGATGGCCCTCTACGCGGATATCAGCTCCCATGCGGGCAATCTCGCCGGCAAACATGAAGCGATTCTCGAAGATATTCTCGGTGATGACGCACTGGCCATCCGAAAGAGCGAGCATGGCCATGGTCTGAGCCTGCATATCCGTTGGGAAGCCGGGGAACGGCAGCGTCTGGATGTCCACCGCCTTAAGGCGCGTGTCCGCGGAGGCAATGATGCCATCCTCCTCGCGCTCGATGCGCATGCCCATGGCTTCGTACTTCTTGAGAACGAGACCGAGGTGCTCGGGCTTAAAGCCGGTAACGTGAATGGGACCTCCGGTCATACCCGCAGCGGCAATGAAGGTACCGGCCTCGATACGATCGCCCACGACGGCATGCGTGACGGGATGGAGCGCAGCGACGCCCTCGATCTGAATGACGGGGGTGCCCGCGCCGGTGATCTTCGCGCCCATCTCGTTAAGCATGTTGGCGAGATCGACAATCTCAGGCTCACGAGCAGCGTTGTCGATAATCGTGGTGCCACTCGCGTGGACGGAGGCCATAATCAGGTTCTCCGTCGCGCCAACGCTCGCGAACTCAAGGGTGACGTTGGCGCCAACGATGCCATTGGGCGCACTGGCATGCATGTTGCCGTGGGTCGTCTCGAAGTGCACGCCAAGCGCCTCGAGTCCAAGGATATGCATGTCGATCTTGCGAGCTCCGAGGTTGCATCCGCCAGGCATGGCGATAACGGCCTTGCCAAAGCGAGCCAGGAGCGGACCCATAACGGCCGTCGAGGCGCGCATCTTGACGACAAGCTCGTACGGGGCCTCCCACTTGTCCACATTCGTGGTATCGATGACGAGCGTGTGCTCATCAAGAACGTCAATCTTTGCGCCGAGACGCTTGAGGACCTTACCCATGACATGGACATCAGAGATGTTGGGGACATTCGTGAGCGTGTTCACGCCTGGAGCCATGATGGTCGCCGCCATGAGCTTGAGCGCCGAGTTCTTAGCGCCCTCGACCCTGACCTCACCGGTAATGGGATGCCCACCCTCAACCTTGATGACGTCCATGTTCCTCCAATGTTATGAGCTCACACCAAGATGGACGCCCGTCACCGAACGCCCATCAGGTCTATCCAAAGATCAATTGTAGACGAGCGGCTACTCGGATGCTGCCGTTGCGCCAGCCTTCTCGAGAAGCAGATCGCACCAGGCCATCTTGTTCTCGTAGTAGGCGCGCTGGTGGTCGCCCTCCGGCAGAGCATCGCGCTTGGCCTGCGCCTTGTCGTGCGTGCGGCGCACCGTGTCGACGTCGATGTCGTCCGTGGCGCGGGCGTGGTCGGCAATGATGACGACAACGTCGTTGCAAATCTCAGCGTAACCGCCGGAGACCACGACGTCGCGCTCGTCGCCACCGTCCTCCTCGAGGCGCTTGATGCGCACGACGCCATCGCCCAACGCGCAGATCTCCGAAGCATGCCCCGGAAGAACGCCGAGCTCACCCGAGTAGGTGACAAGCGTCATCGAGGCGCACTTGCCCTCGAAGATCTGCTTGTCTGGCCTCACGAACTTGCAGGTTAGATACGCCATCCGTGCCTTCCCTACTCGGCCTTGGCCTCATCGGCAGCCATCTTGGCGGCACGCTGGCGCACGTCGTCGATGGTGCCGGCAAAGCGGAACGCCTGCTCGGGAATGTCGTCACACTCGCCGTCAATGATGGCGGCAAACGAACGGACAGTGTCCTCGATGTGCACGTAGCAGCCGGGATTACCGGTGAATTTCTCGGCCACATGGAACGACTGGGACAGGAACTGCTGGACCTTACGGGCGCGGTCTACAACGAGACGTTGCTCCTCGGAGAGCTCGTCCATACCGAGAATCGCAATGATGTCCTGAAGGTCCGTGTACTCCTGCAGAAGCTCCTGGACAGCCGTGGCGACGCGGTAATGCTCCTCGCCGACGACGCTCGGGTCGAGGGCGTCAGAGGAGCTGGCCAGCGGGTCGACGGCCGGGTAGATGCCGAGCGAGGCGATATTACGGGACAGGACCGTCGTGGCGTCCAGGTGCGTGAACGTCGTGGCGGGGGCCGGGTCGGTCAGGTCGTCTGCGGGGACATAGACGGCCTGGACGGACGTGATGGAGCCCTCGCGGGTCGAGGTGATGCGCTCCTGGAGGTCACCCATCTCGGTTGCCAGCGTGGGCTGGTAGCCGACGGCAGACGGCATGCGGCCGAGAAGTGCGGAGACCTCAGAGCCAGCCTGGGAGAAGCGGAAGATGTTGTCGATAAATAGCAGCACGTCTTGGCCCTGGTCACGGAAGTACTCGGCCGTGGTAAGGCCGGCCAGGCCAACACGCAGACGTGCTCCAGGCGGCTCGTTCATCTGGCCATAGACCAGGCAGGTCTTGTTGATGACGCCAGACTCGCTCATCTCGAGGTACAGGTCGGTACCCTCACGGGTGCGCTCGCCAACGCCGGTGAACACGGACGTGCCACCGTGCTCCTGGGCGAGGTTGTTGATGAGTTCCTGAATCAGGACCGTCTTGCCGACGCCGGCGCCACCGAACAGGCCGGTCTTGCCGCCGCGGACGTAGGGCTCGAGAAGGTCGATGGCCTTGATGCCGGTCTCGAAGATCTCGGTCTGGGTCGTGATGTCCTGGAACTGGGGCGCAGGACGGTGAATCGGGTAGTACTGCACGCTCTCGGGCACGGGCTTGCCATCAACGGGCTTGCCAGCGACGTTCCAGACGCGGCCGAGCACTGCCTCGCCCACGGGCATCATCATGGGAGCGCCCGTATCGTGCACGCGCAGGCCGCGCTGCAGACCGTCGGTGGACTCCATGGCGACGCAGCGAACGACGTTGCCGGGGAGCTCGCTCTCGACCTCGAGCGTGACGTTGATAGCGCCAATGGGCGTCTCGCCCTTGACGACAAGCGCGTTGTAAATCGCGGGCACGCCCTCGTCGAACTTGACGTCGACGATGGAGCCCACGATGCGGATGACGGTGCCATCGCCGGCGCCGCGCTTCATGTAGTCGAGGGCGGCCTCCTCAAGCACCGTGCGCTTTTCAGTGGTTTCTGCCATCAGTTGTCCTCCAATGCGGACGCGCCGCCGATGATCTCGTTCAGCTCCGTGGTGATGGAGCCCTGCCTCACGCGGTTATACGTGCGACTCAGGTTGGTGATAACGTCCTCAGCGTTCTCAGTCGCCGAGTGCATGGCACGACGGCGTGCGCCGTGCTCGGCAGCCGCAGAGTCAAGCATCGCGTGGAAGATGACGGTGCGGACGTATGCCGGGATGAGGTAGCCCAGAACCTCGGAGGCCGACGGCTCGAACTCGAACGGACTGTTGAGGTCATGCTCGAGGGTCGACATGGCCTCGGGGTTGCGGGGCTTGTTGGGCATCTTGAACGCGTCCGGGTTAATCGGAAGCAGCTGCTCGTTGACGAGCGTCTGCTCGACACGGTTCTTGGCGTGCCAGTAGACGAGCTCGACGCGGTCAATGGAGCCCTTGGCGTAGGAGTCCATCACATATGCGGCGATCTGGTCTGCCTGGTCCATCGTGGGCTCCGAAGAGGTTCCGGTAAACGAGATGACTGGCTCGACGCCGCGGTAAGTGAAGTAGTCCGTGGGTTTGCGACCGCTCGTGATGAGCTTGCACACAATGCCCTTCGCCTTCAGCGCGTCCATCTTGCGCTGCACGTCTCGCTGGGGCTGCACGTTGAAGCCGCCAGCTAGGCCGCGGTCAGAAGCGATGACGATGAAGAGGACGTTCTTCTCCTCGGCATGCTTCGCGAGCAGCGGCTGGCGCTCGTCGAGGCTCGCGCCTACGACGGCGCCCATCATGCGGCTGATGGCGTCCTTGTACGGCTCGGCCTCCTCGGCACGCTCAAGCGCCTTGCGGATCTTCGCCGTGGATACCATCTCCATGGTGCGCGTGATCTGCGAGGTCGCCTTGACCGAGGAGATACGCCTCTGTATTTCGCGGAGATTCGACATAAGCCGATGCCTTACGCCTTCCCCTGATCGTCGGCGGAAGCGGTCGCTGCGGCCTCGGCCTCAAGGTCAGCCTTCCTCGGGTGCTGGAGGAGGAACTGCTTCTTGAAGCTGGCGATGTGACCCTTCAGACGCTCAGCGGTGTTGTCAGAAATCTTGCTCGTGCGAACCTCGCGGCGCAGTGCCTCGTGGCGCTCCTGCATGTAGACGGCAAGGCCGTCACGGAACGGGCAGATCTGGTTGATGTCAAGATCGTCCAGGAAGCCCTCCTTGCCTGCGAACAGGGCAATGATCTGGTCTGCCACGTCAAGGGCGGAGTAGCGGGACTGCTTGAGCAGCTCGGTCATACGGGCACCGTGCGACAGCTGGTACTGCGTGGAGGCGTCGAGGTCGGAGCCGAACTGGGCAAACGCCTGCTTCTCAGCATAGCTGGCGAGGTCCAGACGCAGCGTGCCGGCGACCTGCTTCATGGCCTTGAGCTGAGCGGCACCGCCGACTCGCGACACGGAGATGCCCACGTCGACAGCAGGGCGCTGACCCTGGAAGAACAGGTTGGACTGCAGGTAGATCTGACCGTCGGTGATCGAAATCACGTTCGTCGGGATGTAGGCGGAAACGTCGCCCTCCTGCGTCTCGATGATCGGAAGTGCCGTGAGCGAGCCGCCGCCATTGGCGTCGGAGAGCTTGCACGCACGTTCGAGCAGACGAGAGTGCAAGTAGAAGATGTCGCCAGGATAGGCCTCGCGTCCAGGTGGACGGTGCAGCGTAAGCGACATCTGACGGTAGGCCACGGCCTGCTTGGACAGGTCGTCGTAGATGACGAGTGCGTGGCCGCCGGGATGCTCGGCATCCGCGGGGTTGCCGTTGGCGTCGTTGTACATGAAGTACTCGCCAATGGCAGCGCCGGCCATAGGCGCGATGTACTGCATCGGAGCGGAATCCGCAGCCGTGGCGGCGACGATGATCGTCTTGTCGAGAACGCCGTGGGCCTTCAGCGTACCCTTGATAGCAGCGACCGTGGAGGCCTTCTGGCCGATGGCAACGTAGACGCAGACCATGTCAGTCTTGGCCTGGTTGACGATGGCGTCGATGGCGATAGCCGTCTTGCCCGTCTTGCGGTCGCCAATGATGAGCTCACGCTGGCCACGTCCGATGGGGACCATGGCGTCGACGGCGAGCAGGCCCGTCTGGACGGGCTCGCAGACCGGCTGGCGCTCCATGATGCCAGGGGCCTTGAACTCGATGGGACGACGGGCCGTCGTGTTGATGGGACCGCGGCCGTCGATGGGCTGGCCGAGCGGGTTCACAACGCGGCCGAGCATGGCCGGGCCAACGGGGATGTCCATGACGCGGCCCGTGGTGCGAACCTCGTCACCCTCCTTGATGGCGTCGACGTCACCGAACAGGACGGCGCCGACCTCGGCCTCGTCGAGGTTCTGGGCCAGGCCGTAGACGCTCTTGCCCGACGTGGAGCTGGTGAACTGGAGCAGCTCGCCGGCCATGGCGGTCTTGAGACCGGAGATGTGCGCGATGCCGTCTCCCACCTCGGTGACGACAGACGCCTCCTGCTCGTCAACCGTGGCGTTGATCTGCGATAGCTGCTCACGCAGCGTTCGCATGATCACCTCGGAGCTGATCTTGTCTGCCATTAATCATCACTTCCAATAAAGGTCGAGGAGAGCGTCTTGCGGATGTTGGCAAGCTGGGCCCTGACCGAGGCGTCATAGCGATTGCCGCGAGCCTCGAGCACGACGCCGCCGATGATGGACGGGTCAACGCGCTCAACCAGATACACCGGGGCGTTCAGGTCCTTCTCGGCCTTGGCAATGACCTTCTCGCGAAGGTCGTCATCCAGGGGAACGGCGGTCGTCACCGTGACGGAGACGGTCTTGTCCTCGCTGTCGAGAATCTCCTTGTACGTGCGCGCGACGTCATCAACGAGGTTCAGATCGTCCTCGGTGCGCATGGCAGCGAGGGTCTCGAGAACCTCAGGTGAGAACTTGAGGGCGTGGTTCCACTGGACCAGGTCCTTGTTAGCCCTGCCCTCCTGACGCGCGGCATCGATGAGCGCGCGAGCATACTTCTCGGACTTCTCCTGATCGCTACGCTTCGTTGTCATGACCGGTGCCCACTTCCGCGAGATACTTCTCGGCCAGCTTACGCTGGTCCGCCTCGCTGAGGTCGTTGCCAATGATCTTGCTGGCGATCTCGACGGACAGGTCGACGACGGAGCTCGAGAGCTCAATCATGGCCTTGCGGCGCTCGGAGCTGACGGCGTCGCGCGCCTTGGCGACCGTGCCAGCCGCGTCCTCCTGTGCCTTGGCGAGGATGCGAGAGCGCTCGGCCTCGGCCTCACGCTTGGCCTTGGCGACGATCTCGTCGGCCTCGTGACGGGCCTCGGCAATCTGCGCCTGGTACTCGCGGTGCTCCTTCTCGGCGGCAGCCTTCTCATTGGCTGCGGCGTCGAGGTCGTCCTGAATCTTCTGCTGACGCTTCTCCATCATACCCAGAATCGAGGGCCAAGCGAGCTTGGCGAGCACGAACCAAATGACGAGGAAGGCGATGAGGGCGGGGATGAACTCCGCCATCTTGGGAAGCAGAAGGTCGGCACCGCTCGGCGCCTCCGCGAATGCGGGCGTCGGGACGAGGGCAGCGAGGGCGGCAATGCCCCCTGCGAACCCAAGCCACTTAGTGTTGCTGTTCATTCGTGCCTCCACTCAGCTGTTCGACGTCTACGTGACCTTAGGCAATCAGCGTAACGACGAAGCCGATGAGTGCGAGGGCCTCGACGAATGCGGAGCCCAGGATGAAGACCGTGAACAGGCGGCTCTGCATCTCAGGCTGGCGCGCGATGGCCGACGTGGCGCCGTATGCCGCAAGACCGATGCCGATGCCGGCGCCAATAACACCAAGACCATAACCGATAGCTCCCACGATTCCTCCTTTGTTAGTCGCCCGACATCTTGTTCCTCAGGCGATTCGTGAGCCATATCTATGCACAAGCGGGCAATCCCGCCAGATGCCTAATGAGTGCGGCGCGGGCCGCGGCCGTACTAGTCGCCGTTCTCGGCGAGCTGGATGTAGACGGCGGAGAGTAGCGTGAAGACGTAGGCCTGGATGATGCCGACCATGATTTCCACGAGGTAGATGACAATGAGGATGGCCACCCAGAACACCGAGGCGCCGGCCTGGCCGAGCGCGACGACCGAGAAGCCCTGCAGCAGCGGTTCGAAGAACAGCGAGGCGAGGATGGCGAAGGCGCCCATGACGACGTGGCCTGCGAACATGTTGCAGAAGAGTCGGACGGCGAGGGTGACGAGGCGCAGGAACGTCGAGAACAGCTCGATGACCCACACGAGGATGTTGATGGGGAACGCAACGCCCTCAGGGGCCAGGCTCTTGATGTAGCCAATGAGGCCGAGGCGCTTGCAGCCCACGACGATGAAGTAGATAAATGAGCAGAGAGCGAGCGCGGCCGTGACGCCGATGGTGCCGGTGCCGGGGTGACAACCGGGGATGACGCCGATGATCGAGTTGGCGCAGATGAAGAAGAACAGGGCCGCGAGGAACGGGAAGTGCTTCTTCCAGGTCTTCTCGCCCACGATGGACTTCACCATGTCATCGCGCACGAACTCGACGACATACTCCACGCCGTTCACGAACAGACCCTGCGGCACGAGGCTCGCGGACTGCTTCTTCTTGAACACGAAGAGCACGACGAGCATCAGGATAAGCGCGACGGCCAGCCAGAACGTGTACGTGGTGAGGCCAACCGTAGTGTTGCCCACGATGGCGTGGGACATGAAGCCGTCGAGAAGAGAGTCAATCTCCTCAGGGAGCTTGTCTAGTGGAGACATGCATCGTCCTTTCGCTTGCCCCGCGGCGACCGGGTATCGGCCGCTCATTTCCGCATCGGTGCAACCGATGCAGCGTCGGAGATTTTACCCCTTGTTTGGGGTTTATTACCCTGAGTTCGAAGCGCTAGTCCTTGCGGGATTTGCGCCTCTGCTTCCAAATCCGAATGGGCATGGTAGCACTTCCCATTTTCAAGCGGAAGAGAACTTTTCTATGCCTTAGAGCTGTTTATTTCCATAACCTGTAAAGTTCAAGCTATAAAGCCCGAAAAAGTTCACCGATTATTTGACGTGCTTGCAGATTTGCTATGTTCGGCACCCGAAAATGTCTACGAAAGCCTGTGCCACATTGTCAGGACGAGGGACGTCACGACTACGAGCATCGTGAGGACCGCCGAGACGGAGGCGGCGGCGAATGCCTCCGCCCACAGTCGGTGGATGAGGACCATGCCCACGAGCACGATGAGCGCGGACGCGACGGCGCACACGAGGCCGTTGCGAACGCCCGAGTCCGCCAGGCTGTGCCGGGAGAGACGGTAGAGCACGATGATGAAGGGCGCCGCTCCGGCAAAGCCAAGGACAACGCCCAGCAGGATCTGGTTTGCCATGGCTACAGGGTGCCAAAGATGCGGTCGCCCGCATCACCGAGGCCCGGCAGGATGTACGCGTGGTCATTCAGCTCGCGATCAAGCTCGCACGTATAGAGACGGACGCCAGGATCCGCCTCGAGCACCGCGCGAACGCCCTCCGGAGCCGCTACGAGCACGAGCAGGCGGATGTCCGAGACACCCGAACGCCTCAGGTAGTCGATTGCGGCAATGGCGGAGCCACCGGTCGCGAGCATCGGGTCCACGACGAGGCAGGTGCGCTTGTCGACATCCTCGGGCAGCTTGCAGTAGTACTCGTGCGGCTCGTGGGTCTCTGGGTCGCGGTACATACCGATGTGGCCCACGCGAGCGGCGGGAACGAGGTCGAGGATACCATCGACCATGCCGAGGCCCGCGCGGAGGATGGGCACGACGGCGACCTTCTTGCCGGCGATCTTGTGGCAGGTGCAGGTCTCGAGCGGCGTGGTGACCTCCACCGGCTCGAGCGGGAAGTCGCGCGTCGCCTCGTAGCCCTCGAACATCGCGAGCTCGCGGACGAGGTCGCGGAACTGCTTGGTGCCCGTGGACTCGTCACGCAGGATGGCGACCTTGTGCTGGACCATCGGGTGATCGACGATGGTCATGCGGACGCGCTGCTCCGGTGTGAGCCCGATCGCGTCGAGCTGTGCCATTAGCGCTCGTCCTCGGCCATGATCTTGGCGACGCGGCCCTCGTGGCGGCCACCGCCGAACTCGGTGGTCAGGAAGGTCTCGACGAACTGGCAGTTGTCCATCGGAGCGGTGAAGCGGCCGGAGAGGCACAGGACGTTGCAGTCGTTGTGCTCGCGGCAGAGCTCGGCGAACTTGTTGGTCTGGACGACGGTGGCGCGGACGCCGGGAACCTTGTCGGCGGTCATGGCCATGCCGATGCCAGTGCCGCAGATGAGGATGCCGCGGTCAGCGGTGCCCTCGGAAACGCGACGGGCGACCTTGTCGGCGAAGTCGGGATAGTCGACGCGGTCGGCGGTCTCGGGGCCAAGGTCCTCGACCTCGTGGCCAAGGCCGCGGACGAAATCACAGATGACGTCCTTCTGGCAGAAGCCGGCGTGATCGGATGCAACGACGATGCGCATGTGAATCTCCTTTTGTCATCGGCGCGCCGCTACCGACGCGCTCCTCGCGCGGTGCGCGCGCTCATACTCGAAGAAGCGTACCACGCTGCGAGGAATTGAGGGCAGGAGGTGCGGATTAACAGGGTGCGATGAGGCGGGCGCAACGACAGGCGAACAGATACTTGGCAGGCCCAGCATGCCCGCGCGGCATGGCGCAAACCCACCCTCGCGCGCCAGCAACACCCTCGCGCGCCAGCCACAACGACTACGCCAGGGTGCGACGAACGGCCTCGTGCCAACCGGCGAGAAGCTCCCCGCGGCGCTCCTCCGCCATCTCGGGAGAGAAGCGCGTCTCATCCTCGAAAAGGCCCGTGAGCTCGTCCCTGTCGGCCCAGAAGCCCGACGCAAGGCCCGCGAGAAACGCGGCGCCGAGGGCGGTGCTCTCGGACGTCTGGCCACGCACCACGTCAATGCCGAGAAGATCCGCCTGGAACTGCATGATGAAGGGGTTGTTGGCCGCTCCCCCATCGACCTCGAGCGAGGTCAGGGCATGGCCGGAATCCGCCTCCATGGCCTTGAGGATGTCGTAGGTCTGATAGGCCATGGACTCGCACGCCGCGCGCACGAGACGCACCTTGTCCGTACCACGCGTGATGCCCGCTATGACACCGCGAGCGTCGGACCTCCACCAGGGCGCGCCAAGGCCCGTGAACGCCGGCACGACGTAGCAGCCGTCCGCGTCCGGCACGGAGCGCGCGAGCGCGGCCGTCTCCTCCGCGCTATCGATGAGGCCCAGGCCGTCGCGTAGCCATTGGATGACGGATCCCGCCTGGAACACCGAACCCTCGAGGGCGTAGTCGATGGCTCCGCCCTCAGCGATGCCGATGGTCGTGACAAGGCCGTTCTTCGAGGTCACGGCATTGCCCCCGAGATTCATGAGCATGAAGCAGCCCGTACCGTACGTGTTCTTGACGCTGCCAGGCTTAAAACAGCAGTGGCCAAAGAGCGACGCCTGCTGGTCTCCCGCGACACCGAGGATGCGCGGATGATGCGTCATGATATCCGCGCTGACCTCGCCGAAGTCGCCAGACGAGGGGCGCGCTTCCGGCAGCATGGAGCGCGGCACGCCGAAGATCTCGCAGAGTTCGTCATCCCAGTCGAGCTTGTGGATGTCGAAGAGCATCGTGCGGCTCGCGTTCGTGAAGTCCGTCGCGTGGACCTTGCCGCGGGTGAGGTTGTAGATGAGCCACGTGTCGACCGTGCCGCACATGAGCTGGCCCGCTTCCGCCATCTCGCGGGCGCCGTCGACGTTGTCGAGGATCCAGGCGATCTTGGTCGCGGAGAAGTACGCGTCTGGCACGAGGCCGGTGCGCTCGCGGATGAGCTCGCCGTGACCCTCCGCGACGACCCTCTCGACGAGCGGTGCGGTGCGGCGGCACTGCCACACGACGGCATCATAGATGGGCTGGCCGGTCTGGCGATCCCACACGACGACGGTCTCGCGCTGGTTTGTGATACCGATGGCGTTGATGCGATTCGAGTGGATTCCACTCTTGAACTGCACCTCGATCATACAGGCGACCTGCGCGGAGAGAATCTCGACCGGATCCTGCTCGACCCAGCCAGGGTGCGGGTACTTCATGGTGAGTGGTCGCTGCGCCACAGCTATGCGGCGGCCAAACTCGTCAAAGAGGATCGCGCGAACGCTCGTCGTGCCGGCGTCGAGCGCCATGATGCAGCCATCGGAAGCCGGCGTTCCGCCCAGCCCCGCGGGGCTCACGGCCGAGCTCATAACGCTGTCCATGATGGTTGCCATGTCCGTCTCCTAACCGCCTCTGGCCGCTTATTGTCACCTTCCACAGCGTATGGGAATGTTCCCGCGCGCGCCCGTGCGCGTCGGCGGGAGGGCCGTCGGCGCGCGCGGAAGGCCCTCACTTTTTGGCGAGCGGTAATTCCGGCGAGCTCGACGGGAGCGACGGGAGGGTGCTACGCCTGGACGAGGGCCTCGATGACATCCGCCGGGATGGCACCCTGGCGCACGATGCGGGGTTCGGCGGAGGTCACGTCGACGATGGTCGACGCCTCGCCCGCGGGCGTGGGACCGGCCGCAAGCGTGAGGTCCGCCGCCTCAGCGATACGCCTCTCGATATCATCCGAAGCCGCCGGCGCCGGCATACCATGCGTGTTAGCGCTCGTAACGGCAAGCGGACCCACCTCGCGGGCAAGCGCACGAACGAGGGGCGAGTCGGGCACGCGCAGGGCCACCGTGCCGTCCTCACGGCAAAACTCGGGCGGCACCGCCCCACTCGCGCGAACCACGAGCGTAAGGGCGCCGGGCCAGAGACGCTCCGCCAGATGACGCGCCCACGACGGAACATCCGCCGCGAGGCGATCGAGCTCCTCTGGGTCTGCCACGAGCAGCGGGAGCGTCTGCGCAAAATCGCGGCGCTTGATGTCGAAGATGCGGCGATGGCCGGGGTTGCCGGGTATCGCGGCGGCACCGATGCCATAGACAGAGTCCGTCGGCATGACGACGACCCCGCCAGCGCGAAGCACGGACGCCGCGTCCTCAATTACCTCGGGCGAATGATCGCTCTGGTCGCATGGTTCGATGCGGCCCTCCGGAAGGTGCTCAGGTTCAGCCATGGGAAGCTCCCCCTCGCGAACGGCGACGAGGAAACGGGTGCGGCCCGTAAGATCACGGCGAACCTCGACGCTCTTCCAGCCGCCCTGGGCACGCGCGAGATCCGCCGCCGCGCCGAGGCAATCCTCGTGAAGCTCGACGGCGAACATGCCGCCCGGCATGAGGGCGCGAGGCGCGAGGTCAAGCAAGCGGCGGTAAAAATCGAGGCCATCCACGCCGCCGGCAAGCGCGAGCTCGGGCTCGAAATCCGCGACCTCAGAAGGAAGCTGGCGCATCACCTCGTCCGGAATGTAGGGAGGATTCGAGACGAGGACGGCGAACGTGCCCATGAGTCCCTCGGACACGCCGGAGGCAAGGTCGCACTCCACGATGTCAACTGCATCCGTGAGGCCAAGGGCGTCGCGATTATTGCGTGCAAGGCCGGCGGCGGCGGGCGAAATATCCGTCGCAGTGACGCGAGTGCCCGGGCGCTCGCTTGCGATGGCACAGCTCACGCAGCCCGTTCCACAACCAACCTCGAGCACGCGGAGCTCGGGCGCCGCAGCCGCGGCGTCAATGCCCTCGAGGGCGGCGTCGACCAGAAGCTCGGTCTCCGGGCGGGGGATGAGGACACCAGGCGCGCAAGCGACCTCGATGAAGCGGAAGCTCGTCTTGCCAGAGATGTACTGGAGCGGCTCTCCCTTGGCGCGGCGGGCGACGAACCCATGCATGAGGTTGAGCTCGGCGGGATCGAGTGGCTCGTCATAGGACATGTAGAGACCCGTGCGGTCCTTGCCCGTCGCGGCACTAAGCAACCACTCCGCGGAGAGGCGAGAGTGGTCATCCCCCTTGGACGCAAGGTAATCACGGGTCCACTCGAGGCAGCGCTTGATGGTCCAGACGTTCTCCTGGGGCATGGGTCCTCCCGATTCGTGACGCTTGGCCGGCATGTTGCCGCACCGCGCGGAGTTTGTCGCATCAATACTAACCTCAAGGAGGGCGCGGCCTCGAAATCTGACAAGCAACGCACTCCGTTTGCCAATGAGCTGAAAGCGGACGCACCCCGTCTCGAGCGCTAGACTGCACATAGCCAGACCACGATGCGAGGAGAGCCCGTGTTTTGCAGTTTTGCACCCACTGCGGAGCCGCGCTGCCCGAAGGTTCCCGTTTCTGCGCCAGCTGCGGACAGCCCGTTAACGCCCCGGCTCCCCGGCAGGAAGCAGGTCCCTCGCAGACCGTCGTCGCACCCACAGGCGCGCAGCAGACGTATCAGGCTCCCGCGCAGCCCTCCTACCAAAGCGTTCCACAGCAGCCCGCATATGACTACGATCAGAACTCCGTCAGACAGACGCCGCAGAAGGGGATGAGCCGCGGAACGCTCGCCGCCGTCATCGCCGCCATCGTCCTCGTCGCCACGGCGGCAGCGGTCTTCGTCGTCCTCGACCCGCTGGGCGTCATCGCCCCCAAGCACGAGGCCCCAGCGACAAGCGCCGCCGCAGAGAGCCAGTCCGCGCAAAGCCGACCCGCCGAGACGACCCCGGCAACCCAGCCAGCCACCACCGACGCCGCGACCACGCAATCCGCAACGCCCACGATCAGCGACTACATCCTTCCAGACGTCCAGACGCGCGTCTATTCGACGGCAGAGCTCGAGCGGCTCAGCACGGACGAGCTCTGGTATGCGCGCAACGAAATCTACGCGCGCCACGGCCGCGGTTTCCGTAACTCGGAGCTCCAGAGCTACTTCAACAGCAAGCCTTGGTGCACGAGAAACCCCATTGACCCTGACACGTTCGACTCAACCGTAGCCCTGAGCACAACCGAGAAGCAGAACGCCGATGCCATCAAGGCCATCGAGCAGGCCCGAGGCTCCAGCCACCTGTAAGCCAGCCCATGAGACCGCGTCACGCAATGCTTCATGACACCGAGGGCGGAGGCGAACCCGAGGACGTCATCAGCTACTGGGCGGACAACGGCAAGCTCGTCGCCTCCCAGTATGTGGCGGGCAAGGACGGCCACATCGCCCAGTGCGCGGGAACATAGGACGCCGAGCGTCGCAACGAGGCCGTGCCGCGGACGAGGGGGAGCCCAGGCGCGGCGTCGCACGGCTCATGCGCGGCGCAGTCGCCGCGAGCAGGCGCAAGAAGACGCAAGAAGACGCAAGCAAAAGGCCGGCAGGAGCATTCCCGCCGGCCTCCTCGTTTGAATGCAAAGCCCCGGATGGGGTGAGCCTAGCCCGAAATGGGCCCGCTGGCCTCGTTCGCTACACCTGCTGGGCGAGCTTCTCCGCACGATCCGCGGCGGCGAGCGCCTCGATCACAGAGGAGAGGCCGTCGCCAAGCAGCACCGCGTTGTAGGTGCTGTTGAAGCCGATGCGGTGATCGGTCACGCGATCCTGCGGCTGGTTGTAGGTGCGGATCTTCTCGGAACGGTTGCCGTGGCCGATCTGGCTCTGACGCTCGGCGCCGAGCTCGGCCTGCTGCTTCTCGAGCTCCTGCTCGTACAGACGGGCGCGCAGCATCTGCATGCAGACCTCGCGGTTCTGGATCTGG
>SAMEA3387473__coassemble_1579_pt1 | contig 17706 bp, 14 predicted proteins | sample SAMEA3387473__metabat2_high_PE_020 | metagenome-assembled genome bin SAMEA3387473 (sample SAMEA3387473) | Felis catus | biome: Faeces | place: United Kingdom | collected 2012
TAGCGGGCGTACCATCGGTTCTTTCGGGAAGGGAGGCTTCGGCCTCCCTTTTCTTTTGTCGAACGATCTGTGTGTTTGGGAGCGTGTATGCCGTTTCTCAATCTCAGTATTGAGACTATTTAGTACGCGCTCTCATACCTTCCGTATTATCTTCGATTGTCTCCTTTGATGATTAGTCGCGAGGTAGTAAGAGAAGCAAACCAATTACGTATATCGTGCATTGAGTAATTCAACTACGTATTCATTTGCTTGGTACTTCTCTATCTCTTGAAGGCCTTTGGGGCACCCTTTGCACCGAGTTCTGCTGGATCTCAAGACGTGTTACTCAGCTTGGATATCTACGTAATATATTGTCGTTCAGCTCATTTATCATTGAATCTGTTGATCATCATTCCCTAATGACAAAACTTCTCGCTTCGGGAAGTTTTGTCATAGATTGGATTTATTCAATGGTTGCTACTTGGAATGAGTTTGAGAATCAGTCATGGCTTGATTCCCAACTTTCAATTCGATGCTCTGAGAGCGTTTCTCAGGCTTTAAAACAACTTCTTGCTATGTCTGATGCGTTTGACATTAAACTAGGCCTTAGAGAGGCTTCTATGGCCATACGACACCTTCAGCTAATGCTTGCTAAGAATGAGTGTGTGAATCTTACAGCTATTAAAGAGCCCGAGAAGGCACTCATCCTTCATAGTCTTGACTCTCTACTGTTTCTGAAGGTGCTTCAAAGTCACAACCTTCTACTTGATGAAAATCAGAACCTTCTTGATATGGGTACCGGTGGAGGTTTTCCTGGCCTTACTCTCGCGTGTTGTCTTCCGTGTCAAGTGACGCTTCTGGATTCGGTCGGTAAGAAGGTAAAAGCCTGCTCCGAGTTTGCAGATGATCTGCTTCTCTCGGATCGTGTCCAGTGTGTACATGGCCGTCTTGAGGAATATGCAAAGGTCATTCACGGTTCACAAGATGTGGTTGTTGCACGCGCTCTTGCACCTCTCGATATTCTTTTGGAGTATGCAGAGCCTTATCTTAAGCGAAATGGTTATCTTGTATTTGGTAAGGGTAAGCCTGATGAGGAAGAACTTTCTAAGGCAGCATATGTCTCTTCCCTACTTGGTTATTCGAATGTTTCACGTGAAACATTCGAACTTCCATATGATATGGGTCATAGAGAGATATTTGTCTATCAAAAGACATCTCGTAGTAAGGTAAAGTTACCTCGTAGGAATGGCGAAGCGCGAAACAACCCCCTGGCAAAGCGCTAGTGTTTCACGTGAAACAATTGACTTAGAGAATGGAAAGCTATGGGATATAAAGATGTAAAACGCAGTAATCCGAGCAAACCATCCCATGTCCTGGCGATTATCAACCAGAAGGGTGGCGTTGGTAAATCGACAACTGCAATCAACCTCTCTGCTTCACTTGGTGAAGAGGGTAAGAAGTGCCTGGTTGTTGATTTTGATCCCCAAGGAAATACAACCAGTGGTTACGGCATAGATAAAGAAGAGCTTGAGCACGACATTTATGATGCTCTCCTTGATGGTTACGAATTCAGCGAGCTTATCGTCGGAACTCCTGAGAAAAAGGTGTTTGTTGTCCCTGCGACTATTCAATTGGCGGGTGCAGAGATCGAGCTTGTTAGCAAGATAGCTCGCGAAAGCATTCTTAAGAACCTGATTGATAGCGTTAAGGACAATTTTGACTATGTCTTTATTGACTGTCCTCCGTCTCTTGGCCTTCTAACGATCAATGCCCTGTCTGCAGCTGACGGTCTTCTCATTCCTATTCAGTGCGAGTACTATGCTCTTGAGGGCGTTACAAAGCTTCTGGAGTCGATGAAGCTCGTAAAGGGTAGCCTTAATAGGGAACTCGATGTATTCGGTGTCCTTATGACCATGTATGACGGTCGTACTACGCTTTCTAACCAGGTTGTTGAGGAAGTAAAGAAGTATTTTGGAAAGACAGTATTTAAGACCGTCATTCCTAGAAGCGTAAAGATATCCGAAGCCCCAAGTCATGGACTCCCCATTGCTATGTATGCAGCTACGAATAAGGGTGCAATTGCATACAGGGCCCTTGCAAGAGAGGTGATCCGTCGTGGCTAAGAAAGCAGCCCTTGGAAAGGGTTTGAACGCACTCTTCACGGAGACGGCGGCTGAATCAGGTTCCGAGCCAGAGGCATCTTTGCCAATTGCAAGCATTGTTACAAATCCTGACCAGCCGCGTAAAAGCTTTGATGAAACGCAGCTTTCGGAGCTGTCTGACTCAATTAAGCAGAATGGTGTTCTTCAGCCCATTCTTGTCAGGAAAAAGGGTGACAAGTACGAGATCGTTGCAGGAGAGCGCCGCTATCAGGCAAGCAAGCTTGCTGGTCTGAAAGAGATTCCTGCAATTATTCGTGATATTGATGATGCCGAGGTTTTCCAACTTGCTCTAATCGAGAATCTGCAACGATCTGACCTCACACCTATTGAAGAGGCAAGAGGATATAGACAGCTGCTAGATACTAAGGGACTTACTCAGGAGGGGCTTGCGAAGATTCTCTCGAAGTCTCGCTCTGCGATTGCAAACACGCTTCGTCTCATGGATCTTCCTCAAGAGGTTCAGGACCTGATGGAGGAAGGTCAGATCACGGCTGGTCATGCTCGTGCAATTCTTGCTGTGCCTACCGAGGAAGGCAGAATCAAACTTGCCCAGAAGGTTGTTGCTGAGAATCTGACCGTCCGACAGACAGAAAATCTTGCACCACTATTTTCTGTCACGCGCGACGAGATTAAGCCTAAGAATCCCGCTCCTCAGTACTTTAAGAGAGCTGCGAGGACGCTGAGACAGGCTCTTGATACAACCGTTAAGGTTAAGCAGGTTCGTGGTAAGAACAAGATCGAAATCGAATTCAAGGATGAGAATGATCTTGCTCGTATAATCGATCAACTGTCCTCAGAGCCTCAATCCCAGGAGTCCTCATGGGAAGACTAGCAAGGTCTCTAAACAGCGTGATGGTGATTGGCGGAGTGACCGCCGTTGCTTGGAACCTGCTCCTTGACGAGAGAGCTAAGGAGAGCATCAGAGGTGCCGCTGATCAGGTCGTGAACCTGGGAAGCCATCTTCTCAACATCTATATGGAGCCAAATCAAATGGCGAATGATGAGGCTGCGGCTGCATACAACAGGGCTTGGGTCGAGCAGCAGTGGAGAGAAGCTGGCTACTAAGAGAGATTGACCAAAGAGCACGGTCAGACGTCCTTGACCAAACACACTGGTGGAAAATGAAAGGGGAGTAGAACAAATGTTCTACTCCCCTTTTTACAACAGCGAACTACTTAGAGATGCAGAAGAAATCTTAAAGATCTGCGTTGTGACGCTGCGAAAGTTGGCCGCAAGCAGCATCGATATCGTTGCCACGAGAGTTCCTGACAGTGGCCTCGACACCAACCTGTGCGAGCCTGCGAACAAACATCTCAGCCTTATCCTCGGTTGAGGGTTTGAGCTTCGACCCTTCGAGGTCATTGAGCTGGATGAGATTGACGTGAGACAGAGTTCCACGGCAGAAATCGCAAAGGGCGTCGAGCTCTGGCTTCGTATCGTTAACACCGCCGATGAGGGCGTATTCGTACGTCGGGCGACGACCAGTGGCCTCAACATACTCACCCATGACTTCGTGAAGGTGCGCGAGAGAGTATTTCTTCACGCCGGGCATGAGAACGTTGCGCGTCGCTTGAACGGCGGAGTGGAGGGAGACGGCGAGGGTGAACTGCTCGGGCTCCTTGGAGAAGCGCCTGATCATGGGAATGATTCCGCAGGTAGAGACTGTAAGGTGGCGAGCGCCAATGCCAAGGCCGTCGGAGGAGTTAAGCATGCGAAGGGCTTTGAGGACTTCATCGTAGTTATTGAAGGGCTCGCCCTGGCCCATCATGACGACGCTGGAAGCGCGCGTCTGGAAATCCTCGCTGACGTGGACGACCTGATCATAAATTTCCGTTGCGGTGAGAGAGCGGGAGAAACCACCCTGTCCGGTGGCGCAGAAAACGCATCCCATGCGGCAGCCCGCCTGAGAGGAGACACAAACAGCAAGCTTGTTGCGGGTAGGCATGCCAACGCATTCAGCGCGCGTGCCGTCCTCATAGGAAAGGAGATACTTGCGGCTGCCATCAGCGGAGATCTGACGAACGAGTTCGGAGGTTCCGCCAAGAGAGCAGTGTTCGGCAAGCTGGGCGCGAAGAGCGGCGGGAACGTTGGTCATCTCATCGAAGGAGGTAACGTGCTTTTTCCAAACCCAGTCCTCCACCTGCTTTGCGCGGAAGGCGGGCTGGCCAAGTTCGGTGACGAGTGCGACCAGTCGATCGTGAGAAAGAGTGCGAAGGTCGAGCTTGCGTCCGGATGAGTCGGTATCATTGAAGGGCATGTCGCGGCCTTTCTGGCGTGACGAGGAATAGATTGCCGCAAATAGCAGCGACACGAGTGTATATCACGGGAGATGGAGGACTTGAGAAACCGTGCCTGTACCTCGCAATCTGCGCAGCTTTAGCGGTCAAATGGACTGGAGCGACACAATGGACGTGACTGAGTGCAAGGTGGCACTGCTGTGCGGCGGCTGGTCGGACGAGCGCGAGGTGTCCCTGACGAGTGGCCGCGAGTGCGCCAAGGCCCTCGCTGAAGCTGGATTCTCGAGCGTCGATGTCTTTGATATCGCCTCCCCTGATTTCGTGACCTCGATCGCGAGTGGCAACTACGATGTCGCATTCGTGGCGCTTCATGGTCGCTATGGCGAGGATGGCTGCGTCCAGGGATTCCTCGAGCTCCTCGGCATTCCCTATACCTTCTCCGGAGTGCTTGCGAGTGCCGTGGCCTCCGATAAGGCGATGGCCAAGGACATCTATCGCGAGCACGGCATCCCGACGCCGAAGGACGTCTGCCTCTTCCAGGGGGATGACGTCGATTTGGACCCCATCGTCTCCGCGCTTGGCCTTCCCCTCTTCGTCAAGCCCGTCTCGAGCGGCTCGAGCAATGGCGTTTCTCGCGTCGATGATGCCGCAGAGCTCGCCTCCGCCATCGACGAGGCGTTTAAGTATGACACGCGAGTCCTCATTGAAAGCGCGGTGAAGGGAACTGAGATCACGGTCCCCGTCCTGGGTAACTCGAAGCCCGAGGCTCTGCCCGTGGTTGAGATTCGCTACGAGACTGCCTTCTATGACACGAACGTCAAGTACGATGATCCCTCTAAGCATCACGTCATCCCACCTGAGCTTCCGGATGCTGTCGTCGCTCACGCTCAGGAGCTAGCCTGCAGGGCCCATGTTGCACTTGGCTGCATGGGTGCCTCACGCAGCGACTTCATCGTGGACGAGTCTGGTGAGCCCTATATCATCGAGACGAACATCATCCCCGGCATGACCGGTTCCTCCCTGCTTCCCGACTCTGCGCGCCGCTCGGGCAGGAATTTCCCGGACCTGTGCCGTTACCTCGTTGAGCTGGCGCTAGAGCGTGGCGCTCGCGGTACGTCCGATAAGCCGCGTACCTCTATGCCGGGAGAAGTCGAGTGCTAGAGCAGGGACAGAGTAACGGCAGAAAGACAATCGCAGACATTCTTCTTCCGGAGACGCCGGAAAGCGTCGCGGCTGCGTATGGCCGCCTCGCCGAGCGCGCGAAGGTCGAGGATTTCGGCCTGCTAGAAGAAGACGTCGTGGTTCTCGACACGGAAACCACGGGGCTATCTTTCGCGGATTGCCAGCTTACGGAGATTGCCGCGGCCCGCCTGCGCGGGCGGGAAGTGGTGGAGACCTTTCGCACCTTCGTAAACCCAGGCATGCCGATACCAAAAAACATCGCGGCGCTGACGCACATCACGGATGCTGACGTTGCGGATGCCCCGACGCCAGAAGAAGCGGTCTCAAGTCTGGCGGAGTTCGTTGGTGGCGCACCCGTGCTTGCTCACAACGCTACTTTCGACAGGACCTTCGTCGAGCGTGTTTCCGGCGGGCGAGAGGTTAGCGACATGTGGGTCGACACCCTCGCCCTCTCGCGCATCGCCCTGCCCAGGCTTGCGACGCACAAGCTCCAAGATATGGCCGAGGCGTTTGGCTGCGACTCCGTGACGCATCGCGCCATGGATGACGTTGAGGCGCTAGCGGGCATGTGGAGGATTATCCTCTGCGCCCTCACGGATTTGCCCGCCGGCCTGCTTGAGGTTCTCGCCAACATGCATCCCGAGGTCGAATGGGCCTATCGACCCATTCTCTCTCACCTGGCCCTCGCGAATCCCGGCGTACCGTTCTCCCTCGTTGGCGCGCGCTGCGAGCTCGTGGGTGATTTCAGGGTTTCGATGAGACCCGATGTGGATGAAAAGCCCACTCCCGCGACCGCACCCTCCCGCGACGAGGTCTCCCAGGCATTTGGCCCCGATGGTGTCATCGCTTCCATGTACGAGGGCTATGAGGCGAGGTCAAGCCAGGTGGAGATGGCCGAGGAAGTGCGTTCGGCGCTGGAGAGCAAGACGCTCCGCTCCATCGAGGCGGGTACGGGCGTAGGGAAATCGGTGGCCTATCTCCTACCCCTCGCCCTCTATGCGAAGAAAAACAGCGTCACGTGTGGTGTTGCCACTAAGTCGAACGCACTTACGGATCAGCTCGTCTCTCATGAGCTGCCGGCGCTTTCGGGGGCGTTGCCTGGGGGAGTGAGCTACACCTGCCTCAAGGGATATGACCACTATCCGTGCCTTCGTCGTCTGGGAAGGGCCGCCTCCGGTGACCTTCCCATGGGCGAGGCGAGGCAGAATGGTCGCTCGGACGCCACGATCGCCGCGGATATGCTTACCGCAATCGCGGTGACTTACGCATACGCGTGCCAATCCGTCGAGGGCGACCTAGATGCGCTTGGCATCAGGTGGGGAAGCGTCCCAAAGAGCATGCTTACGGTTTCATCCGGAGAATGCCAGCGCTCTCGTTGTCCTTTTTATCCCAATCTCTGCATGCTCCACGGTGCCAGGCGTCGCGCGGCGTCGGCTGACCTCGTTGTCACGAACCACTCGCTGCTGCTTAGAAATGTCGAGGCAGACGGCAAGATTTTGCCTCCGGTTCGAAACTGGGTCATCGACGAGGCCCACTCGTTTGAGAACGAGGCTCGCCGCCAGTGGGCGCTTGAGGTTTCCGCGGAACGCGCGCGGGCGCTCTTTGAGTCCCTTGGTGGCACGAAGACCGGCGTCATCGCTTCGTTCTCCGCGCTTGCCGCGGGTAGCGAGGCGGCATTGCCGGCGATGGGGCTCCTAGCGAAGGGCGCGAGCAGCACCCAGCGCGCGAGCGTCGCCTCAGCCGATTTCTTTGACGCGGTGAGGGGTCTCATTCGCCTCGCCCGCGGAGGCGGCGGCTATGACACGGTCAACGTCTGGCTTGGTGAGGAGAACCGCTCGACCGACGAGTGGGCCGCGGTCAGTGAGGCTGGTCTCACGCTTATCGACCGTCTCGATGCCGCTCGTCATGACCTTGAGGGCGCGCAGCGCGTCTGCTCGGCAGCCATCGAGAACCTGCCTGGTGACCTCGCGGACGCCTGCAGGCAGCTCGAGGAAATGTCGAAGGCGTGTCGCGTGATAGTCGAGGGCAAGGACGACTCGTACGTATGCTCCGCCGAAGTTTCTCGAGCGAAGAGGCGCCAGGGTTTCGAGCGCCTCGTTGCCGAGAAGCTCGATGTGGGCGAGGAGCTTGCAGACCGCTGGTATCCCGAGATGCGGAGCGTTACGTTCTGCTCCGCCACGATGAGCGTTGACGGGGACTTCTCGCACTTTGAGGAGTCCATGGGCCTCAATCGCCTGCCCGCGGCTCGCCATCGCGAGATTGCCCTGCCTAGCTGCTATGACTTCGATAAGAACATGTCCGTTATTGTTGCCCGTGACCTTCCTGATCCGCGCGATTCCGGATATTTGGCCGCGCTCGAGAACTTGCTGTATGACGTGCACGTTGCGATGGGTGGCTCGGTGCTCACGCTCTTCACGAACCGCCGAGAGATGGAACAGGTATACGCGGCTCTCTCCGACAGGCTTGCCGCGGCTGGGATCGAGGTCGCGATGCAGGAACGTGGCTCCTCGACGCGGAGGCTGCGCGAGAAGTTCGTTTCCGAGAAGTCGCTTTCCCTCATGGCGCTCAAGTCGTTCTGGGAGGGATTCGATGCCGCGGGTGATACCCTGCGCTGTGTTGTTATCCCCAAGCTTCCGTTCTCGAGTCCCGCGGAGCCTCTGTCTCAGGAGCGTTCGAGCAGGGATCGCCAGGCCTGGAGGCGCTGGAGCCTTCCAGAGGCCGTGATTTCGCTCAAACAGGCTGCGGGTCGTCTCATTCGCACTTCGACCGATTCGGGCGTGCTCGTTCTCGCCGATAGCCGAATCACGACGAAGGGCTATGGAAAGACGTTCGTGAGGTCTCTTCCGTCGGCGAACGTATCGGTGCTCGGCGCCGATATGGTTGGTCGATATCTGGAGTCGTGGAGAGAGAACCACTAGAGGCGGATGGCCGTTCAGATGTGGGCGGGGATGATGTGATTTCGTCCCCGCCCGCTCGTTGAAGCGATGGCGGCCGCGGCTATTCGGTTCTCAGTCGCGATTATGCGCGCCGTCGAATTATTCCCACGACAAAGTATGTGTGCTGGTCATTTCCGCGACTGATAGTTTGCAAGCTTGCGCGCTGCCTTGTCGAGGTCGCGTCGTGCCGTGTCACGCATCTCCGCACGAAGGTGCGCGCTTGGACTGTCGCTCTCGGAAAGGCCTGGATCCCTATCCTCGAAAGAGACCTCGCAACCGAGCGCGAGGATGTGGCGGGGGAGCCAGTCGGCGCGAAAGTAGGGAACATCCACGAGGATGTGACCGTCTGGGTTTTCGCCTGCCGCGACGGCACCCTCCCAAGAGAGTACGGTCTTGGCTGCAAGGGGCGTGCAGGTGAGTCTCAGCACACCCATATCCGGCCGCTCTGCCCCGGAAACGCGCGCACGGACGGGCTTGTCCTCAAGCTTGACGTCAGACATGCACTCGGCCCTAAACGTGCGAGCCGCTCGTGCGTCAAGGTCGTAGCCATCAATGAGCCAGCCGTCGTCTCCTGTGCGCAGTGACAGGGGGACGAGACGCCGTGTCTTGACAAGCGTGTCATTCTCCCCGCGGTACTTGAAGGTGACGGGGGGCTGCTCAACCTCTGTGTTCTCATCGTTCTCGCGCGTTCCGCGGACGATGGAGCGCGCGCAGGCAACGAGGGTTTGATGGGCTTCGGCCGAGACTTCCGAGTCAAGCGGTTCGTTCGAGCGGATGTAGCGGGTGGGGAAGAAAGTGTCTTCGAATTCGGTTCGGAGGGGATCGCTCTCCTCAAATCCGAGGAGGTCGAATGCGTCCGCAAAAACGTTTGCCTGTTCGGTCGTGAGACGTAGTCGCCAGGGGTGGGTTGTGGCTGCCGTGGCGCAGATGTCACCACGTGACCCCTCGAGCGAATAGAAGGAGACGATGGGCTCGGAGGGGGAGTCCGACTTTGCCGGTGCGCCATTGGCGAGGTCGTTCAGGATTTCCAGAACCCTCCCCTCGGTAATGCCGAGGAGTCGTGCGAGATCGGCGGGGTTGGTGGTGCCGTGGGCGCGCCAAAGGGCGAAGACGACAGACAGCATTTCGCTTAGCCTGCGCTCGACGGGACGTCCTCGCTGAGCGCGAGGCTTATCAATGATGTTCGTCACGAAATCGCCCCCTCGAGAAGTCCCCTCCAGGAATCAACAAGTTCAGTGGGCTCAAGAGGCCAAACGCCCTGCTCTACACACCACTTCGCTGCCGCGTCGACGTCTTTTACGATGCCGGTCCACACGCAAGCGCCGCCCTGGCGACTTTTGATCACTCCGGATTTTGGCCCTGATTTCTTGAACGCCTTGACCGCGTCTCGCCCAGCGTAAAGAACGGCTTCGACGTGGTCATCTCCGATTTCGAAGGGAAGGAGACGCCAGTCATTGATGTCAAAGTCTGCAGGGACTTCGTAGTGATCGTCGCCCTCGCGCACCTTGACGCTCGTAGCGCGAGATAGGTTGTACGTGCGCATTGCGGGGTCTCTGCCCTCGCGCTCGCTCAGGCCAACAACGTACGTGGAGCCCTTGAGCGAAAACATGCCCATGGGGCGCAGAATGCGCTTCTTGGGGCGTTTGTCCGCGACAGCCTGATAGGTGAGCTCGACGGGAATCCTTGAACGCAAGGCGTCAGCCACGGTTTCCAGAATCAACGGATCGCAATCCGTCTTGGGAGAGGCGACATCGCCGGGACCAGCGCAGGTGGATAGCGTCACGCGCGGGATGGCTTCTCCGAGCGTCCTCCGTCCGGCGGTGGAAGGGTTCTCGGCAAGCGGGCGGAAGAGCGTGCCGAGGACGCGAGCATCCTCGTCGGCTTTTGCCGTGGGCTTGGCGAGAGAGCGCTGCCCGTCGATTCGATAGCTCTTGGCGGTGCCATGGGTTTCCTCGACGAGGAAGATGCCTTCCTCCTCTAGCTTCAGGCAGTCGCGGCCAAATGTCTTGTGGAACGACGTGACGGCGACATCACCGTAGAAGCGGTCCTTCAGATCAGAACCAGTCAGTGGTGTGCCTTCGGCAAGTTTGAGGGCCACGCGAGTGCGCAGGACTTCGCGGTGACCGATGTGACCGCCCTTATTCGGGGAGCTTTTGGCCATGGTGTCCCCCTCACTTGAAGTTGGTGCTCCGACAGCTGTTACCATGTCAGCAATGATCACTCCTGGGTGTGCCCACATTTTATTATGGGTTATTCCGCCCTGGTGTGACCGGTGTTTCGCGGAAGGGGACATTATTTGGCCACGAGAGGTGCAAACGGGCGTGTCGGCGGTCGTCGGGGTCGCGTCGTCAATGACGGCAGAGACCGTCGCGCAGCCAGTCGGTCCGCTAGCCATGCCCGCCGCCGCGCACATGTGCGTGACGGGGCGCGGGAAAAGTCTGGGCTTCCCCTAGCTGCGAGAATGGCCATCGTATTGGCCGTAGTGGTGGCGCTTGGCGCGGGAGGCTTCTTCGCGTGGCGCTGCCTTACCGGTGGGATGCAGGCTCGAGAACAGATTAACCTTGCGATCAAGGCCGTCCAGGAGGCGGACACCGTAATCGTTGAGGTTAACGATGCCGTGAGCTCTCCGATTGGCGACACCGCCTCTTTTACGGATGAACAACTCAGTTCTGGATCGAGGTCTGCGACAGAGGCGCTTATGCGCGCTTCCGATAACATTTCGCGTGCCCGTGGCCTCAACGAGTTCCTTGACGATGACCAGCGCGCTGTCCTTTCTGCGCTTGATGATTCGATTTCGGCGCGTAAGTCCATGCTCGGAGCCGGGCAGGTGATTGTGAGCGTCGATGCTTCTGTGGGCAAGGCGCGCAACCTGCTTGAGCAGTCACTTGCCAAGGCGGCCTCGGCGGATGCGAAGGCCAGGGAGGCGGCGACCGCGGCGAACGAGTACGCGAAGCACCTTGCTGGGCAAGAGAGCCAGCAGGCGGACGCAAACGTGCCGGTGACTATCGACAATGAGGCGATTTCCCTTCTTAACGAGGCAAACGATTTGCTCGGACAGGCAAAGTCGGCTTTTGGCGATGCTGATTACAGTGCTTATGAGGCCTACCTTTCCAAAAAGGTGGAAGCGGCGCAGCTGATGCTCGAAGCTGACTCGGCGATTCTGTCCGGCGATTTCGAGAGGGCGGGGGAGTGCGTCGCCAAATACAACGAGACGGATGCCGCGGCTTCTGAGCTTGCTGCCGCTCTGCCCGCAACGACCAACGATGTTTTCCTCGACCCATACACGCGACTGACGAGTGCCGAGCGCGAGAGCTATCTCGCTGCCCAGCAGAAGGCAACTGAGGCCGACGCTCTCGTGCGCAAGTATCTGGGTGTTGGAGTCAGTGTGGCCACGACTGATCCCGCGGCTGCGTCTTCGACGCCGGGCTCAACCGCGGCAACTACCGTGGGCGCCGCCGGGGATTCAGCGGCGGGCGATGTGTCTGCATCGGATTCCCCCACAATCCAGGCACCTTCTGCTTCCTAGGCCGACCGAAGATGCGGTATTGCCTGCTATTTGCGATGATTCTGACTCACCGTTTTTAGTTTCTTGTCACTGGCCCTTGAGCACTTACCGTGCAGGGATGCCGCATATGATGCCCCCGCTCTGCGAAATGTGCAGGCAGACGTATACTCTTGACCAACGATTGCAGGTAGCGGCGCTACCGCTATTTGGAAGGTGAACGGATGAGCGTTACGAAGGAATATCTCGAGTCCCTCGACTCTGAGGTTGGAATTGCACCGGCTAGCAGCCAAGAAGAGCTTGATTGCGCGCAGTATCTGGCGGGGGTCTTCTCTTCTCACGGTATCGATCCGCAAATCCAGGACTTCACCGCGCCGTCGTTCGGCTATCTGCCGTACGGCGTTGTCATGGTGCTCCTGTTCGCGGGCGTCGTGCTCGCGGGGCTTGGCCAGGTTGCCACGCTCGCCGTCGGTATCATTCTCGTGCTAGCTTCCGTGGCTCTGCTCGTCATGACCTACAAAGGCAAGGACGTTATCTCGAAGGCGAGCCCGCGTTCTCATAGCCAGAATGTCGTCGCCCTTCATAAGGCTGAGGGAGAGGGCAATTCGCGCAACCGCCCCATCGTGATCGTTGCTCACTATGACACGCAGCGCCTCGACCTCCTTTCCCGTCCCGAGCTGGCCGTGGTCAAGAAGTATCTTGCCGTTGCCGCTCCGTATACCGTCTGCGTTACCGCTCTGTGCGTCTTCGTTCAGCTCCTGGGCTTCCTTCCCGAGGCTGCGCGCCGCACCTTCTGGGTTATCGGCATCATCGCCGCTCTTCCCATGCTCCTCTGGGGCATTGCCCTCATCGCCTCTCGATTCCTTCCCTATGCTGCTGGCGGCGTTGACAACAAGTCTTCGCTCGCAGCCATGCTTGGCGTGCTCGATCGCGTAAACCCCGTTGCCGGGCGCCCTGCCGCCCCTTCCGAGTCCAAGCCTGACGAGGCTGAGGAGGATGGTGTTCCCGTTCGCGACTCTGCCGTTCGTCCGGCTCGCCGCGAGCCGGCAATGCGCCGCGAGGTCGAGGAGGTCATCGGTGCCCGTCACGGCGAGACCATCCTTCGTGAGCTTGGCATCCTCCCTGAGGATTGCGACATCACCTATATCGAGCCCGAGGTTCGTCTCGTTCCCGTTGACGAGCCCGACATCGAGGAAGGTCTCGACCGCATCACGGACCCCTCCGCCACGTCCGATCTTCCCCTCACGCCCGCGGATGAGGCCACCGACGTCGTCCAGAGCGATGTTGAGGCCGCCCACGTCGCCCATACCGAGGTTGACGATGATGCTGCGGTTGATCCTGGTGCAACGGCACCGATGGAAGTCGTCGCCGAGGGAGCTGACCCGGATGCCACCAGGCCCATGCCCGTGGTCGATGACGCTCCTCGCATTGATGCCGCTGAGGTTTCCCTTGACCCCGCGACCCTGAATCAGCTCGAAGATGGCGAGAGCGTCTCCGAGGGGCCGACCGTCGAGAACGATCAGTCCGGCATTACCAATATGGCCGAGGAGAGCGACGAGGATGCCGCCGAGGCGACGCGTCCTGAACGCCCGCGTCCTTCCGCGGTCGAGGATCCGGAATGGGGGCACAGCACGTATGTCCCTAAGACGCATCCTGCTGCTGGCAATGTCGCTCGCCGTGCTGCGCTTTTCGACCTTCCTGACCCCCTTGCGAAAGAGAACGACCCCTTCGCTCCCCCTGCTGAGGCCGCGTCGACTGCCACCTATGTCGCTCCCGCGACGGTACGTCTCGATGACGATACCGACGCCACGCAATTCGTCCCCGCGAATCAGGCGGCATCTCGTCCCGTTGCTGATGATATTCAGGTGCTGTCCGCTCCGGTAGAAAGCCATCAGGAACAGCCCGCTCGAAAGAAGCGCCTGGGCGGACTCTTCGGGAAGAAACGTCGCCAGCAGCAGGAGTCCATGTCCGAGTGGCTCGGTGTTGACGAGGACTATGATGCCAAGGCGTCTGGCGAGGGTATCGGTTCCTGGGACAACTTCAACGACGACAACCTCGAGCACCATGGCGGTGGCTACAAGGGTGGCGCCGCTCTGAACGTCAATCTTCGTGGCCTCAAGGACAAGATTCCAAGTCTTCGTCCGGGCGACGTTACGGAGGAGGCCGAGCAGCCCTCCGACGAGGAAGTGCCGCTCGACGATGCTGCGGGCCTTGACGCCATTCCTGGCGAGAACCCCGTCGCCGAGGCTCCGCAGGAGCCCGAGAACGCCAATGACTCTTACGAGCCCGAAGCGTATGACCACGAGGCTCCAATGCCCGAGGTTCCCGCCGAGACCATCGAAGCCATCAACGAAACCAATGTTGATCGCAAGCTTCGTGATGCGATTCTCGCGATGAGCGATGATGACCTCCGCGCTCATGACATTTGGTTCGTCGCGACCGGTGCTTCCGCGCTTGGCCATGCTGGCATCAAGGACTTCATTGCCAAGAACCGCAAATCGCTTCGTGGTGCGTTCGTCATCAACCTCGAGTGCGTTGGTGCCGGAGACCTCACGCTTCTCACGAATGAGGGCTTCGGTGCTCCTCGTCGCGCAGACCGTCGTTTGGCGAGGCTGATTTCCTCCGTCGCCTCTGACCTCCATCTCGACCTGGGCCAGCTATCTCGCACCTGGGCCGACACCGAGGCGACTCCGCTCATGCGCAGCCACGTCCGTGCCGTCACGCTCATGGGCCTTGGCGACAACGAGCTCCCCGCCTTTGCCCACACTGCGGATGATGTCCCGGAGAACGTGAATCCTGAGCAGGTCGAGAACGTCTGCGCCCTTATCATGGAGACGATTCGCCGTTCGTAGGCTGGGTCTCGACAAACACGAGTAGCGTCCGATCACGCTGGCCACTTTGTTCTGACGAACAGGTGGCCAGCGTGATTGCTTTTTGGGCACCAAGACACAACGCTCGGGCGTCAGCCGCTCTCGCGGTCGAATCACAGAGGATGTTCGAAAGCCAGTTTCTTAGCTCCGTCTCGCTGCATGCATCAAATGACTGTATCTTCTGGTACGTTTTATCGGCTCTGAGGGCGCAGAAGGGTCTGAAGGTAGATATACCGTCGGTCGTTTTCCATTCAAGTGTGCCGATGCGGTCGAACTCTTTCTGCTGCCAAGTCTCGGCGATGGGGGAGAACTGCCTTTCCGTTGTTCCCATCCGGTGGGCATAGACGAGTTTTTGAAGCCTCGCATTTGAGCAGCGCCAATCGAGGAAGGGGCAACCTGATCTTGATGAGTTGCCCCAGATGTCATGAGACAAATAGAAGAAGGGATCGCTTTCGTGCGCTTGTGCGACGGGATAGTCGATGCTCGTGCCATTGACGCGCAGCCATGCCGCAGCACCGTCTGGTAATAACGGTGTTGCCGTGCTGTCATCGCTGGACTCGCTTTGATACTCTTCCGCTACTCGCTCGTATCTCCATTCGGTTATCTCGTCTGCGGTGACTTCATGTGCTCCAAAAGCTACCAAGACCAATCCGGTTATTAGCAACGTGATAGAGCACGCAAATCCCGCGATGCTTGGCAAGTCGAACGCAAAACCCATGCCGTTGAGCGGGGTCTTCTTTCGCCCCATTTCTATTCGCTCTCCCTTCTGGCGAGAAAGACCAACGTCCAAGCGGCTCGCGGTGCGGAGACAAGAAGGTGCGCCACCTTGCCGTCTGCCCGCGAGCCGTCGGCTCACGATGCTCGCTCGAACGTGTAGGAAATTGAGCAGAACTCAACGGGCCCTGTAGCAGCCTCCTGGGCGCGCTGTCTCCACTCGCCCGTGCCAGAGACGTTTGAGATGCTGAGCGCGAGCTCCTTGCTTCCCGATCTTGCGATTTCGAGGGTCGCCCCCGGTTTATCCCCTCCATCCCACGAGTGGATGACTTCGCCCGCGTCGGAGAGCTGCCAAGAGGCGTCGCCGGGCGTGCCGGTCGTTTCGATTTGCGAGGCCCTTACGTCTACGACGGATAGGTTTTCGATGACGTAACCGCCGGGAACCGCCACCGTGCCATCGGAGAGAATCCTGCAAGGGAGCAGTGAGGGAACTCTGATGGCTATGGTCGGGCTGTATGTTGCGGTTACGGTCATGTCCTTGCCGACGGATGAGAAGTCCTCGCTCCAGCCATCGAAGTGCCAACCATCATGGCTCGGTGCCTCGGGAGATGTGGCGCCGCTTCCTTCGTCAACGGTCTCTTCCCCGAGCTTGTCTCCGGTGACTCCGTCGACGAAGGTAACGGTCCAGATCTTCTGGAACTCCGCCGAGATCGTGTGGTCGCTCGCGACGTTCGAGAAGGTGTAGGTGTCTCTAGCCCCCACGGATTCACCGTCTACGAACACGTTCTTGATGCGCCAGCCAGGCGAAGGCGTGATGGTGTACTTCTTTGAGTCCCCTGCTGATACGAGACTATGTCCTGCCGGACTAATTGAACCGCCTGCGCCTGCCTCCGCGGAGATGCGATAGGGGATGTCGATGTAGAAGTCCCAGCCCGCTACTGTTCCCGCCGAGTCACGGAAGATTTTCTCGACCGATGTGATGTGGTGGCTTCCTCCACCACGCACCGCGAAGCTGGCCTTTTGGGAGATTGAGTCTCCTTTATAAGCCTTGGAATTCCAATCGGGCCCGATGTAAGCGCATTGTGTGCCGTTGTCATAGATGGTCTTCGTCGTTGTCCACCAGACACTGCCGCTCTTGCAATAGAGCTCGGTTTTGATGTCGACCTGAACGGTTCCCTCGGGGTTGGCGTCGGGATGGATGTAATAGGCGCAGGTCTGGATAGCCGTGCCACCCTCGCTGCGCTTGACCTCTACCCATTTGCCGGTTGGCGAAGACTGGGCTCTCGCGGGGGCGCGTCTCGGAAGAGGACCCGTCTGCTGCTGGGGAAAGGTGACTACCACGTCGTCGTCGAGCAGCTCGATATCGTCTGCCAAAGCAGCGCTGGGTGCGGAGATCATCGCGAGGCACGTTACCGTTGCGAGTGCGGCGAGGACCTTCCTAAGCCTACGCATGGTGCCTTCTCCTCCTTCCCAAGTAGATCATCAGCATGAGCGAGATGGCAATGAGGACAGCTCCGACGGTGATGCGTCCCCATACTTCGCCTCCGGAGCCAGTCTGTGCGAGGACGCCGGTAGGACCACTCCAAATCTCGGGAGGGGCGGTGACGCCCCTCAAGGTAACGTCGGTGCTGCCTTCTGAGGCGGAGGCGACTCTTGGGGCGAGTGCTAGGTAGGCGAAGATACTGCCAAGCAGCTTTTGGGCGGTGGATATGGCGTGCCTCGCCGGCTTACGGCTCATGACGTTGCCTGTTCGCCGGTGAGGGCGCCAGGGGCGAGGGTGAAGGTGACGGTGCCGATGTGGACGGGGGAGGAGATGTCCGTGGCTACTCGCCCGACGGTGCCGGAGGTCTCGAGCTTGATGTCGTCGGTTTCGACCGCGTCGCTCTGGTAGGTCATGTTCCACTGGGGGCTCGTGATGTCGATGCCGCCATCAGTGGCGGCAGCGGCGGCACGGATGGGCGCTCCGGTAGGCCCGAGGGACCAATCGATGGAGTCGTCCGCCGCGGAGATGTCCTCTGTGTGGTTCCATCCGTTGTTGGAGGTTACCTTCACGTTGGTGACCTTGAGGCCGTAGGCGGAGAGGTTCTCGATGCGCGTCGCGTCTGCGGTCGGGCCGGTGAGTGT
>SAMEA3387473__coassemble_1599_pt1 | contig 17022 bp, 13 predicted proteins | sample SAMEA3387473__metabat2_high_PE_020 | metagenome-assembled genome bin SAMEA3387473 (sample SAMEA3387473) | Felis catus | biome: Faeces | place: United Kingdom | collected 2012
GCCGTCGCCGGTCTCGGCCTCGTCGGCTGCGGTGGCTCCGGTGCCGCCAAAACGGCAGCCGCTTCCTCCGAGGCTGCCGCCGACCTCTCCGGCTCCATCACCTGCTCGGGCGCCACGAGCTTCCAGCCGCTCGTCGAGGACGCCGCCAACGCCTTCATGGATGCCAACGCCAACGTCAACATCACCATCTCCGGTGGTGGCTCCGGCCAGGGCCTCTCCGACGTCAAGGATGGCAAGGCCCAGATCGGCCGTTCCGATATCTTCGCCGAGGAGAAGCTTGAGGCCGCCGACGCCGCCAAGCTCGTCGACAACCAGGTCGCCGTCGTGGGCATGGGTCCGGTCGTGAACAGCGACGTCGACGTTGACGGCCTCACCACCGAGCAGCTCAAGGGCATCTTCACCGGCGAGATCACCGACTGGAGCCAGGTTGGCGGCACCGCCGGCCCGATCCAGGTCATCAACCGCAAGGCTGGCTCCGGCACCCGCGCCACTTTCGAGAGCGCCGTCCTCGCCGGCGCCACCGTGCCCGACTCCTTCAAGCCGGTTGCCGAGGAGGACTCCTCCGGCACCGTCGTCGAGAAGCTCCAGCAGACCGCTGGCGCCATCTCCTACCTTGCCTTCTCCTACTACGATGACTCCAAGTTCAAGGCCCTCAAGGTCGACGGCGTCGAGCCTAAGGCCGAGAACGTCGAGTCCGGCGACTTCAAGATCTGGTCCTACGAGCACATGTACGTCGCTCAGGACGCCGATGAGGTCACCAAGGCCTTCATCGAGTACATGCTCTCCGATGATGTCCAGGGCTCCCTCGTCGAGGAGAAGGGCTTCATCCCTCTGACCGGCATGAAGGTCAAGAAGGACGCTTCCGGCACCATCTCCGCCGCCTAGCCTAGACACTCCATCCAAAGGACTCGCACATGGCAAAGCAGCTTATGCCGAAGCGAAGCCTGGAGAACGTTGGACTGGGGCTCACGGGGGCCTGCGTGGCCCTCGTGGCCCTTGTTGTTTTGACCCTCATCGTCATGGTCGCCGAGCAGGGTCTCACCACGTTCTTCGTTGACGGCGTTGACTTCGGTAGCTTCATCTCGGGGCAGAACTGGATTCCGACCGATGGCCGCTACGGCGCGCTGCCCCTCATCGTGGGATCGTTCTCCGTCACGATTCTCTCGACGATCTTCGCGCTTCCCGTGGCCCTGGGCTCGGCGATCTTCGTGGTCGAGGTCAGGCCGGTCTTCGGCCGCAAGGTCTTCCAGCCGCTGGTCGAGCTCCTCGTGGGCATCCCCAGCGTCGTCTATGGCCTCATCGGCCTCACGGTGGTCAACGCCGCGATGCGTTCGATCTTCGGTGACGCGGCAGGCACCGGCGCCGGCATCCTCTCGGGCGCCATCGTCCTCGCGGTCATGATTCTGCCCACGGTGACGACGCTTTCCATCGACGCCCTCGCCGCCGTGCCCAACCAGTATCGCGAGGGCTCCTACGCCCTCGGCTGCACCCGCTGGCAGACCGTCACGCACGTTGTCCTCAAGAGTGCCCTCCCGAGCCTGCTCACCGCGGTCATTCTCGGTATGACGCGCGCCTTCGGCGAGACGCTCGCCGTGCAGATGGTCATCGGCGGCGTCGAGAAGGCCATGCCCAACGGTCTGCTTGATCCCGCGGCCACGCTCACGACGGCCCTCACGAGCGGCCTTTCCAACGCGACGACGGGCTCGGTAGAGTACCACGCCCTCTGGAGCCTGGGACTTCTGCTCATGGGCATGTCGCTCTTGTTCATCATGATCATCCACGTTATTGGCAAGAGGGGAGCGAAGGCGAATGGCTAACGCAAACTCGGCCTGTGCCACTGGCGCCATGTCCTCCGGCGTCGATGCCGTCGCCCACGCGGCATCCGACGCCGTGTCCGCCGCGGCCGCCCGCGTCATGCCCGGCGTTTCCGAGAAGGGCACCTCCGCTGGCGGCGCCTCCTCCGCCGGGGCTTCCGGCACCCCGACCGGCCCCGACGTCATGTCCGGTGTCGACCTCGACGCCCATGCGGCGAAGATCGGTCGTCAGGACAAGGTCGCGACCGGCGTGCTCACTGTCATCGTCGGCCTCGTGTTGGCGCTGCTTGCCGCCATCGTCATCTACATCCTCGCTCGTGGCCTGTGGAAGGTCGTCCAGCCGGGATTTCTCACGAACGCCTCGTCTGACGAGGAACTGCCCGGTATCGCCTTCCAGCTGTTCGACTCGTTCTACATGCTGATCATCACGCTGCTCATCAGCGTGCCCATCAGCCTGGGCGCGGCCATCTTCCTCGTGGAGTACGCGCCCGACAACTGGATCACGAGCGCCGCTTCCACCGCGATCGAGACCCTCTCGAGCCTACCCTCCATCGTTGTGGGCATGTTCGGCAGCCTGTTCTTCGTCGTGGTGCTCCACTGGGGCATCTCGATTATCGCCGGCGCGCTCGCGCTCACGATGTTCAACATCCCCATTCTCGTGCGCGTCATCCAGCAGGCGCTCTCCGACGTGCCGCGCTCGCAGCGCGACGCCGCGCTCGCCATGGGCCTCACACGCTGGGAGACCACGCTCAACGTGCTTCTCCCCGCCGCCATGCCCGCCATCGTCACCGGCATCGTCATCTCCGCCGGACGTGTATTTGGCGAGGCGGCCGCCCTGATCTTCACCTCTGGCTCCGCCGCTGCGCGCATCAACTTCGGCGCCGCCATCACGAGCCCGCGTAGCCCCTGGAACATCTTCCGTCCGGCAGAGACGCTGGCCGTTCACATCTGGAAGCTCAAGATGGAGCCCACACCCGGCAACGACGAGATCGTCTGGGGCACGGCCGCGGTGCTGATCATCTGCGTGCTGCTGTTCAACGTCCTTGCGCGTCTCGCCGGCAAGGTCCTTGCGAGGAGGCTGACGAGCGAATGAACCAGACCATGACCGAGGGCCTCGACGGGGCCCAGCGCGAGGGGGCCGTCGCGCCCGTCGCTGCCGAGGGCAACGCCTCCGCCGACCATCTCCTTCGCGCCCGTGGCGTCACCGTGCGCTACGACCACGTCAAGGAGGCCCTGCACCCCACCACGCTCGGCTTTGACGCCGGCCAGGTGACGGCCCTCATCGGCCCCTCCGGATGCGGCAAGTCGACCTTCCTGCGCTGCCTCAACCTCATGAACCGCGAGATTCCTAAGTGCGACGTGGGCGGAGAGATCCTCTACCACGGCCGCAACATCAACACGCGCGAGGAGAACCTCTTCCAGCTGCGCACGAGCATCGGCATGGTGTTCCAGCAGCCGACGCCGTTCCGCAAGTCCATTCGCGAGAACATCCTGTTCGCGCCGCGCCGCCATGGCAGCATCGCCAGCCGCGAGGAGGGCGACGAGCTCGTCGAGCGTTCACTTCGCCAGGCGGCCCTCTGGGACGAGGTCAAGGACAAGCTCGACCAGAGCGGTCTGGGCCTCTCCGGCGGCCAGCAGCAGCGCCTTTGCATCGCGCGCACCCTCGCGATGAGCCCGGACGTCGTGCTGTTCGACGAGCCCTGCTCGGCACTCGACCCCATCTCCACCTTCGCGGTGGAGGAGACGATTCGCTCGATCGCTGACTCGGGCATCTGCGTCGCCATCGTGACGCACAACATGGAGCAGGCCACGCGCGTAAGCGATCGCACGGCCTTCTTCTACATGGGCGATATGGTTGAGGACGGTCCCACGAAGCGCATCTTCATGGATCCGCACGACGAGCGCCTCGCAGACTACCTCAGCGGAAGGTTTGGATGATCTGATGGAGAAGGAGTTCGCCCAGTCGCACCATCGTTCGATCACGGACGCCCCGTCCGCCATCGACGTGCGCGACTTCAATCTCTGGTATGGGGACTTCCAGGCCTTGAAGCACATCACGCTCGATATCCCAGAGCGTCGCTGCACCGCCTTCATCGGCCCCTCTGGCTGCGGAAAGTCGACACTGCTCCGCACGTTTAACCGCATGTGCGACTTCGTTGAGACCGTGCGCCACGAGGGCGCGATTGAGTTCGCCGGCAAGGACGTCTTCGCGATGGACGCCAACGCGCTGCGCGTCCACGTGGGCATGGTCTTCCAGCACCCCAACCCGTTCCCGATGAGCATCCGCGACAACGTCCTCTACGGCCTCAACCGCATGATGCGCCTCACTCACGCCCAGGCGGACGAGGTCCTCGAGCGCACGCTCAGCGAGGCTGCTCTCTGGGACGAGGTCAAGGACAAGCTCGACCAGAGCGGTCTGGGCCTCTCCGGGGGCCAGCAGCAGCGCCTTTGCATCGCGCGCGCCCTGGCGACGAGCCCGGACGTCCTGCTCATGGATGAGCCGACGAGTGCCCTCGATCCCATCTCGACCCTCGTGGTCGAGGAGCTCATGCAGCAGCTCTCGCGCGAACACACCGTCGTGGTCGTCACCCACAACATGCAGCAGGCGACCCGCGTCGCCGACAAGACCGCGTTCTTCTACCTCGGTGAGCTCATCGAGGCCGGTCCCACCAAGGAGCTGTTCGCCAACCCGCGCGAGCAGCGCACCCAGGAATATCTCTCAGGGAGGTTCAGCTGATATGGCTACCCGAGTCGAGTTCACAAGGCAGTTGAGCGACATGGAGGGCCTGCTCGCGCGTTTCGCCGAGAAGTCCGCGACGGACGTCCGCGCTGCGGGTCTTGCCGCCTCCGGCGATCGTGGCGCCGAGACGGGCGTCCTCGAAGGTAGGAAGCCCGCCGATCGCCTCCGTCAGGAGATTGAGAGTCTCTGCCTCGACATCATGCTCATGCAGCAGCCGCTCATCGGAGAGGACCTGCGCTTCGTGTCCGCGTCGTTCCGCCTGGTCTCTGACCTCGCGCAGATCGACTCCATGACGCGCGACGTCGCCTTCGTCTTCTCCGAGATGCCCACCGACGTCACGAACCGCCTGTCCGACTCTTTCGTTCACATGAGCGAGCACGCGGCGAAGATGGTCGAAGACAGCATCGAGGCGTTCCTCACCAAAAACGTCGAGCTCGCGCAGAAGGTCATCGCCAGCGACGACGTCCTCGACAAGATGTACGCCGCGGCTGAGGCGGTCGTCGTCGAGCTCATCAGGCAGGGCCAGCCGTCGCCTCGCAGCCTTCCGGAGCTGCTTATGGCCGCCAAGTACTTCGAGCGAATCGGCGACCAGGCGCAGCGCATCGCCGATTGGGCGGTGTTCCGCGCCACCGGAGAGCGTATCCTTACTGGTGGGGACCACTCCGCCGCCAACACGGATGGGGAGTAGCCCAAAGTGATGGCGGATCGGATGGAGAGCGACCAGTTGATCTACTACGTCGAGGACGAGAAGAACATCCGCGAGTTGACGGTCTATGCGCTATCGCAGGCTGGCATCGAAGCCAAGGGCCTTCCCGATGACGCAGCGTTCAGGCGTGCCTGCGCCGAGCGCACCCCTGACGCGGTGCTTCTCGACATCATGCTGCCCGATACGGACGGTCTCACCATCCTGAAGCGAATCCGCCAGACACCCGGTCTCTCCCAGGTACCGGTCATGATGCTCACGGCTCGCGATTCGGAGCTCGACACCGTGACCGCTCTCGACGGGGGAGCGGACGACTACCTTGCAAAACCCTTTGGCATGATGGAGATGGTGAGCCGTGTGCGTGCCCTGCTGCGCCGCGCCCCGTCGCGCGCCGCCGCCTCGGCCGCCGTCTCCGACGTCATGAACCTGGGACCTTTGTCCCTTTCTCCCTCTAGGCATGAAGTTTCTCTCGATGGGGAGACCCTTAGTCTTACCGTTAGGGAGTTTGATTTGCTATCTTTCCTCATGAGGTCTCCCGGTGTGGTGTTCAACCGTGAGACGCTTCTGCAGCGCGTTTGGGGCTGGGACTTCGACGGTGGCAGCCGAACGGTCGATGTCCACGTTCAGACGCTGCGTCAGAAGCTCGGCGATCACGCCGACCTCATCGAGACGGTGCGTGGGGTTGGATACCGATTGAGGGGTTAGTGCCATGGCGGAGGACGCTACCAACGGCATGACGGGTCAGGGCGAGCTCCCTGAGCAGGTGACTGATGCCGTCGATGGCGCTGGCGCCACCGGAGCCGTAACGCCTGCGGGCGAGGGTGGCGCGGACGCGGATGTCGACGGCGGCTCCTCGCCGCGGAGGTCCCGTGCACGTCTGGCCCGCAGGCGCAAGTCCCTCGCGCGCCGCATCTTCGTCTCGCTTGCCGCCGTGTCCGCCATTGCTGCCGTCGCGGTTCTCGTCTTCGCCTCGCTCGTCTACCAGAAGAGCGGCGTACGCGACGCCGGCCATATGCTCGAGACCGAGTGTGCCCTCGTCAAGACGAGTATGCGCGGTACGGAGTCTGACATCATCCGCCTCATCAACCTCGACCTCGGGGAGGCGCGCGTGACCGTCGTCGGCCCTGACGGCACCGTGCTTTATGACAACCAAAACAGCGTCGGTGACATGCCCAACCACGCTGACCGCCCCGAGATCGCCGCTGCGCTCGAGACGGGCAAGGGCTCTGCGGAACGTGACTCGGCCACGTCTGGCAGGGTCGAAATCTATCGTGCCGTTCGCCTCGATAACGGCAACGTACTGCGCCTTGCCGTCGACCGCGATGGCATCAAGGCGGCTCTTGGACACGATGTGCTTCTCTCCGTTGCCGTAGTCACTGCGGTGGTCCTCGTATGCTGGGCCGTGTCGCGCCTGATCGTCGACCGGCTCGTGGAGCCCATCCTCGACATCGACCCCTCGGACCCTGACCCGGAGGACTCCTACGTGGAGCTCGAGCCCCTGGTCGATCGTATTGGCGAGCAGATGGGGGAGCTCCGCGGCGCAGACCTCATGCGTCGCGAGTTCACCTCGAACGTGACGCACGAGCTCAAGACGCCGCTCTCCACCATCTCTGGCGCCGCGGAGCTCATTCGCGACGGCATCGCGAGACCCGAGGACGTGCCGGAGTTCGCCGGTCGCATCGTGGACGAGGCGCACCACATGACGGACCTCGTGAACGACATCCTCACCCTCTCCAAGCTCGATGAGTCCGAGCGCGCCGGTGACACCTCGCTGCTTGGCAAGGCCGAACCCGTCGATATCGCCCATGCGCTCCGCGAGGTCGGCCACCGTCTCGCGCCCGTGGCCGATGCCGCCGGCGTGAAGCTCACTTGTGGCGGAGACCCCGTCATCGTGCGCGGCATCCCGTCGCTTCTCGACGAACTCGCCTACAACCTGTGTGACAACGCGATCCGCTACAACCGTCCCGGCGGTACGGTCGATGCCTGCGTCGATGTCGTCAACGGCTGCCCACGCCTCATCGTGGTCGATACCGGCCTGGGTATCCCCGAGGCGGCGCAGGCCAAAGTCTTCGAGCGCTTCTATCGCGTTGACTCGAGTCGCTCGCGCGAGCGCGGCGGCACGGGCCTGGGTCTCGCCATCGTTAAGCATGCCGCCGCCTATCACGGTGCCAAGCTCGCGCTCGAGTCGAAGGAGGGCGTCGGCACCACCGTGACCGTTACCTTCCCGGAGTCCTCGCTCGTGAGGATTCCTGACTAGTCGAGGGTGCGTCTCCCGCCATTCCCGGACGTGCAAAAGTGCGATAATCAGCAGGTTGACTGACTATCGAGAAGGGCACCCATGGCTTCCGAGAACACGAATCGCCCCAAATTCCCGGCGCGCGCCGTCGTCACGGCCGGCATGCCGTATGGCAACAAGGACCTGCACTTTGGCCACATCGGTGGCGTCTTCGTGCCGGCGGATTTCTTCGCCCGCTTTCTGCGTGACCGCATCGGTGCCGAGAACGTGCTGTTCGTCTCCGGCACGGACTGCTATGGCTCGCCGATCATGGAGGGCTATCGCAAGCTCTCGGAGGCCGGCGAGTTCTCCGGCACCATCACTGACTACGTCCGTGGCCACCACGACAACCAGAAGGCCGCCCTTGACGCCTACGGCATCTCGCTCGACATCTTCGCCGGCAGCGGCCTCGAGCCGGCCAAGCCCTTCCACGCCACGCTCTCTGACGCGTGGATTCGCCGCTTGTACGAGGTGGGTGCCCTCAAGAAGCGCTCCACGCTGCAGTTCTATGACACCGAGGCGCAGACCTTCCTGAACGGGCGTCAGGTCATCGGCCGTTGTCCGGTTCGCGGCTGCAAGTCCGAGAAGGCCTATGCGGACGAGTGCGACCTGGGGCACCAGTTCGACCCGGAGGAGCTCATCAACCCGGTCTCGCAGCTCACGGGTACCAAGCCCGAGCTTCGTCCGTGCGACAACTGGTACTTCGACCTGCCCGCGTTCTCCGCCGCCCTCGAGACCCTCATGGACGAGTGGGACGCTGACCCGCAGGTCCGCGATATCGTGACCAAGACCGTGCGCGAGAGCCTCGTCGCCCCCGTCATCTACATCAAGAACGAGCTCCGTGAGGACTTTGCCGCCGTCGCGGGCGACCTTCCGGTCCACACCGTGCACGAGTCGCAGGGCAACCAGGCCAGCTTCTCCGTCGAGTTTGCCGATTGGGAGGCCCGCGACAAGGCGCGCGAGGTGCTCGAGGGCGCGCACGTGCGCTTCCGCACGGGCAAGTGCCTGCTGCCGTTCCGCATCACCGGCAACATCGACTGGGGCGTTGCCGCTCCGCAGATCGACGGCGTGAGCGGTCTCACCGTTTGGTGCTGGCCCGAGAGCCTGTGGGCGCCGATCAGCTTCGTCCAGACCGCGCTTGCCGAGAGCGCGGACGGCCGTTACTCGAGCCGTGACTGGCACGACTGGTGGTGCGCGGATGACTCTCGCGTCTTCCAGTTCATCGGCCAGGACAACATCTACTTCTACTGCGTGGCGCAGCCCGCGATGTGGGAGGCGATGGGCTGGGGCCTCAAGCAGACCACGCCCGTGGCCAACTACCACATCCTATTCATGAACAAGAAGGCCTCGAGCTCGGGCGCCATCAAGCCGCCGATGGCCGCGGAGCTTCTCGACCACTACACTGCCGAGCAGCTGCGTGCCCACTGGCTGTCGCTCGCGCTCGACGCCAAGGCCGTGAGCTTCTCGCCCAAGGTCTATGACACGAGTGTCTCCTACAAGGACAAGAAGACTGGCGAGGAGGTCCTCGTGTGCGACGATCCCCGCGTTGTCGACCCCGCCCTCAAGGAGAGCGCGTTCCTCACGAACATCTTCAACCGCCTTGCCCGCAGCTGCTTCTACGGTGCCGCGAAGGCGTGCGGCTGCAAGCTGCCGGCAGTCGAGGCGAGCGCCGAGGTCATCGAGGGGTGCCGCGAGGCGACGCTCGCGTTCGAGCGCACGGTTCACGGGATGGACTTCCATGGCGCGCTTGCCTCGGTTGAGGGGTTCGCTCGCGCGGCCAACAAGCGTTGGGACGCGGCGAGCAAGGCCGCCGGCGATGATACTGACGCTTACGTGGCCGCCCTCGCGGACGCTTTCGCCGCCCTTCGCACGACGGCCCTGCTCATGCACCCCGCCGTGCCTGCCGGTTGCGAGCTCGTCGCCGAGTACATGGGCTTCTCGGAGAAGGACTTCTTCAGCTGGGAACACGCTCTCGCCACGCCGCGCGAGCTCGCCGCCGAGCTTGGCGAGGATGCTTCCGAGCACGCTATCCTCGAGCTCCCCCCGCGCTTCGATTTCTTCCGCAAGCACGAGAGCCAGTACAAGAAGTAGAGACTTACAGCTCATCGCCACGTTGCGCCCGCACGGCGTGTTTAGCTCGTGTCGTGTTCGAGCTGGCTCCGCGAATTCCTGACCTCTCCGGACATCTGCGCCGGGGAGGTCTTTTACATTCACGTACCGTCACTTTTTGCGCCGCCGTGTCGTCATGCCATGCTCTCCTGCGCTGACGCGTCTAGTGTGTCGCTGTGCCTTGCGTCGTCGCGGTCTTGCGCCTCCTTACCTCGCTCTTTGATCTTGCGTCATCGCGACCTTGTGCCTACTTGCCACGTCTGGCTGCGCTGGGAGGCTCTGGACCTGTCATGGAAACCCCTTTTGTCCCTCCGCGCCGTTTCGCGTGCAACGAATTTGAGGTTCTGCGGCTCGAATTGGGGCTTTGAGGCTCTAAAAACAATATGAGAGCAAAGAGCTAGCAAATAAAACCCCAGTTGCTCGTTGTTCGGATGAGGGATAATACCATTTTTCAGCCGCAGAATCTCATTTTTGTTGCACGGTGCCTTTGTTTTTGGCTCTAGAGAGCCTTCTGAACGCGCTCGCACACCGTCAGAGGACGTTTCAAGTGCTGCGGCAGTGGTGTTTGTCGCGTGCACTCTTTGTGCCGTGTCGTATTCGTCGGGCACCCCCATTCTTACCTTTACCGGAGCTTTTCATTCTTGTCTTTACCGGGCTCTCCATCCCTATCTTCTCGTGCATCCGTTCCCACCTTCTCGTGCATCCGTTCCTACCTTCTCGGTCGCCCCATTCCAGCCTTTACCGGAGCTTTTCATTCCTGACGAAAAGATGCGCGAACGGTTTCATACGCTGTCCGATACCTGACAGAACCGAAGTCTCGCCATGACGGCAGGCCGGGACAATCTCTCTTGTGCCCAGATGAATGAGAGAGAAAGGAAAGGCCCGCGTGTCGAGTATCGAATTGCGTCACGTATCGAAGTCGTATGACGGGAAGCCTCCGGTAATCCCCGATCTTTCGCTCACGATTCCCGATGGAAGCTTCACCGTGCTGGTTGGCCCCTCCGGCTGCGGAAAGTCGACGACCTTGCGCATGATTGCGGGACTCGAGGATGTGACCTCGGATGATTTGTTCATTGACGGGGAGAGAGTAAACGAGGTGGGGCCCTCGGATCGCGACATCGCGATGGTCTTCCAGAACTACGCCCTCTATCCCACGATGACGGTGAGGAGCAACATCGAGTTTGGCCTCATCAACATGAAGGTGCCCGAGGACGAGCGCCGACGTCGAATCGACGAGATATCTCGCATCGTCGGCCTGGAGGGTTACCTCGACCGTAAGCCCTCGCAGCTCTCCGGCGGCCAGCGCCAGCGCGTCGCCCTGGCGAGGGCCATGGTGAAGAAGCCCAAGGTCTTCCTCATGGACGAGCCCCTCTCCAACCTCGACGCGAAGCTGCGCACGCAGATGCGCACCGAACTCATCGCCCTCCACCAGCGCCTCGGGACGACCTTCGTCTATGTTACGCATGACCAGACCGAGGCCATGAGCATGGCCACCAAGATCGTCCTCATGCGCGACGGCGTTATCCAGCAGGCAGACGTCCCCGAAGAGGTCTATGGTCACCCCAAGAACCGCTTCGCCGCGCAGTTCATCGGTACCCCTTCCATGAACGTGTTCCCCTGCGCGGGCCTGGCCCTTCCCGAGCCTCCTGCCGCCGCGGTGCTCTTCGGCTTCCGTCCGTCGCGTGCGATCATCGCCGGCGATGGCGGCGCTCCCTCTGACAGCTTCGCCTTCGAAGTGAAGGTAAACATTCACGAGGTTATGGGTTCGGAGATCATCTACCAGGCCGAGGCTCCCTTCGGAATCCTCTCCTTCAAGACATTCAACCAGCCTCTCGTCGAGGTGGGGCAGGCCGTTCAGCTGTTCGTTGAGAAGGACTCCATCCACTACTTCGATGACCAGGAGAGGCGGGTCGAGGCCTGATGGAGGCAAGCGTTACCGCCACCCCAGGGAAGACGACGGGGCGTCCGAGCGTTGGGAAGGCGAGTGGTGGCTCGAGCGAGAGCAAGAGGAGCGAGCGCCTGAACGCGAAGAGAGTGCTCCGCGCGCTTCGCCCCTACGCCGCCATCGCCCCTTCGATCGTGATCCTTGCGGTCTTCTGGATCTACCCGATATTCGAAATGGGTGGCCTCTCGCTCTATGAGTGGAACCTCGTCAATCCGGAGAAGGTCTTCGTTGGCCTTCAGAACTACATCACACTGTTCCAGGACGTGCAGTTCCGCCAGACGCTCGTCAGCACGCTGATTTACATGGTCTTTACGGTTGGACTCTCGGTTGTCCTCGGTATGCTCTGTGCCCTTCACCTCAAGCGCGTGAGCCGCAGGAACCGATTCCTCCAGGCGGTCATCTTCTCGCCCTACGTGATCTCGCTCGCCTCAATCTCCCTCCTGTGGCTCTGGATCATGAACAGGGATTATGGCCTGCTGAACCAGATTCTGTCCGTCTTCGGGGTGTCTCCCGTCGACTGGCTCGGAGACTCTCGCGTGGCGCTCGCCTCGCTCATCGCGATCTCCGTCTGGAAGTCCGTCGGGTATGACGCGCTGATCCTCACCTCGGCGTTGCAATCCGTCCCGGAGAACCTCTACGAGGCGGCGGAGCTCGACCACGCGAAGCCCTGGGCCACTTTTTGGAAGATTACCCTGCCCATCGTGTCGCCGACCCTCTTCTTCCTGGTGATCGTCGAGGTCATCTCCTCGCTCAAAGTCTTCGAGACGATCCAGATCATGACGCAGGGAGGGCCCCAGAACGCCACGAACACCATCGTGTTTTCCCTCTACCAATACGCGTTCAAGTTCTACAAGGTGGGCTATGCCGCAGCCATCGGCATGGTGCTCCTGGTCCTCGTCGCCATCTTCGCAGTCGTCTACTTCAAGGTGCTCGAAAAGCGAGTCCACTACCGTTAGGAGCTATCCTATGCAACCCATGACCAAGCACGGGATGCCGGCGCGCCGTGCCGTCCGCTCGGCGGGGAGGTTCGCGATTGACATCCTTCTCGTGCTCGTCTTCTTCTTCCCGTTCTTCTGGATGGTCTCGAGCTCGCTCAAGACGCTTGGCGAAACCATGCAGTTCCCGCCTTCGATCCTGCCGGCAAATCCGCAGTGGCAGAACTACGCCGACGCGCTGGAGTCCGGCCCATTTGGGGTCTACCTGAGGAACTCGATCATCGTCACCCTGGCGACGCTCGTGTGCCAGACGCTCACCGTAATCCCCGCGGCCTACGCCTTCTCGCAGTATCGCTTCCGTGGCAAGAAGGTCCTGTTTGGCATCACGCTCGTCACGATGATGGTGCCGGTCCAGCTCGTGTTCCTGCCCATCTTCATCATGTTCTCTCGTTGGCACATGATCAACTCCTATGCCTCCCTGGTGCTGCCGTTCGCCACGAGCGCCTTCAATATCTTCATGCTGCGCCAGACGTTCAACAAGATGCCGCCGGAGCTCATCGAGGCCGCCAAGCTCGACCATGCGAGCGAGTTGACGATCATCTTCAAGCTGTTCCTGCCGATGGCAATGCCGACTCTTGTAACCCTGGCGTTGCTGACCTTCATCGGGACCTGGAACGACTACTTCTGGCCCCTCGTCCTCACCACCAAGGACCTCGCTCGCACACTGCCCGTTGGCGTCGCCGCACTCAAGGCGTCCGAGTCTGGCGTGAACTTCCACCTGCTGATGGCGGCGAACGTCGTGCTGACGGCCCCGATCATGGTGGTCTACCTCTTCGCGAACAAGCACATCGTGAAGGCGTTCTCGTACCTGGGCGACAAGTAGCGAAGTCACGGGCATCGTACGCGGCGCCCGTGCCCGTGCGAGTCGTCCGCGCGCCCGTGCCCGCCCATGCCTGGCCTGTCAGTGCCGCGCGTGCCCAGCGCTGGCCGGGCCTCCGCCTGACGCATCGCACGTGATCCAAAACAACAGGCTTCTCTCTTGCGCCCCTCCGCAGAGGTGGGGGAGTCCTGTGCCGATAACGAAAACCAAGCCATTACGCACGTGAAATCGAAAGGACATACCTCATGAAGGACCTCTCTCGTCGTCAGTTCGTCAAGCTCGGAGCCACCGCCACGGGCGCCGCCGCGCTCGCTGGTCTTTCCGCCTGCTCGGGCGACGGCGGCGTGGCCAGCCCTGCTGCCAGCACCTCCTCTGACGGCACCATCGAGCTCACCTACTGGTACTGCTGGACCGACAAGATCAAGGAGAACAACGAGGAGCGTATCCAAGAGTTCAACGATACGATCGGCAAGGAGAGGGGCATCCACGTCACCGCAGAGTCTCAGGGCTCCTACGATGACCTCAACTCCAAGCTCAAGAGCGCTTTCGTCGCTGGCGAGGCGCCTGACGTCTGCGTCATGGTCATCAACTCGACCAAGGTCTTCGCCGACGGCGGCATGATCCAGCCGATCGACGAGTTCATCGCCGATGACGACCTCAACGACTTCTGGCCTGGCCTCATGGAGAACTGCAAGGTCGACGGCAAGCTCTACGGCGTGCCGTACCTGAGGTCGACGCCGATTCTCTACTACAACAAGACGCTCTTCGAGAAGGCCGCCCTCGACGCCTCCACCGCTCCCGCCACCTGGGACGATATGGTCAAGGCTTCCGACGCTCTCGCCAAGGTCGGTGCCAAGGGCTTTGGCTTCTGCGCTGACACCTGGCTGCTCGAGGCCTTCTCCTTCTGCAACGGTGGCTCTCTCTGGGGAGACGGCATCCTCGGCACGAAGGCGACCTTTGCTGATGACCCCGCGGTCGACATGGTCCGCTGGTTCCAGGACAACGTCGCAAACCACAACTACTCGTTCGTCGCGGGCACTAACGCCTCTGACACACTCGACTCCAACGCCGCCAACCAGCAGATCGCCATGTGGACCTCCTCGACCGCCGGCCTCACCAACTATATGAGCGTGGCCGAACAGGGTGGCTATGAGGTGAGCGTTGGCTTCATCCCCAAGAACGCGCAGAACAAGGTCCCGACCGGCGGCTGCAACCTCGTGATGTGCGGCAGCCTCGAGGGCGAGCGCCGCGAGGCCGCGGCCGAGCTCATCAACTTCATGACGAGCAAGGACTCGAGCGTGAAGAACCACCTCAAAACCGGCTACCTCTTGACCCGCAAGTCCGCCTCCGACGACGACCGTATCAAGGACGCCTACGCCGAGACGCCCGAGTACCAGGTCGCCTTCGACCAGCTCGAGTACGCGGTTGGTGACTGCATGAACTCCGGCTTCGACGAGGCCGCCAAGATCTACATCGACGCGTTCGAGGGCGTCATGAGCACCGGCGAGGACCCCGAGGACAAGCTGAAGGCCGCGGCGGAGCAGGCGACCTCCGTCCTCGCCCAGAACGCCTAGGGAGGTATGGCCAATGCATAGGCTTCTTGTCATTTGTGTGGACGCCCTCTTCACGACCGACCTGCCCGACACGCGCCATCTCCCCGGATTCTCGAGGCTCCTCGAGAACGCGGCGGTCTTCGAGCACGTCGAGAGCGTCTATCCGACGCTCACCTACGTCTGCCATGCGAGCATCGGATCTGGTTGCTGGCCCGAGCGCACGGGCGTTCCCCACAACCAGAAGCTCGATCCTGCCAGCAGGAACGAGGAGTGGTACTGGGACTACTCTGCGATCAGGGTCCCGACGGTCTTCGACTGGGCGTCCGAGGCTGGGATGACGACGGCGTCCGTCGGGTGGCCGGTGAGCGCCAACGCCCCCGTCACTTATGACATCCCGGAGATCTGGAAGCGGAGCGCGTATCCCACCGTTGAGGCGGTCTACCGTGACGGTTGCAACGACGCCGGCTGGGAGTATGCGTCCCGCTACCTCGACGAGTATGACGTCGCCAACGCGACCCACCCCTCGTATGACGAGTTCGAGGTACGTTGCCTCGAGGACCTGATTCGCGAACGAGCACCCCAGGTCATCCTCGACCACCAGGCTCACCTCGACCACGTGAGGCACGTCGCGGGCAACCATGCCCCTGAGGTGCAGGAGGCGCTCCGCCTGCACGACGGGTGGCTCACGCGCACCTTTGACGCCCTCGAGGATACGAACGTGCTCGACGACACCGTGATCTGCGTCCTTGGCGACCACGGCCACCTTGAGGTGGATTACAAGCTCTCCGCCAACGTGCTCCTCGCCAAGGCCGGCCTTCTCGAGGTCGACGAGGTGGGGGAGGTCAGCTCCTGGAACGCCTACGTGCAGTCCGGCGGCATCTCCGCCGAGCTCTTCGTGAGAGACGAGGTGTACCTGGAGCCCGCAATGAAGGCCCTCACGCCGCTGTTTGACGAGGGCTACGTGACTGACGCCCTCACGAACGACGAGGCGAGGCAGCGTTTCCACACCGCCGGGGACTTCTCCTACATCTTCGAGGCTGCCCCGAACTACGCCTTTGGCGACGACGCGGAGGGCCCGCTCGTGACTCCCGCCGGTGGCGATGACTACAAGTACAGCCTCGCCACGCACGGTCACATGCCCTTCAGGGGAGAGAAGCCGTGCTTCATCATGGCTGGCCCTGGCGTCAAGCCGGGTCGCTACCAGGGCCTGCGCCTGATCGACGAGGCACCGACCATGATGAAGGCCGCAGGGATTCCCTTCGACGAGGCGGCGCTTGATGGAAAGAGCTTCTTCTAGGAGAGACTCTGAGAGTGCGCCGGTAGGGACGTCTGTCGGAAGGTGGACGTCCCTTTTCGTGCTGGTGGGGCGGTTGCTCGGGACGCACCTGGTTACGGCGCACATGGAAGTTCGAGGACTGCGGCGATTCAGTGGGTAGAATGAAGGCTCACGCAAAACAAAAGGAGCTAGCATGATAAAAGCCGTCCTCTTTGACATGGACGACACGCTGCTCGACATCAACCTCACGGCGTTCATGAGCGCCTACGTAGCTGACACGTCGCGCATCCTCTCGAGCATCTCCGGGGCGCCCACGCTCTCGTTTGGCATGGCGTACGCTCGCGGCTACCTCGCCGTGAGCAATGGCGCGCGTTCCGATGGCCTCACCAACCAAGAGGTCTTCAATGCCGAGTTCGAGCGCGTGAGCGGCGTTCCTGTGGGAGACCCCGCCATCGCGGACGCCATCAGCTACTACGAGCGCGAGATCCTGCCGCGCCGTAGCGCCGGCCTGGTCGCTGCACGCCCGATGCCGGGCGGCCTCGACGCCATCGAGCGTGCCGGTGATCTCGGTCTTTCCGTGGCGTTGGCGACGAACCCGAGCTTCTCTGCGGACTGCATTCACGCGCGCATGGGCTGGGCTGGCATCGAGGACGCGCCGTTTCTCCGCGTGAGTCACTCCGGCAACTCGACGCGCCTCAAGCCGAAGGCGCGCTACTACGAGGAGTTTGTCTCGGCGATCGGCCTTGCTCCCAGCGAGTGCCTCATGGTTGGCAACGACGCCCGCCGCGACTT
>SAMEA3387473__coassemble_1612_pt1 | contig 16459 bp, 13 predicted proteins | sample SAMEA3387473__metabat2_high_PE_020 | metagenome-assembled genome bin SAMEA3387473 (sample SAMEA3387473) | Felis catus | biome: Faeces | place: United Kingdom | collected 2012
CGCGGAGACCTTCTCGCCGGCGGGCATGTCGCGTGTCTCGGGGAAGACTTGCAGGCAGACTGCCACGGGCAGCGCCCTCACGAGCAAAAGCAGCCCCACGAAGATGGCGAGCAGGCCGGACGCAGCGCCCACGGCGGCAAAGTCGATGCTCGTGGCGGAGATGACGAAGAAGGCCGGCACGAAGAACCCGTTGGCGAGGATCTCGATCTTGTCGAGGAGGCGCTTGCCGCGCTCGTCCGGCAGGAGGTGGCGCAGGATGAAGCCGGCCGCGAAGGCGGCGAGCACGGCGTCGAGGTCGAGTGCCGCGGCGAGGGCGAGCAGGGTCACGAGCAGTAGCACCGTAACGCGGAGGGTCGCCTGCGAGCTCGTCTCGGCGTTGTCGGCGACCCACTTCCACAGGCGCGAGCCCCAGGCGCGGGCACGCTCGGCCTGGAGGGCCACGAGGACGCACACGGCGGCGAAAAGCACGAGCACGGCCACGTTCGCCGACATCGAGCGCGCGGGCGAGAGCATGAGCGACATCGCCACGACGGGAAGGAGCTCGCCCATGGCGCCGTAGGACTCGATGACGCCGCCCACCGCGGTGCCCGAAAGCTCACGGTCGCGCATGATGGGGACGAGGGTGCCGTAGGCGGTGGTGGTGAGCGCGATGGCGAAGGCGGCGACGCCTGTGGAGGAAAGGCCGAGGTCAAGCGCGAGCGTTACGGCGACGGCGAGCGCCATGCAGATGGCCCAGCAGACGGCGCCGTGCCTGCCCGCGCGACCCATGAGCTCGCGGAGGTCGAGGTCATAGCCGGCGATAAGGAAGAGGAATCCCATGCCGAGGCGACTCACGAGCGACATACCAGCGGAAGCGTGGATGACGCCCGCGCAGTGCGGACCCAAGACGGCGCCGGCGACCACGAAGAAGACGACCTCCGGAATGGGACGGCCGGGAATGAGGCTCGCCAAAAACGACGACGCCACGACGGCGGCGAGGATCACGGCGAGCATGATGAGGTCTTGGGTCACGGGACGGTCCTTCCGGGCGAACGCGGCGAGGCCGCGAGCAATGCGGGTATCGCGGCGCGACGTGAGCGCGCCGGCGCGGGCTCCCCCATTCTTACCCAGATGTGGGCGCGAGAATCAGCGCGCGTGGAGCGGTTTTGCCGCGATCCCCGCGCACCGCGAGCGTTACTCCTCGCCCTCGGCGGCCACCTTCATAGCGCACTTGAGCTTGCGCATGAGGTCGAACTCCGGATAAACCGTAAGGTCAGACATGCGCGCCGGGGCGAGCGCCTCGAAGCTGAGACCGGCGTCCGGGTCGATGTAGCCATAGGCGAGCATGCCATCCGCGTCCTCCGGCAGGTCCGCGACGCCGCCGGCGGCGGCGAGGGGTTCGCGCAGGGAGTAGCCAACGAAGAGGACCTGGCGATAGAGGTCGCGGAAGTTCACCTGGTCAATGCCGAAGGACATCATGAGGGGGTCACCTTTCAACGGATTGTCCGCCCGATTGTGCCATCCCCCGGGCAACTCCCCGCGACGTCTGCCGTAAGCGGTCGCATGCTGCAGAGCTTGCGGACAAAAATGGGCGGAACCTCGCAGCGATGCCCGCCAAGCTTGTCGTTGACGAGTGACGCGACGCTGAGGGGCTTACCCTCAGCCTGAATGCCGCTAACATGGACAAGGTGTGGGACTCGCTCGCCTCCCAGGTCGTCTTTGGCGACGTGGGTGCGCAGGGCACCACGGTCGAGGAGTGCCTCGCCAAGGCGACCAAGCTCAAGGCGCTGCGCGAGGAGCGCGACGAGACCGAGGCGCGCTGCCGCAAGGAGCGCCAGTTCGCCCACAAAAACGAGCTGTTCCGCCAGATGCGAGCGTTCGAGAAGCAGATCGAGAAACTGGAGAAGGGCGGGATTGATAAGTAAAGTCAATATCCCACCCATTCGCCGACGCAACCAAGAGTTCTAAGTAACGAGGAGAGATAGATGGACAGGATCAGCCGGGAGACCCCCCCCCGATCTCACGCAGGAGAACATAGCTAAGATTGCCGCGCTCTTCCCCGACGTGGTGACCGAGGCAACAGACGCCGACGGCAACGTCAGGCTCGCCATCGACTTCGATGCCCTTCGCGACGACCTTTCCGACGCAATCGTCGACGGCCCGCGTGAGCGTTACCAGTTCACCTGGCCCGGCAAGCGCGAGGCCAAGCTCGAGGCGCGCCGCCCCACCAAGAAGACCATGCGCCCCTGCCCCGAGAAGTCCAAGGACTGGGACACCACCGAGAACCTCTACATCGAGGGCGACAACCTCGAGGCCCTCAAGATCATGCGCGAGACCTACGCCGGTAAGGTGAAACTGATCTATATCGACCCGCCCTACAACACGGGTCACGACCTCGTCTACGACGACGACTTCTCCAAGACGCGCGCGGAATACGAGGCCGAGAGCGGCGACTACGACGAGGAGGGCGGCCGCCTGGTGGCCAACCCCGAGTCCAACGGCCGCTTCCACTCCGACTGGTGCTCGATGATGTATCCCAGGCTGATGCTGGCCAGGGACCTGTTGAGCGATGACGGTGCGATCTTTATCTCGATCGACGACAACGAGAGCAAAAACCTCCGCGCCATCTGCGACGAGGTGTTTGGCGCAGGCAATTTCAAGAGCGATATTGCTTGGCAAAAAAGATATACGCGTAGCAACAACACTATTGATTTCACAACAGTTGTAGAGCACATCCTTGTATATTCAAAGTCAGACTGTTTTAGCGTCAATCTACTGCCCAGAACACAAGAGGCAGATGAAAGATATTCAAACCCAGACAATGATCCAAGGGGTCCTTGGAAAGGCGCTTCCTTCCTCAATCCCGCTTCTCCAGAAGAGCGTCCAAATCTCTGCTATCCGATTAGGAATCCTAATACAGGGGAAGAAACGCTGCCATTGAATAAAGCATGGCGCCGAACGTATAGCGAATTTGAACGTCTCCAGAATGAGGGAAGGCTTTACTGGGGCTCTGATGGCAGGGCGCAGGTTCCTTCCATCAAGATGTTTCTTAGCGATGCACGGGGCCTGACGCCCATCAATCTCTGGGACCATCAATACGCAGGAAATACTGACATGGGTGGTAATGAGCTCAAAGATCTTCTTGGATCAAAACCCTTTGACTTTCCAAAACCCAGCCTATTAATCCGTCGCGTTCTTGAGCACGCTTCTGGTCGTGATTCCCTCATTCTCGACTTCTTCTCCGGCTCCGCCACAACGGCGGAAGCGGTCATGCGTAAGAACGCCGAGGATGGCGGTAACCGTCGCTTCATCCTCGTCCAGCTGCCCGAGGAGACCTCTGGCGGCTGGGGCAACCTGTGCAACGTCGGCGAGGAGCGCATCCGCCGTGCCGGCGAGAAGATCAGGGCGGAGGTGGACAAGGCCAACGAGCAGCTCGAGCTTGGCGCCGAGCCCAAGCCCGTGCCCGACATCGGCTTCCGCGTGCTGCGCGTGGACGAGTCCTGTCTGAAGGACGAGTACACCACGCCCGAACAGTACGAGCAGACCGAGCTCGACCTCTTCACCGACAACTCCGCCGAGGACGCCCTGCCGCTCGACCTGCTCTTCCAGGTCCTGCCCGCGTTCCGCATCGAGTACTCCGCGAAGATCGCCGAGCGCGAAATCGGCGGCAAGGCGTGCTCCGACGTCAACGACGGGCAGCTTATCGCATGCTTCGACGAGGCCGTCTCGACCGAGACCCTCGAGGCGATCGCGCGAGAGAAGCCGATCTATGCCGTCTTCCGCGACTCCAGCTTCGCCAGCGACGCCGACGTGGCCAACCTCGACGAGCTCTTCAAGACGTTCAGCCCCGACACCATCCGCAAGGTTATCTAACCACACAGCCCCGACGGCTCCCTTGTTCCCTCTGCAGAACAAGGGAGCTTTTCTTATTAGGGGTAGATAGCCGAGAAAGGCAAACAACCCTCGTTCTCTGCAGTGCCAGATCGATTAGTGGCCACAGCGCTGAAACTCTATTGTCAGAGTCGGTGACATGTAGCGCCGCTCCAAAGAAAGTTAGTCTTACGAACATGAGCAACAAGCAGCTAACGCATCACAATCACTATGTTCCTAAGTTCTATCTGCGCCGTTGGTCTTCGAACGGTAACAGAATCTGGGACTATAGGGTTATCGTTGCCAGCGAGCATGAAAGACACTGGATAACCACCAGTCTCAAGAATGCGGCAACTTGGGACGATTTATACACTCAGCATACTGACGGCATGGACAATGACGCCATTGAAGACCATCTTTGCAAGGAATACGAGATCCCCGCAGCAACGATACTGCGCAAGCTTGATTGCGAGCATTCTCTATCGGCAAGTGAGCTCACCATTCTTGCCGATTTTTGGTTTATACAGCACTTGCGCACTCCAGCTTATTTGCGGAAGAACGCCAACGAATTCGAGGGCATATTTGAACCCGTGGCGAAGCGAACGATTGAATCGGTCAACAAGCAATTGATGGGTGACGATAGAAGAGTTATCACAAATAGAAGTTCGCTCGAGATCGCCGAGAGTCCCTTTCCCCCACAACCTATAGAAGTCGAACTGGATCGCGACCCCCACGAAGTAACGGTCAGGACTACCGTTGGCCGCAATGGGTATCTGGCGGCTGTGGGTTCGTTGCTAAATGGCCCTGTTAGAGATTATCTACGTAACTGTAGCTGGTCTATTATTCGCGCCCCAAATGGGTCCCACTTTTATACATCTGACAATCCGGCAGTCGCCTTTGGACTAAGAAGCGACGGATCCGTAACAACGGACGGACTTGGATTGGGTCAGCACGGCGTTAATTTGGTGTTGCCTCTGGATACAGATAGAGTACTATTCACCCAGGTTGGAAGCTTATCGCTAGGTTATCCCTCCACATTTACCAAAACGCAGGTTGGCTATATAAACGAAGCAATCTGTAAGTCAGCATTCAGGCACATCTATTCAAAAGAGAAAGACGATTCGGCACGACGCATTCGGCCAAGGGTTGTTGATGCGAATCTCGTAAATGATGAGAAGGACTTCCGCAATTGCTGGAATACTGACCAAGCGGCGCTAGAGCGAGAGCATGAGCAATGGCTCATTAGAAACATCCGTAGAATAAGCTCGCTCTAGTTAAGCGCGCGCATCACTACGCCCTCGCCCGGCTCAGGCAATTGCCTGGCCTATATATCCTTAGTGCTGATAGAACAGTCCTTGACCCCGTGTGCCTCCATTGGGTAGAGTTCACTTATAAGTGAAGTGGCCTAATGGGGATGCACCGAGACGGCAGAAAGGGGCGACATGGACGATGGCTACGAACTGGTTGAGTATCGGCTCGACGAAGACCACGTGTTTTGGGAGCTCAAGAAGACGTCTCACAATCTATCCGAGCTCCAGAAGGCCATGGCAGATAGCCGCCTGAGGGAATCCTGCCACAAGCTCTTTTTGCAACTGGGAAAGATAATCGATTACGGCGTCGCTACGTCATGCCAGACGCAAAAGCTCAGGTGTCTGGATTCCGAAACCGGCCTTTACGAGATAAAGGGCTTTGACGGAGCGGCTCGCGAGATGGCATACATAGTCTGTAAAGACCCGGCTCATATCGTTCTGCTCCATCGTTTTAGAGGACATCAGGGCAGCGGGAACATACATAGGGAAATCAAGCAGACCAAAAGACTTGCACTAGAGGCTTCCGCTCAACTCGAGCGCCTAGAGAAAGCCAAATGAGGAGAGGCAACATGGAAACCGTAGATCTCTCTGCGTTTATGGAAGAGACCAAATCCGCAGAAACAATCGCATATGACCATGCCCTTGAGCTCGCATACCTTGCAGCAGACGAGATGCAGAGGCAGGGACTGAGCAAGAAGGAGCTTGCAGAGCGAATGGGCATAACGCCCCAGCGCCTGTCCAACATCCTAAACACTCAGTCCAATATGACCCTCAAGACCCTCGCGCAGTTCGAGCTGGCCCTTGGCATCACCATCGAATTCAACTCATCCCCGTCGTTTGTCGCCGAGATCCCGTATCGGCACAAGTCAAGCGAGGCAAGATCAAGCGGCTGGGGCGAAGACCGCGCCAGGCAAAGCATCGCCACAGTACAGGGGGCAGGAAACGCCAAGCACCTGACACTCTTTAAGGGAGGTCTCGCAGCATAATGGAAACCGTAATGATTGCGCCGATTCAGCTCGACGACCTGTTCCTGGTTAGTTCCTCTTTCCAAGTCGCGGATTGCCCCGCCGAGCACATGGACCAAAAGATTGGTCTGGATTTCACGGTCAAGCAGCTCGAGCGCTCGGGCAGCGAGGGCCTCGTCGCACTTAACCTCACCGTTAAGACCTCGCTTGTGGACCACGAGCACGACAACGAAGAGAAGCTGCAGGCAAGCGTGGAGGTGCTCGTCTCCGCACACGCGTCGCTTCCGACACCCATGACTGACGAGCAGGCAGACGAATACTTGCTCTCCAATGCCATCTCCATGGCCTACGGTCATGCAAAGACTTGCATTATGACCGTGTCGGGACTATCGCCGGCAGGCCCGATCATGATCCCCGCGATCCTTCCGCTTGATATCGTGCGCGACTATCTGTCCGGAGGCGCCGACACCACCGGCGTATAGACGGCAAGCAAGGGTTCCTGGGATCCCCGTCGCGCAGATGACCACCCACATCGTTAGGGGTGGTCAGACCTGCGAGTGTCCTCGCTAAGCGATACCCTATTATCTGCGCGCACCCAACGAACGCAGGCGACGGCGAACTCGCGCCTACGCCTGCGCTCCTCCCCCGATTTGGAGCCTCCATGCACTTCAAATTCAAGATCCAGCCCTACCAGACAGCCGCCGCCAAGGCAGTCGCGGACGTCTTCGCCGGGCAACCCAACTCCGGTGCCGCGGTCTACCTGCGCGACCTCGGCCGCGGTGCCACCAAGAACGGCATGGAGACCATCGCGGGCTTCGAGGAGCAGCTCGAGGCGAACGAGGGCTACGCCAACGCCCCGCTCGCACTCGGCTCCGCCACGCTGCTCGACAACATCCACAAGGTGCAGCGAGCCAACGGCATCCCCGAGAGCGAGACGCTCGCCAAGGGCCCCGCCCCCGTGAACCTCGACGTCGAGATGGAGACGGGCACGGGCAAGACCTACGTCTACACCAAGACCATGCTCGAACTCAACCGCCTCTACGGCTGGACCAAGTTCATCGTGGTCGTGCCTTCCATCGCCATCCGCGAGGGCGTCTACAAGTCGCTCAAGAACACCGAGCAGCACTTCTTCGAGCAGTATGGCAAGGCGATCCGCTACTTCGTCTACGACAGCTCGCGCCTCGGCGAGATCGACCGCTTCTCTTCGAGCGCCGACGTCAACGTGATGATCATCAACATGCAGGCGTTCAACACCTCCATGAAGGAGGGCGGCAGCTCCAAGGAAGCCCGCATCATGTACTCGGAGCGCGACGAGTTTGGCAGCCGCCGCCCCATCGACGTCATCGCCGCCAACAACCCCATCGTCATCCAGGACGAGCCCCAGAAGATGGGCGGCAAGGCCACGCAGGCGGGCATCAAGCGCTTCCACCCGCTCGCCTGCCTCAACTACTCCGCCACGCACAAGGACCAGCACGACATGGTCTATGTCCTCGACGCCCTCGACGCCTACAACCAGCGCCTGGTCAAGCGCATCGAGGTCAAGGGCTTCGAGGTCAAGAACATGCGCGGCACCGACGGCTACCTCTACCTGCAGGACATCAAGGTCTCCAAGGACCGCGCACCCGAGGCCGTGATCGAGTTCAAACGCCTTGGCGCCACGGGCAACGTTGCCAAGCGCAGCAAGGCCCTCACGACCAATGCCGACATCTACATCGAGTCCGGCGAGCTCGAGGCGTACCGCGAGGGCTACTCCATCGCCGACATCGTCCCCGACACCGACGGGCAGCTCGGCTACGTGAAGTTCCTCAACGGCATCGAACTGCATCGCGGCGAGGTCTGGGGAGACTCCGCCGAGCGCGACATCCGCCGCGTGCAGATCCGCGAGACGATCAAGAGCCACCTCGAGAAGGAGGAGGCCCTCTTCACGCGCGGCATCAAGTGCCTCTCGCTCTTCTTCATCGACGAGGTCTCGAAGTACCGCGTCTACGACGAGGACGGCGAGGAAGGCCTCGGCGAGTACGGACGCATCTTCGAGGAGGAATACGCTCGTGCCGTCGACGAGTACGGTCGCGGCCAGCAGAGCCTCGACGCGTCGCTGGACGCCGGCCTCGGCGAGGCGAGGTGCCGCTACCTCGAGTGGCTGCGCGGCATCGGGGCGCACTCCACACACGCGGGCTACTTCTCCGTCGACAAGAAGGGCCACTCCGTCGACTCGAAGGTCAAACGCGGCAAGGACGAGTCCGACGACGAGAGCGCCTATGACCTCATCCTCAAGGACAAGGAGCGCCTCCTCTCCTTCGACGAGCCGGTGCGCTTCATCTTCAGCCACTCGGCGCTGCGCGAGGGCTGGGACAACCCCAATATCTTCCAGATCTGCACCCTCAAGCACTCGAACTCCGAGACCAGCAAGCGCCAGGAGGTCGGCCGTGGCCTGCGTCTGTGCGTGAACCAGGACGGCGAGCGCCAGGACCTCGAGGCCCTGGGCGAAAGCGAGGTGCAGAGCGTGAACAAGCTCACGGTCATCGCATCCGAGAGCTACGACGAGTTCACCCGCGCGCTGCAGTCCGACATCAGGAGCGCGCTGCGCGACCGACCGAAGGCTGTCAACGAGAAGTTCCTCACCGGGCTTGTCGTGCAGGGCAACGAGGACAAGTCCTATACCCTCACCGAATCCGACAGCAAGGACATCCTGTACGCCCTGACCATCAACCGCCTCATCGATCGCGACGGCTCGCCCACGGCCAAGTTCAAGGAATCCGGCCTAGCGACCGTCTCTGACGACGACCTGCCCGAGCACCTCTACGCCTACCGCGAGGACATCCAGAAGCTCGTCCAGAGCGTCTACGATCCCCACGCCCTCGATAACTACGCCGCGAACGGACACACCGCGAAGGTCACCGCGAACCGCCTCAACCAGAACTTCAAGCGCGAGGAGTTCCAGGAGCTCTGGAACAAGATCAACTCCAAGCACTCCTACACCGTCGACTTCGACGACGAGGAGCTGAGGCGCAAGGCGATCGAGCGCATCAACTCCGAGCTCTACGTTGCCAAGGCGTCCTACGTCATGACGATGGCGACCCAGCGCGCGAGCCAGTCGCGCGAGAACCTCGAGCGCGGCGAGTCCTTCGGCACGATGACGAGGAAGGACTACGAGATTGGCGAGGACTCCTCCGGCGTCACCTACGACCTCCTGGGCGAGGTTGCCGCCGGGGCGAAGATCACGCGCAGGAGCGCCGCGGCCATCCTCAAGGGGATCATGCCGGCGAAGTTCAGGATGTTCCGGGACAACCCCGAGGAGTTCATCGCAAAGGTGTCCGGGTGCATCCTCGCCGAGAAGGCGACGATGGTGGTTGACCACATCACCTACCACAAGCTCGACGACAAGTACGACTCGACCATCTTCGCAGAGCAGATGCCCGAGAACATGAGCCGCGCCATCGAGACCTCGCGGTGCGTGCAGGACTACGTAATCTGGGACTCCGAGGGCGAGCGCGACTTCGCGCGCGACCTCGAGTCTGCCGTGGGCAAGGTGGCCGTCTATGCCAAGCTGCCGAGGACGTTCAAGATTCCCACGCCGGTGGGCTCCTACGCGCCCGACTGGGCCATCGCCTTCGAGAAGGGCAGCGTGCGTCACGTCTTCTTCGTGGCAGAGACCAAGGGCAGCATGGATAGCCTGACCCTGCGCGACATCGAGCGTGGCAAGATCGCCTGCGCCAGGAAACTCTTCAACGAGTTCTCCGGCGAGGACGTGCGCTATAACGTCGTCCACAGCTATCAGGACCTGCTCACTGTGATCCAGGGGATGGAGTAACCCAATGAAGCACTATGACCTTGGAACGATCAAGAAGGTCGACCTCAAGTCCGTCTGGCCCCACGAGGCGCTGGACTTCACCAAGTGGCTCGCGGAGGAGAGCAACCTGGCGCTGCTCAGCGAGGCCGTGGGGATGGACCTCGAGCTTCGCGAGGTCGAGTCTGCCGTCGGCTCCTTCCGCGCGGACATCTACGCCGCTGACACGGCCACAGGCGCCAAGGTAATCATCGAGAACCAGCTCGAGGACACCAACCACGATCACCTCGGCAAGATCATCACCTACGCCGCCGGCAAGGGCGCCCAGGTGGTCATCTGGATCGTGCGCCACGCCCGCGATGAGCACCGTCAGGCCATCGAGTGGCTCAATGCCCACACGGACGACGAGGCAGCCTTCTTCCTTGTCGAGATCGAGGTATGGTCCATCGGCGACTCCCTCCCCGCGCCGCGCTTCAACGTGGTCGAACAGCCCAACGAGTGGGCGCGCGCCGTCAAGGCGAGCGAAGGCATGTCCGAGACCGACAAGATCAAGCTCGCCTACTGGACGAGGTATCGCGAGGTGGCCGAGGCGACGCCCGAGTTCATGAAGGAGTTCAGCCCCAGGAAGCCGGCGAAGAATCATTGGTCCACCCTGAGCTGCGGGAGTTCGGCGTATCACATGGCGCTGCTCATCGACACGCAGGGCGGCCGTACGGGCGTCGAGTTCTACGTGCCGGACGACAAGGAGATTGGCCACAGGGCCATCGCGAACGTGGCCATCTTCGAGCAGAGGCTCGGACTCAAGGCCAAGGTGTTCGACGCGACCAAGGCGTCGGGCATTCGTCTCTACAAGACCGGGCGCGCGGTCAGGACACAGCAGGACAAGTGGGACGACTTCATCAAAGAGCAGCTCGGCTGGGCGCTCGAGATGAAGAAGATCATCAGGGAGCTCGAGTTGTAGAGAGCATTACCCGGAATATAGGACTAGGGGCGAAGCACGGGCCTGCTCGACAGCACGAGAATCGGGCCAATGCTCCTCAGCTGAGTCGTTTCTCGAGGGTCACACATGCCGATAGGCAACGCCTAGGCCCTCGCGTCCAGACGCCCAAACGAAAAAAGTCGCTAAGTAGGGGGCTAATCCCCGATGACCCAAGTAGCCCCCGTCTTTTCGCCGCAAAACCCCAGTTGGCAAAGATCCATATCGGTCGTCTACTCGGCCAAACCCGAAACAGCCCCCTACTTAACGTGTATTTGTTGGCGCTTCAATTAAGAGACGGTTCCATACCACCATCTTCGGCCGCATTTTGCAGCCGAAGAGAAGCCGCTGCATTAGCAGCGGCTTCGAATGTGTGCTCAGCAAGCCCCACGCGCAAGCCATCTAGTCAACGGGCACATGTATCACGCAGCGAACTCGTGCGCGAAGAAGCGCCGCTACGTCACGTATGACCAGGCGCGCGCCACCGCACGCTTCTGCGAGGAGTCCGAAGGACGGCCGCTCTATATCTACAAGTGCGAGTTCTGCGGCGGTTGGCACCTTACCCACCAGGCTGACCAGCAGCGATATGGCCGCGAGGCGGGTCACGAGGCGCAGGAACGCATCGCCCGCGAAGAGGCTGCGAAGACCGCGATGGCGAGCCCCGCCGCGCGGTTTGACGTCGGTGACTTGGTAATCGACGAGACGACCGACACGCCGTGCGTCGTGAACGCCGTGGGAGAGATCGGCGGCGAGCCAGCCGCGAGCTTTCCAGCGCAAACGGATGCTCTGAGCTGGGATGGGTTCGCGAGTCCGAGGTGCGCGAGGCGTAAGCACGGAGGCGCAACGGGGCAGCAGGCGACACGGCGGGGGCGCGGGCCACGGCGGGGCCGTGGACAGACGCGGCCAGCGCGGCAGGCGCGAAACCGAAGCACCGGCCTTAGATCACGTAGTCGTTGCCTACAAGCGTCGAGACACAGAGGTCAGTGATTTTTACGCCGTCGAGGTAATCCTCGATGAGTGCGTCGAGCTTCTCCCACATCCCGTGACATCGAGGCTCCTCGATACGGAAGGCCTCCTCGTTATCGAGGCCGGCAACGGGCGCAAGCGAGCCCTCGGTCGCACGCAGTACCTCGCCCGCCGTGTAGTCCGCCGCCGGGCGTGTGAGTCGGTAACCGCCACCCTTGCCACGCATGCCCTCGATCAGGTGGTCGCGCACGAGGGTCTTGAGGACGCTCTCGAGGTATTTCTCGGAAATGCCCAGCCTATGCGCGACATCGCGAAGGGGCAGATAGCCCTCGCCCTCGTGTTCCGCGAGGTCAATGACGACGCGCAGGGCATAGCGGCCCTTCGTAGATACGAGCATGGCTCCCCCAGATCTTCCCAGCCCCACACGTGCGCGGCATGGCATTAAGGCTTGGGCGTACAATCACGTGACGCAGCCCGAAGGTTCGTCGCGCGCTATTTCCTATTATTACTATAGGATAATAGGTTATCACGAACGCTCTGCAAACTGCCGACAGCCTCGCGACGCAAACGCTTAACGCGCAAGCTGCGCGACGGTCGCGCGCGCCGCGCAATCGACGAGCGCCCACTGCCCACAAAAACGCCCCGACCTGGCGGTAGCCACCACCGCCAGGTTGCTCAAGCAAGACAAAGGAGAGACCATGGTTCCCACTCCAGAGGAGGCGCTCGAACTTCTCGAGCGTTACAACCAAGACCCGTTCCACCTCACGCACGGACGCATCGTGGGCGAGGTCCTGCGCTGGTACGCCGCGGACATGGGCCACGCCGACGAGGCGGACCTCTGGCAGACCGTCGGCACCCTGCATGACCTCGACTTCGAGCGCTGGCCCGAGGAGCACTGCGTCCGCGAAGAGCAGCTCATGCGTGAGGCCGGCATCGACGAGCTCGTGATTCGCGCGTGCTGCAGTCACGGCTGGGGTCTCACTGGCACGCCCTATGAGCCCGAGAGCGACCTCGAGAAGGTCCTCTTCGCGGCAGACGAGCTCACAGGACTCATCGGCGCCGCAGTGCTCATGCGCCCCTCCAAGAGCGTCGACGACCTCACGGTGAAGTCGCTCAAGAAGAAGTTCAAGGACAAGAAGTTCGCCGCTGGCTGCTCGCGCGACGTCATCGAGCAGGGCGCCGATCGACTGGGCTGGGAACTCGCCACTCTCATGGAGAAGACGATCGAAGCCATGAGGCAGTCGCCCTCTGCGCCGCACGGCGACGAGGCGAATGGCCACGAGGCTGGCGCGACTGCCACGTCCACTGCACCCGCCCAGTCCGTCGCCTCCTCCGCTACACAGGCCTAGCCAATAAACCGCAGCTCATGACTATCATCTATCTCGACAACGCCGCCACCACGCGCACGAGCGCCAGCGCGCTCGACGCCATGCGCGAGGTCTACGCCGGCGACGCCTTCGCCAACCCCGCGAGCCAGCACGCCGCCGGCGATGCGGCACTCCGCGCGCTCGAAAGCTCGCGCCGCTGCATCGCCGAGCGCCTCCACGCGCGCCCCAGCGAGGTGGAGTTCACCTCCTGCGGATCCGAGGCGAACAACCAAGCACTGCTCACGGGCACTGCCTATGGCGCGCGCGAGGGCAGGCGCCACATCGTCGCCTCCGCCATCGAGCATCCGAGCGTCCTGCGCATGCTCAAGCTTCTCGCCTCGCCCGACGGCCCCTATGGCGGTAACTTCGAGTTCACGCTCGTGAAGCCGGATGCAAACGGCCTCGTCAGCGTGGCCGACGTCAAGGCCGCCATGCGCCCCGACACCTGCCTCGTCTCCCTCATGTACGCAAACAACGAGGTGGGGGCCGTGCAGCCCGTGCACGACATCTGTCGCATGGCCCGTAAGCGCGGCGCCCTCTTCCACACGGACGCCGTCCAGGCAGCAGGCCACCTCCCCATCGACTTCACGCGAGACGGCTTCGACCTGCTCACCCTGTCCGCCCACAAGTTCCACGGGCCCCGCGGGATGGGCGCGCTCGTGTGCTCGCACCGCGTGGTCCCCGCGTCGCTTATCCTCGGTGGCGCGCAGGAGCGCGGACACCGCGCCGGCACCTCGAACGTCGCGGGAGCCGCCGGTATGGCAGCAGCGCTCGACGAGGCAAGCGCCAGGCTTGAAGCCAATACGTCGCAGGTAGAAGCGCTACGCGAGCGATTTGTTCGTGGACTTGCCGGCATCGAGGGCGTGCGCGTGCTCGGCCCTTTGGACCCATCGCTTCGCCTCCCCGGAATCGTCGCCATCACGCTCGACAGAGTCGACCACCAGCGCTCCCTCGTCCTTCTCGACGAGCTCGGCATCTGCCTGAGCGCCGGCTCCGCCTGTGCGGCTGGTGCTCTCGAGGAAAGCCACGTCCTTGCCGCCATGGGCATATCGCCCGAGGTGGGACGCACGTATCTGCGAGTCTCCCTCGATGCCGAGGAGAACGACGAGACAGATGTCGACCACGCCGTGGAAGCGATCGCCGCGATCGCCGCGCGCCTGCGCAAGCAGGACGAAACGCGGCCCACGAAGCCGCACGTCTCGACCAACCCGCCCTCGGGCGCACCCACGGAAGGTGGTACCCGATGACTTCCGGACGCGTGCTTGTCGCCATGAGCGGCGGCGTCGACTCCAGCGTCTGCGCGAGGCTCCTGGTCGACGCGGGTTACGAGTGCACGGGCGCCACAATGCGCCTCGCGACCAACGATGACGACTGCCCCGGCGAGCGTACCTGCTGCAGCACCGACGACATCGCCGATGCCCGCCAGGCTTGCTGGGACGCGGGCATCCGGCACCGCGTCTTCGACTACTCACGCGAGTTCGCACGCGACGTGATCGACCCCTTCGTCGCGGCGTACAAGGCCGGTCTCACGCCCAACCCCTGCGTCGCCTGCAACCGCCACCTCAAGTTCGGTGCCCTGCTCGACCTGGCGCTCGAGCTCGGGTATGACCACGTAGCCACCGGCCACTACGCGCGCATCACCCACGATGCCGCCGGTTGGCACCTGCTCAAGGGCGTTGACGCGCGTAAGGACCAGAGCTACTTCCTCTTTGGCCTCACGCAGGAGCGCCTCGCCCACGTCATGTTTCCGCTGGGTGGAATGCTCAAAGACCCCGAGGTGCGCGAGCTTGCCGCGAGCTATGGCCTCACGAGTGCCAACAAGAAGGACTCCGAGGGCATTTGCTTCGTTCCTGGTGGCGACCACCTGCGCTTTATTGAGGAGCGCTCCGGCCATGTGGCGCCCGAGGGCGACATCCTCGACACGGAGGGCAACGTCCTCGGACGCCATCAGGGCGCGCTTCGCTACACGCTCGGTCAGCGCAAGGGCCTGGGCGTGGCGTGCGCCAAGCCCGTCTACGTCTGCAAGGTCGACACCGTTGCCAACACCGTGACCCTCGGCGACGAGGACCGCCTCATGGCGAGCGCGCTCGTCGCCGGCGACTGGAACTGGGTCTCCGGACGCGTGCCGGCTGAGCCCGTGCGCGCGGCGGCCAAGGTGCGCTATCGTCAGCCGGACCAGCCCTGCGTGGTGACGCCGTTTGCCGACGGCCGCGTGCGCCTCGAGTTCGACGCACCGCAGCGCGCGATCACGCCCGGACAGGCCACGGTGCTCTATCTCGGCGACGAAGTCCTCGGCGGCGGCACCATCGAGCACGTGGAATAGCGCCCGCTCGCGCGACCGCAGTGGCAGCTGGCTCGCGCGCGGCCAGCGCGGCCCCGCCCGCGCCACGACAGCCGCGGCGCCCCGCGATAACAGAAGGCGCCCGCCACGTAGGTGACGAGCGCCTCTGCGTTTCGAATCCTCAGGCGCGGCCTCCCTTCAGACGCGCCCGGGCAGCTGCCGTTCCTAGTGGTCAGACAGCGAGAAAGCGTTCTTCATCAGCATGCTCGAGGTGTAGAGCACCTTGTCGAGCAGCTTGTCGGTCTCGTCGCGGAGCTCGTCGGCAACGCGCTGGTTGGTCTCCTCGAGCACCCCCTCGACCTCGGCGGCGTCAGCGCCGGCCTCCGCGAGCGCGGTGACCCGGGCGTCGGTCTCGCACAGGACGCGCTGGCCAAACGCCATCGTACGCTCGCGGTAGTTGTCGATGGTGTTCACGTTGTCGTTGAAGTGCGGATCGGCGATCGCGGCGATGATGCGGTTCGCCCAGTAGAAGTTCTCCGTGGTCACGTGGCCCGTGGTGTCGCGCAGGTACGCCGGCATGTCGCCAACCTGGGCGAAGAACGGCGCCAGGGTGTTGAAGGCGTTCGAGCCGTAGGCCATCCACTGCACGCAGCGCGTGGCCGCAGGCGCATAGGGGCGCAGCTGCAGCACGGCGAGGTGGTTGTTGCGGTTGATGCCGATGGAACGATAGCGCCGACGCTCGGCCTCGTTACCGAGGTTGCCGTAGGGGTCGAACGGCGTTCCGTCGTAATGGCTCGAGAGTACGTCCTTCACGTCCTCGATAGTGAGCTTGCGCTCCGGCACGCGGCACCAGGGGATGTCATCGCTCTCCGGGCCCCATTCGGCGTCCGGGCCGTCCCAGGCGTCGCTGGGGTTGAGCGTGCGCTGCATCATCCACGCACGGCAGGTGTTGTAGACG
>SAMEA3387473__coassemble_1631_pt1 | contig 15996 bp, 11 predicted proteins | sample SAMEA3387473__metabat2_high_PE_020 | metagenome-assembled genome bin SAMEA3387473 (sample SAMEA3387473) | Felis catus | biome: Faeces | place: United Kingdom | collected 2012
GCGCCGGCCACGTCACCATCATCTGGGGCGATGACGAGCTGTCGCGCCTCGAGTACGACAACTGCCCGCTCGAGCGGTTCAAGAAGCTCCCCTCCTGGAAGGTCGAGCAGATGAATTCGCTCGCTCGCGAGGGTGCGGCGTTCCTCTGGCTTGATGGCGAGGATCCGGACGCTCTCCTTGAGGTCGATCCCGCGAAGCCGGCCGCCCGCTCCGCCGCGTCGCATCGTCAGTGCGCGGAGTATCGCCATGGCCTCGACTTCGGCGAGAACTCCTGGTGCATTGGTGGCGTGCCGGTCAGCGCCTGGGCGCACAAGATCTTCCCGAGTCTTTCTCCCGCAGAGTCTATGCTGCGCCTTTGGGAGGCAATCCTCGAGACCGTCCGTATCGTCGACGAGGACCCGGAGAGCGCCTGGGAGACTCACGACGCCACCCTCGTCAAGAACAAGCGCCACCTGAACGAGGCTCACTTCGACGCGCTGCGCTATGTCTCGGAGAATGGTACGAACTTCACCGTCGGCCTGCCTGCCCGTCATGTTTGGGAGGGTGGTTCTGCCAAGACGAAGGATGGCGTGAGGTTCTTCCCCAACATGCCCACCGAGGAGGTCTTTACCTCCCCTGATCGCAACCGCGCGGACGGTATCGTCCACTCCGCGCTTCCCCTCGTTCACAATGGCTCCGTCATCCGCGACTTCTGGCTCAGGTTCGAGGCCGGCCGCGTGGTCGAGTTTGGTGCCGAGCAGGGCGAGGAGGTTCTGCGCCACATCATCGAGACGGACGAGGGGTCTCGTCACCTGGGCGAGTGCGCGCTCATCTCGAAGAACACGCCAATTCGCCAGAGTGGCCTGCTCTTCTATAACACGCTCTATGACGAGAACGCCAGCTGTCACCTCGCCCTGGGGATGGGCTTCCCGGATTGCTACGAGAACGGCGTCAACATGGACAAGGAGTCTCTGCTCGCGGCTGGCGTGAATGACTCCGCCACCCACGTCGACTTCATGATTGGCGCCGATGACCTCAACATCTTCGGCATCACCGCTGATGGCGAAGATGTTCCCATCTTTGACCACGGTCAGTGGAGCTGGGAGTAGCGAGTTCGGGGCGATGGCTGACCAGTTTCCGCGAGGACGCGTCGTCAGCTCGTCACGTGTCCGCTTTATCGGCTAGAATCATGCAGACGCGCCGTTAGCTCAGTTGGTAGAGCAGGGGACTTTTAATCCCAAGGTCCAGGGTTCGATCCCCTGACGGCGCACCAGAACAGAGTCGCAGGCTGGAGTGCTTAGGTGCTTCGGCCTGCTTTCTTTTGCGCAGTTGGCGGCATGTGCCCATCGCGCGGTAGAATCAAATTGTTTTGCAGATTCGTCGCGTGTCGCGACGCAGGCCAAACCCTTGGAGGAGCCGCATGATCGACCGTTATACCCGTCCTGAGATGGGCCACATCTTCTCGCTCGAGAACAAGTACGCCATCTGGCAGGAGATCGAGGTCCTCGCTTGCGAGGCTCAGGCCGAGCTTGGCAAGATTGGCATCACCAAGGACGAGGCCGCCTGGATCCGCGACCACGCCAACTTCGAGAAGGCCAAGGTCGACGAGATCGAGGAGGTCACCCGCCACGACGTCATCGCTTTCCTCACCAACATGAAGGAGTACATCGACGCCGACGTCCCGGCTGACGCTCCCAAGCCCAGCCGTTGGGTCCACTATGGCATGACCAGCTCTGACCTCGGCGACACCGCCCTCTGCTACCAGCTCACCCAGGCCTGCGACCTCATCATCGAGGATGTGCGCAAGCTTGGTGAGATCTGCAAGCGCCGTGCCTTCGAGGAGCGCGACACCCTCTGCGCCGGCCGCACCCACGGCATCCACGCCGAGCCCATGACCTTCGGCATGAAGTTCGGCTCCTGGGCCTGGGAGCTCAAGCGCGACCTCGACCGTCTCGTCGACGCCCGCAAGAACGTCGCCTTTGGCGCCATCTCCGGTGCCGTGGGCACCTACTCCAGCATCGACCCGTTCGTCGAGGAGTACGTCTGCGAGCACCTCGGCCTCGTCCATGACCCGCTGTCTACGCAGGTCATCTCCCGTGATCACCACGCTTATCTCGCTGGCGTCCTTGCCACCACGGCTGCCACCTGCGAGCGCATCGCGACCGAGGTCCGCAACCTCCAGAAGACCGACACCCTCGAGGCCGAGGAGCCGTTCCGCAAGGGTCAGAAGGGTTCCTCCGCCATGCCGCACAAGCGCAACCCCATCACCATGGAGAAGGTCTGCGGCCTTTCGCGCATCGTCAAGTCCAACGCCCAGGTCGCCTTCGACAACGTTGCCCTTTGGCACGAGCGTGACATCTCGCACTCCTCCGCGGAGCGCGTCGCCCAGGCTGACTCCTTCATCGCGCTCGACCACATGTTTCAGTGCCTCATCCGCGTGATTGACGGCCTGCAGCTCTATCCGGCCCGCATGATGGCCAACCTCAACAAGACCCGCGGCCTGATCTTCTCCTCCAAGGTGCTGCTCGCCCTCGTCGACACGGGTATTACCCGCGAGGAGGCCTACGCCATTGTCCAGGAGAACGCCATGGCCACCTGGCACGAGGTTCAGGACTGCGTCTCCGGCCCGACCTTCAAGGAGCGCCTCGAGGCTGACCCGCGTTGCACCGTCAGCGACGAGAAGCTTGACGAGATCTTCGATCCATGGGACTTCCTGACCCGCGTCAACGTCGTGTTCGACCGTCTCGCGCAGCTCTCCTTCGAGTAAGCCTGGCCCCTGCGTGATTCTCGCGCGTGAACCCTCCCGTCAGTGGGGATACTGGCGGGAGGGCAATTGATAGAAATTGACCAAACATGGAGGGGAACATGTTCACCTATGACTTCCGCCCGAAGGGCGTCTGTTCTCGCATGATTCACATCGCGCTTTCCGATGACGGCTCCACCATCGAGCAGGTTTCTTTCGAGGGTGGCTGCAACGGCAACCTCAAGGCCATCTCCAAGCTTGTCGCCGGGCACCCGGTCGAGGAGATCTCTAGCATCCTTGCTGCCAACACCTGCGGTCCTCGCAAGACCTCCTGCGCCGATCAGCTCACGATCGGTCTGCGCGAAGCGTCTGAGGCTGCCCGAGAGGCGTAGGGGACTACCTTGTCCATCCTGCCCAAGAACATATCTCGTCGTGGCTTCCTCCGTGGGACTGCCGCAACCGCTGCCGGTGCAGCGGCGATTTCGGTGCTCTCGTCCTGCAAGGGTTCCGACACTGCTGACGAGAGCGACCCTATCGTCGTGGAGTCTGGAACCGCGACGTACGTTTTGGGTTCTGGCGACATTGAGGGAAAATACCAGGAGGCTAGCGAGGGCGCGGGCACCGCGTCGCTCGCGGAGGCCGGCTCCTGGAATCTCCCCCTCGGCTGTGTGCTTCGTCCCTCGGAGGGGTCATGGAAGCCCTATGTCATGCCGGGTGCCTCTCCTGCCGCCATGACCTCCGCGGGTGCGTTCTCGATTGCAGGCGGCACCAATACGGTGTTCCTGCCAGCGGCGACTGCCGGTGGCAATTACGTCATTTATGACGCGCAGTGCTCGGATTCCGTGTATGCCTGGATCGAGCTTGATATCGTCACTCATGACTGGAAGCTCTTCGCGGCCTCCCTCACGGATGGCGGTCTTGGTACTGCCTCGGCCCTTTGGCAGGCGGACGCAAACTACGACCCTCCGCTCATGTGCTGCTCGGGCAAGAGCGTGATCTGGCTCGTCATGCCTTCAACAGACGGAAGCAGCACGTCGGAGCCCTCCTCCTGCTATGTCTGGCAGGCTGGCGCGAGTTCTGCCGACGAGGTGGTCCGCTCTCAGGGACGCTTCGGTTGCGCTCCGTCGGTCTCCGATGGCAACGTCGTCCTTGTTCCACGTGTTCGTGTGAACGAGGGACGCTATTTCGGCATCACTGCCTACTCTCTCGAGAGCGACCTGTCTAACCAGGTGGCGCAGCTTGTCCTGCCTGCCTCCGTCACGCCGCTCTCGGCCATCTACATGGGGGGACAGTTCGTCTTCTCCATTGAGAAGAACTATGGCGGCAGCACCGGTCTGCTTGGTTCGATGGGCACGTATATCGGTTCGGGAGATGGCGCGTTCATCGCGGTTCCGCGCGAGCCGGCATCCGTGGTTGCGGGCAAGGGTGGCGTCTACCTCGTTAAGGTTCGCGCCTCACACCTTATCGTGGACACGAACGCCCAGACGTATGCCACACTCGTGGCCCCCAATCGATGCCTCGACTTTGGCGATTATCCGGCGAGTATGGGAACGACCTCGACCTTCGTGACCTTTGCCACCGTCAAGGATGAGGACACCGGTTACCCCAGCTCGGTGAACGTGAGGGCTTGGACCCTGTAAGCATGGAAGCACGGCATTCGTTGCTGCCGGTCCAGCTCGCCCACGTGCCTGCCGCCGACTCGATGTGTGCTAAAACCCTCTTGTGGGGTAGACTGAACCCAGGAATGCCTGGAGCGCATGTGCCTCCAGGGCGCCAAACAGCTGATGGGAGGCCTTCATGGCTTCAGATACGAAAAAGATCCTGCTTGTCGAGGACGAGAAGAACATCCGCGAGGCCGTCGCGGCCTATTTCGAGCGCGAGGGCTATTGGGTCCGCGCCGTGGGTGACGGCCAGACTGCCGTCGAGGAGTTCGAGAAGCACGGCTTTGACCTCGTTGTTCTCGATCTCATGCTCCCCAAGCTCTCGGGCGAGCGCGTCTGTCGTGCCATTCGCGACCAGTCTGACGTGCCCATCATCATGGTCACGGCGAAGGACCAGGTTGAGGACCGCATCATCGGCCTCGAGCTTGGCGCTGACGACTACCTCGTCAAGCCCTTCTCGCCGCGCGAGCTCGTCGCCCGCGTGCGCGCTCTTCTTCGTCGCGCCCGCACGGAGAACGAGCCCACCGTCGAGGTCCTCGATTACGGTGACCTGGTGATCAACATCTCCGCTCACAAGGTGACCGTCCGCGGCAAGGAGGTCGACCTCACGGCTTCTGAGTTCAAGCTGCTCGTTACGCTCGCTCGCTATCCGGGCCAGGTCTATAGCCGCATGGAGCTCGTGGAGAAGGTCCTTGGCTATGACTTCGAGGGCTACGAGCGCACCATCGACTCCCACGTCAAGAACCTTCGCGCCAAGCTCGGCGACGACCCGCGCAACCCCACCTGGCTCTATACCGTCCACGGCGTGGGTTACCGCTTCGACGCTCCCGATCCCGCCGCAAAGGACGAGAAGTAGCCGGTAAGCAGTGGTTCCCGCCAAGTTCGTCATAGGTAAGCGCCTCCGTCAGGATGCGTCTCGCGAGGATGACATCCCCGAATCCCTTCGCACGAGCGATTCCGCTCGTGCGTCGTGGAAGACACTGTCGAATCGCAAGTCGCGGCACATGTCGTACCGAGCGCGCATGACGCTCATGTTTGCGAGTATCGCGGCCATGACGGCCGTGATACTCGTCACTGTTCTCGGCGTGAATTGGGAAGCCCAGTTCATGCACTACACGCGTTCGAACATGGACCGCTACGCCGCCGTCATCGCTGATGGCCTTGCCGAGGATTACGACCCAGCGATCGGCCTCTCTGGCAGCGCGGTGGATCGCATCGTTCAGGCGTCGTCCATCTCAAGCGAAATTGGTGTGCAGGTCCTTGATGCTGACGGTAATATCGTCTATGACGACACTTGGGCTGGCAGTAGCCATGGGACGGCGGTAACGCTTGACGCCGCAACTGATGCCGCTGACTCTGCCGAGGAAGAGACCTCTGCCGTTTCCTCGTCCGCGCCGGCGCATGGCAATGCCGTTTCGCTCGCGCCCACGGACGCCGAGTCCGTCGTTATGCGTGAGGTAAAGCTCGAGGATGGTTCCGTGATCGGCACGGTCAGCCTCTGGGCCTTCGGGTCTGACGCCTTGCTCACCAAGGGTGATGCTGCCTTCCGCACCAACTCCTATAAGGCCGTCGTCACGGCGAGCGTTGTTGCCATGATCCTCGCTTGCCTCATGGGTGTCCTTGCATCTCGCAAGCTCGCCAAACCCGTGAAGTCGATTACCTCGACGGCAGCCCAGATTCGCTCTGGTGACCTGACCGCCCGTACGGGAATCGTTGGCGATGACGAGATCGGTCAGCTGGGTGAGACCTTCGATGACATGGCGACGACCCTCGAGCGCGATCTTAAGCTCGAACATCGTCTGACGAGTGACGTCGCCCACGAGCTGCGCACGCCCCTCATGGCGATGCTCGCTACGGTCGAGGCCATGCAGGATGGCGTCCTTCCCTCTGACGAGGAGCATCTTGAGACCGTTGCCTCGGAGGTTCGTCGCCTCTCGCGTCTGGTTTCCGCGATGCTTACGCTGTCGCGCATCGAGAATGGCACTACGCCCTTCAGGCCCGAGCGTACGGAGATGGTCGGCCTCGTTCGTTCCGTGGTCGAGTCTCAGGAGCAGCTCTTCAATGATCGCGGTCTGCGTCTGCGCTTCGACGCGAACGCTCCTCGTGGCGAGCTCTATTGCGAGTGCGATCGAGACATGATTCGCCAGGCTCTTATCAACCTGATGTCGAACGCGCTGCGTTATACGCCCGAGAACGGGTGGGTTGTCGTGAACGTTGGGCAGGAGGGTCGAGACCTCAAGATTGCCGTTTCCGACACCGGCATTGGCATCGCCAAGGAGGACCTTGCCCGCGTCTTCAGCCGTTTCTGGCGCTCGGACGCGAGTCGCGAGCGCGCGAGTGGTGGCCTCGGCGTCGGCCTCTCCGTGACGAAGGAGATCATCGATCGCCACCACGGTTACATCAGCGTCGAGTCTGAGCTTGGCAAGGGAACGACGTTCATCCTCCACATCCCGCGCGAGCAGGAGCGTGGTCACCAGCAGGATGCCAACAAGGGCATGATCGAGTAACGCGGATGCGCCGAGCGTCATGGTTGGCTAGACCCGTGCGGGTGATTGGGCCTGTGGGGAGTAGCGCGGCTCATTCTATTTCGCTCCAGTACGTGGTCGTTGCATGAGTGTCCGGTTTGCCGGTTCGATGCTTGCCCCATGTTTTCCTCCCGCTCCACGAAGCTATCCATAAGACCCGCTTTGATGTGTCCGCGCACCTGCTATTCTTCTACAATGGATTAGTTTGATAAATGCGGTAACTCTTACGAGAGGAAGCGGTGCTTCATGGCGACCATGGGTATTCGTCCGGATTCGCAGGGCAAGGTTCGCGACATTTATGATTGCGGGGACTCCCTGCTGATGGTCGCAAGCGACCGTATCAGCGCGTATGACTTCATCCTCCCGGATGAGATTCCCTTCAAGGGCGAGATCCTCACGCGTATCTCCGCTTTCTGGTTCAACAAGTTTGCGGACATCGTCCCCAACCACATCATCTCGATGGATCCGGTGGATTATCCGGAGGAGTTCGCTCAATACTCCGATTACCTCCTTGGTCGATCCATGCTCGTGAAGAAGGCCACGACGATCCCCATCGAGAGCATTGTCCGCGGTTACCTTACCGGTTCTGGCAAGAAGACCTATGACGAGAACGGCACGGTTTGCGGCATCAAACTGCCCGAGGGCCTCGTCGAGGCTTCCAAGCTCCCCGAGCCCATCTTCACCCCCTCGACCAAGGCCGAGATTGGTGACCACGATGAGAACATCTCGTTTGAGCGTTGCGTCGAGATCGTGGGCGAGGATACCGCCAAGAAGCTTCGTGACGCCACGCTTGCCATCTACAACGCTGCCTCCGCGTATGCCGCCACCCGTGGCATCATTATTGCCGACACGAAGTTCGAGTTTGGCTTCATTGACGGCGAGTTCTCGATTATCGACGAGTGCCTCACGCCCGACTCCAGCCGTTTCTGGCCTGCGGAGGGTTATGAGGCCGGTAAGGTTCAGCCCAGCTTCGACAAGCAGTACGTCCGCGATTGGCTCCGTGCCAACTGGGACATGACCGGCGAGCCGCCGCACCTGCCTGCCGAGGTTGTCGCCGGTGCTTCCGAGCGTTATCAGGAGGCCTATGAGATTATCACCGGCGAGAAGTTTGTCCCCATGAAGGAGAGCAATGTCTCAGCGTAGTCCGTTCAACCAGCGCAACATGTCCAAGATCGGCACCGGTGCCGCCGACGCCGAGTCCGAGAAGCCCGCTTCTGCAGGCATGGCCCGTAAGTCGCCCAGCTCCGCCAAGCCCGCTCGTGAGGCTGCCGCTTCCGTGCGCGTCGTGAAGCAGCGCAAGAACCTCGATGGCTCCACCTCCACCGTCGGCATGACGAAGGAGGAGAAGAAGGCTCGGCGTAACGCCGAGCGCGAGGAGGAACGCTTCGTCGAGGGTCTCGTCGACTCCGTCATGAAGCTCGATCCACTGTACAGGAAGTATCGGCGCATGTGGTGGATCTTCATGGGCATCGGCATCGCGTGCGTCGTCCTCTCGTTCGCCTGCGGCTATATCGACTCGCCTGCTGGTGAGAATATCTTCAAGCTTGGTACTATCGGTGGCATTGCCTCCGTCGTGTTCCTCTTCCTCGCCTACGCGTTCATCATCACGACGATCGTGTGGGAGTTCAAGATGATTCGTCCGCTTCGCAAGACCGCCGAGCATAAGATTGCGAGCATGAGCGATAAGAAGCGCCACGCTCTCATGGAGGAGATTTACGAGGCCGAGGAAAAGCGTCGCGCCGAGAAGAAGTCTGGCAAGTAGTTTGTGTTCCTCTTCAGCTCGATAGACCGAAGGGCCCGAGAGCTGTAGAATATTCTCCCGTTCGCATTAGTGCGAGCGCCGCCAATGGCGGGACATAGTCTGCCTTCGTAGCTCAGGGGATAGAGCACCGCTCTCCTAAAGCGGGTGTCGGCCGTTCGAATCGGCCCGGGGGCACCAGACATTCAACAGGCCAGGGGCATCGAGTCCCTGGCCTGTTTGCGTATCTTGCGCAGCGGCGCGTCGAGCCATCCCGTCGGTGGGACGTTGAGCTCTCCCGCCGGCGAGGCGTCAAACTATCCCGACGCAAAGAGGTGTCGAGCTTTTCCGCCGGCGAGGCATCGAATTGTCTAGACGCATAGAGAAACGCCCGGCGTTCGCTGAGAACGTCGGGCGCTGTGCTATCGAGCTATGTGTTTGAGCCTAGCTGTTGCTCTGGCTGGAATCGGTCGAGCTGTTGGTGTTCGGGGTCTCAGATTCGCTTCCGGAGGTGGTTGCATTCCCGCCGGTGTTGCCACCATTACCACCGCTCGAAGGCCTCTGACCCTTCGAGATGATGAGGGTGATCTGGGTATCCTTGCTCTGCTTGCCGGTGGGACTCTGCGAGATGACACAGCCGGACTCGACTTCATCGCTGTACTGGCTGTTGCTTGTATCGATGTTGGTGAAACCGGCAGAGTTTAGGTCAGAGATGGCGCTCGACTTGCTCCAGCCGGCATGGTTGCCAGCGTTTGCGCTTCCCACGCCCGTGGAGATGTGATAGGTGATGGTGTCACCCTCCTTGGCATCGCTTCCCGCCTGTTGGTCTTGGCTGGCGACCTTTCCACTATCGACCTCGTTTGACTCGACGGAGTCGCCTACGGCGCCCTTGAGGTTGACCGCGGCAAGTGCCTCCTCTGCCTGCGCGGGCGTCAAATTCTTAAGGTCGGGAACCTTTACGGTCGCCGCGGGCTCCTTGCCCTTGGAGAAGACGAGCTTTACCTTCGTGCCCTTCTCGCACTGGGTGTCGCGAGACGGGTCCTGGCTTACAAGCTTGCCCTTCTCGATGTTGTCGTCGTACTGCTCAGACGTGCTTACGACAAACCAACCATCACCGTACTCGGCGAGCTTGGCGGTGGCCTCATCCGCCGTCATGCCTTCGAGGTTCGGCATCGCCTTCGCGGAGGAGTTGCCATTGAGAACGCTCATCGCAACACCGGCGATGATGGCGATTGCGGCAATGACTCCGATGACGATCGCGACGACCTTGCCCTTGCCCGCGGGCTTTTCATCCGACTCCTGTGTGCCGGAGCGATTCGTCTGGGCAGTGGGTATGCGGCCAGTGGTCGCGGGGGACATGCCAACGGCGGCGCGAGGCATGGCTTGGGTGCGGCTTCCGGCCTGCGGGCGATTCATAGCCTGAGTCGGACCGGCGGAAATGAGGGACGTGGCCTCACCAAGGTTGACGATGCGTCCGGCAAGGTAGTCATTCAAGACGCGGCGAAGCTCGTCGGCGGTCTGGAAGCGCTCCGCGGGATTCTTGCGCATGCACTTGAGGATGATGCCCTCGAGGGTTGCGTCGACGTTGGGATTAACCTGGCTGGGCGGAACAGGCTGCTCGTTGACCTGCTTGAGGGCAACGGAGATGGCGTCGTCGCCGTCGAAGGGAACGCGGCCCGTCGCGGCCTCATACATGACGATGCCGAGGGAGTAGAGGTCGGAGGTGGGCCCAAGCTCCTTACCCTGCGTCTGCTCGGGTGAGACGTAGTGGGCAGTGCCAAGCACGGAGTTATCGGCCGTGAGGTGACTGTTCTTGGCGCGAGCGATGCCAAAGTCCATCACCTTGATGTTGCCGTTGGGCTGCACCATGATGTTCTGCGGCTTGATGTCGCGGTGGATGATGTCGTGCCTGTGGGCCTCGGAGAGGGCCTGACAGATCTGTGATCCAATCTGGGCGACCTTACGACAGTCAAGGGCCCCATGGTTGCGGATGCCGGTCTTGAGGTCCGTGCCGCGCAGGTACTCCATGACGATGTAGTACGTGTCGCCGTCCTTGCCCCAGTCATAGACGCCCACGATGTATGGGCTCTGAAGTGCCGCGGCAGCCTGAGCCTCCTGCTTGAAGCGCGCAGCGAAGGACGGATCGGTTGCGTACTGCGGCAGCATCATCTTGATGGCGACGGTGCGACCGAGCACCTGATCGAGACCGCGATAGACGGTCGCCATGCCTCCGATGCCGATCCTGTCCTGGACGGCATAGCGTCCGCCGAGTAGCTTGTCTGCCATGTGTGCTCCCATCAAACCTCTGCGCCCGTTGGCGCTCGTATCCATCATGCCATCATTGACGCCTGGAGGGCGTCCTCGTTAGTGTTGGTTGTCCATTAGCTTGATCCTTGCGCCTGCGCGTTGAGTGACTTGGAGAGGACTTGGCCGGCAAGTCTTGCCGCAAGGCCGCTCACGTTGTCATTATCAGAGCCCTCGACGCATATCGAAATGGCGAGCGTCGGGTTGTCATAGGGCGCGAATCCAATGAAGGTGGAGTTGATCTGGCCGTTCGCGACCTCGGCGGTGCCCGTCTTGCCGGCCACGCGCGCGCCGTAGACCTGGGCCGCCATGCCCGTGCCGTTTTGGACGACGTCGAGCATTGTCTCCTTAACCTGCTGCGCGGTCTCAGCCGTCACGGCCTGCCCGAGGCTTCGGGGTTTGGTCGTGGTGATGGTGACGCCCTCGGGGGAGAGGACGTGATCGACTAGATACGGGCTCATGACAACGCCGTTGTTGGCGATGGCGGCGGCCACGACGGCGTTCTGCATCACTGTGGTCTGGGGGCCAGCCGGGCTCGAGTGCTGGCCGACGGGCTGGCCGGCGCCTGCCCATGCGGTCTCCCACTCCGTCATCTCGGACGCGTCCGGCATGAGCGACGCCGTGGCGTGGAAGTCCTGGCCCAGCGTCGTGCCGTAGCCGAAGGCCTTGGCGTAGTCGACGAGGGTGCTTGCTCCAATGTTGACGGCTAGCTGGCCAAACGCGGTGTTCGAGCTGTGCGTGAAGGCGTTGCGAAGCGTGGTCGTCCCGAAGTCCTCGCCCGCGACGTTCGTGACATCGGCGCCTCCGATGCTAATGCGTGCGGGTGCGTCGATCGAACTGTCGAGGGTTGCTTTGCCGGAGTCGATGGCTGCGGCAAGGGACACGACCTTAAACGTGGATCCGGGTGTGTACAGCGCGGCGCAGCTGCGGTCGATGAGTTCGCTGTTACTGTCTCCGTTCGAGAGAATGGTCGAGATGTCGTTGTAGGAGAACGTGGGCGAGGATGCCTTCGCGAGGACGGCGCCCGTGGTGGGGTCGAGCACGACGATTGAGCCGACGTGCCCCTCGAGGGCTTCCTCAGCTGCTTGCTGAATCCGAGAGTTGAGGGTGAGAACGACGGAGTTGCCCGGTTGGTTCACGCCCGCGAGCGAATACAGAGCATTCTGCCAGTTGGAGTAATCTGCGTGGCCGGTGAGGGAGTCGTTCATCGACGCTTCGACGCCTGTGGCGCCGTACTGGGTCGAGACGTATCCAACGGTGTGGGCGGCGAGGCTGCCCTGCGGATACGTGCGCACGTAGGTGCCGTCTGCCTGCTTGAGGGACTCTGCGAGCGTCACGCCGTCGGAGGTGAGGATGGCGCCGCGCTGCACGTAGGCACTTCTCGCAATCGTGTGGTTGTTGTTGGGCAGCTGCTGGTAATAGCTTGCCTTGATTACCTGGATATAGGTCAGGTTTGCGATAAGGGCCGCGAACAGCAACGTGAAGAAGGTCACGAGTAGGGTCAGTCGGTTGCCAAGGGCAACGCGTCCGAGAACTCCACCCTCAGAAGTGCCGAGGCCGAAGTGCGCTCGCGCGTGCTTGCCCTGCACGACCGGGGCGCCACCCGTTGATCCGGGTGCCAGGAGCGGGGAGGGGCTTGCGCTCGTGCCGTCGCCAGAGGGCAGTGTCGTGCGCCCCGTGCCCTCATCGCCGGCACGCAGGAGCAGGCCGATGACGATGAAGCTCGAGAGTAGGCTCGATCCGCCCTGGCTCATGAACGGCAGGGTCACGCCCGTGAGGGGGAGAAGCTTCGTGACACCTCCGACGATGAGGAACGCCTGGAAGGAGAGGGCCGTCGTGAGGCCAACCGCGGTGAACGCGCTCATGTCGCTCTTCGCGCGCGCTGCGGTGGTGAGGCCGCGCACCGCGAGAAGCATGAAGAGGAGCAACACGGCGGCGCCGCCGAGAAGGCCCATTTCCTCCGCGACGGCGGAGAAGATGAAGTCGCTCTTCACCACGGGGATGAGCGTGGGCATGCCCTTGCCGATGCCGGAGCCGACGAGGCCTCCGTCGGCAAGGGAGTAGATGGACTGAACGATCTGGAGTCCAGAGCCGGACGGGTCTGCAAAGGGGTCGAGCCAGATCTGGAAGCGCACGCGGACGTGCGAGAAGAACTTGTAAGAGAGGATGCCGCCGATGGCGAGCAGCGCCAGGCTGACGAGGACATAGCCAATGCGACCGGTCGCGACATAGAGCATGACCACGAAAAGGGTGAAGAACAGTACAGCGCTGCCAAGGTCGCGCTCGAAGACGACGACGACCATGCACATGCCCCACATGACGAGCATCGGGGTGAGCATGCGTAGGCGCGGCAGCGTGAAGGGGCCCACCTTGTGCGAGGACGCTGACAACAGCTCGCGGTTCTCGGAGAGGTAGGCGGCGAGGAACAGGACGATGAGAATTTTCGCGATCTCACCAGGCTGGAACGAGAAGCCGCCGATGCGTATCCAGAGCTTCGAGCCGTAAATCTCCGTACCGAAGATGGCCGGCATGAGCAGGAGCGCCACGCCGGTGAGACCGAGCGTGAACTTATAATCCGCAAGCCTATCGAGGTTGGGGATGAGTATGAGCGTCGCCACCATGGCGGCGACAGAGACGAACAGCCACACGACCTGTCCCACGGCGTCCTCGGGCGCAAGGCGGGTGACAAACGTGATGCCAATACCCGAGAGGATAAAGACGATGGGCAGTATTGCCGGGTCTGCACCCGGAGCAAGCAGGCGTATGGCGATGTGCGCCGCCACGAAGGCGACGATGAGGCCGATGGGCACCGAGAGCGTCTCGAACGAAAGCTGCGCTCCCGTGTTCATGACATACATGGAATAGAGCAGGAGCACCGGCACGGCTCCGGCGATAAGCAGGAGGAGCTCAGTGGCGCGGCGAGAACCGCAAATCTGTCTGGTCATGCTGCGCCTCCTTCGGCACTTGTGGTCACTACGTCTGCTCCGGTTTCCGCAGCCTCCGGGCCGGATGCCCCGAGGGCGCTTCCAACTGCGCCATCCGTGCTGTCGGATTGCGCGTCGTCCGCGGCCTTTTGGGCCTTGGCGCGCGCTTCTTCAATCTGGGTCTGGTAGGCCTGGACTGCGGTTAGCGCGTCGTCCTTGCTGGCAACCGGAATGCCGGCAGAGAGCTGGTGCTGGGTTGACTCGGGGAGGTCGGCGATGCTCACCTGGGTGCTCTCCTCGAGGCTCGAGAGCGGGATTCCAAAGACGCTGCTATGGATGCCCTGGTAAATACCCACTCGTCCACCGCCTACGCCGATATACCAAGAGGAGCGGATAAAAAACCCGAGTGCAATGGACAGAACGACGGTAAGTCCCAACAACACCGCGAGCCAACCAAGTACCGCCCGGCGCCGCGCCAGACGGCGAGCCTCCTCGCGCCCGTCGCTTACGACATCGACGACGATGACGGACACGTTGTCATGGCCACCGGCTTCAAGCGCGGCGGCGACGAGCTGGTCCGTGCAGTCGATGGGCGTCGCCGAGGAAACGGAGAGAAGCTCGATTTTGGCGTCGGGAACCATGGATGAGAGCCCGTCAGAGCAGAGGATGATGCGGTCCCCGCGCTCGACATCGAGCGAGAAGTGATCCGCGTACATGTCTGGGTCGGAGCCGAGGGCTCGGGTGATGATGGAGCGCGAGGGGTGTACACGCGCTTCGTCAGCCGTAATCTCGCCAGCGTCGACAAGTTCCTCGACATACGAATGGTCATGCGTGAGGCGCACGAGGGTACCGGCGCGCAGGAGGTAGATGCGCGAGTCGCCCACGTGCGCGATGGCCATCTTGGTGCCCTCGATGATGCAACAGGTTGCGGTGCATCCCATGCCGGGCTTGCCCTCGCCGTTCGCCGCTCCCTGGATGACGGCCTCGTTTGCCGCCTCGATGGCGGCGCCAAGCAGCATGTCATCGGCGTGTTCCGGGGCATGACTGGCGATGGAGCGAACCGCGATGGCGCTTGCGACTTCGCCCGCCGCGTGTCCGCCCATACCATCGCAAACGCCAAAGAGCGGATTCCTTACGAGGTAGGAGTCTTCGTTATGGCCGCGTACGAGGCCCACGTCCGTGCGTCCCGCCCAGGATAGGCGCGTATCGGCGCCCATTTCGAGACCCGCGCCGGGTCGAGAGTCGAGGTCGAATGCCGGCGCGTGTGGGTCATGGGCATCGTGACGGCGATGCCCATGAAGATGGGGGCCGACATGGCCGATGTGGCCAATGAGAGGCAAAGGGCCCGTCGAGTCCAGGGGATTATTGTGCCCGAGAGCGGAGCTCATCGACGGCTCACCCTCATGACCACGTCTCCAACCTGCACCTCGTCGCCGTCACGCAGGGTGACGGGATCGAGGATGAGGCGGCCGTTTACAAGCGTGCCGTTCGTGGAGTGAAGGTCTTCGAGCACGAGCGCGGGCCCCTGCAGGGTGAAGCGCGCATGGGTGGAGGAGACGATTGGCTCGGCGATGACGATGTCGCTCGAGGGCGACCGGCCGATAACGACAGGGCCGAGCATGTCCACGTGGAGGCCACGAAGCTGGCGCGGACCCTTGTCCACGTCAACGCACCAGATTGCCGGGTCCTTGCGCTGACCCCTGACGAGGCCGATTCCCGTCTTCATGACGACGAACAGGAACAGGTAGAGGACCACGACGAGGGCAATGCGCCCCATGAACAGGACGAGGTCGATCATGTTAGTTCTCCCTGAACTCGAGGTTCGTGAGACCCAGAGTGATCAGGTCGCCGTCGCGAAGCGAGCACTCGTCGACGTCCACGTCGTTCACGAGCGTGCCATTGGTCGAGTTGAGGTCGCGAATGCGCCACGTTTGGCCGTCAAAGGAAAGCTCCGCGTGCGAGCGAGAGACGTTGGGGTCGTGAATCACAATGCCGCCCGCGGAACGCTCGCGGCCGATGACGGTGCGCGGCGCGCTCGCTGTGAAGGTGCGGCCAGACTTGCGGTCGATGAGCAGGCATGCCGCGGGGTTGGCTGCGGGTGCGGGAGCCGCCGGCGCCACGC
>SAMEA3387473__coassemble_1633_pt1 | contig 15892 bp, 11 predicted proteins | sample SAMEA3387473__metabat2_high_PE_020 | metagenome-assembled genome bin SAMEA3387473 (sample SAMEA3387473) | Felis catus | biome: Faeces | place: United Kingdom | collected 2012
GTCCAGGAGAGGTGCTCGGCGTTCTGGCTCATCTCGAGGCCGGAGACGAGCACGCCGCCGGCGTTAGCGGCCTTGCCGGGCATGAAGGCGACGCCGTTGGCCTGGAAGTACTCGGTCGCGTCAATCGTCGTGGGCATGTTGGCGCCCTCACCCACGACCTTCACGCCGTTGGCGACGAGGGCCTTGGCGTCCGCGAGGCGCAGCGTGTTCTCGCGAGCGCAGGGAAGCGCGATGTCGCAGGGAAGCTGCCAGACGCCGCGGCCATCGCCCTCGTGCCAGGTGGCAGCGGGGCGCTCGTCAACGTACATGGCGAGGGAGACGCCCTTGTCGTGGCCAGAGCGCTTCTTGTTGTAGACATGCTCGAGGACGGTGTAGTCGATACCCTCGGGGTCCTCGACCCAACCGTGGGTGTCGGAGCAGGCGAGAACCTTGCCGCCGAGCTGCGAGACCTTCTGGACGGCGTAGATGGCGACGTTGCCGGAACCGTGGACGACGACGTTCTTGCCCTCGAAGGAGTCGCCGTTGCTCTTGAGGTACTCGTCAACGAAGTAGGCAAGGCCGTAACCGGTGGCCTCGGTACGGGCGAGCGAGCCGCCGAAGGAGAGGCCCTTGCCCGTGAGGACGCCGGTCCACTCGTTGCGGAGACGCTTGTACTGACCGAACAGGTAGGCAACCTCACGGCCACCGACGCCGAGGTCACCAGCGGGAACGTCGGTGTTGGGGCCGATGTGACGGGCGAGCTCGGTCATGAAGGACTGGCAGAAGTGCATGATCTCGTTGTTGGACTTACCCTTGGGGTCGAAGTCAGAGCCGCCCTTGCCACCGCCCATGGGGAGGGTGGTCAGGCTGTTCTTGAGGATCTGCTCGAGGCCGAGGAACTTGAGCATGCCGAGGGTGACGGTGGGGTTGAAGCGCAGGCCACCCTTGTAGGGGCCGATGGCGGAGTTGAACTCGACGCGGTAACCGCGGTTGACCTGGACCTTGCCGGAGTCGTCGACCCACGGCACGCGGAACATGATCACGCGCTCGGGCTCGACGAGACGCTCGAGAAGAGCGGCCTCCTCGTACTCGGGGTGCGCATCGACACAAGGCTGAAGGGTACCGAGAATCTCGGTCGCCGCCTGGAGGAACTCAGGCTGCTCAGGGTAACGGGTCTTAAGCTCGTCGAGGACCCTCTCAGTGTACGTCATCGACGTCTCCTCTCATGCGCCATCTAGGCGCGAACGGACCTAGCAGATTGCTTGTCACACAGGTGACAGACACGCCAAGCCACAGGTCGCGAACCGTGCCCCACGGCGCGCGGCAAATATTGGACAGACGCTCAATAAAATACATTTCAGGCGTTTCCACAAAGCACGCGCGCGTGCACGATTAGCACCGTTGTAACAAACTCAACCCGATGTCTTCACAATGCTCGCGCGGCACCGGCGACGCAGCGGGCGTGACGGCTGCGATGAACACGAGACAGGCGTGGGCGTGGCGGCCGCGATGGGCGCGCGGCACCGGCGGCGGCCGGCAGGGTGCGCGGCCCCTCCCCTACGCGCGACGCATGGGATGGATGACCTCGATCGCGCGGTGGGCGCAAGAGATCTCGAAGTGGGAGCCCTCGCAACGCTCGCCGTCGGTCTGGCAGGGCGGCTCGCCGTCGAAGTCGATCACGATGCTCGACGCCGTGCGGAAGCGCAGATAGCGAGATCCGGTGTGGAGCGCCACGCAGGCGCGCGCGAGAATGCCGAGCGCCTCGATGGTCGAGGGCGAGCCCTCGGAATAGCAGATGTTGAGCAGGCCGTCGTCGCACACGGCGTCCGGGCAGATGCGGAACCCGCCGCCATACGTGGGGCCAACCTGGATTGTGAAGATAACGGAGCTGCCTTCGATCGGCTCGCCGTCGATCGTGGCACGGAAGGGCCAGCGGCGCATCTCCCGGCGGATGACGTCGATGCCGGACGCCGCGAACAGACGCGTACCGTGGGCACCGGTCGCGAGGCGGCGCTCCATGGTATCGATCGCGATGGCGGCGTCGACGCCAAACGACAGCGTCTCATCGAAATACGTGCCATTTACGAGGCCGAGGTCCACGCGGCGCGTGGTACCTCGGAGGATCTGCGCGAGGGACTTGTCCGGGTCGTTCGGCACCATGCCGAGAGTGCGGGCGTAATCGTTTCCCGAGCCCAGGGGAATGACCCCCAGGCGTGGGCGGTGGTCGTCGTCAATCTTCATCAGGCCGTTCACGACCTCGTGAATCACACCGTCGCCACCAAGGGCGAGGACCGTTTCGAACGAGGAGGCCGCCGCGGCCATGTCGATGGCCGCCTTGGGACCGGAGGTGAGGCGAACGTCGAACCCGTCCGTCGCGGACTCGTACGCCGCGAGCGTGCGACGAACGAACTCCGCGCCTTCGGCTCCAGCGCCACTCTGCGATGTCGGGTTTGCGATGACGAGCGTGTGGCCGAGCGAGAACGCCATGGTCCCTCCGAGGATCCAGCCGGCCCTGCGCCGGCGCTGCGCTCCATTGTATCCCCCAATATAGACTCGCGCCGAGCCTGGGTCTTCGAGCAGTGACGCCGCGGGTAAACTTGCGCACCGTCTGTCAATCGTTCAGACTAGCGCGCCATCCACCAGTCGCTCGAACTTGTGTGCCCGCCCGGTTGCCGCTCAAAAATGGCGCGAGCGCAAAGTCGGCGCGGCATGAGCCACATCGCAAGATGGCCAGACCCGTTGTTTGGTCATCGTTTGCCCACCATTTTCCAATCGCAGAACTTTTCGTTTGCCCCAATCGGGCTGCTCGCCTATACTTAACCGGCGTTCCGGGGCGTGGCGCAGTTTGGTAGCGCATCTGCTTTGGGAGCAGAGGGTCGCTGGTTCGAATCCAGTCGCCCCGACCAACGCATGCGGGTGTGGTTCAACGGTAGAACCTCAGCCTTCCAAGCTGATGACGCGGGTTCGACTCCCGTCACCCGCTCCATGCAAAACAGCAGCCCAGAGGTATTCAAGCCTCTGGGCTGTTTTGTTTTCCGTACTCGACGTAACGATTGATGAGAAACAGCACGGGTCCGCCCAGCTGTCATGCGCACGTCTCTGCACGCCATGACGCCGCAATCACATCCCCCAAAGCACACAAAAAGCGGCCGCCACCGCACGCAGCGATGACGACCGCTTCCATATCACGCGATACGCATGACGCCCAGCAGCTCCCAGCACGCTCCCGGCAGCCACCAGAAAACGCCCAACTACTTCTGGGCGGCCTCGAGCGCAGCCTTGACCTCTTCCTTGGTCTTGAGAGCGAGGACCTTCTCGGCCAGGGCGTCAGCCTCGGCCTTCGTCCACTGGGAGATGATCTTGCGGGTGCGCAGGATCGACGGGGCGCTCACGGAGAACTCGTCCAGGCCGAAGGAGATCAGCATCGGGATGAGCAGCGGATCGGCCGCGGCCTCGCCGCACATGCCAACCATGATGCCAGCCTTGTTGCCCTCCTCGATGATGCGCTTGATGGAGCGCAGCACCGCGGGCTGATAGACGGTGTAGAGGTAACGCACGGCGTCGTTGCCGCGGTCAGCGCACATGGTGTAGCCGATGAGGTCGTTCGTGCCGATGGAGAAGAAGTCACACTCGGCGGCAAGGTCGTCGGCGATGAGGGAGGCGGCGGGCGTCTCCATCATGGTGCCAACCTCGATGTTCTTGTTGTACTCCACACCCTCGGCGTCGAGCTCGGCCTTGCACTCCTCAACGAGCTTCTTGACGTCGCGGACCTCATCAAGGTCAGTCACCAGCGGGATCATGATCTTGATGTCACCAAAAGCGGAGGCGCGGAGCAGGGCGCGGAGCTGCACCTTGTACTGATCGGCATTGGAGAGGCAGTAACGGACGGCACGGTAGCCCATGAACGGGTTATCGTCATGGGTGAGGTGGAGGTACGGGATCTCCTTGTCGCCGCCCACATCAAGGGTGCGGATGATGACCGGCTTGTCCTTCATGCGAAGGGCGACCTTCTGGTACGCGGCGAACTGCTCGTCCTCGCTGGGGAGCTCGGTGGCATCCATGAAGAGGAACTCGGAGCGGAACAGGCCAACGCCCTCGGCGTCGCGCTCGGCGGCGACGTTGGCGTCGTCGGGGTTGCCGATGTTGGCGACGAGAAGCTTCTCGAGACCGTCGGCAGTCTTCGTCGGGACGCCACGGTAGGCCTCGAGCGCGGCCTTCTCAGCAGCGGCCTTCTCGGCAAGGTCCCTGAAGCCCTCAAGCTCGGTCTCAGAGGGAGCGAGGGCGACCTCGCCGGTGGTGCCGTTCACGACGACGGTGTCGCCGTTCTTGATGATGGAGCAAGCGTTCTCGAGCGACAGCACGGCCGGAATCTCGAGGGCGCGGGCGATGATCGCGGAGTGGGAGGTGCGGCCGCCGACCTCGGTCACGATGCCGACGACGTTCTCCTTGTCGATCGTGGCGGTCATGGACGGCGTGAGGTCGTGCACGACGACGATGGAGTCCTTGGGAAGGACGGAGAGGTCGACGAGCTCCTTGCCGAGAAGCTCGGCGAGGATGCCGGTGCGGATGTCCTGGACGTCAGCGCAGCGCTCGCGAATGAGCTGCTCCTCAGAAGCGTCGAACATGGCGTAGAACATGTCGCAGACCTCGTCGATAGCCTGCTCGGCGCACTTGCCGTCGTTGATGCGGTTGTTGACCTCATCGATCATGAAGGGGTCGTTGGCCATGGTGATGTGACCCACCATGATCTCGGCCTCCTTCTCGCCGACCGTAACCTTCATGCGGTCAGCCTGAGCCTGCGTCTTGACGCAGAAGGCATCGAGGGCGGCCTGATAGCGGGCGCGCTCCTCCTCGTCAGTGTCCTGGTGCGTGGCCGGAACGTAGGACAGATCCGGCTCGACGGCAACCTGGGCAGAGCCGATGCCGATACCGTCAGACGCGTTAACTCCCTTGTACATGAATCCCCCCTGGATCTAAGTACCCTAAGTAGCAATAGAAAGGAGGGTCAGCGCAGTGCGCCGCCCTCCTTAACACGCCATCTGTGGCACGGGGCCAAGGCCCCAAAGGCGATACTACTCGCCGATGCCGCTCTTGACGAGCTCGACGGCGGCAGCGAGAGCGTCAGCCTCGTCAGCGCCATCGCACTTGATCTCAATCTCGGTGCCGCAGGAAAGGCCAGCGGCCATGAGGGCCATCGGCGACTTACCGTTGGTCTCCTTGCCATCGGCAACGATGGTCACGGTGCTGGCGAACTTGCCCATAGCGGAGGCAAAGGTGCCGGCCGGACGCATGTGAAGACCCTGCGGATTGATGAGCGTAACCTTCTCGGAAACCATGTTGAACTCCTCTTTTTTCTTTATGACCCTTGCGAGCCCTACCCCATAAACACTATGAGCCGACGGATACCCCCGCGACTCATCCACGTGCCTAGGTCGAGTCTAGCAGACCATGAGCACGCTGGAACCTAAATAACCAACCAGAACGCTTCCGTTCGTCAACACCATCGAATCTGCGACAAACGGCTACTCTGCGTCCTTGGCTTCCTTTGCCTCCTTGGCCTCAGGCTTTGCCTCCTTGGCCGGCTTCTTCTCCTTAGAAGCAGTGGCCTTCTTGGCGAGCTCCTCGTCCATGATCTTGGTGAGGCTGTCATAGAACTTATCGATGGTCGAGCGCTGGGCGAGACCCTTGCTGGCAGCGGTGGCGGAACCGCAGGCGCTCGCGAAGTTGAGGGCGTCCTGATAGGACTTTCCGGCGTCGAGGCTCGCGAGGAAGCCGGCGACCATCGAGTCACCGGAGCCCGTGGCGTTCACGAGACGGCACGGCGGGCACTTGGTGATGTACTCGGTGCCATCAGCCGCGACGAGCGCAGAGCCCTCGCCACCGCAGGAGACAACGACGTTCTGGGCGCCGCGCTCGTGGAGCAGACGCGCGTAGGGCAGGCACTCCTCCGGGGTCTCCGGGGAGACGTCGAAGAGCTTGCCGAGCTCGTGGTGGTTGGGCTTGATCATGAAGGGCTTCGACTCGAGGGACTGGAGCAGAAGCGTGCCCGGAGCGTCGACGACGAAGCGGATGCCGCGGCCGGCGAGGCGGGTCATGATGATCTGGTACATGTCGTCAGGCAGGCACTTGGGGATGGAGCCCGTGAGGACGAGGGTGTCACCGGCCTTGATGCGGTCAAGGCGGCCAAACATCTCATCGACCTTGTCGTTCGGGATCTTGGGGCCCATGCCGTTGATGATGGTCATCACGATGCCGTTGAGCTTGACGTTGATGCGCGTGAAGCCCTTCTCGAGGCGCACGAAGTTGCACGTGACGCCCGCGCTCTGAAGGGTCTCGAGAATGTAGTCACCAGTGAAGCCGGCGATGATGCCGAGGCAGATGGTGTCAACGTTGAGCTCGTTCAGGATGCTGGAGACATTGATGCCGTTACCGCCACAACGAACCTCTTCGCTCGTGGAACGGTTGGTGAAGCCCATGTCGAGCGTCGTGGGATGCATCACGTAGTCGACGGCAGGGTTGAAGGTAACGGTGTAAATCAAGGGGCGCTCCTTCCTCAGTTTTTCGCAGACTCCAGTATGACACACGAAAGGGCCCCTGACAGTGCTTTCAGGAGCCAGTCAGCCAAAAAGTTGACCTCCGTTTAATGGCCATATGCTGGGTTTTAGCAAAATTCTTGCCATCGGGAGCCTCCGCGCGGAGGACGAACCCGACAAGAAGCAAGGTACTCTTCTGGCGCGGCCCGAAACGCCGCCGCGCGACAAGAAATCTCCCTACTGCTCGAGGCCGGCGTTGATCGCTTCGACGACCTGGGAGGCCTCCGCGGCGTCAAAGACGGAGGAGCAGAAGTTGGCATCCGAAACCATGACGGCAAGCTTCGAGAGGATGCGAAGGTGCTCGGTGCCACGCTCGCCATCGGGGATGAACAGGGCGACGGCGACCTTGACGGGAGCCTTGTCCATGGTCTCCCACTCGACGGGCTCAGCGAAGCGAAGGACGACGATGCAGGGATCTGCAACCTCAGCGCACTTGCAGTGAGGAATGGCGAAGCCGCCCATCATACCCGTGGAACCCTCGGCCTCGCGCGCCTTGAGGGCCTCTGCGAGCGTGGACGCGTCCGCGCCAACGCCGAGCTCGGCTGCCTTCTGTGCGGCAAGGTCAAGAGCCTCGTCACGAGCGGTAACGGCGCAATCAAGGATCACGTGGTCATTGTTGAGCAGTGCCATTGGGTCTCCCCTCTCCCGGCCAGCCCCCGCCGGCCGATGTCATTCGTACCGGAAGCATGGTACTCACGTGCGGGCCAGCTCGCAAATAGATGTAACCGATTTGCAAAAAGATATACCAAATTTCACAAGCGTTAGCAGGAGCGAAACGCATGGCAGTCCGGACTGTTTGCAAAACCAGACGAGCCATATGCATCCAAGGCGCACTCGTGGCAATAGGCCACATCACGGCACGGCAGCGCGAGTCCAGAGCCACATCGCAACGCAGAAGCCAGAAATAGCAAAAGGCCCCGGGATTACCGGGGCCTTGCATGCAATGGTGGACCGTCAGGGACTCGAACCCTGGACCTTGGGATTAAGAGTCCCCTGCTCTACCAGCTGAGCTAACGGTCCGTGCTTGTCTAAGATGGGGTGGGTGAAGGGGCTCGAACCCTCGACCTACGGAGCCACGGTCCGTCGCTCTGCCAACTGAGCTACACCCACCATCTGGCCACCTCTTTAAGCAGCTCGTCTATTATGCACACCACATCCGATCCATGCAAGGATAAATATTAGATTTCTTTGAAGTTATGTCGAAATAGACGTTGTCCAGGCTTGCGACCAGGGGTTTCTCATCGGCTCACCCAAAAAGAAAATCCAAAATCAAAGAGGCCAGGGAACAAATTGCCCCCTGGCCTCGACAACTCATGGTGCGCCCTGAGCGATTCGAACGCTCGACCGTCGGATTAGAAGTCCGGTGCTCTATCCAGCTGAGCTAAGGGCGCGTGACTCCGGCTTCGCTCGCCGGACAACTCATTCTAGCGCAAGACACCACGATTTCGACAAGAGACATTCGCAGCTCGAGCGGCCGACCCCACTGGATGGGACGCGCGGGCCCGCGGCAAGCGCGAGACAGGCGCCACGGCAGCAGGGCCATGATGGCCTGGGTGAGAAACGCCGGCCCCGCGGCAAGCGCGCAGGACACGTCCTCCCCGCCCAAAAGCGCCTGAGCGCCCGTCTAAGCGCCTAGAGCAGGAGCTCTGCCACCTGGACGGCATTGGTGGCAGCACCCTTGCGAATCTGGTCACCGCAGCACCAGAAGGTGATGCCGCGACCCTGCTCGGGGTTGGAGATGTCACGGCGGATGCGACCGACCCAGATGAGGTCCTGGTCGCTCGTGTAGAGCGGCATCGGGTAGCGGTCGCGCGCGAGGTCAGCGGTGAGGTCGTCGACGAGCTTCACGCCCGGAGCCGCGGCCAGGGCCTCGCGGGCGTCCTCGAGCGAAACGGGTTCCTCGAACTCCAGCGTGATGCTCTCGGAATGCGAGCGCAGCACAGGCACGCGCACGCAGGTGCAGTTCACGCGCAGCTCGGGCAGGTGCATGATCTTGCGACCCTCGTTCTGCAGCTTCATCTCCTCGGACGTGAAGCCCTCGAACTTCTCGGAGCCAATCTGCGGAATGAGGTTGCTCGCGAGCTGGTCGACGAACGCGGTGGGCTCAGGCAGCTCCTCGCCACGGCCGATGGCCCCCAGCTCGTTCTCGAGCTGGCGCATGCCCGGCACGCCGGCGCCGCTCGCAGCCTGGTACGTGCTCACGATCATGCGCGAGACGTGGCCGAGCCTGTGCAGCGGCCACGTAGGGACGAGGCCGATGATCGTGGCGCAGTTGGGGTTCGAGATGAGGCCCTTGTTCCAGGCGACGTCCTGGGGGTTGATCTCCGGAACGACGAGGGGCACGTCCTCATCGAGGCGGAAGGCGTGGGAGTTATCCACCACCGTGGCACCACGGCGGACGGCCTCGGGCAAAAGCGCCTTGGCGATGTCGTCGTCCGCGGCGCCGAGGACGATGTCCATGCCCTCGAAGGCCTCCGGACGCGCCTCCTCGATCACGACCTCGCGGCCGCACCACTCGACGACCTTGCCCGCAGAGCGCGCGCTCGCCAGGAGCTTGAGCTCGCCCACGGGGAAGTCACGCTCGGCCAGGCACTCGAGCATCTGCGTGCCAACGGCTCCCGTGGCACCAAGGATCGCTACGTTCTTCTTGTCAGCCATGAGTTACTCCTCGTCAAGGAATGCGTCATAGACGGCGCGGATGGTCTTCTTGAAGTCGGCGTCGTTCACACCGAAGATGATGCTGATCTCCTGGGAGCTCTGGGTGATGAGGCGGATGTTGATGCCCTTCTCGCCCAGCTCGTTGAACAGGCGGCCCGAGGTGCCGGGGCGGTTAGACATGTTGCGGCCAACCACGCTGATGAGGGCGAGGTGGTCGATGACCTTGACCTCGTCGGGCTTGAGCTCACGCTGGATGTCGGCCACGATCGAGTAGATCTTATCGTGCACGTCAGCGCCGTTGACGACCACGCCGAACGAGTCGATGCCCGTGGGCACGTGCTCGACGGAGACGCCATAGCGCTCGAAAATCGCGAGCGCACGGGCGAGCAGGCCAACGGAGCTGCCCATCTTGGCCTTGGCGATGTGAACCGTCAGGAAGTCCTTCTTGCCGGCGATGCCCGTGATGACGGGGTCGTCCTCGGTGGGTTCGACACGCTCCTGGATGATGGTGCCGCGCTCCTCCGGGTGGTTGGTGTTGAGGATCGCGATGGGGATGTTGGCCTCGCGCACGGGGAAGATGGCCTCCTCGTGCAGGACGCTCGCGCCCATGTAGGAGAGCTCGTGCATCTCGTCGAACGTGATGCGGCGAATGGCGCGCGGGCGCTTGACGATGCGTGGGTCGGCCGTGAGGAAGCCCGAGACGTCCGTCCAGTTCTCGTAGAGGTCCGCGTTGAGGGCGCGGGCCGCGATCGCGCCCGTGATGTCGCCACCACCGCGACTGAAGAGCTTGATGTCGCCCTCGCTCGTGGCTCCATAGAAGCCCGGGAGCACGAAGCTGCCCTCACGCACGACGAGGTCGTGGATGCGGTCGCAGGTACGCTCCATGTCGAGAGACCCGTCGTGGTGGAAGCGCACGTACTCGGCGGCGTCCGCGAACGGAAGGCCCAGGTACTCGCTCATGAGGCGGGCGGTGAAGTACTCGCCGCGGCTCACGATGTACTCGGTCGAGTACTCCTTGATGTGGGCGGCGAACTCGTCGAACTTCTCGGCCATGGGATAGCTGAGGCCAAGCTCGGTCGCGATGTCAACGAAGCGCTGCTTGATATCCGCGAGAAGCGGGGTGCAGTCGACGTGATAGGTGCGGTGTGCGTCGACCAGATAGAGGAGGTCAGTGATCTTGTTGTCCTCGGAGTTGCGCTTACCTGCGGCAGAGACCACCACGAAGCGACGGCCCTCGTCAGCCTCGATGATACGCTTGACCTTCTTGAACTGGCCGGCGTCTGCGACGCTCGATCCGCCGAACTTGGTGATCTTGATCATGTGACTCCTCGTCAAGGTCGATCCCTGAGCGCCTCCGCGCCCCATTCCAAACCTCCGCCAGGAAGCCCGCCTGTTACCAAACGGTCTCAGCTGGGCTTTGAGCAGCCCGGATGCCACTCCCCGCGTTATGATGCGGAAAACGTCCTGAGCGCCCGCGGAAACAGGTTCGCGGGCGAACGCGCCGACACGCAAGGAGAAGAGCAGTGACTACGTTCTACCACAGCACGCGCTCGCGAAACGAATCCTTAACAAGCAAGCAGGCAATTCTCGAGGGTATCGCCCCAGACGGAGGCCTGTTCGTTCGCGATGACGTCGCCGAGGGCGCACCTTCGCTCGAGAGTCTGCTCGTCGGCACCTATCAGGACCGCGCGCGCCTCGTCCTCGGCCACCTTCTCGACGACTTCACGCCCGAGGAGATCTCCAGCTGCGTCGACGCCGCGTATGGCCCCAACTTCGACTCCCCTGCCGTGACGCCCGTCGTCCCCTGCGGCGACGACTGGACGCTCGAGCTGTGGCATGGCCCCACGAGCGCCTTCAAGGACATCGCGCTCCAGATGCTTCCTCAGCTCATGCGTGTCTCCCGCGAGGGTGACGGCCGCGGCATCATGATCGTCACCGCGACGAGCGGCGACACCGGCAAGGCGGCCCTCGAGGGCTTCGCCGACGTCGCCGGCACCGGCGTCACCGTCTTCTACCCCCACGGCAAGGTCTCTGACGTCCAGCGTCTCCAGATGGCCACCCAGCGCGGCGAGAACGTCGCCGTCTGCGCCATCAAGGGCAACTTCGACGACGCCCAGACCCAGGTGAAGCGCATCTTCGCGGACGCGGCCGTGCGAGACCGCCTCGCGGAGAAAAACGTCGTGCTCTCGAGCGCCAACTCGATCAACGTGGGCCGCCTCGTCCCGCAGGTCACCTACTACTTCGACGCCTACGCCCAGCTCGTGGCCGCGGGCAGACTCAGGATCGGCGACGCGATCGACTTCTGCGTGCCCACCGGCAACTTCGGCGACGTGCTCGCCGGCTACTACGCCAAGCTCATGGGCCTTCCCGCGCGCAAGCTCATCGTCGCCTCCAACGCCAACGACGTCCTGACGGACTTCATCACCACCGGCACCTATGACCGCAGGCGCCCCTTCCACAAGACCATCTCGCCCTCGATGGACATCCTCGTGTCGTCCAACCTCGAGCGCCTGCTGTTCTATCTGTCCGACGGAGACTGCGAGCTTGTGTACTCCCTCATGAAGGACCTTGCCGAGCAGGGCTTCTACACCGTGCCCGAGCGTGTCCTCGAGCGCCTGCACGAGACGTTCGAGTGCGGACGCGCCGATGACACGGCTACGCGCGAGACGATTCGCGAGACCTGGGAGCGCCACGGCGTCATCCTCGACCCGCACACCGCCGTCGCCCGTCACGTCCTCGAGGCTCGCCCGGCGGACGGCGTCGCCCGCGTCTGCCTCTCCACGGCAAGCCCCTACAAGTTCTCCGCGGACGTCCTCGCGGCACTCGGCCATGACACGACCGACATGGACGGCTTCGAGTGCATGGACGCACTCTTCGAGGTCACCGGCGTCAAGGTGCCCGAGGCGCTCTCTGCCCTGCGTGACGCCCAGGAGAGGTTCTTCGACGTGGTGAGCGTTCCCGAGATGAGCGGCTACGTCGAGGACGCAGCGGCGAGGATCCTCGCATGATCCGCATATCCGTCCCCGCCACCAGCGCGAACCTCGGCATAGGCTATGACACGCTGGGCATGGCGGTCTCCCTCTACTCTCACTTCACGTTCGAGCGTGCCGACGAGCTCACGATTACCGGCTGCCCGGAGGAGTTCCGCGACGCCAATAACCTCGTCTATGTCTCGCTCGTCGATGCGCTGGCGGAGTGGGGCGAGGAGCCCTTTGGCGTCTCGATCGACATCCAGACCGAGGTGCCCGTCGCCCGCGGCCTGGGATCCTCGAGCACCTGCGTCGTCGCCGGCATCATGGCCGCGGCGGCGCTCACCAGCCACACCGTCACGCGCGAGGAGCTCGTGGCGATGGCGACGCGCGTCGAGGGCCACCCTGACAACGTCGCGCCCGCGATCCTGGGCGCGGCCGTGTGCTCGTTCACCCCGGACGGGCACCTGCCGCGCTGCCTGCGCTACATCGTGAGCGAACGCCTCCGTTTCGTCACGGTGATTCCTCCCTATGAGGTTCACACGAGCGAGGCGCGCAAGGTCGTGCCGCAGGAGGTCCCGCTTTCGACAGCCGTCTGGCAGATGGGCCGCGTCGCGGGCCTGACCCGCGGCCTCGAGACGGGTGACGCCTCGCTCATCGCGGACGCCAACGACGACCGACTGCAGGAGCCCTACCGCCGCGCCCTCATCCCGGATTACGACGCCATCCGCGAGACCTGCCTTGCGGGCGGAGCGAAGACGATGTGGATCTCTGGCTCCGGCTCGACCCTCATCGCCGTTACGGACGACACGATCGTGGCGAAGTTCCTGCAGGTTCGCCTCAAGGAACGCTTCCCCGAGTGCGAGACGCACATCCTTACCTGCGATACTTACGGCGCACAGATCGAATACCTGTAGTCACGAACAGCCCGAAGGCGACGCCCGCGCAGTCGAGCGCCACGTCCGAGAGCTGCCCCGAACGGCCCGGCACGAAGCGCTGGAGGGTCTCGTCCGCAGAGGGCACGATCAGGCCTGGGACGACTTGGCGCCACCCGGGGCGGCCATCTTCCGGCGTGCTGCCAAGAAGGGCTCCGAACACGGCGTATTCAAGGAAGTGTCCCGCCTTGCGCACGAGGAAGGACATGAGGGTCGCGTTCGTGACACCAAGCGCCTCGAAGGCAGGACGTAGGATGTCGACGACGACGGCGCTCTGAGCCGTGGATTCTGGCCCGGGGAAGAGCGACCTGCTCCAAATGAACAAGGCCCACGCGAAGACGAGAAGCCACCGCGCCCGCACGGGGACGCGGTAGTTTTTGGTTTTGTTGGTTGGGGCGCCAGCGCGACGGCCAGCGGTTCGCGAGGCGCCAGGCTCGATAGAAGCCATCCCTAGCCCTGCAGCGCGAGGTGACGAGCGGGAATATCGGCCGTGCCGCCGTCAATGACCTTGAAGCGCTTGCGAATACCGCGATGCGCGAGATTGCGGATACTCTTGCTCTCGTTACGGGCAAGCTCCTCGTCAACGAGCATGTCGACATAGCTATCGGTGTCCGTAACGTCAGGACGACCCGCCTGCGGCTTGAACGCCATGAAGATGGTGTCCGGCTCGAGGTGATCGACCTCGTCCAGTTCCTCGTCAAAAGAGGCCGGAGAAGGCGCGGGCACGGCGTTGGCGGCAGCCATGGCGATGTCTTCGTTGGTGCGGTCGTCGAGCGCGGCGAGGGCAACGGCCCACAGATCCTGCTGCTGGTCGCTCCAGCGCTGGCCCTGGGCGGGGAATGCCTCGGCCGGGTCGGCGAGACGGGTCGCGATGACCTCGCGGTCGCGCCTGGGCTCGACGGCGACGGAAGCGGGGCGCGCGGAAGCTTCAGCTGTGGTCTGCGGCGATGGCGGCTGGGTGGGGTGCGCGGCCTGCGGCGCTGCCGGCTGAGCGGGGCGCGCGGAAGCGGTGGCTGCGGGACGGCTAGCCTGAGTTGGCGCAGCCGACTGCTGCCCAGCCGCGGCCTGAGCGGCCTGCGCGGCCCAAAGGTCCTTCGCTGCGGCAGCGGCAGCGGGAGTCTGGGCGCAGAAGAGCACGGCGCTGTTGTCCGCCAGTCCCTCGTTCACAGATTCCATGCCTGCGACGGAAGCCGTCGCAGGGCGCACCTCGTTACCAAACGCCTGGTCCCACCATGCCTCGCCCACGTCGCCAACGCTGCCATCGGCGCGCGCGATGACGGGGAGACCCTCCATCTTCGCTGCGCCGAGGCGCTCCTGGAGAACGCTGGCAACGCCCTTGGCGCGCGCAGCCATGCGCTCGGCGAAGGTGATCTTGCGGACGTAGTCCTCGGCAACGTCTGCGTAGTCGACGGTATCCGAGCCCTTCAGCCAGGAATCCCAAGCGGCGTCCGTCTCGGCATCGTTCATCGTGCCGTAGTGCGAGGGGACGGTGTAGCGGGTCTCCTTCTGCCTCTGCCCAGCGGTGGCCTCGGTGGACGCGGGGGCGACGTGGTTGCTTGTGACGGGCGTGGCAGTTTCACCCTCAGACGCGGCCGCGTCCGCGTGCGGAGCGGGCTGGACGCGGATGTTGCCCGTCTGCTCCCAAGAGCCGGTCATGCCACGCTGCGTGCTGCGCACGGCATGGCGAGGCTGGTGCTCGGATGCGACAGCCGCCGGGGTCTCCCCGGCGCCGCCGGACGAGAGAGCCCCGGTGGCATCTTGACCAGACATATCCCAAGCGGAGGGAGCTGCCTGACCATTAGCCCCCCGCATACGACCCGCAGAGTCAACGGCAGCCCGGCGGCGCGTCTCCGCCATGCGCGTGACTACGAGGGAGGTACCGCTGGCGATAACCGCACCGGCGACGCATCCGGCAGCGAAGCTAAGGCCGGGATCGATCCTGGAGACGTCTTGGCCCAGAACCGTAAGCGCATTGGCACACATGGGGGTCGCCCACGCAGCAACGCCGGCCAGACCGGCACAAATGGCAGGGCTCGCGTGCCTGCTCGTCATGACCAAATGCCTCCCTCGCGGAGGCGACGGCGCACGCAGATTGTCCACTGGATTGCGACGACGGGCCCACCAGGCATCTGGCGGCCAATCGGGCAACGGCTTGGTGTGTTTGGTCTGCGTGTACCGTCGCTCGAACAATTACTCCTCATGGTGCATAGGCACCTCGTGGCGCGAAGGCTGCTTTTTGCAGCACATGGGCACCATCAGAATGACTATACATCAGCAAGTCATTATAGCGCGGGGGAATGCGCCCCAGACAATGAATCCTTGGAGGGGTAAGCCGCGGACGCGCCCGCAGACGCCACGAACAGCAAAACGGTCGCGCTGGCGCATTCAACGCCAACGCGACCGCATGTCGCTCGATTCAGTCGGCGTACGTCCGGGGAATGCCACGCCCCGGCACGACAAGCCGCTACAGCGCGTCGACGTACTCCGACTGCTGGGCCTTCTTGGCCGAGCGGATGAGGAACTCCTCGTTCGTCGCCGTAGCGCGGAGGCTCTTGACGAGAGAGGCCTCGGCACGTTCGATGTTGTTCATGTTCGCAAGGATGCGGCGGAGGCCCCAGACGAACGGCTGGAGATCCGCGTCGATGAGCAGGTCCTCGTTGCGCGTGCCGGAGGCAACCGGATCGATTGCCGGGAAGATGCGCTTGTCGGCGAGCTCGCGGTCGAGCTTGAGCTCCATGTTGCCGGTGCCCTTGAACTC